>Ga0075418_10000122_pt1 | contig 68278 bp, 60 predicted proteins | sample SoiMetdeltSBSDD2_FD_81776 | JGI IMG/M metagenome (GOLD analysis project Ga0075418, IMG submission 81776) | Bulk soil microbial communities from a Populus tree surrounding site in Tennessee, USA - Soil MetaG P. deltoides SBSDD2 | ecosystem: Environmental > Terrestrial > Soil > Tree plantation...
GATGATTTTTCGAAACTAGATTTGCGGGTCGCCAAAATAGTCACGGCCGAGCACGTCGAAGGGGCCGACAAGCTCCTTAAGATCACCCTCGACGTCGGTGCGCTGGGACCTCGCCAGGTTTTCGCCGGCATCAAGTCCGCCTACGACCCCGCGACCCTCAAGGACCGGCTGACCGTAGTGGTCGCGAACCTCGCGCCACGCAGGATGAAATTCGGGAACTCGGAGGGCATGATCCTCGCCGCCTCGGGCGACGGGCCGGGCATTTTCCTGCTCTCACCCGACTCCGGCGCGCAGCCGGGGATGCGCGTCAAGTGACGCGAAGGATGAAGGATGAACGTGGAAGGATGACCCGGCTCTTTCGGTCGCAGCCTTGCAAAGTCCAATCACCAATCACGAATCACCAATCACGCCTTTGAAGATAGACAGCATCGAAGCCTTCGCCATCGACATCCCGCTGAAGAAAAACTTCGGCGGCAGCACTTATTCGGTGCTCAAGCGCTCGACCGTCGTGACGCGCCTCCACACCGACGACGGGCTCGTGAGCGAGGTGTACAACGGCGACAATCGCGAGCACGCGCCCGGCATCGCGCGCCTGATCGAGGGCGAGCTGGCCCCGCGCGTAAAGGGACTGGAAGTCCTCGAGGTCGAGCGCGCCTGGGAGGCGATGTTCGAGCTGTCCCACACGAACCGGGACCGCAAGACGCTCCTCGAGGCGATCGCCTGTGTGGATTGCGCCCTGTGGGACCTCGCCGGCAAGTCGCTCGGCAGGAACGTCGCAACGCTCCTGGGAACGAACCGCGACCGGCTCCCCATCATCTCGATCGGCGGCTACTACATGGAAGGCAAGACGCTCGCCGACTACGGCAGGGAAATGGAGCAGTACCGCGCCGCCGGCATGGCGGGCTGCAAGTTCAAGGTCGGCGGCCTTGAGCCCGAGGAGGATTTCAAGCGGGTCGAGGTCGCCCGCAAGGCGGCCGGGCCGGACTTCAAGCTCATCGTGGACGCCAACCGCGGCTGGAACGCGCAGGACGCCATCCGCTTCGCGCGGTTGATCGAGCCCCTGGACATCGGCTGGTTCGAGGAGCCGTGCCACTGGTACGACGATGCGGCAATGATGGCGCGCGTGCGCCGCGCCATCCACATCCCGGTGACCGCCGGCCAGTCCGAGATCACCAGCCACGGCGTGCGGCGGCTGGTGGAAGCGGGCGCGGTCGATTTCGTCAACTACGACGTGTCGGAAGGCGGCGGCGTCACGGACTGGCGCCGTGCCGCGGCCATCTGCCAGGCCGCCGGCGTGCAGATGGCGCACCACGAGGAATCCCAGATCGCGTCACAGCTGCTGGCGGGTGTGCCCCACGGCACCTACGTGGAATGCTTTGCCGATCCGGAGCGCGACCCGGTATGGCAGACGATGTGGGCCAACCGGCCGCGGATCAAGGATGGGATGATGGACGTCTCGAAGGAGCCCGGCTTCGGGATCAAGCTCGATTGGGAGATGGTGAAGCGCTATCGAGTTTCGTGAACAGCGTGACTCGTGACCGGTGACCGGTGCAGGCCAGGGGTAATGCGTCGTCAGCGATTCTCGAACCGGTTGTAGTCGAAAAGCCCGGCTTCGCGCGGCGCCCACCGGCGGTAGGCGAGATGTAGCTCGTCGCTCAACGCCCAGAACCGCTGATCGGTGCGGCGCACGCCATAACGCGAGAGCAACCGCCGATAGTCGTCCTCCGAGGCGAGGCGGCGCACCGTTTCCGCGAAATCCGTCAGTTGATCGGCGCCCACCACGAACATCGCGTTCGGATACGCACCTATGAAGCCATTCACGATCAGCAGATCGTCCTCGTCGGGCAGTCGTCTCCCTTTCTCCCCGACCAGCTCGGCCACGTTGCTGTGCGCGTTGTTGCTCAACATCGTGAAATGATGGGAGCCGCCGGTGGGATCGCGCACCGTAAGGAATGCCGCTTCCGGAAGGTGGAATACGGATCGGCCGCGCAGACCTGACAACCCGGCCAGCGTCGCGAGCGGCGCGCCGCCCAGACCGCTGCCGGCGAGCGCGTAACGCTCGCCGGAGAGCTGTGCCATGCGCGATTTCAGCAGCGCGTAGAGCTCGGCGAGCGGGTCAACGGTCCTGAACGCGATGCCGGTTTCCTGCGAGTAGAACGCGTCGATGTTCCGGAGGCGCTCGTTGTGCTGGCTGCTCGCGCCACGATACCAGCGGTCCCGCACGTCCTGGCGCGCGGCGCGCGGCAGCAGTCCGAGGAAGTTCATCTCGCCCTCCATGCGCATGAAATCGAAGTACATGCGCGTCGCGAGCTGATGCCCGGCGTTGCCGTAGACGTCGTAGCCCGCTACGAGCAGGTAATGGATGCGCTCCAGCAGCGGATAGCCCAGCACCAGCACCGTCTGCGGCCGCTCGCCGATCAGGCCCTGCACGACCGACGCGCTGTCGAAATGCCGGAACACGGTCAGCGCCGCGTTCGGATTGCGGCCGTCGCCGTCCCACAGCACCGCCAGGGTCGGGGGGTTGCCGGCGCCGAAGCGTCGACTCAGGTAGGCGCTCTTGGCCGACAGGTAGTCGGACTCGAGCCTGTCGTACTGCAGCCAGCTCAACAGCCTGGCCGCGCTTTCGTGCTCGGCCGGCAAGCGCAGATTTTTGGCTTCCCGCGCGAGGAACTCCGCGTCCAGTTCCGCGGCCTCGTCGTCGGGCCGCGCGAAGAGCACCCAGAAGTGATCGTTGATTACGTTCAACGCGAGCTGCCCGCGGCAGACCGGTCCCTTGATGAAGCCCATCAGCGTGAACTGCGCCTCTTCGAGCATGAACCGGTAGCGGGCATTCACGGGCAGCTGCCGGAAGGCGACGAACGGGTTGGAAGCGACTTCCGGCGAATAGGACGGAAAGGCCGCGACCTCGTACGGCGCATCCACGAACCAGGACTTCAGGCGAGCCATGCGCTCCGCGTTGAGCGCATAGGGCATGCGCGTTTTCGCCAGCGGGGTCTCGCTGTTTCGCCGCAGGCGGTAATAGACGCGCGCGGCTTCCGGGTCGTCGAAGGGACGGCGCGTGGCGATGACGTCGACCGGCTGGCCGGGCGGTGTCCGGGAGCGGACCAGTTGAAAGGATTCGTCTCCCGGGAGGTCGTCGAAGTAGAACTGGGCGAGGAACCAGTGCTCGTAGATATAGCGGCTCATCAGCCGGACCTTCAGGGCGTCGGCGTTGAGGAAGCGCTCCCAGGCCGCTACGCGTTCCACGTGGGCGCCGGAGAGCGGTGGCGGATCGCGGTACGGCGCGCCGGCTTCGATCCAGCGCGCCAGGACGTCGTGCTCGGGCGCCGACAAGGCAGGCAGCCCGAACGGCATGCCCCATTCCGGGAAAGCGCGCTCGTGGCCATCCATCTGCTCGATCGAGGGGCATTGCTGCGCTCGATCCAGCGAGAAATCGAAGCGGTTCCCCGGCAGCGTCGCGCCGTCGGCGCCGGGATGCCGCTGCTTGAGCCGCAACAGGCGGTACAAGACACTCGCCTCGCGGTTCGCTTCGGGCGACATGGCGCGCTCGTTCAGCGCAGGATAGAAGCCCGTCTTGCGCCACTCGGCGTTGCTCTGCGCGTCGAGCAGCAGGCGCGTCGGATCCGCGACCTTGAGCCGGGAAGCATCGTAGACGTTGTCCTTGCGGGAACCGCGCGTCACGCCCGCGTAAGACGCCAGATTGAGCTGGCAGGGTGCGTCGTTACAACCGTGACACACGACGCAACGGCCGTCCAGGATCGGCTTTACGTCACGCCAGTAGCTCAGCCGTTCGTCGTCCCGCGGCGGCCGGTCGTAGCGCGCCGGGTCGGCGGGACCGTAGAGCTGGTCGAGGCGCTGGCCGTAGTACACCGCGCAGCCGGTGAGCGTCGACACGACGATGAGGATTCCAGCCAGTCGGTTCATTTCTTCCCGACAGCAATCGCCGTCAGTATCCCCTGCATGATCGCGAGCGGCGTCGGCGGGCAGCCCGGCACCGCCACGTCCACGGGGATCACGTTCGACACGCGGCCGCAACTCGCGTAGCTCTCGCCGAAGATCCCCCCGGTACAGCCGCAATCGCCGATCGCCACGACGAGCTTCGGCTCCGGCGTAGCGTCGTAGGTGCGCTTCAGCGCGGTTTCCATGTGGCGCGACACGGGACCCGTCACGAGCAGCAGGTCCGCGTGCCGCGGGCTCGCGACGAACTTGATCCCCAGTCCCTCCAGGTTGTAATACGGGTTGTTGAGCGAGTTGATCTCCAGCTCGCAGCCGTTGCAGGAGCCCGCGTCGACGTGCCGTATGGTGAGCGCACCGGCAAAGTGCCCGAGCACCTCCGTGCGCAGCCGCTCACCCGCGACCCGCAGCGCTTCGTCCGGCTCGGGCGGAGCCTCGGTCTTGATGCCGGTGATCGCGATCTGTTTCAACAGGTGGTACACATTAACCTCTGGCGGTTGATCTCATAGGTCGTGACCGCTATACGACAGGTTGAACGACTTGTTGATCAGTGGGAAATCCGGAACGATGTTCCCCAGCACGGCGCGCTCCAGGAGCGGCCAGTTCTGCCACGAAGGGTCGTGGGGATGGCAGCGGCGTATGGAGCCGCCGGGCCCCGCCTCCAGCGCGACGAAGACCTCGCCGCGCCAGCCTTCGACCCAGCCCGCGCCGAATGCGCCCGACTCCGGCGCCGGGACGGGCGCGGCGATCTCCCCGAACGGCAGCCGCTCCAGGATGAGCCGCGAAATCCGCAGCGACTCGAAGATCTCCTCGAAGCGCACGATGACGCGCGCCGCGACGTCACCGTTGCGGTGCGTCGCCATGCGCACGTCGAGCTCCTGGTACGGGATGTTCGGGTATTGGACGCGCAGGTCCCACGCCCGGCCGCTCGCCCGCCCCGCCATGCCGGTCAAGCCGAGACGGTCCGCCAGCTGGGGCGCCACCCGGCCGCAATTGATGAACCGGTCCTGGAGCCCCGCGTGCTCGTCGTAGATGTACTTGAGGGCGCCCACCACCTCTTCGAGCACGTCGATCTCGCCGCGCAGGCGCGCTATCCCTTCCACGGGAAGGTCCCGCGCGACACCCCCGGGAACGACCAGGTCCATGAGGTACCGGTGGCCGAACGTCAACGCGTTCGCGCGCAGCACGTCCTCCCTCAGGCAGGAAAACTGCGCCAGGCCGAACGCGAGCCCCGCGTCGTTGCCCAGGAATCCGAGGTCCCACAGGTGCTGTCCGACGCGCTCGCGCTCCAGGAGCAGCGCGCGCAGCCACAGCGCGCGCGAGGGCGGCGTAACGCCCGCGGCCGATTCGACCGCCATCGCATAGGCCCACGCGTGCGCGACCGTTGAATCGCCGGAAACGCGGCCCGCCAGCCGCGCGCCTTCCGCGAGCGTCATGGACTCGAAGCGCTTCTCGATCCCCTTGTGCTTGTAGCCGAGCCGCTCCTCCAGCCTGAGCACACCCTCGCCGACTATCGAGAAGCGGAAATGCCCGGGTTCTATCGTGCCGGCGTGCACGGGGCCCACGGGGATCTCGTGGACGCCTTCGCCTTCGACCTTGACGAAAGGGTACGCGTCGAGGGGCGGAGCAGGGGCCCCGCACGTTGGTTGTTCGGGGATGCGACCCCCGGTGGCGCGTGGGGCGGCCGACTCGCCTGCGTTCGAATCACGCGACAGTTCGTGATGAGGCCGCCGCCGTCCGTCTACAAAATCCTTGCGGAGCGGAAAGTCGTTCTCTCCCCAGGCGGCATGCCGGAGCCACTTGCGCCGGTCCGCCGCGCCCTCGACCTCGAGCCCCAGCAGATCGTGCACCGCGCGCTGCATCCGGCTGGCCGCGGGGAAGATGTCGGACACGTCGGGAAAGCGCCCGCCGTCCGCCGACAGGGAGACAATCACCAGTCCCGACTGCACCGACAACGCCGCATGAACGGTGAACGCCCGTTCCCGGTCGCGGTCGTCGGCGCCCCACAGCGCGACCAGGCGCCCGCCCTTCTCGCGCGCGTGCCGGCACGCATGGCGCCATTCGTCCGCGTCGACGCGCGCGCGCCAGATCGGCATCGCCCCTGGAATCGGCGTCACCTCGAAATCGAAGTTTTCGAGATTCATATCGGCATCAGCCAATCAACGCGGCCGCCTGCCGGTACCAGTCGGCGAGATACGGCGGTATGTAGAGCCCGAGCAGCAGCACGATCGCCAGGTGCACGAATACCGGCAGCAGCATCGGGCGATGCGGCAGGCGCCGGGCGGTCGCCGTTCCGAACACCATGGGCTGTACCTTGCCGAATATCGCCGCGAAGGCCACACCCAGCGCGGCGAGCAGGAACGGAGTGGCCCACGGCTGCTCGTGCATCGTCACCGTGAGAATCATGAACTCGCTGGCGAACACGCCGAACGGCGGCATGCCGAGGATGGCAAGGCTGCCCAGCATCAGTCCCCAACCGATGGTCGGATTGCTTTCGATCAACCCCCTGATGCCGGCCATTTCCTGCGTGCCGGATTTCTGGGCGGCGTGCCCGACGGTGAAGAAAATCGCCGACTTGGTAAGCGAATGCACGGTCATGTGCAGCAATCCCGCAAACGTCGCGACCGCGCCTCCGATGCCGAAGGCAAAAGTCACGAGCCCCATGTGCTCGACCGACGAGTAGGCGAACAGCCGCTTGGCGTCCGTCTGGCGCGACAGCAGGAAGGCGGCCAGCACCACCGACAGGAGCCCGAATCCCATCATCAGGTTGCCGGCGAAATGGGTGCCCAGCGCGCCTTCGACCAGCACCTTGGTGCGCACGACCGCATACAGCGCGACGTTGAGCAGCAGCCCCGAGAGCACGGCCGAGACCGGCGTCGGGCCTTCGGCATGCGCGTCCGGCAGCCAGTTATGCAACGGCGCGAGACCGACCTTGGTGCCGTAGCCGACCAGCAGGAACACGAAAGCGAGGGCCAGCACGGTCGGCTCGAGCTGGCCCTTGACCTCGTACAAATGCGTCCACAGGAGCGCGTTGCCGCCGCCGCCCAGGACCTTCTCTGCGGCGAAGTAGAGCAGGATGGTGCCGAAGAGGGCCTGTGCGAGACCCACGCCGCACAGGATGAAATACTTCCATGCGGCCTCGAGGCTCGCCGGCGTGCGGTACAGACTCACCAGCAGCACCGTCGTGAGCGTCGCCGCCTCCATCGCCACCCACAGGATGCCGACGTTGTTGGTGAGCAGCACCAGCAGCATCGTGAAGGTGAACATCTGGAACATGCTGTGGTAGAGGCGCAGCCGGTTCGGCGTCAGCTTTCCCAGAGCGAGCTCGATGCGCATGTAGGGACGGCTGAAGAGCGAGGTGGTGAAAGCGACAAATGCCGTCAGCGCCACCAGGAAGACGTTGAATGAATCGACGAAGAAGAGATCGTCCCACAGCAGGACCGGCCCGTCGGCGATGATCCGCGCCGTAAGCGCCGACGCCGCCAGGAAAGTGGCGAGGCTCATGGCCGAGTTCAACTCGGGCGCGGACTCGCGGTGTCCCCAGAGCCCCAGCGCGATGCCGCCGACGAAGGGAATTCCGAGCACGAGCAGTAACTCCATCACCGTTCCTTCAGCTTCTCGAGATGGTGGATATCGAGACTCTCGAACGTCTCGCGGATGTGGAAGAAGAACACGCCGAATATCAGCGTGCCGACCAGGACGTCGAGGGCGATGCCGAGCTCGACCACCATCGGCATCCCGTAGGTGGCGGAGGTCGCGGCGAAGAAAAGGCCGTTCTCCATCGCGAGAAAGCCGATCACCTGCGACACCGCCTTCCGCCGCGTGATCATCATCAGGAACGCGAGCAGGATGCAGGCGGTGGCAATGCCCAGCGTGCTCTTGGTTATGGTGCCGGCGAACTGCGAGATCGGGGCGGCGAGGTTGAACGCGAAAATCACCAGCACGATGCCGATCAGCATCGTCGACGGAATATCGATCGTGGTCTCCACGTCCCAGCGCACGTTCAACGCGCGTATCAGGTGGTGCATGATCCACGGCAGCAGCAGCACCTTGAGACCGAGTGTGACGCCGGCCGACACGTAGAGATGCAGCTGGTCGGTCGAATAGGCGACCACCGCCGTGGACAGCACGAGCACGAACCCCTGCAACGCGAACAAGTTGATAAGGGAGCGTATACGCCGCTGCGTCAACATGGCGAACGCGAGCAGCAGCAGCAGGGCCGCGAAGAGATTGATGAGCTGGGCGTGGAGCGGCAGATTCATGTCACCGTTCGAGCAGGAAGTGGGTGAGCATGCCGAGCGTCGCGAGCAGGAACGCGGTGCCCAGGAACTCCGGCGCGCGGAAGATGCGCATCTTGGCCGACACGGTCTCGAGCAGGGCGAGCCCGGCGCCGGCGGCGAGCAGCTTCAACGCCAGCGCCGCCAGCGCGAGCGGCAGCGCCGCCCAGTCGCCGGCCGCCGCGATGCCCCAGGGGACGAATATGGCGATGCCGATCGCCACGTAGGCGGTGAGCTTGAGGCTCGTCGCCCATTCGATCAGCGCCAGGTGGCGCGCGGAGTACTCGAGGATCATCGCCTCGTGGATCATGGTGAGCTCGAGGTGCGTGGCCGGGTTGTCGATCGGGATGCGTGCGTTCTCCGCCAGCAGCACCATCAGGAAAGCGACCGCCGCGAACGCCATGCTCGGATAGATGACGAGCTCGCGCTGGCCCAGCGTCTCGACGATGGTGACGAGCGAGGTGGACTGGCTGATGAGCGAGGCCGTAAACAGCGTCATCAGCATCGCCGGCTCGGCCAGGAAACCGATCATCATCTCGCGGCGCGCGCCGAGCGTTCCGAACGAGGTCCCGACGTCCATGCCGGCGAGAGACACGAAAACCCGCGCCAGCGCGAAGAGCCCCACCAGCGCGATCACGTCCGCGGCCGGGGCGAACGGCAGCGAGGTCGCCAGCACCGGCACGATGCCGACCGCGAGCCACATGCAGCCGAACAGGATGTAGGGCGTCGCGCGGAACAACGGCGATGCACCGTGCGCGAGCACCACATCCTTGTGGAACAGCTTGTTCAGCACCTTGTACGGCTGCCAGATTCCCGCGCCGCTCTTGTTCTGCAGCCAGGCGCGGCACTGGTTGACCCAGCCCAGCATGAGCGGCGCGATCAGCACCACCAGCACCGATTGCAGCACCTGGAAAACGCTTCCGCCGGTGACGTTCATTGCGCGAACACCAGGAGCGCGATCAGTGTCAGGAAGCTGTACAGCAGGTATATCGAGATACGCCCCTGCTGCACCTTCCCGATGCGGCTGGACAGGAACTCGGAAAACCGGGCGATCGGAAGGTACATGGCGTACCAGTGCCGGTCCTCCACCGATTGCCTGAAAACCGGCTCTCGATCATCGGCGCGCGGAATCTCGCGGCGGATGCGGTAAACGGGCTCGAATATCTGGCGGATCGGCTGGCCGAACGCGTCCGCCGAGTCCTGCATGCGCGCAGTCTGCTCCGGGAAGCCGCAGTCCCACGGATCGGAGCGGCGCAGGCGGCCATGGTAGAAATAACGCACCACCAGGAAGGTCAGGCCGAACACCGCCGCAATCACCAGCAGGAACACGACCGGGCTGTAGCTCGCCTGCGCGCCGGTGGTGGGCGCGAGCCACAGCCACCCGGACGCCATCGCCTCTTCGCCGAGACCGATCCCCGTGATGGCGATCGCGACCTTGTTCAGCTCGCCGATCGCGAACACCGGCAGGAGCCCGAGCGCGAAACAGGCGAGCGCGAGCCACAGCATGCCCGCGCGCTCCCAGCGGCTCGCCTCGCGCGGCGCGGTCTCGAACTCGTGCCGGCGCTGGCCCAGGAAGGCGATACCGTAGACCTTGACGAAGCACATGCCGGTGAGCGCCCCGGAGAGCGCGAGCACGGCGGCGACGATGGGCACGAGGCTCCTCACGACGCTGCTCTGCAGGAGCGGCGCCTGCAGCGAGGCCTGGAACGTGAGCCACTCCGAAACGAAGCCGTTCAACGGCGGCAGCGCCGAGATCGCCAGCGCCCCGATCAGGAAATAGAGCGCGGTGTGCGGCAGGTAGCGGATCAGCCCGCCCATCTCGTTCAGATTCCTGAGACCGGTCGACTTCAGGATGGCCCCCGCACCCAGGAACAGCAGGCCCTTGAACACCGCGTGATTCAACGTGTGATACAGCCCGGCGATCAGGCCGAGAACGCCGGGGACCAGATGGCCGCTGCCGATGAACACCATCGAGAGCCCGATCCCGATCAGGATGATGCCGATGTTCTCGACCGAGTGGTACGCAAGCAGGCGCTTCAAGTCGTGCTGCATCAAGGCGAACAGCACGCCGAAGAGCGACGTGGCCGCGCCGACGAGCAGCACGGTGAGACCCCACTCCCAGCGGATGACGCCGATGAGATCGTAGAAGAAGCGCACCATGCCGTAGATCGCGGTTTTCAGCATCACGCCGCTCATCAGCGCCGACACCGGCGAGGGTGCCGCCGGATGGGCCTCCGGGAGCCATACGTGCAGCGGCAGCATGCCGGCCTTGGCGCCGAAGCCGAAGAATGCGAGCAGGAACGCCACGGTCGCCCAGAAACCGGTCAGGTCGGCGCCGCGCAGCGCATCGAAGGTGTAGTCGCCACGGCCGCCGTCGAGCACGCCGAAGCACAGGAGGATGGCGATCGCGCCGATGTGCGCGACCAGCAGGTAGATGAACCCCGCCTTGCGGTTCCCCTCGTCGTGGTGCTCGGTCGTGACGAGGAAGTACGACGACAGCGCCATCGACTCCCAGGTGATCATGAAGAGATATGCGTCGTTGGCGATCAGGACGAACGCCATGCTCGCGAGGAACACGTGGTACTGCAGGTTGAGCAACCCGAGCGTCGCGGCCGCGGTGCCGCGGAAGTAGCCGGCGGAAAAGAGCGAGATGCCGAACGAGACGCCGCCCAGGAGCAGCAGGAAAAATCCGGACAATGCGTCCACGCGCACGTGAAACGGCAGGTCGGGCAGACCCGCCGGCAGGATGGCGGAGCTGGGCGAAGCGCTGATCGCCCACAGCCCGGTCACCGCGAGCGCGAGCGATACCAGGGCGCCCGCGGGAAACACGATGCCGGTGACGACCTGCGGCGCACGCATGAACGCGAGCCCGATCACGCCCAGAGCGATCCATGCCGCCGCCAGAGTGACGGCCGCATCGACGGGCTGGATCGCCGCCTGGATCAATGGCAAGTCCATCGTGGACTATCGATGAACTAAACGGACCGGTCGCCGGGTGAAACAGCCGGGAGACGCGAGGCGGATACGGGCATAAGCAGGCGGCGGGCGGCGCTCTGTTGACCGGCGCGCATACCCGGATGCGGGAAAGAGCGGATTCTATGCGGGGAGCCGCCAGCCGCGCAAACGGCCGTGCGTCAAAACTCCGACCGATGACGCCGATCCGGCTTGTTGCGCCGCTGGCCGCGCCGTTTGCCGGACCCGCGATTCTCTTCGGCCGTCGCGCGCCGCTCGAGCGCCCGGCGATCCAGATCCCTGCGGCGGTCGGCGAATGCGACCTTCTGCGCCGCCTTCGCCGCCGCCAGCCAGCGAATCCCCTCCTGATCGATGTAGTAGCACTCCGAAAAGTCGAGGACCACGCTGCCTTCGCGCTCGATCAGCCCGTGATAGGTCGACTCGATGACCGGCAGCGAGCCGTAATAGATATTGCCCCTGACTTTCAGCACGTTGCCGCGCACGCTGATACTGGGATGGGCCTGTTCCCACTTGGAGTAGGCAATGGCGAGGACGGATCCGACGACCACGGCGCCGAACAGATCGAGGAACAGCACCGACAGGAAGGACGCCGTGAACACCACCGCCTCGCGCCGATCCTTGAGGTGGGGCTTGATGTCCTCCCAGTTGATCATGTTGGCGCCGACCACCATGATGATGGCTGCCATGGCCGGCATCGGAATGATGGCGATCGGTCCGGCGAGGAACAGCACCATCGCGAGCAGGATCAGCGCCGAGATCGCGGAAGTGATGCGGCTGTTGCCGCCCAGGCTGTAGACCAGCCACATGCGGTTGAAGGACGCGCAAGTGGGCAGGGACGACAGGAAAGGCAACAGACAGTTGGATACCGCGTCGGCAAAAATGCCCTTGCGGCTGTCGGTATAGTCGCCGATCTTGCGGTTCATGCGCCGCATCGCCGCGACCGTCTGAAACAGACCGAGCAGCGCGAGGGTCACCGCGCCCGGCAGGATCGAGATGATGTCCGACATGGCTTCCTGGCTGAAAACCGGGAGCGAGGGAAAAACGAAGCCGGTGGAGGACAGGTTGGCGATCTGCTCGATCATCGTGTTCTGCAGGCCAACCGTCGCGTTCAGGTACTGCGAGTACGCCGTGCCGGCGACTACGCCGAGCAGAATCGCCCAGTTGCGCACGCTGGCGATCTGCCGCATCACGAGGGTCGTGATCAGGGTAATGAGCCCGATCTGGATGGCGTAGAGGTTGCCGAACTCCAGGACCGCGAGGAACGACTGCCAGGCGATCCACAGCGGCCATTCCACCTCGGTATTGATCGGCAGGCCCGCGAAGCTGGTGAACGACTTGAAGATGAGAAACAGCCCGATGCCGCAGATCAACCCGTTGATGATCGGCTCGTTGATGAGGTCCAGCATGCGCCCAAGCGGACGTATGACCACGAACAGCAGCTGGATCAGGCCCGCGAGCAGGATCAGGGTCAGCGCGTAACCGATATAGTCGGCGCCGAACGGGGGCGCGATCGGCAGCAGGGTTACGCCTATGGCCGCCGACATGGTGGTATTGGGACCGCCGCTGAACACGCGCGAAGGGTTCAGCAGGGCGGTGAACAGCACGCCCCAGATGGCAGCGTAGATGCCGAAATGCGGCGGCAACCCGGCGAGCGTGGTGGAGAAGGCGATCGCCTGGGGGAGCGTCACCACCGCCAGCGTCAGCCCGACCGGCAGATTGGCGCGCAATGCCGCCAGGATGCGCACGTGCGCGCTGTCGACGGCGTTGGTCTCCAAGGGGCTAGTCGGGAGCGTGTGGCGGCCTGTCGTTGTGTCCGAGCGATTCCGCGTACTGCGTCGGGGTCGGGGGTGGCACGTGTCCGATGGATTCCGCGTACCGCGTCAGGGGCGGCATGACTGCCATCATTATGCGCTCCCACGCCGCCACCAGCGGACCTTGCCGGTCGCCGGCCGGCCGTGGCAGGGTGCCGAGGTAGTACGCGATGTCCCGGCAGTCTTGATTCTCGAGGCTGCCTTCCGCTCCCAGGGGCATGTTGCGGCAGATGAAGCCGGCCATGACCGTATTGACCCTCGCGAAATTCATGCGCGAGTCGAGGCTGAAGGATTCGGGCCCGGCCAATGCCGGGTAGAGCACCCGCCCCTGCGCCACGGTTCCAAGGCCCTGGAGACCGTGACAGGACGCGCACTTCTGCCGGTACAGGTGAGCGCCCCGGATATAGTCGTCGCCCCGCTTGAGCGTCGCGGAAGCGGGAATCTCGTCGATGCCCTGCTCCGGGTAGTGATTGCCGATCTTCAGGGCCAGAGCGGCCGAGAGGAAACGGCTGTAGGCGGTGATATCGCGGATGAGATCGTCGGCGGAATTCGGCTTGAAGCCGTTCGATGAATTGATGAAGCACTGCATCTGGCGCCATTCGAGAGGCAGCAGCATGCCGGTGAATCGATCGTACATATCCGCCATCACCCACGAGGCGCCCAGGCTGTTCGAACCCACCTGGCGATTGCCCGCCGCGTCCTGCTTGTCCCCCACGCCCTGGTGGCAGTGATTGCAGGTTGTCTGTGCGCCGCGCACGAAGCGGTTGGCATACCAGCGCTCGCGGGACCCGCTCTTCGCGAGATGCCCCTGCAGGTCATCGACGATATTGCAGCCGCGCTGGATCGCGCGCACGTCGTCCTCGCTGTAGCCACGCAAGGTGCTCGAGCGGCCTGCCGTCCTCAGCAGGTAGGGTGAGCGGTAGCGCTCCCCGGGACCGAGCGCGTAGGCCTGCAGCTTTTCCTTGCATGCCGGCGTGAGCTCGACGGCGGCCTTGCGCAGCGCATCGCGCTCGGCGTGCCTCGCCACCGCCAGCAGATACAGGCCGCTCAGGAGCGCCACGATGAGCGCAACCTTCAGGACTTTTGTATGCACGGCGCGCACGCCTAGTCTCCGTCCCTGCGCGCGCCTTCGCTCAACTGCAGATGGTGGGCAACCGCGCGCGCCAGGATGCGCAGGTCCCGCACCGTGGGATCGTAGAGCGTGGGCACGAATCCATTCATGGGCCCGGCGAAGCAGCGCATCACGCGCTCCTCGAACGACACCCTGCGTCCGAGCCTGGTGTCGAAGCGATCCGAATTGACGAAAGCGTACGCCATGTCCTCAGCGGTATGGCAGCCGGCGCAGGCGTTTATCCGGTCCACGCCGGTCTTGCGCGTAAAGCGCGCGGCATACTTGTGAGTCAAGAAAAACACGTTGTAGCCGCTCTGGGCGGCCCGGACGAAATGACCGTCCTCGCCGAAATCATCGACGCTGTACGCGGCCCTGAAGTCCTTCCAGCCGCGCTCGAGAGTCACGTGGGAACGGAATACCGCAAGGTGGGAACCGAAATGCGCCCAAAGCACGAATCCGACCACCAGGGCGACCATGGCCGGCGTTTTCCATCGCGATGCGCCTGGACGCACGGCTCGCTCGAGCGACAGGACGGCCCGCGTGTGACCGGCGTCCAGAGTTGCGGGAGGAGCTTGCGTTTCCATGCTTTCTCAATCAGTTGAGACGGGATTACAAGCGAAATCTACCGCCAAATCAAATCTAACAATTTGGGAGATATCCTTTTTATATAGTATTAACAATGTCTTACATGCCAACTTCCGGAACGGGCGAAAAAGAAATCTCCTGAATTGGCGTCATGCGACGTTCATAAAGTCACGTCTTGGGGGGGAGCAGGATGGCGGCCGCCCGAAGCGGCGCCGGGCAGGAAACCCGAGGCGGGGTGGCGCCTGGCCACCCGGGAACTGTCTATTTTGCAGTCCCTTCTGAACCAAATACCGCCCGCACCATCCTGCGGTGCGGGTCGTAGTCCTTGTCTTCCGCCTTGCCGATACCGGTCAACACGGCGGATTTCAGGATCTTCCTGCCGTCCTCGGTGCTTTCGAGATCGACCAGCGCGGATTGGATGGACTCCCGCAATCTGGCGGACAGCGTGCGCTTCACCGCCCAGGGGAGATGGAGCAGCTCTTCGGAAACAGCCAGCACGGCCAATTCGTCGGTATTGATGGTGGTCTTCACCACCGGCTGCTCGACGGCGCCGTCGCCCGAGCCGGCGGCATCGGCCTGCCGGCGGTAGACCCCGATGACCGAGTTGATCGGATTGACCGCGAACTGAGTCTTGAATTCGTCCTTTCTCAACCCGGCCTGCAGCAGCAGGTAGACCGGCGCGATGTAGCTGATCATCGCATCCTCGCCCCCGCCGAACAGCACGGTGCGCCCGCGCAGCTGCGCGAGACTGGTGATGCCGCTGTCCTTGCGAACGTAGAGCACCCCGGCGAGGGTGCTCTTGCCGAATTCCTTGCTATGCGCAATGACCTGGTAGCTCTTGGCCGAGCGAATGTAGTGATACTGGTTGCAATGCACGATGTCGTAGCGTTGCTCCTCGATTCCCTGCCAGAACGACTGGAAGTCCTTGGAGGTGACAAGACTCACCTTGCGGCCGAGTTTCCTGCCGAGATGCTCCGCCAGCGGTGCGTAGCGCGTCGTGGTCTCGCTGGCATTGAGCCGCGGGAATACGCCAAAGACGAGCCCATCGTCCGCAGCCTGAATGACCGGCGCAAAAATCGCCGCCGCCACCACCACGAGGAGGGAAATTCGTCCCCTCTTGCTATTCCAGTCCGTTTTCGAACCAGGTCTCATTTGCGGCCCCCTGCGAGTCACACAGTTTCGCGTTTCGCGTCAGCGCGCGCTACTCGCGCGCTCATGGCGGGCCCCGGGCAGCCGCACCGGTTCGGCGGTGGCCAGGTCTTGCAGAACGTTTCGATAGGCCTCCTCATTCATGGGCTTGGCAAGGAAATAGCCTTGCGCGAGGTCGCACCCATGGGCCGTAAGAAAGCTCAACTGCTGGTGGGTCTCTACTCCCTCGGCGACCACCTCGAGGTCGAGTCCCCTGGCCATGGCGAGTATGGCCTTGACCAGCGAAACGTCATCCGGATTGTTGGGCAGTCCGGCGACGAAACTGCGATCGATCTTCAGCACATCGAACCGGAAGCGCTTCAGGTAGGAGAGAGACGAGAAGCCGGTGCCGAAATCATCCAGCGACAGCGTCATGCCGGCGGCACGCAAGGCGGCGAGCTCCTCGGCCACCTGGTTGTGATCGTCCAGAAGAACGCTCTCGGTAATTTCAAGCTCCAGCGCCTGGGGGGGAATGCCGTGAGTCGACATCAGCTCGGCGAGCCTCCTGGAGAAGCGCCGCCTGAACTGGACCCGGGATATGTTGATCGCCAGGTATCCCGGATTGATGCCGGCTTTCTGCCACGCCGACCAGCTGCGGCAGGCCTGCTCGAGAACCCAGTCGCCGATGCCGACGATCTGGCCGGTGGCTTCCGCGAGGGGAATGAAGACCGCCGGGCTGATGGGACCCTTCTCGGGATGATGCCAGCGCAACAGCACTTCAGCGCCGCGATGACGCCGGCCGGCCGCGTCGAAGATCGGCTGAAAATGGAGCGTCAGCTGTCCCAGCTCCACCGCCAGGTTGAGGTCATGCTCCATCTGCATGCGCTCGCGCAGGCGGATATTCATCTCCTCCGTGAAGAAAATGGCGGAACCCTGCCCCGAGGCTTTCGCCTGGTACATGGCGTTATCCGCGTTCGCCAGCAGCGTTTCCACGGAATTGCCGTTGTCCGGAAAGAGCGTAATCCCGACACTGCAGCGCGCGACGACCTTGCGCCCGTTGAGAATCTGCGGCTCGGATATCGCCTTGATCAGCCGTTCCGCGATCTCCTCCACCTGCACTTCGTCGGTTACGTTGGGAACCAGCACCAGGAACTCGTCTCCGCCGAGACGCGCCACGGTATCGGCATCCCTCAGAATGGCTCGCACGCGGGCTCCGATCGCGACCAGCAGCTCATCGCCGACCGCATGACCCAGCGAATCGTTGACGTTCTTGAAATCGTCGAGATCGACGAAAAACATGGCGAACCGCTGCTGGGAGCGCCTGGCCCGGCTGATTTCCAGGCGGATGCGATCCAGAGCCATCATCCGGTTGGGAAGACCGGTCAGGACGTCGAAGTTGGCCTGGCGGTGCAGCTTGGCCTGCTCCTTCCGGACTTCCTCGCTCATGGCATTGAATGCACGCGCGAGCAACCCCAGCTCGTCCGCGGACTTCACTTCCACGAGGCTGTATTCGCCGCGGCCGACGTTCTCGGATGCGGCGATCAGCTTCTGGATGGGAAACAGGACGTTGAACCGGAATACCGCGTGGATCGCCGCGCTCAGAAACAGGACGATGAGGGTGAACGCCGCTATCTGGATGATCAATTGCCGGCGAAATTCGCTGTCCAGCGCCTGCCGGCTGATGCCGACCAGAAAACGCCCCAGCAGCACGTTGTTGTGGACAATCGGGAAGTCCAGCTGGATCAGCTCGGCCCGGCCGTCCAGCTGCTGCAGCAGCTTCGGTATGTCGTTCGATTCCGCCGCGAGACGCTTCTTGACCAGGGGATCGGAGTCGTTGACGTAGGAGCTTATCGGCGCTCCCTGTGGACTCACGATGACGCCGTAGACGACATCCTGTTGCGAGGACACCTGGCGGGTGTAGTCGTTGAGCAGCACATAGTCGAAGCCCAGTATCGCCTCGGGGCTGACCAGCGCGATCAGGCGCCCGAGCGCGCGGCCGCGTTCTTCGAGCTGCTTTTCGTGGAAGCGCGTCGAGCTCTCGAGAAAATAGAGCGTGCTTGCCGCCATGGTGCAGGCCAGGATGACCAGCACGGTGAGCGTGAATTTCGCGCCGAGACCCAGCCGCATCACCGGCCTTTGGGGTTCTTCAGCGGCCACGGGACCGCAGTCAGCCGCCCGGGCACCCCCCGAGGGCATGACATGGCCATGCTCGGACTGCATTCTCGTGGTCTCAAGCGCGGTTTGCCACGGCTGTTTATTCGTCAGTTGCGACATAGCTAGTTTAACGTAAGCACCGCGCTCCATCCCCGGTATGGGTCAGGCCTGCGATGTTAACGGCCTGTGGCAGGTCAAACTTGAAACCGAAGGCAGCGGCCGCAATCTAACGAGTTTCCAGGCCATCGGCGATGAAATACAAGGACTATTACGAGATCCTGGGCGTCCCGCGCAGCGCCGGCGCCGACGAGATCAAGAAGGCCTATCGCAAGCTCGCGCAGAAGTACCACCCGGACATCACCAAGGACCCGGCGGGCGAGGAGAAATTCAAGGAGGTGGGCGAGGCCTACGAGACACTGAAGGACCCTGAAAAGCGCGCGGCCTACGATCAGCTCGGCAGCTATCGGCAGGGCGAGGATTTCCGGCCCCCACCCGGCTGGGACAGCCAGTTCGGCGAAACGGGCTACTCGTTCGAGGACCTCGATCTCGCCGACCTGTTCGCCGGATTGGGCGGGAGGCATAGTGCCGGGCCCCGGGGGCAGATCCGCATGCCGGGCCAGGACTACGAAGTCACCGTCCGCGTGTCGCTGGAGGACGCCTACCGCGGCACTGAGGTCGAATTGAACCTGGCGGTGCCCGAGTTCGACGAGAAGGGACATGTCCGACGTGTGTCGCGCACTTTCAAGGTGCGCGTCCCCAAGGGGGCGACGGACGGGCAGCGCTTGCGGCTCGCCGGGAAGGGCGGCAAGGGGCTGAACGGCGGCCGGGACGGGGACCTCTACCTCAACATCGCGCTCAATCCGCATCCGCTCTTTCGCGTGACCGGGCACGACCTGTATCTCGACCTGCCGCTCGCGCCCTGGGAAGCCGTGCTGGGCGGCGTCGTGGAAGTCCCGACACTGGGCGGCACGGTTCAATTGAAGATCCCGCCCGATACCCGCGCCGGGCAACAGTTGCGGCTTTCGAAGCGGGGGCTGCCCAGGCCGGGCGGCGGCGAGGGCGATCTTTATGCCATCGTGCAGATCGTCGTGCCCGCCGCGGCAAGCGAGCGTGAGCGCGAGCTCTACAAGCAACTCGCGGGAGGCTCGGCTTTCAACCCGCGCGGTCACTTTGCGGAGGCGAAACATGCCGCCTGAGCGCGATGAAGCCCTGTGGCTTACGGAAGAGCACCGGTTCTCGCTCGCCGAGCTGGCCGAGCTCGCGGGCCTGTCGGAAGCGGAGTTGCGCGAGCTCGCCGACTACGGCGCCATCGCGCCGGTCGATCCCGGAGCGTCACAGTGGGTATTCACGGCCACGTGTCTCACCACGGTGCGCACCGCCAGCCGCCTGCGCGCGAGCTTCGAGCTCGAGCCGCACGGGGTGGCGCTCGTCGTGTCACTGCTGGAGCGGATCAGGGACCTGGAAGCGCAACTCGCCGCGTTGCGGGCGCAGATGCCGCGGCGCGTGCGTTGACATCTTGCCTTCCGCCTTCCTAGCCCCTGCGCAACGCCTCGATTGATCTCACCAGCTCGCCATCCGCGCGCGTGAGCGCCCGCGTCACGGAGCGCGTATTGCCGAAGGTCGGCACCCACTGCGAGTGCTTCCCCGCGCCGCCGGTGACGATCACGATCAGGTCGTCAGGCTTCGTGAACATGCGCACCGGCGCACCAAGGTCCGCGGCGGCATACTGGTCCGCCAGCTTGCGGCGGAACCGGCGCTCTATGCTCTCCTTCGAGAAGCGGCTCATCGGCAGCGTCGCGCGCTCGTAGAGCCACCGCTTCACGTCGACCTTGCTCATGCCGCCGCCCGCGACCGTCTGCGCGTGCTCGGGGCCGAACGCGAGGACCGGCTGGCCCGAATAGTAGGCGTTATTGGAGCCGGTGATCGTCATAGTGCCCGCCACCATCGTGAGTATGCCTTCGGCGGTAATGCTCTCGTGGTCGTTGATGTTGTGCGGACCCTCCGCAGCGACCACGGTCACAGTGCTCGCGTGCGCCGGAAAACCCCGCTCGACGTGGAGCGGCTCCCACGGGCTGGCGGCCTCGTTCTCCGCAACGCAGAAGGTGAACTTGGCCGGCGTGCCGGCCGTCGCCATGTCGCCCGTGCCGGGTATCGCCGCGCCGATGTTGACGAGCGCGAGCCGTACCGCGCGCCCGATCGCCGCGTTGGCGCGGAAATAGTTGCCCATGACGTTGTGTCCGCAGTTCAAGCCGACTTCTGCTGCGACTGGGCCGTTGAAGATCAGGAAGGGCGTGCAGGGGTGCGTCGTCGCCTGCGTGCCGTAGAGGTTGTACGGCTCCTCGGCCAGCGCCTCTACGGCGAGCAGCACCAGCGGGAAATACTCGGGCCTGCAGCCCGCCATCACCGCGTTGGAGGCGAGCCGTAGCGGCGTCGCGGCGCCGTAGCGCGGCGGGATCTTCGCGACGGGGCGGTCGAAATCACGATCGCAGTACGCGAGCATGCGCTCGACGCGCTGCGGCGTCGGCGGGATGACCGGCAAGCCGTCGCTCCAGCCCTTCGCGCACAGGAACTCGTAGACCGCCTCGGGATCGTCGTCGCACTCGACCATCGCGCCCGGGGCCTGCAGCATCGTCTCGAACGAGGTCATGAGCGCTTGTCCTTCACCATCTTGAGCAGCTGCGGCAGCGCGGCCGCCGCGCGCTCGCGCACCTTGTCCATCGCCAGGCCCCCCAGCGGGTGGGAGATCTGCAGGAGCGGCAAATCGGGAACGCCGAACACCTTCGCCTGGGCCGTGCCGAGCTTCATGAACGTATCCGAGCACACCACCGCGGCGATCAGGCCGCGCTTCGTCAACTGCGCCATGTCGTGGACACTCCACGACGTGCACGACCCTCAATCGGCCATCGCGCTCACGACGAGGTCGGCCTCCTTCGCGAGCTCGTCGAGCATCTCGTCGGTCGCCGGGCGGCTCGAAGTGGGCTTGCGCCTGACCACCACGGTAGCGACGTTGAATTCCTTCTTCACGCCTTCGACGATCAGGTCGAGCAGGTGATCCGCGTTCGCCTTGCTGTTGTCCAGCACGCCCAGCCGGATACCGCCCGCGCCCAGGCTGCGCTCCGGCTTCAGTTGCGCCACGGCCTCCATCGGCGCGTCCGGCGCCACCAGAAATATTCTTGCCATACCGATGCCCTTTCTCTCAATCGATCCTGATTCCGGTCTGCTGCTGCACCTTCTTCCATCTCGCGAGGTCGTCCCGCACGCGTTTGCCCAGTTCCTCGGGCGTGCTCTTGATCACTTCGGCTCCGAGGCGGGTGAACGCGTCGCGCGTCGCCGGCTGGTCGAGCACCTTGATGAGCGCGGTGTAGACGCGGTTGACGATCTCCTTCGGCGTCGCGGCGGGCAGGAATATCCCGGTGACGGTGGCGGCTTCGAAGTCGTTCACCCCGGATTCCACCATCGTGGGCACGTCCGGCAGCACCGGCGAGCGCTTCGGGAACGCCACCGCGATCGCCCGCAGCTTGCCGGCCTTCACGTGCGGAGTCGAGGTCGTTACCTGGTCGAACATGAGCTGTGTCTGCCCGGCAACGAGATCGATCACTGCGGGGCCGCCGCCCTTATACGGGACGTGCGTGAACTTCACGCCGGCCACTACCTGGAACAGCTCGCCGGTGAGATGCGTGTTGCTGCCGGCGCCGGCGGAAGCCATCAGCAGCTGCCCCGGTCTGGCCTTCGCCAGCGCGATGAATTCCTTTGCCGTCCTGGCCGGCAGCGATGGATGGACCACCAGCGCGATGGGCACGAGCGATATCGTGGAAGTCGGCGCAAAATCGCGAACGGGATCGTAGGCGACGTTGGTGCCGAATACGGGGTTGATCGTTATCGAGCCGCTGGCGCCCAGCAGCATCGTGTAGCCGTCGGCGGCCGCCTTCGCGGCGTACTCCGTGCCGATGCGGCTCCCCGCCCCGGCGCGATTCTCGACCACCACGGGTTGCCCGAGCTCCGCGGCGAGTCCGGGCGCGACCGTGCGCGCGTTGAGATCGATGTTGCCGCCCGGCGCGAACGCCACGATGATGCGAATCGGGCGCTCGGGATACGCGCCTGCGGCGCTTAGCACGGCACAGCACAGAACCGCGCATCCCCATCTCGACAACATCTGAACCCTTCTCCGGCACCTGATTGAGCCTGCGATGTTAGCAGTTGTCGTATCCTTCCGTGCATGGCAACGGTCAAGCACCTGAGGATAGCCGGCCGCGTCCAGGGCGTCGGCTTCCGCTATTTCATGGAGCGGAGGGCCGGTGAGTTGGGCGTGACGGGCTGGGTGCGCAACCGCCACGACGGCACCGTCGAAGCCATGGTGCAGGGAACTCCGGAAGCGGTGGAAGCGATGGTCGCCGCCGCGCGCCGCGGGCCGCGGGCCGCGATCGTGACGGACGTGAAGGTGAGCGAGGGGAGCGGTGAGTTCAGCGGGTTCTCGGCGCGGCCAACAGAATAAGACTATTTAGCCGCCAAGAAAGGCCGGAATGGAACCGCAGATGAACGCAGATACACGCAGATGAAATCCAGGGCGCTGGCGGCTGCGGCCCTGGTGACGATCGCGCTGCTGGTGTTGTCCGGTGCACGGCCCTACGACCGCACGACGTGGGTGCTCGAAGTTTTCCCGGTGGTCATTGCGCTGCCGCTCCTGTGGGCGACGTATCGCCGGTTTCCGCTGACGACGCTCCTCTACGTCTGTATTTTCGTCCACGCGCTGGTGCTGATGCTTGGCGGCGCCTACACGTACGCCAGGGTTCCACTGGGCTTTCAGCTTGCCGAGCTTTTCGATCTCGCTCGCAACCCGTACGACAGGATCGGTCACTTCTTCCAGGGATTCGTGCCCGCCCTCATCGCCCGCGAGATCCTCGTCCGCGGCCGGTATGTCGATGGCAGGAAAATGCTCGCGTTCATCGTCGTCTGCATCGTCCTTGCGATCAGCGCCGCGTACGAGTTGATCGAGTGGGCCGCAGCGCTGGCGCTCGGACAGGGCGCCGACGAATTCCTGGGCACGCAGGGTGATCCGTGGGACACGCAATCGGACATGTTCTGCGCCCTCATCGGTGCGGTCACGGCTTTGGTCCTCTTCTCGCGTCTGCACGATCGGCAGATTGCGTGGCTGACGGCGGAGATCAAAAGATGAACCGCCAAGACGCCAAGACCGCCAAGAAAGAACAAATGAATATGAAGCGGAGAGTTACGAATCGGATTCGTGTCGTCGAAGAAATTCTTAGGAGATGGGATCCTATCGGCGTTCGCCCGGGCGAGATCGCTCCAGCAGATGAATACGACAGCTACGCACCGCACATCGTAACGTTGGTGAACCAGCGATGTTCCGTCAAAGACTTGGCCCGACATCTTGAGTCCGTCCGAACACAGACGATAGGCGTCGGGCGAGATTATGCGAAGGACAGAAAGATCGCTCTCGAGCTAATCGGCGCACTACGAGGATTGCGTACTGTCCAAGGAGCCTCTGAATAAGTCATCCCCGAGAAGTCGGAGATCCATTTTTTCCACCTGCCCCGTTACCGGGATAGTTGCTCGCGACGGCGAGTACCGTGGCCATCCCATACTCCAAACTTGATGGCACTGATATGTTGCAGCAGCATAAACGGAGGTCATCCCGGATCTCGCGGATATCTCGAAAGTGCGGTACAAAAACAGGTACGGACAATCCCGGGTCCTGATCCAACGCAATCACCGGTTGTGCAGATCTTCCCTAGATTGAGCTTGGTTTTTTCGCAGGACTAGGCGGTTTCTGCGGCTCGGCTCCGCGCTTCTCCAGCGCTGCCGCCCGCACTCTATATTTTTCGGCCTCGACGGTTTTGTTCTGCGCGTCGAGCGCGATCACGAGGTTGTTCAGCGTGTGCGCGATGCTGCGGTGGCCGGGCGTCAGCACCTGCTCCTTCACCGCCAGCGCCCGCTTCAGGAAGCGCTCGGCGTCCAGGTACTTGTCCTGCGCGAGCAGCATGGTGCCGACGTTGTGCAGGCTCGTGGCGGTCCGGAAGTTCTTCTCGCCGTAGCGCTTCTGGAAGATGGCGAGCGACCTGCGGTGCAGCTGCTCGGCGGCGCCGTACTTCTTCTGCGCGTACAGCACCTCGGCCTGGTTCTGCAGCGCGAGCGCGGCCTGCGGATCGTCGGGGCCGTGGAGCTTGCTCGCCACGTTCACGCCGCGGACCGCAAGGACGAGCGCCTCATCGAGTTTGCCCGCAAGCCGCAGCATGAAGACGGCCCTCGCGAGCGACAGCTCGGTAGCCCGGCTCCCCTCGCCCAGCGACGTTTCCGCTTCCTTGAGCGCCTCGCGCGCGAACGCCTCCGCCTGTTCCAGGTTACCGCGCTGAAAGTGCGCGTCCGACTGCTCGTAGAGCATCCGCCATTCCGCTTCGCCCGCATGCGCGACAGTGGCAGTCAGGAAGCCAAGTGCAAGGAAAACGGCGATAGCCCCGCACCGGCCGGCAAGGCTCACCTTTCTCCTCTCGCTTTCACTGAGCGCGCGCTTCGCCGTAGACGATCCGCACGTTCTCCGGCGAGAGCCACTCCCCGAGCGAGCGGATCAGGTCGTCGTGCAGGTTGACGCGCCACGCTTCGCCGAGGTCGATCTCGCACACGGCGCCGCGATTCGAGTACACGACCGAGACCGGGCAGGTGCCGCTGCGGTACGGCGCGAGGACTTCGCGCAGGCGGTTGCCGGACGATTGCCCGTTGCAGGTGAGGCGCATGCCGCGCGCAAACCTCTGGCGCGCCTCGGCGAGGTCGTACACGTTGACCACCTCGATGCGCTGCCGCGTATCGCCCCCCGGGTCGTCCATGTCCCCGCCGCGCGCCCGCCTGAACTGCCGCTGCACCTCCAGCACCAGCAGCTCGTCGTCCTTCAGCTTGTGGCGGAACTTCTCGAAGCTCTTGCTGAACACGACGATCTCCTCGCGCCCGGATTCATCCGCGAGGGTGAGTATCGCCATCCTGCCCATGGCGGTGTTCTGCATGCGCACGCTCAACACCACGCCCGCGATCCAGGAATTTCCACCCGCGGTGCTGCCCGCGAGCTCCGCGATCCGCGTGCGCACGAAGCCGCGCACCTCGAGGGCGTAGATATTGAACAGGTGGTCGCTGAAGTAGTAGCCGAGCGCGACCTTCTCGTTCTGCAGGCGCTCCTTGACTGCCCACCGCGGCACCTGCGGCAACGCCGGGCCCTGCGGCTTGTCGGGAAGGTCGCCGAAGAGGCTCACCTGGTTGGCGGAGCGGCTCGCCTGCTCCGCGCTCTCGAGGGCGATGCCGACGGCGGCGAGGAGCCGCGCGCGATGGTCGTCCAGCGCGTCGAACGCACCCGCGCGGATCAGCGACTCGACCACGCGCCGGTTCACGAGGCGCTTGTCCGCGCGGTGGCAGAAATCGAAGAGATCGGTGAAGGGCCGCTCGCGCCGCGCCTCGACGATGCTGGCGATCGCCGCCTCGCCGGTCCCCTTGATGCCGCCCAGGCCGTAGCGTATGCCGCCCTTCGCGCCTGCGCCCGCCACGCCCGGCGGCACCGGCTCGAACCTGAAATTCGACGCGTTGACGTCGGGTGGCAGCACCGTGATGCCATGCAGCCGCGCGTCCTCGGTGAACTGCTCCACCTTGTCGGTGTCGTTCATCACCGCCGACATGTTGGCCGCGACGAACGCCGGGGCGTGGTGCGCCTTGAAATACGCCGTCTGGTAGGCGACCAGCGCGTAGGCGGCGGCGTGCGAGCGGTTGAAGCCGTAGCCCGCGAACTTCTCCATCAGGTCGAAGAGATCGTTCGCCTTGCGCTCGCCGACGTTGTTCTTCGCCGCGCCCTGGACGAAGATGCCGCGGTGCTGCGCCATTTCCTCCGGCAGCTTCTTGCCCATCGCGCGCCGCAGCAGGTCCGCCGCGCCCAGGCTGTAGGCGCCGATTACCTGCGCGATCTGCATCACCTGCTCCTGGTACACCATGATGCCGTAGGTGGGCTTGAGTATGGGTTCCACCCGCGGATCGGGATAGTCCACGCGCCCGCCGTGCTTGCGCTTCACGAATTCCGGAATGAGCTCCATCGGCCCGGGCCGGTAGAGCGCCACCAGCGCCACCAGGTCCTCGAAGCGGTCGGGCTTCGCGCGCTTCACCAGGTCGCGCATGCCGCGCGACTCAAACTGGAAGATACCGGTCGTATCGCCGTTGGCGAAGAGGCGATAGGTTTCGGCGTCGTCGAGCGGGAGCGAGTTGAGATCGAGGGATGAGGGATGAGGGATGGGGGATGAGGGGGTTGCGTCATGGGCTTCTTCCGTCCGCCCTCCGCCCTCCGCCCTCATCCCTCCGATGTACCTGAGCGTCCAGTCGAGTATCGTCAGCGTGGTGAGTCCGAGGAAGTCGAACTTGACGAGGCCCACCGCCTCCACGTCTTTCATGTCGAACTGCGAAACGACGCTGCCGGAGCCGTCCGCGGCGTAGATGGGGCAGAAGTCAGTCAGCTTTCCCGGCGCGATCAGCACGCCGCCTGCGTGCATGCCCACGTTGCGCGTCAGGCCCTCCAGCTTTTCGGCGAGCGCAAGCAGCTCCCGCACCTCCTCTTCCTTCTCCTCGCGCTCCGCGAGCTGCGGCTCCTGCTCGCGCGCGTCGGCGAGCGTAATGTGCTTGCCCGGCTGGAACGGGATCAGCTTCGCGAGCTGATCGCAGAACGTGTAGGACAGGTCGAGTACGCGCCCGACGTCGCGCACCACCGCTTTCGCCGCCATGGTGCCGAAGGTCGCGATCTGGGACACGCACTCGGCGCCGTACTTCTGCTTGACGTACTCGATGACGCGGTCCCGTCCGTCCTGGCAGAAGTCGATGTCGAAGTCCGGCATCGAGACGCGCTCGGGATTCAGGAAGCGCTCGAACAGAAGGTCGTAGCGCAGCGGATCGAGCTCGGTGATGCCCAGGCTGTAGGCGACGAGAGATCCGGCTCCCGACCCTCGTCCCGGACCCACCGGCACGCCGTTCCCTTTTGCCCAGTTGATGAAATCGGCGACGATGAGGAAGTAGCCGGGAAACCCCATCTGCACGATCGTGTCGAGCTCGAACGCCAGCCGCTCGCTGTAACGCGCCTGCTGCCCGGCGCGCGCGCTTGCGTCGGGATAGAGCTGCGCCATCCGCCGCTCCAGTCCCGCAACGGCCGACTCGCGCAGATACTGGTCGAGCCCGACGTTGTTGGGCGTGGGAAAGCGCGGCAACTGGGTCTTGCCGAGGTCGAGGACCAGGTTGCAGCGCTTCGCGATTTCCACGCTGTTGGCGAGCGCCTGGGGCAGGTCCTTGAACAACGCCGCCATCTCGGCCTGCGTCTTGAAGTACTGCTCGGGCGTATGGCGGCGCGGTCGCCGCTGGTCGGAGAGCACGTAACCCTCCGCGATGCACACGCGGGCCTCGTGCGCGCGGTAGTCGTCGGGGCTGACGAACTGCACCGGGTGCGTCGCGACCACGGGCAGCTTGAGCGCCGACGCCAGGCGTGCCGCGCGCTGGACGTAGACCTCCACCGGTATCGCCGCGGCCCCGACCACGGTGGCGTTCTTCCCGGGCCGTTGCAGCTCGATGTAGTAGCGGCCCGGGAACAGCTCCTGCCATGCCTCCGCGAGACGCCGGGCGGATTCCACATTGTCCGCCGCCAGAGCCTGACCGACATCGCCGTGGTGCGCGCCGGAAAGCGCGATCAGGCCCTCGGTGCCGGATTCCCCGAACCACCCCTTCTTCAGCTCGGAGCGGCCGCGATACTGGTTCCCCCGGTAGGCGCGGGAGAGGAGGTCGCACAGCCGGAGATAGCCCACGCGCGACTGGGCGAGGAGCAGGACGCGGTACGGCTTGTCGCGATCGGATTCGTTCTCGAGCCAGGCGTCGCAGCCTATGATCGGCTTCAATCCCGCCTCGCGCGCGGCCTTGTAGAACTTCACCATGCCGAACACGTTGGCAAGGTCGGTCAGCGCCAGCGCCGGCATGCCCTCCTTCACCGCCGCCTCCACCGCCTCCTCGATGCGGACGATGCCGTCTACGATCGAGTATTCGCTATGCAGGCGAAGGTGGATGAAGGAGGGAGCAGGCATGTAGCCATTTTACCGCCTGCAACGACTTTTGATTGCTGAATCTGCCTTCCCCTGCCCTCGGGGTGACCACTGCAGCGACGCCATGCGCGGATCTGCGGGATTGTGCTGCTGCTCAGGTCCATCCCAGGTCCTGATTCAACTCCTCAAGTGTTGGCTATCACGTGTTCGACGTTCCACGCGTTCTCCAAGAGGCCACGCGTTTCTCCAGCTGCTTGCGACCACGAATAACGTGACTAAGCGATGCTCCAAACTTGATGGCACCGATATGGCGCCGGCAAGCTCAGGTGTAGGTGATGCCGGACGCCGTCGGATTCTTCGAAGCGCAATAATTGCGCTGCCCCCTCACCCTGACCCGGCCCCCTCGCTTCCGCGGCTCTTCCCCGCAACTGCGCGTCGAGGAATCCATTCTTGTCAGACGCTCTTAGTAGACGCGGGTGACTTTCCATCCACGGCGCTCCAGCTCCGCCAGTACGCCGCTCTCGCCGTGGAGATGCAGCGCGCCCACCGCCAGGAACGCGCCGCCTTCCTTGAGCCGCGCCTGCATGCGCGCCGCCATGCGGACGTTGCGCTCGGTCAGCAGCCGGCGGGTGAAGGTTTCGTAAAGCCGCTTCGCCTCGGCGCCGCCGCCGGCCGCTTCCTCGCCAATGCGCCTCAACCCCGCCAGGTCGCGCGCCAGCCACACCTCCACCATGCGACCGATCAGCCGAGCCACCTGCTCGTATTCGGCGACCGCCCGCCTCAACAGCATGACCTGATCGGCCTCCGGCATGCCGTCGAATATCGCCACCTGCTCCTCCAGGGTCTCCAGCTCGTGCACGGGCTTGCCTTGCGCCCGGGCCGTTCTGGCGAGAACGGCATCGAGCACCTCCTCCGGATTCTGCGGCGGGACGGAGAGGAGGAGCGCCAGCGCCCACGGCTTGAAGAGCCGCACCGCCGGCTCCGGCAATCCCAGCTTGCCGGTAAGCGCCGCCGCTTTTTCGTAGAGCTCCGCGCCGACGGCGCCCGGAAGATCGCGGCCGTCCAGGTACAGCATGCGGTTGGCGAGCGCCAGGAAGGTGGACGGATCGAGTCCCACCTCGACCGTCAGGCTGCGCGCCTGGGCCAGCGCCTTCGTGACCGGCTCCGGGAGCTGGATCACGCGCGGATCGGCGAGGTGCAGGGTGCCGAATACGTGGCTCGCCGGCGCCGCGCTCCCCTCGACGCGCCACAGCAGGCCGCGATCGAAGCGCTGCGCGGCCGCGGGCAACGTGCAGGCGAGCACGAGCACCGCGACCGCGATGCGGACGCCCGCCCGGGCGAGGATGGCCGCCAGGAACCTCATGGCCTGTTCCATTCGCCATTTTGATGCAAATCGCGCATGGGATGAGAGCAAACTGGCATTGGAAGGCGGCCCCATCCGGATTAAGCTCCGATCGATGGCAACGGGAAAATCAACCGCTCGCTTCACGCTGGCCGTCCACGGCGGCGCCGGTGTTATCAACCCGGCCACCATGACACCCCAGATCGAGCGCGCGTATCGCGCCGGAATTGCCGCGGCGCTCGCCGCCGGGCATTGCGTGCTGGCGGATGGCGGCGGCAGTCTCGATGCGGTGGTCGCGGCCGTCTCCTGCCTGGAGGACGACCCTCAGTTCAATGCCGGGCGCGGCGCGGCGTTCACGGCTGACGGAACCAACGAGCTCGACGCCTCCGTCATGGATGGAGCGACGCTGCGAGCGGGCGGGGTCACCCTCGTCACCACCGTCAAGAACCCCGTCCGCCTGGCGCGCCTGGTCATGGAGCGAACGCGCCACGTGCTGCTGGCGGGTAAAGGCGCGGAAGCCCTCGCCCGAGAGTGCGGCCTGGAGATCGTCGAGCCCCGCTACTTCTTCACCGAGCGGCGCTGGAACGCGCTGCAGCGCATGAAACAGGCTGTCGTGGCGGAGGCGCCCACTGCGATCACCGAAGCCGACCGGCACGGGACCGTAGGCGCCGTCGCGCTCGACGCAAACGGCAACCTGGCGGCGGCGACATCGACAGGAGGCCGCAACAACAAGCTCGCCGGACGGATCGGGGACTCCCCGGTCATCGGCGCCGGGACCTACGCGAACAACGCCACGGTTGCGGTATCGTGCACCGGCGAGGGCGAGTATTTCATGCGTGCGCTCGCCGCGCATACGCTGTCCGCCCTGATGGAGATGAAAGGCTGGAGCGTCGAGCGCGCCGCGGAGCACGTGGTCCACGAACGGCTGGCGCCGCTGGGCGGCCGGGGCGGGCTCATCGCCCTCGATCGCGAGGGCAACGTCGCCATGCCCTTCTCGTCCTCCGGCATGTACCGCGGTATAGTGCGCGCCGACGGCGTGCCGGCCGTGACCATTTATCGTGATTGAGAGAGACGCCATGGAATCCGCCACGAAAAAGCCAGCAGCCGCCGCAACCGTCGACTGGGCTGCTGTCCGCGCCCGCTATCCGGTTGCGACGAACTCGACGTTTCTCAACATCACCTCGGGAACGCCGTTGTCAGACGCCAGCAAGGCCGCGGTGGATGGACTGATCGAGGCCCAGTGGAACGGCTCGGGCAAACGGGACGACCGTTACCAGGTAATGGCTTCCGCGCGCGAGCGCTTCGCCCGTCTCATCCGCGCCAAGCCCGCCGAAATCGCGGTCACCAAGAACGTCACCGAGGGTCTCAACATCGTCGCGAACGCCATCGACTGGCGCCCGGGTGACAACGTCGTGGTCTGCGCCGAGCTGGAGCACCCGAACAATATTTACCTGTGGCTCTCCCTGCGCGAGCGCGGCGTGCAGGTGCGCGCCGTTCCCGCCAGAAACGGCGCGATCGACACGCAGGCGATGGTGGACGCGATCGACTCGGGCACCCGCATCCTGACGGTGGCTTCTGTCACGTTCGCCCCCGGCTTCCGCGCGGAGCTCGCAGCGCTGGGCCGCGCCTGCCGTGCCGCGGGCGTCCTCTTCCTCGTGGACGGCGTGCAGAGCTGCGGCATACTCGATCTCGACGTGGACGAGTGCGCGATCACGGCGCTTGCCACCTCCGCCAGCAAGGGACTGATGGGTATCGCGGGGCACGGCTTTCTGTACGTGCGCGAAGACTGGCTGGAGCGCCTGCGGCCCGCTTACGTCGGCCGCTACAGCATCGAGCGCGGCAAAGGCCACGAGTCCGAGATCGAGGGCCACACCTATCGGCTGGCGCCCGATGCGCGGCGCTTCGAGGCCGGCAACTACAACTGGGCAGGCATCGTCGCCGTCAACGCATCGCTCGGGGAGCTGCTCGAGATCGGGACCGAGCGCATCGAGCCGCACGCCGTGGGCCTCGCGTCCGCGCTGGCTGAAGGCCTTGAATCCCAGGGCCTGGCGGTCACCCAGCCGCCGGAAGTTGTTGCCCGCAGCCATATCGTCACCGTGGGCCAGCTGGGCGCGGGCGATGCGCACGCCAGCCACGACCCGCGCTTGAACCGCATCGGTGAGGCGCTGCAGGCCGGCAACGTGAAGTACACGGTGAGGAAGGGCCTGCTGCGCTTCGGCTTCCACTGCTTCAACAACGAGGCCGATGTCTCGCGGGTGCTGGATATTGCACGTACGTGCACCTAGCGCGCTAGCTCGCGGCGCGGGCCGCAAGCAGCGACCACATCGCTTCGAGCACCGGCGCGCGCACCGTCTTCATCCGGTAGGCCTTGATCGTCAACGGCACGCGGTACTCGGCGCCGCCGACCACGATCAGCTCCTTGCTTGCCAGGTCTTCGGCGATCGTCTGCACCGGTAGCCACGCGACGCCCATGCCGCGCCGCGCGAGCACCGCCAGCCCCTCGCTCAAGCCCCCCTCGCACACCACCTTGAGGCGGTCCCCCAGCGCCCGTACGAGAGGCGCGACGAGCTTTTCGGAGAAGGAAAAGCTCGAGTAGGCGAGGAACGGCACCGGACTCTTGGCGCTCTTGAGATCGCGCAGCCGCAGGCGCCTGGCCAGGGCGGCGGAGGCGACCGGAACCATCTCGTCCGTGGCCAGCGTGCACTCTTCGAGGCCGTCGAGATGGCCAATGCTGGCGGCGGTTACCCCGTCATCACCGTAAGTCACCAGCAGGTGCACGATGGCGTTCGCGAGCGCGTCGAAGTGGTTTTCCACGCCCTGTATGCTGGGAATCACCACCGCTTTCGCGGCAGGATAGGCCGCAACGAGCGCCTCGATCAGCTCCGGCACCAGACCCAGGGAAAGCGTATGCAGGGTCGCGATCCGGATCTCGTCCGCGCGCGAGCCCGCGAGGAGGCGAAACTCCTCGCGCACGCTCTTCGAGGTCTTCAGGATGTCCTGCGCGTACGGCAGGAATTGCCGCCCGTACGGCGTCAGCGTCACCGGGTACGAAGAACGGTCTATGAGCGTGACGCCCAGCCAGTCCTCGAGCGCGCGGATACGCCGGCTGAACGCCGGCTGCGAGACGTGTCGCTCCTCGGACGCTTTCCAGAAGCTGCCGATATTGGCCAGGCAGACGAAGTCCTCCAGCCATTTGAGTTCCATCGGGCATGCCCTCGCGCGATACCCGAATCTTAACCCCGGCGGCGCGCGCGGGCCGTAAAGGACGTCAGGCGGCCCGGGGCTGCGACTCGGTGTAGAGGTGACAGCGGACGCAGGAATCGCCGTCCCGGATTTCCGGCGGCGGCGCGACCGAGCATAGCGGCATCGCCCGCGGGCACCGCGGGTGGAACCGGCAGCCGCCCGGCGGTTCCAGCGGGTTGGGATAGCTTTGTCCCAGGCGGTTGTCCGGTATGCCCGCCCCGGGCGTGACCGTCGGCGCAGATGCGAGCAGCGCCTGTGTGTACGGATGGCGCGGCGCGGCGAACACCTCGCGCGCGCTGCCCGTCTCGACGATTTCCCCGAGGTACATCACCGCGACGCGGGTCGCCATGTGCTGCACGACAGCGAGATCGTGCGTGATGAGCAGGTAGGTGAGGTTGAGCTCGGCGCGCAGGTCGAGGAGCAGGTTCAGGATCTGCGACTGCACCGAGACGTCGAGCGCGGAGGTCGGCTCGTCGCAGATCACGAGCTGCGGCTCCATGATGATGGCGCGCGCTATCGCCGCGCGCTGGCGCTGGCCGCCCGAGAGCTGATTGGGATAGCTGTGCGTGAGCCGCCCGTGCAGACCCACGAGCGCCATCATCCTGTCGACTTTTCTGCGCCGCTCTTGCGGCGTGCCGATGCCGTGCACGTCGAGCGGACGCCGTATGATCTCGGCCAGCGTGCGTCGCGGATTCAAGGAAGAATAGGGATCCTGGAAGATCGGCTGCATGCGCCGCGCCACCGCGCGCGTCGCTCCGCCTGCGAGCGGCGCGCCGTCGAGCAGCACCTTTCCCTCCTGCGGCACGATGAGACCCAGCAGAATGCGCGCGAGCGTCGTCTTGCCGCAACCCGACTCGCCCACGACGGCAAGCGTTTCCCCGCGGGCGATGGCCAGCGTCACGCCGTTCACCGCGTGCAGCCGCTGCGTCTTCCCGAACAAGCCGCGCTTGACGTTGAAGTGGCAATGGACTCCGGTTGCCGACAGCAGCGGCGCGCTCCCACCGGCGGCCATGCCCTTGCCTCCGGAACGCAGGCCTCCTCCGACATCCGACGCCGCCGCCCTTGCCTCGCCTTCCGCCATCACGCAGCGGTACGCACGCCCTGCCCCGGCCTCGCGTTGCGGCGGCAGCGCCAGCCGGCACGCATCACGCGCGTGTGAACAGCGCGCCGCGAACGCGCAGCCCTGAATCTCACCCAGCAGGGATGGAACGATGCCGGGAATGGCGCCCAGCCGCGCACCCGGCTCGACGCGCCCAGGCTGGGGAATCGATGCCAGCAGGCCGCGCGTATAGGGGTGCAACGGGGTCTCGAACACCTCGGCCGTCGTGCCCGTTTCAACGAACTCGCCCGCGTACATGACCGCCACGCGGTCGGCGACGCGCGAGACAACGCCCAGGTTGTGCGTGATCAGGATGAGCGCCATCCCGAACTCCTGCTGCAGCTCGGCGAGGAGCCGCAGTATCTGCGCCTGCACCGTCACGTCGAGGGCCGTGGTCGGCTCGTCCGCGATCAATACCTCCGGATCGTTCATGAGCGCCATGGCGATCATCACGCGCTGGCGCTGTCCGCCGGAGAGCTGGTGCGGATACTGACCGAGGCGCCCGGCCGCCCCGGTAACCCCTACGCGCTCGAGCAGTCGCACCGCGCGAGCGGTCGCTTCCGCGGCAGTCGCGGAACGATGCAGCAGCATGGTCTCGGTCAGTTGCCGGCCTATCGTGTAGACCGGGTTCAACGAGGTCATCGGCTCCTGGAAAATCATCGCCATGCGGGAACCGCGCACATCGCGGGCCAGCTCGCGTTGGGTGAGTCCGAGCAGGTCCCGGCCATCGAGCTTGAGCGCGCCCGCGCGCACACGCGCCTGCGCAGGCGCCAACCCCATGAGCGCCAGGGCGGTGAGCGACTTGCCCGACCCCGATTCCCCGACGATGCCCAGCGTCTGGCCCCGCTCCAGCGTGAAATCCACGCCGCGCACCGGATGCAATATGCCCCCCGGCATCGGAATCTCGACGCGCAGATCCTTGATTTCGAGCAGCGCCACGATCAATTCCGGTTCTCGGGCGCGGTCACGTCGCGCAGGCCGTCGCCCATCAGGTTGATCGCGATCACCAGCGCGAAGAGAAACAGGCCCGGGACCACCACGAGCCACGGCCGGAAGAACATCGAGTTCTTGCCCTCCGCTATCAGCAGTCCCCAGGATGGATTGGGTGCGGGCACCCCGACACCCAGGAACGAAAGCGACGCCTCGGCAATGATGGCGACGCCCACCTCGAGCGTGAAAATCACGATGATCTGGTTCGCGAGGTTGGGCAGAACCTCGTGGGAAATCACCTGCCAGCGCGTTGCGCCCAGCGCGCGCGCTGCGGTCACGTAATCGAGCTCGCGGATCTGCATCGTTACCGTCCGCGTAACCACCAGGAAATACGTCCAGTGCAGCACCCCGATGATGCCGATCACCACGGCGACCGAGGGCCCGATCAGAAACACGAGGGACATCGCGAGGAGCAGCCCGGGCAGCGCGAGCTGGCAGGTGAGGAGGTAGCTTACGACCTGGTCGATGCGCCCGCCGAAATACCCGGCGGCAACGCCCAGGGTAACGCCGATGACGCAACCGATCGAGGCGGCGCCGAGCCCGACGAGGAGCGAGATGCGCGCGCCGTACATGAGCCGGCTGAGATAGTCACGGCCCAGGTGATCGGTGCCGAAGACATGCTCCCAGCTGCCCTTCGCGTCCCACGCCGGCGGCACCAGCCGGTTCGCGAGATCCTGAGCGTAGGGATCGTGCGGCGCGAGCCACGGCGCGGCGAGCGCCATCGCCGCGATGGCGAGGAGCAGCGCGACGCCGATCAGAAAGCCCTGGTGGCGCAGCATCCGGCGCCGCGCCGCGCGCCAGGGCGTGATGCCCGCCGCGCTGCTTTCGACCGGCATGGTGGCTGAGGACACGGCTAGCCCAGGCGGATGCGCGGATCGAGCCACGCGTTCAACACGTCGACGAGGAACGTCAGGGCGACGAACGTGAGCGCGAACACGAACACCAGCATCTGCAACGTCGGGATATCGGAGCCAACGATCGCCTCGAGCGAGAGCCGGCCCAGCCCGTTCAACGCGAACACCGACTCCGTGATCACCGAGCCGCCCAGCTTGTGCCCCAGCTGCACCGCCAGCACGCCCACCACGGGCAGCAGCGCGTTGCGCAGGGCGTGCCGCAGAATCAGCTGCAACCCCATGAAGCCCTTGGCGCGCGCGGTGCGGATGTAGTCCGAGGCCATCACGTCGAGCAGCCCGGTGCGCGTCAACCGCATGACGGCCGGAACGGAGGTCGTACCCAATACCAGCGCCGGCAGCACGAAGTGCTTCCAGGTGTCGTCGCCCGACACGGGGAATATCGGAAACGTCACCGCGAACACCACGATCAGCACGAGGCCGAGCCAGAAGCTCGGCAGCGCCTGCGCCGCCACGGCCGCTGACAGGGCGAGACGGTCGACGCCGCTGTTGGGCTTGAGCGCCGCCGCCACGCCGAGAGGGACGGCGATCAGTATGGTGACGAGCAACGCGCTGAACGCCAGCTTGATGGTGACCGGGGCGTAGGTGGCGATCAGCTCGGCGACCGGCTGGCGCCGCAGAAAGCTCTGGCCCAGGTCGCCGCGCGCGACACCGGCGGCCCATTCCGTGTAACGCACCGGCCAGGGGCGGTCGAAGCCGTACTGCCTCCGGACCTGCTCGATCGTCTCGCGCGGGGCGTCCGGACCGGCGATGGCCACCGCGGGGTCGCCGGCGGAGTCGAGCAGGAAGAACGTCGCGACGGAGACCGTGATGGCGACCAGCACGGCCATCAACCCGCGCTTCAGTGCATATCGCAGCATGTCCGGATGAGCGGTCCGGGGAATGGGCGCGCGCGGACGCGCGCTACTTCCACCGGATCAGGTAGAGCCTTTGCATGCCATCCTTCGGCGCGTCGAAGTGCGCGTCCTTCGACAGGACGTACTCCTCGCTGTAGCGGTAGACCGGCGCCCAGTATGCCTGGTCGGCGATCAGGTGTATCGCCTTGCGGAAGTTCTCGCGCCGCACCTTCTGATCGTAGCTGTTCAAGGCGGCCGCGACGAGCCTGCCCACCTCGGGATTGCCGGTGTAGTTCTCGTCCGATTCCTGCGTGAACTTGTCGCCCATCACCGCGCCCGCGTCCGGCACGCTGAACGAGCCCGAGGAGCCGTAGTAGATGACGACCTGGTTGTCCTTGATCGCCTTGCTCAACGTGGGGCCCTTCACGTAACGCAGCGCGGCCTTGATGCCCGCCTGGCCGAGCTGGTTGACGATCGCCTCCATGACCGGCCGCTCCCGCGCCGCCCAGAACTCGGTCTCGAAACCGTTGGGATAACCGGCTTCGGCGAGCAGGGCTTTCGCTTTCTGCGGGCTGTACTCGTACTTCCTGGCGTCGTCCACGCATCCGAACTGGGCAGGATTGCAGGCGACGTTCAAGGCTGCCGACTCGCCGCCGGCAAGCTTTCTTGCGATTGCATTGCGGTCGATCGCATGATTGACCGCCTGGCGCACCTTCACGTTGGTGAAAGGATTCTTCGGCTGGTGGCGCCCCACGGCGTCCATGACGATGTAGCCGATGCGCATCGAGGGCCCCGACAGGTGAATCGCGCGCCCGCTTTTCGCCACGTCCGCGGCGATCTCGTGGGGCATCTGGTAGGACCAGTCGATGCCGCCGCTCATCGCTTCCGCGGCCTGCGTGCTCCAGTCGGGTATCGTGCGGATCACGATGTTCTCGATCTGGGCGACGCTCTTGGGGCTGTCCTTGCGGTAGTCCCTGAACCGCTGCAGCACGATGCGCTGGCCGGGTCGGAACTCGACGACACGGTACGGGCCCGTGCTGTTCAGCTTCAGCGACTGCGCGGTGGGATCGATACTGCCGTCCGCCTTGTGGTACGCGCCTTTCTTGCGGATCTTGGAGTGGTAGACGAGGTCGTAGAAAAACATCGAATACGGCGCCTTCAACTTGAAGCGCACGGTATAGGGGCCGGTTGCCGTCGCGCTCTCCAGCCAGAAGAAGATGCGGCGGGGGAAGTTCGTGCCGCTCCTCGGGTTGATGGTCCAGGTATACGAATACGCGACGTCCTCGGCGGTCAGCTCGGAGCCGTCGTGGAACTTGATGCCGCGGCGCAGTTCGACGTCTATCGTGCGGTCGTCGACGATCTTGTGGGAGAGCGCCGCAAGGGGCACCGGCTGCAGCGTGGCCGGATCGACGGTGTACAGCACATCGTCCACCACCAGGCTCAGGATGTCGTTCTCGCGCAGGTTGGAGTACAGCCCGTCCAGCGTCACGACCTCGCGCGGGAACGCGACGTTCAGGGTGTTGTTCGCCTTGCCGGCCACGGCCGCGCCGGCAACCGATGCTAGCGCCGCGACGGCGGCAAGGCGCCGCAACTGGCGCAGAAAACGGTACTGCATGCTTGTGTGCTCCTGGAAGCCGGATGTAACGAACCAGCGGCGGCGTCTCGCAGCGAGGATTATACCGGCGTGGCCCTGCGGCGGTTCTCCCGGGGGCGGTCGAGTTGATACCAAAATTGAAACGCTTAATGCAGATTCCGTATCGGCGCCGCGTAGGCCATAATCGCGGCTTTTGACTTCCGGCCATGAAGCAGAGCACATCCCACTTTCACGAGATCCGCGGCCTGCGCCACCACGTGCGCACCTGGGGCAGTCCCGATGCGCCGAAACTCATCCTGCTGCACGGCTGGATGGACGTTTCCGCGTCGTTCCAGTTCGTGGTCGACGGCTTGAAGCGCGAGTGGCATGTGATCGCGCCCGACTTCCGCGGATTCGGATTGTCCGAGTGGACGCGCGAGGGCTACTGGTTTCCGGACTACTACGCCGACCTGGAGCGGATCCTCGACATCCATCACCCGGAGGGCCCAGCGCGCATCGTCGGCCACAGCATGGGCGGAGTCGTTTCAGGGATGTTCGGAGGCATACGCCCGGAGCGCGTGGCGCGGCTGGCGGTGCTGGAAGGACTGGGGCTCGGGCGGCGGCCGGCGACCGATGCCCCGGCACGATATGCGCAGTGGCTGGACGATTTGCGGGATACTCCGCGCTTCCGCCCGTACGCTTCCTTCGACGAGGTCGCGGCCCGGCTGCGCCGTGACAATCCCCGGCTTTCCGCCGACAAGGCCGCCTTCCTGGCGCGTCACTGGGCGAAGCAGCTCGAGTCCGGCGAAGTCGTGCTCGTCAGCGATCCGCGGCACAAGCTGGCCAACCCCGTTCTCTTCCGGATCGACGAAGCCGTCGCGTGCTGGCAGCGCGTTACCGCGCCGGTACTGCTGGTCTTCGGGAAGGACTCGAATATTTCGCGCCGGATCAAGGACACGCCCGAGCAGTTCGCCGAGCGCATCGGGTCGTTCCGCAACCGTCGCGAGGTCGTGATGGAAGACTGCGGGCACATGATGCACCACGACCAGCCGGAGCGGCTGGCCGCGGTGATCGAGGAGTTCCTCGCCTGAGGGGGAGTTCCCTAGTCCGAGAAGAGCGTGGGGAAGGCGAACCCGAAGCTGAAAATGAAGACGACGACCTTCCCGATGTGCATGAGCTTCCCGAACGCGGTCATCTCGGAAAATTTCTGTCTGGCCGGCTCGCCGGCTCCTGTTTTTGCGTGCTGATCCTGGTTTGCCATATCTCCTCCTGATTGCAGAACGAGAGCCATTGTCTCTGCGCTACCTGTCGGGAGGCTTACGGGTCTGGCAAGGGTTTACACCAATACGCGGGCTGTCGCCCGTTCCGCGGCTCACAGGAGCTCGGTATCGTCGTGGGTGTAGGCCGGCGCGCAGGCACACAGGATGCGCAGCGCCTCGTCGCCGATGTTCTCTATGCAATGGGGCGTGCCCGGCCCGATGCAGACCGTATCGCCCCGCTTCACCTCGAACACATCTGCGCCGAGGGTCATTCTCCCGCGCCCCTGAGTGATGTGATAGATCTCCTCGGTCGCGCCATGCCGGTGCAGCGCCGTGCGCATCCCCGGTTGCACCGTCGCCTCCGCCAGGCTTTGCGTGCGATTGCCGTGCCGGGCCGGGTGCATCAGGTCGCGTATCTCCGACCCGTCCTTGGTGACGTACGGTGTCACGTTCGCATACGATGACTTCATCCCTTCATCCTTCCGCCTTCCTCCTTCAGGTCAAACCTGCTCGCCGCGCAATGAACTTCCCCAGCGCAGCCCAGTCCTTCTCGCCGAAACCGTCCGCGATGGCGGCGAGGTGCTGTTCGCGTATCAGGTCCGCGGTGGGCAAAGGCACGCCGCTGTCCGCTGCCGCCGCGAGCGCAAGCTCGACGTCCTTCAATCCCCCCTTCAGGGGAAACGTGGGCTCGAAGTCCTCTTCCACCATCCTGCGGCCGTAGTCGCGGTAGCGCCGGTCGAAGGAGGTGCCGGTAATGACGTCGAGGAATACCGCCGGGTCGACGCCGGACTTGCGCACGAGCGCGAGCGCCTCGCCGAGACTTTCGACTAGGCTGGCGAGCAGGAAATTGCGCGCGATCTTGACCGCGTTGGCGAGATGCGGGTCGGCGCCCACGACGAAGGTCCGGCTGCCGAGCACGCCGAAGAGCGGCCGGCAGCGTACGATCGCCGCCGCCGGCCCGGCTGCAACGATTTCGAGCTCACCCGCCGCGGCAACGTGGGGCCGGCCGAAAACCGGCGCCGCCACGTACGCGCTGCCCGCGGCGCCGTGAAGCGCCGTCATGCGCCTGCCCAGCCCCAGGCTGACCGTAGCCATGTTCAGATGCACTGCGGACGGGGGCATCCTGCCGACGAGACCGGAAGTCACCCACACCGCCTCGAGCGCCGCATCGTCCGCCAGCATCGTGACGATGACTTCCGCGTCGAGTGCCTGCTCGGGGGACTCCGCGACGCGCGCGCCGCGCGACCGGAACGGCCCGGTCGCCGCACGGCTGCGGTTGTAGACGATCAGCTCGTGCCCGGCCTCGAGCAGCCTGCCGGCCATGCCCCGGCCCATCTGCCCCAGCCCGATGAACCCTATCTTCACGCGACTCTCTCCTCCGCGGCGTCAACCTGTGAGCGGCACGCCGCCCGGGCGCGTGAGGTTGTCCGGGTGCAGGATCCGGTCGAGCTGCGCCTTGTCGAGCAGCTTCTTCTCCAGCACCAGGTCGTACACGCTCCGGTTCGTAGCGAGCGCCTCCTGCGCGATCTGCGTCGCGTTGGTGTAGCCGATGTAGGGATTCAACGCGGTCACGATACCGATGGAGTGCTCGACCGTCCGGCGCAGGCTCTCGCGGTTCGCCGTGATGCCCTTGACGCAGCGCTCGCAGAGCGTGATGCAGCCGTTGCGCAAATGGATGAGGCTCTTGAACAGGCTGTGGGCGATGAGGGGCTCGAATGCGTTCAACTGCAATTGCCCCGCCTCCGCCGCGAACGTCACCGCCACGTCGTTGCCGATAGCCTCGAACGCAATCTGGTTGACGACTTCCGGGATCACCGGGTTGACCTTGCCGGGCATGATGGAGGAGCCCGCCTGCATCGGCGGCAGGTTGATCTCGTTCAGCCCCGCGCGCGGACCGGAGGACAGGAGCCGCAGGTCGTTGCAGGTCTTGGAGAGCTTGACCGCGACGCGCTTCAGGACCCCCGAGAGCTGCACGAACGCGCCTGCATCCTGCGTGGCTTCGACGAGGTTGCCCGCGGTGACGAGAGGAATTCCCGTGATATCCGATAGATTGCGGCACGCAGCCCCAGCGTAGTCGGGATGGGCATTGATGCCGGTGCCGATCGCCGTGGCGCCGAGATTGATCTCGTGGATCAGGAGCGCGGCTTCCCTCAGGCGCTGCTCATCCTCCTCCAGCATCACCGCGTAAGTCGAGAACTCCTGCCCCAGCGTCATCGGCACCGCGTCCTGGAGCTGCGTCCGGCCGATCTTGAGCACGTCCGCGAACTCGGCCGCCTTCGCGGAGAAAGCGGCCCTCAGCTCCGCCATCGCGGCCGTCAGCCGGTGGATACAGAAGTGAAGCGCGACCTTGACCGCCGTCGGGTAGACGTCGTTCGTGCTCTGGCTCATGTTGACGTCCTCGACCGGATGGAGGCGCTGGTACTCGCCCTTCGCGTGCCCCATCAGCTCCAGCGCCCGGTTGGCGATGACCTCGTTGGCGTTCATGTTGGTCGAGGTCCCCGCGCCGCCCTGGATCACGTCCACGACGAATTCCTCCAGCAGCGCGCCCTGCCGGATCTCCTCGCAAGCCTTGCCGATCGCGCGCGCCCTGGTGTCGTCGAGCAACCCGAGCTCGTTGTTGGCGCGCGCCGCCGCCTGCTTCACACAGGCGAGCGCGGTCACCAGGTCGGGATAGATGGAGATCGGCGTGCCCGTGATCGGAAAGTTCTCCAGCGCGCGCAGTGTGTGCACGCCGTAGTAGGCGTCGGCGGGCACCGCCCGCTCGCCGAGGAGATCGTGCTCGTAACGTACCGCGCCTGTCGTCATGCTCTTCTCCACGGACCGCCGCCCGCAGCGATCGCAATACCTATGATAGGCGCTTTCGGAAGCGGTTCCGGGCTCCGGCGGGCGCCTCGTCTGGACAAGGGGTACCCGTTACGCTAGATTGAATCGTGGCCGCGTTCCGGCCGGCCACCTAACCGCGGGGAGAGACCCATGAAACGTGTTTCAACGCTGTGCGTCGCGATGCTGGCTGCGTGCGCGATGACGGGCATCGCGAGCGCGCAGGACACGCTCAAGAAGATCAAGGACAGCAACGCCATCACGATCGGGCACAGGGATACCTCAATCCCGTTCTCGTACTACGACGACAAGCAGCAGGTCGTCGGCTACGCGATGGACATCTGCATGAAGATCGTGGACGCGGTCAAGGCCGAGCTGAAGCTGCCGAAGCTCGAAGTAAAGCTGAATCCGGTGACTTCGGCGACCCGAATCCCGCTGATGGCGAACGGCACGATAGACCTCGAGTGCGGCTCGACCACCAACAATCTCGACCGCCAGAAGCAGGTATGGTTCGCGACGACCCACTTCGTGACGGCGAATCGCTACGTGGCGAAGAAATCCTCCAATATCCAGAAGCTGGCGGATCTCAAGGGCAAGACCGTCGTCTCCACGTCGGGCACCACGAACATCAAGTGGGCGACCGAGGAGAACGCGAAGCAGAACCTCGGCATGAACATCATCGCGGCCAAGGACCACGCGGAGTCGTTCCTGACGGTCGAGACGGGACGCGCGGTAGCGTTCTTCATGGACGATATTCTGCTCTACAGCCTGGTCGCCAACTCGAAAAATCCGTCGGAGTGGGTGATCGGCTCCGAAGCGTACACTGTGGAGCCCTACGGCATCATGCTGCGCAAGGACGACGCGGCGTTCAAGAAAGTCGTGAACGGCGCGATCAATGGCCTCTACAAGAGCGGCGAGATCAACAAGATCTATGCCAAGTGGTTCCTGCAGCCCATCCCTCCCAAGGGCGTCAACCTCAACTTGCCGATGAGCGCGGAGTTCAAGAAGGTGGTGGCCAACCCGACCGACTCGGGCGACCCGAAGGACTACCAATAGTTAAAACGGACGCGAAGCGCCGTTTTAACTGCGCACGTTGGAGTGGACGCTGATCGCGCCCCTCAACGCGCGCTTTTTGTTCCTGTACCCCTGACACGGCGGAGACCGTGCAATACAACTGGAACTGGGGCATCTTTTTACAGCCGGCGCCTGACGGCACGGGCGCCTACTGGTGGTGGCTCGTAACGGGGCTGGGCTGGACGCTGGCGACCGCGCTGTCGGCGTGGATCATCGCGCTGACGGTGGGCTCCATCGTCGGCACACTGCGCACGACGCCCAACCGGTGGGTGGTTCTCGCCGGCAACGCCTACGTCGAGATCTTCCGCAATGTCCCGCTGCTGGTGCAGATGTTTCTCTGGTACTTCGTCCTGCCGGAGGTGCTGCCCGGGGCGTTCGGCGAGGCGATGAAGCAGATGCCGCCGCCGTGGGGCTCGTTCTGCCCGGCGCTCCTCTGTCTCGGCTTTTACACTTCGGCGCGCGTAGCCGAGCAGGTCCGCGCCGGCATCCAGTCCCTGCCGCGCGGTCAGACCATGGCGGCCACCGCGCTGGGGCTCACCCTGCCGCAGACCTACCGCTACAGCCTGCTGCCGCAGGCGTTCCGCATCATCCTGCCGCCGCTCACGTCCGAGTTCATGAACATCATGAAGAACTCCTCGGTCGCGCTCACCATCGGGCTGGTGGAGCTGACCGCCCGCGCCCGCGCCATACAGGAGTTCAGCTTCCAGGTATTCGAGGCGTTCACTGCGGCGACGCTGATCTACGTCGCGGTCACCCTTATCGTCGTGTTCGGCATGCGTTACGTCGAGAAGATGGTGCAGGTGCCGGGACTGATCAGCGCCGGCGGTGTGCCGATGGCGGGGCACTGATCGTGCAAACGGCGCGATTGGCGATTGGTGATTGGTGATTGGACCTTGTCCGCAGCCTGAACAGAGACCAATCACCATTCACTAATCACTAATCACGCATTTCAAGATGTTCACAGGCTTCGATTTCGACGTCATCGCGCGCTCCGCGCCCTATCTCTTCAGAGAGGGCATGACGTTCACGTTGACGCTGACGGCGATGGCGATGACGGGCGGCATCTTCTTCGGCACGCTCCTCGCCATGATGCGGCTGTCGAGCCACGCCTGGCTCAACGTTCCCGCCGGCACGTACGTGAACCTGATGCGCTCGGTGCCGCTGGTGCTGGTGATCTTCTGGTTCTACTTCCTCGTACCCTATATCGGCGCGTGGATGATCGGCGCGAAGCAGCCGATCCAGGTCGGCGCGTTCTGGTCCTCCGTCATCACCTTCACGATGTTCGAGGCGGCCTACTACGCCGAGATCATGCGCGCCGGCATCCAGAGCGTGCCGAGGGGACAGGTATCGGCGGGCTACGCGCTGGGCCTGACGTACGGGCAGACCATGGCGCAGATCGTGCTGCCGCAGGCGTTCCGCAACATGCTGCCCGTTCTCCTCACCCAGACCATCATTCTCTTCCAGGATACCTCGCTCGTTTACGTCCTCTCGATCACCGACTTCCTGGGCGCCGCGGCCAAGATCGCCCAGCGCGACGGGCGGCTCGTGGAGATGTACCTGTTCGTCGCGGTGGTCTACTTCGTGATCTCGTTCTCGCTGTCCCTGCTCGTAAAACAGCTGCAGAACCGGATCGCAATCATCAGGTGATGCCCATGATCGAGTTCAAGGACGTCAGCAAGTGGTACGGCAGCTTCCAGGTGCTCACGAACTGCACCACGCGGGTCGACAAGGGCGAGGTGGTCGTGGTGTGCGGCCCGTCGGGCTCGGGAAAATCGACGCTCATCAAGTGCGTGAACGGGCTGGAGCCGTTCCAGAAGGGCGATATCGTCGTCAACGGCGAATCGATCAGCGCCAACGCCACCAATCTGAACCGGCTGCGCTCGAAGATCGGGATGGTGTTCCAGAGCTTCGAGCTGTTCCCCCACATGAAAGTCGTCGACAACATCAACCTGGGCCAGGTCAAGGTTCTCGGGCGCGGCGCGGAGGAAGCCGCGGCCAAGTCGATGGGTCTCCTGAAACGCGTCGGGCTCGAGGCGCACGCCGCCAAGTTTCCCGGGCAGCTCTCGGGCGGCCAGCAGCAGCGGGTGGCGATCGCGCGCGCGCTGGCCATGGACCCGATCGCGATGCTGTTCGACGAGCCGACCTCGGCGCTCGACCCGGAAATGATCAACGAAGTGCTCGACGTGATGGTCGAGCTGGCGACAGAAGGCATGACCATGATGGTCGTCACGCACGAGATGGGCTTCGCGCGCAAGGTCGCGCACCGCGTGATCTTTATGGACCGCGGCGAGATCGTGGAGGACGCCGCGAAGGAGGACTTCTTCGGCAAGCCGCGCTCGGAGCGGGCGCAGTTATTCCTGTCGAAGATCCTGCACCACTAGAAGAAAATCTTTCAGTCGTTAGGCGTGCTTCTGGTCAGGAGCTTTCCGGGGCGGCGGCCCGTCGCGCGGCCATTCCGCCACACGATCTCCCCGTTCACGATCACCGTCTCTATTCCCTTCGCCGGCTCGGTCGAGCGCTGAAAATCGGCGGCGTCGATCACCGTCGCGGCATCGAACACCGTGATGTCCGCGTGGTTGCCCGCCTTGAGCGCGCCGCGCCCTGCCAGCCCGAACTTCGCCGCCGGCAGCGCCGTCATCTTGTAAACCGCCGTCTCCAGGGGGAAGAGCTTGAGGTCGCGCGAATAGTGGCCAAGCACGCGCGGGAACGTGCCCCACAGGCGCGGATGGGGCTTCGCGTCGTGCGGGAGGCCGTCCGAGCCGATCATGGTCTCCTCGAACTGCAGTATCCGCTGCACGTCCTTCTCGTCGAGCATGAAATAGATCGCGCCGGCCGGCTTGATTTTCTCCACGGCGTCGGCCTTCGACATGCCGAGCCGGCGCGCGACCTCCTCGAGGTCGAGTCCCGAGAACTCCGGGTGCGGCTTCGACCAGGTGATCAGGATCTTCGAGGACTGCTCCAGCCGGTCGTAGCGCAGCACGGTGGAAGACGCGATGTAGGGGTAGCAGTCGAGGCCCACGTTCTGGTGGCGCATGGTCTTCTCGACGAGGGCGAGCGTTTCCGGCGAGCGGCCGTGATTGCGCGTCCCGACGCACTTGTGATGCGAGATGACGACCGGCACGCCGAGAGCGCGGCCGATGGCGAACGTCTCCTCCATGGAATCCGTCACCCGGTCGTCCTCGTTGCGCATGTGGGTGACGTAGAGCCCCCCGAACTCGGTCAGCGGGCGGCAGACCTCGATCAGCTCGTCCGTCGGGGCGGCAGCCGCCGGCGGGTAAGCCGTCCCCGTCGAGATGCCGATCGCACCCGAGGCCAGCGACTCGTGGGCCATCGCGCGCATCTTCGCGGTTTCGGCGGGCGTCGCCGCGCGATCGAGCCGGTCCATGGCGGCGACGCGGAAAGTCGTGTGGCCGACGAGACACGCGGCGTTGAGGGCCGGGGGCTTCGCCTTCAGCTCCTCGCGGTACGCGGCAAAGCTAGGGAAGCGGAACCAATGCCCGTCAACGTCGAGCAGATCCAGCGGCGGCGTCGCGGACCCTCCCGTCGGCGAGTGCGCGAGGCTGATGCCGCAATTGCCCGCGATCACGGTCGTGACGCCCTGGCTCGCCTTGGGCATCATGTCCGGGTGGGACAGGAGGAGGCGATCGTCGTGCGTGTGCGCGTCTATGAATCCCGGCGCGGCGATGCACCCCGACGCATCGACCTCCACCTCCGCCCGCGCGCCGTCCAGCCTGCCGATGGCGGCGATACGCCCGTCGCGCACGCCGATATCCCCGTCGTAGCGCGGCGCACGCGTGCCGTCGATGATCGTGGCGTTACGGACGATCAGGTCGAACTGCTCGCTATCGGCCATAGTTAATCCAGTTTCGCGCCCGATTTTCTGACGACGTCGCCCCACTTCACCGACTCGCTCTTCACGAACGCCGCGAACGCGGCTGTCGTACCGCCGACGGGCTCGGCATCGATGGCGGCGAACCGCTCCTTCAGGACGGGCGATTTCAGCGCCCTGTTGATCTCGGTGTTCAACTTCGTGATGATGGCCTTCGGCGTGCTCAGGGGCGCTACAAGCCCGCCCCAGGCCGTCGTTTCATAGCCGGGCACGCCGGCTTCCGCGATCGTCGGCAGATCCGGGAACACCGGCGAGCGCCGCGGCCCGCTCACCCCGAGGCCACGCAGCTTTCCGCCTTTCACGTGCGGAGAAATCGAGGTCAGGTTGTCGAACATGAGCTGGACCTGCCCGGCGATCAGGTCGGCGATGCCCTGCGGGCTGCCCTTGTAGGGGACGTGGACGATCTTCGTGCCGGTCATGATCTTGAAGAGTTCCCCGCCCAGGTGGCCCGTGGTGCCGTTACCCCCCGAAGCGTTGAAGAGCTTGCCCGGGTTCTTCTTCGCGTAGTCGACGAGCTCGCGCACGCTCTTGACCGGGAGCGAATTGTTGACCGCGAGGAGATTGTGGGTCGAGAGGAACTGGCCGACCAACGCGAGGTCCCGGTCGGGATCGTAGGGCTGCTTCGGCAGCAACGTCTTGTTGATGGCCAGGGTCACGACGTTCGCATAGCCGAGCGTGTAGCCGTCCGGAATCGCACGCACGACTATCTCGGTACCTATCGTCTGCGCACCCCCTGGCCGGTTGTCGATGACGATCTGCTGCCCCATCTGCTTCGTAAGCTCGGTGCAGAGGATGCGGGTTACGATGTCCGGCGAGCCGCCCGCGGCGGAAGAGATGACGAGCCGGATGGGCCGCTCCGGGTAGGCGGCGGCCGCCGGCCCGGCGAGCACCAGTAAGGTTGCTGCCGCTGCGACCGTTCTCAGGAAGGGGCCCATCATCACCGCTCGTTTCTCGTAGCCAAGGCTCATAGTGCGACAGCGGGGTGCGGGGGCGCGGGAAGGACCCTCGCGAATTTGCAGGAAGGGGCCCGCGCCCCTGCTCATTTATTGCACATGCGATCCATCAGCCGCCGCATGAACGCCTCGCATTGCGCTATCTGCTCCAGCGTTACGTACTCGTTCGGCTTGTGCGCCTGCTCGATCGAGCCCGGTCCGCACACCACGGTCGGAATGCCGGCGCGCTGGAACTGCGAGCCCTCGGTGCCGAAGGAAACCTTTCCGATCTCCGTGTGGCCGGACAGCTCCTGCGCCAGCCCCACGATCTCCGTCTCCGGGCCGGCGTCCAGCACCGGGATCGCGGACAGCGGCTCGATGGAAAATCCGGCGCCGGCGTCGACCGCGCGCATCTCCGGCTCCAGGCGGGTTGCAAGATGATCCTTGAACTCGGCGAGCAGCCGCTCGGGATCGTGTCCCGGAAGATGGCGGAACTCGAAATCGAAAGCGCACTCGTGCGGAATCACGTTCAACGCCGTGCCGCCGCGGATCACGCCCGTGTGCACCGTGGTATACGCGACGTCGAAGCCGCGGTCGTGCGGACCCTCATCGCGGATCCGCCGCGCCATCCCCTTCAGGTAGGCGATCGCCTCGGCTGCGTACTCCACCGCGTTCACGCCGCGCGGCGCGTAAGCCGAATGCCCGGCGAGGCCGCGCACCCTGCAGCGGTAGCCGCGCTTGCCCTTGTGCGCGACGACCGGCCGCATCAGCGTGGGCTCGCCCACGATGCACGCCTTCGGGCGCACCCCTGCCCGCGCGAGGTCGGCGATCAGGCGTCCGACCCCGATGCAGCCCACCTCCTCGTCGTACGAAAGCGCCAGATGCAGCGGCACCTTCAGCCCGCGCCGCACGAACTCGGGCAGCAGCGCCAGCGCGACCGCGATGAAGCTCTTCATGTCGGAAGTGCCGCGGCCGTAGAGCCTGCCGTCTTTCTCGACGAGGTTGAACGGGTCCGTGTCCCACGCCTGGCCCTCAACCGGCACGACGTCGGTATGCCCGGAGAGCGCGATACCGGCCTCGCCGCGCGGACCGAACGTGGCGAACAGGTTGGCCTTGCGCTGCTCGTCGTCGTACGTCAGCCGGATTTCCGCGTCGAATGCGGCCAGGTAGTCGCGCGCGTAGTGGATCATCTCGAGATTGGAGTCCCGGCTCACCGTGGGAAAAGCGATGAGCCTGCGGATCATCTCCATGCTGACCGGTGTGCCGGCCTCGGACGCTGCCATGACGGGGGATCGCGGAGGGAAAGCAGGCAGAATAGGTGCCGCTTCAAGGGGTGTCAATCGACGGGAGCGCGGGCGGCAGGCGGCACAAGGCCGCTATCTTGCGGTATGCTGATTCCACACTTACGTTGATCGCCCGTATCGACATGACCATACGGGCCCCGATGTAGGGAGAATGAGGGGAGGATCCCCTCATTTGTCGATCTAGGGGGGAGCATCTGTGAAAACTACGATTTTCGTCGCCGCGCTCGCGGTCGCCTTTGCCGCCGCGCGGATCGAAGCCGCCGACCTCTCCGTGGGTCTCGGCGCGGACGTCACCTCCATGGATCCGCATTTTCACAATCTGACGCCGAACAACAATATCGGCCAGCACGTCTTCGAGACGCTGATCACCAAGGACGCCGCGGGCAGGCTGAAGCCCGCGCTCGCGGAATCGTGGCGCGCCGTGGACGAGCTCACCTGGGAATTCAGGCTGCGCAAAGGCGTGAAGTTTCACGACGGCAGCGACTTCACGGCGGCGGACGTCATCTTCACGCTCGATCGCGTGCCCCTCGTTCCGAACAGCCCGTCGCCCTTCACGACCTATACCAAGCAGATCACCGAGAAGATCGCGGTGGACCCGTACACGCTGCGCCTGAAGAGCGCCACGCCGTATCCGCTGATGCCGATCGACATGGGCACGATCCTGATCGTATCGGCGAAGGCGGCAGGCAAGGCGGCAACCGAGGATTTCAATTCGGGCAAGGCGACGGTCGGCACCGGCCCGTTCAGATTCGTCCGCTGGCAGCGCGGCGACCGCATCGAGCTCGCGCGGAACGACGCCTACTGGGGAACGAAACCCGCCTGGGACCGCGTCACGTTCCGCGTCATCACCTCCGACCCCACGCGCGTCGCGTCGCTCCTCGCCGGAGAAGTGCGGGCGATCGAGAACGTCCCGACCTCGGACCTCGCGAAGCTGCGTGCCAACAAGGAACTCACCATCCAGCGCACGGTCTCGGTGCGCCTCATGTACCTGCACATGGATACGGCACGTGACAAGTCGCCGTTCGTGACGGACAAGGCAGGCAAGCCCCTGGAGAAGAACCCGCTGCAGGAGCTGCGCGTGCGCCGGGCGATCTCGAAGGCGATCAACCGCCAGGCGCTGGTGGACCGCGTCATGGAAGGCGCTGCGGTCTCGACCAGCCAGCTGATGCCGGCCGGATTCTTCGGCCACGCACCGGGCATCAAGGCCGAAGGGTTCGACCCGGACGGCGCACGCAAGCTGCTCGCGGAAGCGGGCTATCCCGACGGCTTCGGGCTGACGCTGCACGCGCCCAACAACCGCTACGTGAACGACGAGCAGGTTGCGCAGGCCGTCGCCCAGATGCTCTCCAAAATCGGCATCCAGACGAGGGTGGACGCGATGCCCTCCTCCGTATTCTTCTCGCGCGGCTCCAAGCTGGAGTTCAGCTTGCTCCTCGCCGGCTGGGGCGCCGACACCATGGAAGCCTCGTCGCCCCTGAAAGCGCTGCTCGCGACCTTCAGCACCGAGAAGGGCATGGGCGCGTCCAACCGCGGCCGTTACTCCAACCCGAAGATGGATGCCGTGCTGGACCAGGCGCTCGCGACGGTGGACGACGGGCGGCGCGAGAAGCTCCTGCAGCAGGCAACCGAGATCGGCGTTGGCGACCTCGGCATCATTCCGCTCTACCACCAGCACAACCTGTGGGCGACGCGGAGAGGCGTCACGTACGAGGCGCGCGCGGACGAGCGGACGCTGGCTTACGAGTTCCGGCCGCAGTGAGTGAAAAAGTGACTCGTGACTGGTGACTCGTGACTCGTCCCGCCCCGGCCGGTCAGACTACCAGCGGGTGCTTCATCGTTCTCAGCAGCTTCGGGTCACGTGTCACGTGTCACGTGTCACGCTTTTCATCTGCAGCGTTGTTTGCCGCGATCTCGACCCTCTTGCCGGCAACCGTCAACGCTGCCGATCTGAAGATCGGCCTGTCGGCCGACGTCACGACGCTCGATCCCCACTATCTCGCGGCGCAGCCCAACCTGACCGTCGCACGGCACGTTTTCGAATCCCTGACCGAGGTGGACGAGAAGACGCGCCTCATCCCGGGCCTCGCCGAGTCCTGGCGCGCGCTCGACGCGACGACCTGGGAGTTCAAGCTGCGCCGCGGCGTGAAGTTCCACGACGGCTCGGATCTGACGGCCGAGGACGTGGTGTTTTCCCTGGACCGCCCCCACACGATCAAGGGCAGCCCCGGGGGATTCTCGAGCTACGTGCGCGCCATCACGGCGAAGAGGATCGTGGACAGGCACACGCTGCATATCACGACGGCGGTGCCGTACGGCGCGCTGCCGCAGGACATCAATTCGATATTGATCGTGTCGAAGAAAGCCGCCGCGAACGCCGCCACCGGGGACTTCGACAACGGGCGCGCGATGACGGGCACGGGGCCCTATCGCTTCGTCCGCTTCGCGCGCGGCGAGAGCGTGGAGCTGGCCCGCAACGACGCGTACTGGGGACCCCGGCCGGCATGGGATCGCGTGCAGTTGCGGATGCTGGCGACCGACCCCGCGCGCACGGCGGCGCTGCTCTCGGGCGAAATCGACGCCATAGAGCACATACCCAGCGCGGACTTCGCGAAGCTCCGCGGGAATGCCGCGTTGCAGCTCGTCCAGACCGTATCGTGGCGCACCCTCTTTCTGCACGTCGACCAGTACCGGGCGCAACCGCCGTCGGTCGCGTCGAAGACCGGGCAGGCGCTCGCCCGCAACCCGTTCACCGACGCGCGCGTGCGCCGCGCGTTCTCGAAGGCGATCAACCGGGCCGCCATCACCGAGCGGGTGATGGACAAGCTCGCCATCCCCGCGGCCAACCTGGTGTCTCCGGGCGTCTTCGGCCACAACCCTGACTTGAAGCCCGAGCCCTACGATCCCGACGGCGCGAAGCGGCTGCTCGCGGAAGCGGGTTTCCCCGACGGTTTCAGCGTGACCCTCGCCGCTCCCAACAACCGCTATATCAACGACGACCAGGTGGCGCAGGCGGTTGCGCAGATGCTGACGCGGGTCGGGATCGCGGCCAAGGTCGAAGCCATGCCCTTCGCCGCGTACCTAAGCCGGGTCCGGAAGGAGGAATTCGCGTTCACGATGCTGGGCTGGGGTTCGTTCGCAGGCGATCTCGCGCTGCGCTCGCTCATCGCCGGTCCCAACCAGGACAAAGGCTACGGCGCGTGGAACTGGGGGCGCTACCAGAACGCCAGGCTGGACGGCCTCGTCGACCAGGCGCTCGCCTCGGTCGACGTGAAAAAGCGGGAAGCGTTCGCGCGCGAGGCGGCGGCGCTCGTCATGAGCGAGGCCGCGCTGATTCCCCTCTACCATCAGTACGTCACCTGGGCGATGAAGAAGCACCTGACCTACGTCGCGCGCACGGACGAGTTCACCCTGGCGCATTACTTTCGGCCCAGGTAGGGCATACTGGTGATGGAACCTGGTGATGATTACTGGTGATGATTACTGATGATGAACAACGATTCGTCGCGCTGTCCCATCACCATCTCTCATCACCCTTTTTCATCACCCTCGTTGGATGACCGGAGGGAAGTCCGCCATGAGAAACCGCGTCGCAGCGCTCGCCCTCGTTCTGGCCGCTTTCAGCGTTTCGGCCGCCGACCTCGTCATCGGGCTCGGCGCCGACGTCACCTCCGTCGATCCCCACGTGCTGAATGCGGCGCCGAACAACAGCATTGCCGAGCACATATTCGGCACGCTCGTCAGCCGCGACGCCCGCCAGCGGCTGCAGCCAGGGCTCGCCGAGTCGTGGCGCGTCGTGGACGACACCACCTGGGAATTCAAGCTGCGCAAAGGAATCAAGCTGCACGACGGATCGGACTTCACCGCCGACGACGTCGCCTACACGATCACCCGCCCCGCGGGGATCCCCGCGGGCGGATTCTCGGTGTTCACGCGGATGATCAAGGAGACGATCGTCGTGGACCCTCTCACGGTCCGCTTCAGAACCGCCGCGCCGTACCCCAACCTCGCGATAGACATGTCGCTGCTCCACATGGTGCCGCGGAAAGCGGGGCAGAACGCGACGAGCGCCGACTTCGATTCAGGGAAAGCGGCGATAGGCACGGGACCCTACAAGCTCGTCCGGTTCGCCAAGGGGGACCGCATCGAGTTGGCGCGCCACGAGGCTTACTGGGGCCCGAAGCCGCCCTGGGACCGTGTCACGTTCCGGCTCATTACCAGCGACCCTTCCCGGGTCGCCGCGCTGCTCGCCGGCGAGGTGCAGATGATCGAGATCATCCCGCCGCAGGATTACGCCAAGGTGAAGAACAACAAGGACCTGGCGGTGTTCACCACGTCGTCCAACCGGATGATCTTCTTTCACCTCGACAGCGAGCGGGACAAGTCTCCGTTCGTGACGGACAAGGCGGGCAAGCCGCTCGAGAAGAACCCATTGAAGGACGCGCGCGTGCGCCGCGCGCTCTCGAAGGCTATCAACCGCCAGGCGCTCGTCGAGCGCACCATGGACGGGCTGGCGATTCCCGCCGGGCAGTTCGTGCCCGAAGGATTCTTCGGCTATGCCCCCGGCCTCAAGGCAGAGGAATACGATCCCGGCGGCGCCCGCAAACTCCTCGCCGAAGCGGGCTACCCCGACGGTTTCGGCCTGACGCTGCACGGGCCGAACAATCGCTACGTCAACGACGAGCAGGTCGTGCAGGCTGTCGCTCAGATGCTGGCGAAGATCGGCATAGCGACGCGCGTCGAAACCCTGCCCTTTTCGGTCTATACCACCCGCGCCCGCAAGTTCGAGTTCTCCGCCGCGCTCCTCGGGTGGGGCGTCAGCACGGGAGAAGGCGGCTACCCGCTTGTCTCGCTGGTGGCGACCGTTAGCGCGGAGAAGGGGCAAGGCGCGTGGAACTGGTCACATTACGCCAACCCGAAGATGGACGGCGTCCTCGAGCAGGCGCTCGCCACCCTGGACAACCCGAAGCGCGAAAAGCTGCTGCAGGAAGCCGCCGAAATCGCGATCCGCGACCAGGCGGTCGTGCCGCTGCACTACCAGGTCAACACGTGGGCCGCGCGCCGGGGCTACACCTACGCTCCGCGCACCGACGAGCGGACGTACGCTTTCGACGTCAAGAAACAATAGTGATGAGAAGTGGTGATGAGAACTGGTGATGGGAAACAGTGATGGGGTGCATCACCACTTTTCATCACCATCTTTCATCACCAGTATTCATCACCCCTTTCTGAATCGCCCCTGAACGCGATGGCTTCCTTCCTCGTCCGCCGCTTGCTCCAGAGCGTGCTGGTGCTGTTCGTGATGTCGGCCCTGGTCTTCACCGGCGTCTACGCAATCGGCAACCCGATCGATATCCTGATCAATCCGCAGGCTGACCAGGCCGAGATTGCGCGCGCGACGGCCGCGCTGGGCCTCGACCTGCCGCTGTGGCGCCAGTACTGGACCTTTCTCTCGGGGGCGTTCACCGGCGATCTCGGCAAGTCGTTCGTGTCGAACGTGCCCGCCGTGCAGCTCATCCTCGAGCGCATGCCGGCCACGATCGAGCTGGCGCTGACGGCGATGGTGATCGCGGTCGTGCTCGGCATTCCGCTGGGGCTCCTTGCGGGACTCCGGCCCGAGTCCTGGATCGGCAGGACGATCATGGCGGGATCGATACTGGGCTTCTCGCTGCCCACGTTCTGGGTAGGACTCATGCTGATCATGCTGTTCTCGGTCCATCTCGGCTGGCTGCCCACCACCGGCCGCGGGTCCACCGTGGAGGTCATGGGTCTCCCGGTGAGCGTGCTCACCTGGGACGGCCTGCTACACGTCCTGATGCCGGCGACCAATCTGGCGCTGTTCAAGCTTTCCCTCCTGATCCGCCTCACGCGCGCCGGCACGCGCGAGGCGCTCGCCCAGGACTACGTCCGCTTCGCCCGTGCGAAAGGCCTCTCGATGGAGCGCGTGGTGCGCGTGCACGTGCTGAAGAACATCATGATCCCCATTATCACCGTGACGGGGCTCGAGTTCGGCTCGGTGCTCGCTTTTGCGGTCGTGACCGAAACGATCTTCGCGTGGCCGGGCATGGGCAAGCTCCTGATCGACTCGATCAACCTCCTCGACCGGCCGGTGATCGTCGCCTACCTCCTCATCATCGTGTTCATATTCGTGCTGATCAACCTGGTCGTCGACGTCGCCTACACGGCGCTGGATCCGCGGGTGCGGCTGGCGGGAGAGGGGCGGGGGTAAGGGATGGAAGCGCTGAGCGCTGAGGGTGCGGCCGGAGTGGCCGTGAGTGCAACACCCGCACCGCTCAGGCAGTTCGGCGCTGCATTTATCCGCGACCGCATCGCCATGGCGGCGCTGGCAGTACTGGTGCTGATCCTGCTCGCGGCAATCGGCGCGCCCCTCATTTCGCCGCAGAACCCGTACGATCTTGCGCAGCTCGACATCATGGACGCGAAGCTCGCGCCCGGTGGCAAGAGCATGACCGGCATGATCTTCTGGCTCGGCACGGACGACCAGGGGCGCGACATGTTTTCCGGCATACTCTACGGCCTGCGGATCAGCCTCGGCGTGGGCGTCCTGTCGACGGTCGTCGCGCTGGCGATCGGGATGCTGATCGGGCTCACGGCGGCCTACGCCGGCGGCTGGGTCGACGGATTCATCATGAGGCTGGTCGACCTGCAGCTCTCGTTCCCGTCGATCCTGATCGCGCTGGTGCTGCTCGCCGTGACGGGCCAGGGGGTGGACAAGATCGTGATCGCGCTGATTGCCGTGCAGTGGGCCTACTACGCCCGGACCGTGCGCGGCGCCGCGCTGGTGGAGAAGCGCAAGGAATACGTGGATGCGGCGCGCTGCCTCGCCTTCACGACGCCGCGCATCGTGCTGCGCCACATCATGCCGAACGTGCTGCCCCCGCTGATCGTCGTCGCGACGGTGCAGGTGGCGCACGCGATCGCGCTGGAAGCCACCCTCTCCTTCCTCGGTCTCGGGATGCCGATCACCTCCCCCTCGCTGGGACTGCTCATCTCCAACGGCTTCGCGCACCTCATCTCGGGCAAGTACTGGATCAGCTTCTACCCCGGGATCGCGCTGCTCGTCACCATCGTCGCGATCAACCTGGTCGGAGACCGGATGCGCGACGTGTTGAATCCGCGGCTCGCCTCGCACTACGGCGCGTAAGGCCCGGATGATTTTCGCCTTATGGCCTGCGGTGCGCTACGGGGCGACGCTTCGCAGCGCGGTCTTGATGGTGCTGTGCGTCGCGCTCGCCGGGTGCGTCACGCTGCAGGAGAACTACCCGGCCCCGCCGTCCTACGCCTTCGACCGGCCGGAGGAGACCACCCTGGGCCGGGCGGCCGCGGCGCTGCAGACGCAGCATCCCGGGTTGTCGGGCTACCGCCTGATCCAGGGCGGCGTGGCCGCCCTGATGACGCGCGCCGCCATGGCCGATCTCGCCGAGCGGGCCATCGACGCCCAGTACTACGTCTACCAGCCCGACGCGGCCGGCGCTTTTCTCCTGGAGCGCCTGATCGCGGCAGCCGAGCGCGGCGTGCGCGTACGCCTGCTGCTCGACGATTACGCGCTCGGCTTCGAGGACGTGGCCCTCGTGAAGCTGGTCGACGCCCATCCGCAGATCGAGATCCGCGTGTTCAACCCGTTTCCTTACCGGGCGCGCTGGACCCGGCCGCTGCAGATCGCGCTCAATCTCGACCGCCTGGGGATGCGCATGCACAACAAGGTGTTCGTGGCCGACGGCCAGAAGGCCGTGGTCGGCGGGCGCAACATCGGCGACCATTACTTCGAGGTGCAGGAAGCTTCCAATTTCCGGGACGTGGACGTCCTCGCTTCGGGCCCCATCGTGAAAGAGATAGGGCGGCAGTTCGACGATTACTGGAACAGTCCCCTCGCGGTCCCGGTGGGGGCGTTCGGCGTGACGCTGTCCGAGCGCTGGGGACAGCAGGAACGCGACGAGCTGCGCCGGTTCGCGTCCGAGCCGCAGGGCCCGCACGCCCAGTACGAGCGGCGGAAGAAGGAGTTCACGGACCGCCTCCTGACGGGCTCCGCCGATCTCGTGTGGGCCGACGCCGTCGCCATCGCGGAGCAGCCGGTGCGCGGGGTCCCGGACCCCGCGAAGAGCGCGCGCGAGCTATCCCAGATCACGCGCACGCTCTCGGACATGCGCAGGACGGCGCGGAAGGAAGTCGTGATGGTGATGGCGTACTATGTCCCGGGCAGGCGCGCCGTGGAGAACATCTCCGAGATGGTGGGGCGCGGGGTGCGGGTTCGCATCCTCACCAATTCGCTCGCCTCGACGGACGTGGTGGCCGTGCATGCCGGCTATGCCTCATACCGGCCCTCCCTGCTGGCGGCGGGCGTCGAGCTCCACGAATTCCGCGTGGACGCGGAACGGCCGGCGCCGCAGGACCACGTGATGCGCCGGGGCAGCACGGAGTCGGCGCTCCACGCCAAGGTGATCGTTTACGACCGGCGCTTCATCTGGATCGGCAGCGCCAACACCGACCCTCGCTCGCGGCGCCTCAACACCGAGGCCGGGCTGCTGATCGAAAGCGACGACCTGTCCGAGCGGCTGCTGAAAGGCCTGGAGCGGGATTTCTCACCGCGGCAGAGCTGGCGCCTCGCGCTGGAGGCCGATGCGGATCCCGATGCCGGGCGGATCGTCTGGACCGGCGAAGTCGACGGCAAGGAGGTCCGCCTGACAGAAGAGCCCGGCGCGGGCCTGTTGCGTGGCCTCGAGTACTGGTTCTACTCGATCCTGCCGGGGATAGAGAACCTGCTTTGACTCAAAGCGCCTATCGAAGAATCGGCGCCCTGATGTAGGGGAGCATGAGGGGAGGGTCCCCTCATTTGTTGGGTCTTAGATCGGGTTGTCGTCCGGCGACGAGGTCTTGGGAGGGGCGTTCTTCTTGGGCCTGCCGGGCCGGCTGGTGACGTAGAACGCCTTCAACGGCGGCACCGGCGGCGGGCTTTCCAGGAAGCGGCAGTCCGATTCGCTCGGCATGCTGAAGAGCGACCCCAGCCGTTTGCCATCGAGCAGCACGGTATAGCGCAGCATCTGCGCCGAGCCGATGGCGGGTTGCGCGACGACGTCGTATTTGCCGATTTTGAACTGCCTGCGATCGGATGCGGGAAGGGTCATGCACGTCCTCAAGTCATCGGGGGGATGTGCACACTATACAGGCAAACGAGGCGAATTGCCAATTATTATTCAATGACCTAGCGCACCCGTGCTATACTCGCGCCCTTTTGCACGGAGCCCCGGCAACGGTGCGGAACCGGAAGCGGGGCCCGGAGTCACTGGACGAGGCCGGTCACAGAATGCGCGCCATACGCAACATCGCGATCATTGCCCACGTCGATCACGGCAAGACGACGCTCGTCGACAAGCTGCTGCGGCAATCCGGCACTTTCGCCGCGCACCAGCATCTCGTCGAGCGCGTCATGGACTCGAACGACCTGGAGCGCGAGCGCGGCATCACGATTCTCGCCAAGAACTGCGCGGTCGACTACGCCGGCACGCACATCAATATCGTGGATACGCCCGGCCACGCCGATTTCGGCGGCGAGGTCGAGCGCGTGCTGTCCATGGTGGACGGGGTGCTGTTGCTGGTGGACGCGGTCGAAGGTCCGATGCCGCAGACGCGCTTCGTGACCCGCAAGGCGCTCGCCCTGGGACTGAAGCCGATCGTGGTGGTCAACAAGGTGGACCGGCCGGGCGCCCGCGCCGAATGGGTCGTCAATCACACCTTCGATCTCTTCGACAAGCTCGGGGCCACCGAGGAGCAGCTGGATTTCCCCGTCGTCTATGCATCGGCCCTGCAGGGCTGGGCTGCAACGCAACCCGGCGAGACGGGCACGGACCTGAAGCCGCTCTTCGAGGCCGTACTCGCGCACGTCCCGGTGCGGGCGGACGACCCGGATGGCCCGCTGCAGCTGCAGCTCTGTTCCCTCGACTATTCGAGTTACGTCGGGCGCATCGGCATCGGCCGTATCGCCCGCGGCCGCATCCGCTCCGGCCAGCAGGTGGCCGTGCTGCACGGCCCGGACGCCGCCCCGGTGATCGCCAAGGTCAATCAGGTGCTGGTGTTCAAGGGGCTCGAGCGCGTCGTTACCGAGGAAGCGGAGGCCGGCGACATCGTCGCGATCAACGGCGTCGACGAGATCGGCGTCGGCGTGACGGTCAGCGACCCCGAGCATCCGGACGCGCTGCCGCTCCTGAAAGTGGACGAGCCCACCCTGGTCATGAACTTCCAGGTCAATACCTCGCCGTTTGCCGGGCGGGAAGGCAAGTTCGTGACCAGCCGCCAGCTGCGCGAGCGCCTGGTGCGCGAAACGATGGGTAACGTGGCCCTGCGCGTGGAGGACACCGCGGACCCCGACGTGTTCAAGGTATCGGGGCGCGGCGAGCTCCACCTCACGATCCTGCTCGAGAACATGCGTCGGGAAGGCTACGAGATGGCGGTATCGCGGCCGCGCGTGCTGATCAAGGAAATCGACGGCGCCCGGTGCGAGCCGTTCGAAATGCTGGCGGTGGATATCGAGGAGGCGCACCAGGGGGCGATCATGGAGGCGCTCGGGGCCCGGCGCGGCGACCTGCAGGACATGCAACCTGACGGGAAGGGCCGCGTCCGGCTCGACTATCGCATTCCGGCGCGCGGGCTCATCGGTTTCCAGTCCGATTTCCTCACCACGACGCGCGGCACCGGCGTCATGAGCCACGTATTCGACGACTACGGCCCGGTGAAGCCGGAGATCTCCGAGCGCCGCAACGGCGTGATGGTTTCGGTGGAGAACGGCGAGGCGGTCGCCTACGCGCTGTGGAAGCTGCAGGAACGCGGGCGCATGTTCGTGGATCCCGGCGACCCGGTCTACGAAGGCATGGTGGTGGGGCTCCACAGCCGCGACAACGATCTCGTGGTGAACCCGGTCAAGACCAAGCAGCTCACCAATATCCGCGCGGCCGGCAAGGACGAGGCGGTCCTGCTGACCCCGCCGATCCGGCACACGCTGGAATCCGCCGTCGAGTTCATCGCCGACGACGAGCTCGTCGAAATCACGCCGCAGTCGATCCGGATCCGCAAGCGGTCGCTGAAAGAACACGAGCGGAAGCGCGAACGGAAGGCGGAGCAGGCCGCCTGAGTGGCGGGATGCGGCCCGGGCGTCTTTCCATGGCCGGGCGCTGCCCCATCCAGTTGCCGGGCTGAACCGTAGGGTCTCAATGGTTGCTGGCTTAGAATCTCCGTTGCCACCACCGGAGGACGATAGCCCATGGACGCCTACTACAAGCCCCAGCACCTTGCTGATTTCCCGAAGATATCCGAAGGCAGCCCCGAGCTCGGCAAGAAATTCTTCGAATACTACGGCGCGGTGTTCGCGGACGGGGCGTTGACCGCGCGCGAGAAGAGCCTGATCGCACTCGCCGTCGCCCATACTGTCCAATGCCCGTACTGCATAGACGCCTACACCCAGGACTGCCAGCAGAAAGGGGCGGATTTCGAGCAGATGACCGAGGCGCTGCACGTTGCGGTCGCGATCCGGGGCGGCGCTTCGCTCGTCCACGGCATGCAGATGCGCGAGGGAGCGAAGAAGCTCGGCATGTAATGAACGGGCCTCAGAACCTATCTCAGTGTCAGACGCGTGATGCGTTGTGGTCAGGACGGGATGGATGCGAGGCGCACGGCGCAGGCCATATGTCGATATGGTCAAGCCGGGCAACGATGTCAGACGCCCGTCCTGGCCGCAACCCGAAGGGACGGGGCGATCTGGGCGCATTTCGTTGTCGGTCGCTCCTAACATAGAGTCTATGCGTCGTCGCGATCCTCCTAGAACTGCATCCCACCTCGCCTCCGTCGCACACGTGTCTGACACTGAGATAGGTTCTATTCTCAAGGAAGTCGCCGCGGACCTGGCGCAGGACGGGGCGACGCCGCGCGCCACGCTGAGCCTGCGCCGGCGGGATGCGCCGCTCGCATCGACGGCGCGCCAGCTCGCGATGCTGGCTGCCGTGCCGCTGGCGCGCGACGGCCGGCGCGTCGAATTCGATTCGGTGGCCGGCGGCGCGCCGAAAGCCGCCCGCCTGGATATCTTCCAGGTAAATCTCGGCAAGCTCTGCAACATGACCTGCCGCCACTGTCACGTCGACGCCGGACCGGACCGGACCGACGCGATGATGCCGGATTCCGTGGTCGATCAGGTCCTCGCCGCCATCGCGCGCAGCAGTGCGCACACAGTCGACATCACGGGCGGCGCGCCGGAGCTGCACCCGCGCTTCCGCGATGTCGTCCAGGCCGCGCACAATGCGGGCAAGCATGTCATGGACCGTTGCAACCTCACGGTATTACTGCTGCCCCGCAACGCGGGACTCGTCGACTGGTTCGCGGAATACGGCGTCGAAGTGGTGGCCTCCCTGCCCCACTACCGCAAGCCCAACACCGACGCCCAGCGCGGCGAGGGCGTCTACGAGCGCTCGATCAAGGCGCTCAAGCTCCTGAACGGCGCCGGTTACGGCGCGGGCGATCCGCGCCGCCGCCTGACGCTGGTCTCGAATCCCGCCGGCGCCTTCCTGGGCGCATCGCAGTCGACGCTGGAACGCGAATGGAAGCAGGCTCTCGCCCGCAATGCCGGGGTGACGTTCGACCGCCTCTTCGTGCTAAACAACATGCCGATCTCGCGTTTCCTGGAATGGCTGGAGGCGACGGGCAATCTCACGGCCTACATGGAGCGGCTGGTTAATGCCTACAACCCGGCCGCGGTCGACGGCGTGATGTGCCGCAACACGCTCTCCATCGGCTGGAACGGCCGGCTCTACGACTGCGACTTCAACCAGATGCTCGACCTGGAGCTGGAGCTGCCCCAGGGTCCGGACATTTCGACGTTCAACGAAGCGGACTGGCTGCAGCGGAAGATCGTCACCGCGCGCCATTGCTTCGGCTGCACCGCGGGAGCGGGGAGTTCTTGCGGCGGCCAGACTGCCTGAAAAAAGACCCTCCCCTCCTTCCTGGTGGGAGGAGGGGTGGACGCGCAGCGGCCGGGGTGGTGAGAGAGGACGAGGCCGGGATGGGATGGTCCCGGGTCCCCGGCGCGCCGGTGAAATCATTCGCCGGCCGGTATTACTTTACTCGATGCGCGCGCCGGAGACCTCGATCACGCGACTCCATTTTGCGATTTCGGCCTTGATAAACCCGGCAAACTCCCGCGGTGTCGTCGTGATGCCTTCGGCGCCCTGGGCCAGCAGCCAAGCCTGAAGCGCCGAGGTCTGCAGGATATCGACCACGTCCCGGTTGAGCCTGTCGACAATGGTAGACGAGGTGTGTGCCGGGGCGAGCATGCCAAACCATGCCGATGACTCGAACCCTGGCAACCCTGCTTCAGACGCAGTCGGGACGTCAGGTAGCGCGGCCACACGGCTCTTCGCCGCTACTGTCAAAGCCTTCACACGGCCTGCCTTGATCTGCGGCATTCCGACCGTCGTTGAGAGCGACGCGATTTCCACTTCGCGCGCCACAACTGCCATGAGGGCTGCGCCGCCGCCTTTATAGGGGACGTGTACCATGTCGATGCGCGCCAACTGAGCCAAAAGCGCGCTCGTCAAGTGACCGGGTGTGCCGGTAGACCCTGACGCATACTTGATCGTCCCAGGGTGCTTTTTCGCGTGCGCGATCAGTTCTCTGAGGTTCATTGCAGGCACAGAGGTATGAGCCACCAACACCTGAGGCGTGGTTGCAACGAGTGTAATGGGCGCGAAGTCTCGCGTTGGATCGTACGTGACCTTGTACAGGCTTACGGCAGTAGCGAGGGAAGCTACGTCACCCATGTACAACGTGTAACCATCCGGCGTCGCTCTGGCAGCCAAGGTGGCGGCGATAGTCGAGTTGGCGCCGGGACGGTTCTCAACCACGACCGGCCGCCGCAGGCGCTCGCTGAGATGCGGCGCGAGTTGTCGCGAGAAAACATCCCCACCCGAGCCGGGCGCGGCCGCAATGATGCGCACGGGCTTTGTGGGATAGTTCTGTGCGTGCGCGTTCGCGCCGCACAAGATCAGGGATACTGCGACACCCTTGCAGACGTTTGCGAAGACGATGGCATACATAAGTCGCTCTGATGAGAGAGTGCTGGACGGCGAATCATCTTGACACTCTGCTCGCAGTACGACAATGATCCGGGAATCATCGACAAATGAATTCCGGGAATGGAGCTGCGAGACCTCGAGTACTTTGCGATAGCTGCCAAGCACGGCAACATAGGCCGGGCCGCCGAAGCGCTCGGATTGGGCCAGCCGGCGCTCAGCAAGAGTCTCCGCCGTCTCGAGACGTCGATTCGAGCGAAACTGTTCAAGCGCACGCCGAAAGGTGTCGAGTTGACGGCGGAGGGAACTACCTTGCTGGCGCGTATTGGACAGCTCCGGTTGTCGCTGGCCGATGTTGTCCACGAAGTCGCGGACGTGGGCGAAGGACGTTTGGGCCACATCAGGATCGGCATCGGTTCTGGATTCCCGGAGCACGTGCTGGCTTTGTCTTGCGTTACGTTCTTGTCGGACGCACCCAAAGCAACGGTGGACGTCATTGTTGCAACGGCGAACGAACTTGTGCCAGCCCTGTGTGAGGGCCAACTGGACTTCGTCGTGACCGGCATCCCTACAGCACATCGCGAAGCGCTGGTGCAGGAGTATTTGTGTGAAGAGGTGTTTGCCGTCTATGCATCGATTCGACATCGGCTCGCGAGCAAGAAACGCGTTACGCTGGCGGAACTCGTGCCGGAACGGTGGGCGGTTCCCAGCCACTCAAATGTGTTGTCCTGGAACATGCTGCTCCGCTCATTCGAAGATCAAGGTCTTCCGACTCCAGAGATTGCCATCGTGACGCCGTCGACGACGATCAGGCAACACGTGGTCGCTTCGTCGAATTTGATCGGGTTCGGTTCGCGGCGAGCCTGGCAGAACCCGGAGCCGCACTTGAAGCTCACCGAAATTCGCGTAGCAGACGCGACTTGGCACCGCCGCCTCGGACTCAGCTATCGAAAGTCCGGTTATATGTCGCCGGGAGCCCGACGACTCATCGACGTGCTGAAGCTCACTGCGCGTACGCTCGCGCAGGATCAATAGATTATCGGGAACACTCGAGCGTGAACGGCAGTTTGCGAGGTAGCGTTGCCGGTTTCGGGCGACGAGGCCATGTCCAATCCAACCGCCAATGTTGACCCGACCACTCCGGCGGACCTCGTGCGCCACCCTTCCTATTTGCAGGAGGGGAAGGTAGTAGTAAGCACCGCGTCGTCAGCCGTCAGAAGCGCCAGCCTCGCAAGTTACCACTGGTCACCGGTCACTGATCACGGGTCAGCACTCACTGGCCCTTGGCTCCCCCTGACGGCTCCGGCACGGTCGCCGGCTTCGTCGGATCGGTGACCTGGATGACGAGGTATTTGACCGGCTGCGTCGAGCTGCCATTGCGTGACACCGCGTGCAGGGCATTGGGAGCCTCGTAGAACGTTTCACCCGGCCCAAGCCGCTGCACCGGACCGTCGTCGATTTTGACCTCATACGTCCCTTCGAGCACGTAGCCGAACGTGTGGCTGCCGGGGTGCCGGTGCGGACCGCTGCCATTCCCGGGATCGCGCTCGGTCCTGCGGATCGTGACGACGCGGTCCATGACGTCGTTCATCGTCGTCTTGAAAAGATCGATCTGGCGCACTCCCGAAGCGGCCGTCTGCGCCTGTGCATGCGTCGGCGACAGGCCAGAAGGCCAGCCGGCAAGCGCCAGATAGGTAAGAGCGGAAGACAGCGCAGCGGTTGCGCAGCCAAGCACGACGTGGGATATGACGGTTTTCTTCACGACATCCTCCTGTGGAACACGCGGGGTTGGAATGGGCGTGGCGGATATGAGACGGGTCAAAGCGTGACGCCGGCCTGCTTCACCACCCGCGTCCACTTGTCGAGCTCGGCCTTGATGAACGTGGCTAACGCGTCCGGCGTGCTCGTCTGCGCGCTGGCGCCGCCCGTTTCGAGCGCTTTGCGCGCGTCGGCGCTCTCCAGCGCAACCGCGATCTCGCCGTGGAGCTGCTTCACGATCGCGGGCGGGGTGCCACGCGGCGCGAGGAGTCCGGTCCACAGCACGTTGACGTAGTCCTTCATCCCGGCTTCCCGCATGGTTGGCACCGCCGGCAAGCCCGGCACTCGCTCCCCGGTCGTCACCGCAAGCGCCTTCAGACGGCCCGCCTGGATGAACCCGATCGCCGAGGGCAGCGTCGGGATCGCCATCTGGATCTGCCCCGCCACGAGCTCGGCAGTGGCTTGCGGACTTCCCTTGTAGGGAACGTGGTTGAGCTTCACCCCGGCAAGCATGACGAAATGCTCGACGGCGAGGTGGCTGGTCGCGCCGACGCCGGCCGAGCCGAAATCGATCTGGCCGGGACGCGCGCGCGCCAGTCGGATGAAATCGGCGACCGAACCCGCGGGCAGCGCGGGGTGCACGACGAAAACGAGCGGCACGGTGGCGACCAGCCCGATGGGAGCGAAATCGCGCACCGGGTCATAACGGATCTTCGGGTTGACTACCGGATACTGGGTCAGCTCCGAGGTCGAGCCGAGCAGGAGGGTGTAGCCGTCGGCCGGCGCGCGGGCGGCGAATTCCGCGCCGATGCTGCCGGCGGCGCCGACGCGGTTTTCCACGACGATCTGCTGTCCGAGCCGCTCGCTCATGCCGCGGGCGAGCGCGCGCCCGACCGTATCGGAGCCGCCCCCGGGCTGGAACGGCACGACCATGCGCACGGGCTTCTCGGGGTAACGCTGCGCCGCTGCGAAGCCGCACGCGAGGACGAGGCAGGCAGCGACTGCGATTTGCGAGCGGCTCATGGAGAGACGGTGGCTCCGTTTTCCGGGCCCATGCTAACATGGCCCCGCCATGTTCCAGATCAAGCGCAGCAACCCGGCCGGGCTGTGGACGGCGAAGCGGCTCACGCAGATGGTCGAAGTGGAGGGCGCGCGGATGATCTATCTCTCCGGCCAGGTCGCCGCCAACGCCGACTACAAGGTCGAAAGCAGCGATATCCGCCGGCAGGCTCACACCGTTTACGACAACATCGAGATCGCGTTGCGCGCGGCGGGCGCGACCCTGGCGAACGTGGTGAAGACGACGACCTACCTCACGAGCGCGGACTACATTGCAGGCTCGCGCGAAGTGCGCATCGAGCGCTACCGGGACCTCGAAGCGCCGCCCGCCAACACGCTCCTCATCGTGAGCCGGCTGGCGGAGCCGGAAATGCTGATCGAGATCGACGTCATCGCCGCGGTGCCTGCGCGGTAGCGCCGTCCTGCTACTGCGCCTGCAGCCCGATATCCTGGACCAACTTCCTGTAACGCTCGGCGTCTTTCTTCACCTTCGCCGCGAACTCCGCCGGCGGCATGCTCACCGGCTCCGAGCCCAGCACCGAGAAGCGCTCCTTCACGTCGGGCTGCCTGAGGGTCGTCGCAGCCTCCTTGTAGATACGGTCTACGATGGTCTTCGGCGTACCCTTCGGCACGAAGAGGCCGGTCCAGATGGAAGCATCGACGCCCGGCATGCCCGCCTCCGCCGCCGGCACCCAGTCGCGGCCGAAATCCCAGCGGCGGGCGGTGGTTACTCCCAGCACTTTGACGCGCTTTGCGTCCAGATGCGGTAGTACGCCGGGCACTCCGGCGGTAGTCAGCACGACTTCGTTCGTCGCAACGGCCGACACGGCCGGTGCGCCGCCCTTGTACGGCACGTGCAGAAGCTTGATGCCAGCGGCCGCGGCAATCCATTCCGTCGCGAGGTGATTGACGGCGCCGGAGCCCGGCGAGCCGAAGGTCAGTGCGCCCGGCTTGGCCTTGGCCGCGGCGATCAGGTCCCTGAAGCTGCCTATGGGCGACTGGCTGTTCACGACTACCAGCATCGGCCCGTCGTTGACCATCGTAACCGGCACGAAATCGTTGTTGATATCGAACGGAATGTTCTTGAAGATCCACTGGTTGATCGCGACCTCGCCGGTGTGGGCGAGAAGAACGGTGTAGCCGTCGGGCGGCGCCTTGGCGGCGATGCCGTTGCCGATCAGGCCGTTGCCGCCGGTGCGGTTGTCCACGACGAACTGCCATCCCAGGCGCTCGGTCATTTTCAGGGTCAGCACGCGGGCCGCCGTATCCACCACGCCGCCCGGCGCGAACGCTACGATGAGCCGTATGGGCCGCGCGGGATACTCTGCCGCCCACGCCGTGGGCGCCAACAGCATGGCCAGCAGTACGATCATCTTGAACGTCCGCATCATCTCCCTCTCCTCGTCAAATGCGTGATTGGCGATTGGTGATTGGGGGCGGCGGCGTTTCTTTTCGTTCTTGAGACCAATCACTAATCACGAATCACCATCGCGCCCTTCTCTGTCCGGCGCATTTCAGCAGCGCGCCGGACTGCTGCAATAATCTCCGGATATGCCGCGCACCGGCATAGATTACCCGACAGATAGTGCCTGATCTCGTCCTCTGTGGGATCGGGCTTCTCCGCCAGGAGTTGCCGGCTCATCAGGATGAAGCCCGGGGTGCAGAACCCGCACTGGAAAGCGCCGCACTCGATGAAAGCCTTCTGCACGGCGTCCAGCCCGCCTTCCTTCGAGTGTTCGATTGTCGAGACCTGGGCGCCGTCGACGAGCGCGGCAAGATAGAGGCAGCCCGAAACGGCCGTTCCGTCGACCAGAACAGTGCAGCAACCGCACAGTCCCTGCCCGCAGCTCTCCCGCGCGCCGGTGAGACCAAAGCGGCCCTGCAGCAGCTCTACCAGGTTCTCGTGCGTGGCGACCTGGGCGGACACTGCTTCGCCGTTCAACGTGAACCGTATCGTCCGTAACGCTGTGCTCATGCTGAGTTCAATCCTTCAACGGGTTCCCCTGCGCAGCACGCAAGGCGCGGAAAACCGCCTCCGGCGTGAGCGGCAGCGAGGTCAGCCGCACGCCCACCGC
>Ga0075418_10000123_pt1 | contig 68236 bp, 50 predicted proteins | sample SoiMetdeltSBSDD2_FD_81776 | JGI IMG/M metagenome (GOLD analysis project Ga0075418, IMG submission 81776) | Bulk soil microbial communities from a Populus tree surrounding site in Tennessee, USA - Soil MetaG P. deltoides SBSDD2 | ecosystem: Environmental > Terrestrial > Soil > Tree plantation...
ACCGGCGGCGGCACGCAGAAACTGGTGCTGGACCTGACCGCCCCGTCGACCGGCATCCACCAGCTCAGCAGCGAGGGCGCCGACGACCTGCACGGTGCGCCGTCGGGCGATCAGGTGGTCACCGCTTCCTCGTCCGGCTCCGGGTTCGGCGGGCTCGACGTGGGCGGCTCGACCGCTACGGCATCGGCCACGCCCACGGTGAAGACGACCATCCAGGCCGCCACCCTGACCGCCGCCCGTATCTCGGTGCTGTCGGATGCGGTGGCGCTGAGCCGGGCGGTGTCCAGCAGCGGCGGCCTGTCGGTGATCAACGTTGGTGGTTCCATCGCCATCGCGCGGGCCGGCACCGACAGCTCGGTGGAGATCAAGGATGGTGCGGTGCTCACCGCGACCGGCGACCTCGCGGTCAAGTCGAGGTCGGAGCTGCACGCGACCGCCACCTCGTCGCCGACCAAGACCGGTCTGCTGGACTTCCTGAGCGCCCACGCGGCCGCCTACCTCGACTACCGCACTGCGACGATCATCAATGGCCGGCTGGCTGCCGGTGGGGCGCTGCAACTGGACGCCGTCACGGTCATCGACGGCCGGGTCGATGCCCGGGCAAGCGTTCTCGGGTTGGGTGCCGACGCCGAGGCCAACGACGACGGCGGCAACCCTCGCACGTTGGAGATCGGCCAGGTACGCGGTGAGACGCTGGTCGAGATCCAGACGGCGGCCCGGTTGACCGGTGCGACGGTCACAGTGACGGCTTCGGTGGACTCGCTGCGCGCGTCGGCCACGTCGCGGTCGCACGCCGGGGCCGGCTACGCCAACGTCAACGCCCGGTCCGAGGCGAAGATCGGTGGCAGCGCCGAGGTCGTGCTGGCCGCCGGTTCGATCACCACGGGCAATGTGGTTTCCCTGGTGACCCGCTACCTCAACGTGGACCTGTTCGCCAGGTCGGACGCCTCGTGCAGTTGCGGCGGCGGCGACACCGACTCCCACGCCCTCATCACCTACGACACCCGGACCCAGGTGACCGGGCGGGCCGGTGCCGCCATCACCACCTCGGATCTGTCGGTGAGCTCCACCCAGGCGGTGACCCGGTTCCAGCGCATCCCGGCCAAGGATGAGGCGTTCTTCGACAGCGGCGGCTCGGGCGTCGGCGGCTCTTACACGCCCAACCGGTACATCTTCTGGGAGGCCACGGTCAACCTGCTCGGTGAGGCCAACCCGGAGCTGGAGATCGACCGCACCGGCCGGATCGTGAAGATGGTCAACATCGCGGCGCGCGACGAGACCGGTGTTTCTTATCGGCTCGGCCAGATCATCGCGGGCAACCAGATCCGGGTGCAGCCGATCGCCTACGACGAGTCCAACGGCCGGGTGCGGTTGTTCGCCAACGACCCCGGCCCGCTCAACGACCTCAACCGGGTCGTGACCCCACCGGCCAGCGTGATCTGGGGCAACGCGGCGGTGTTCGCGGCGCAGGGCACGTTTGGCTTCGTGCGCATCACCAACTACTCACCCAAGACGCTGATCACCGGACCGATCAATGTGGTGAACCTCGGCGACAGCCGGGTGCAGATCGACGTGATCGCCGACCAGATCCGCGGCCCGGTCGCCACGCCGCCGTTCGGTGTCTCGCTGGACGAGGACATCCCGGGGGTCACGTTCGAATTCGACATCCGCCACACCTTCCCGGCGACCCAGGTGGAGATCCGCAACCTGCAGCCGAACCCGGCCGTGGCGTTCTCGGCGGTGGTCATCAACGGCGCCATCGAGAACCCGGTGGGCCGCACCTATGTGAAGAACGAGCGCGGCGACATCGTCAGCGGCATCACCCTCACCGGCGGCTCGTACCTGATCCGCACCAACATCCTGGAGCTGGACGCGGACTTCGGTTATGTCGGCCTGCCGGAGATGCCCGAGTTCGAGGCGCCGCGCCGGCCGATCGCGGCCGAACTGGTCCAGTACGTGGACGCGGCCGGGGTGCGGCATCTGGTCGATCTGCTGGTCGAGGCGTACTACGACGTGGTGCTGGATCTGACCGGCAACCGCCGCGAGATCGCCACCGACGCGTTCGTGCTGCCGTCGGGTTATGTGCGCGCGGGCAACGATGTCGACATCTTCGTCAACTCCAGCGTCGAGGGCACCGACCTGCCGGCGACGGGCGGCACGGTACGAGTGAATCTGTTTGATCCGCAACCGTCCCCGCCAGATCTTGGGCCGCTGTCGGGCAGCGGTGATTACCGCAACCACTTCCGCCCCGACGGCCCGGCCCCGACCGACGCGGTGATCCGCGCGTTCGGCACCGTGCGCACGCCGGTCGCCTCGACCTGGCTGCTCTCGGATGTGCGGGCGGGCCGCACCATCGACATCCGGCATGACACCGGCGGCACTGGTGGCACCGCCGTGGCCGTCACCGCCAACACCGATGCCGATGCGTCGCTGACCGATCTGGACACCGGTGCCGTGGTGTCGGTGGCCGACGGCGTCGGAATGGTGAATGTGTTCACCAATGGTGTCGTGCTGGTGGTGGAGCAGTCGGGCCGTGGGGATCTGCGGGTGGGGCGGATCGTCTCGACGCACAACAACGTGACCCTGTCGTCCGGCCGGATGATCATCGACGATGACTCGACGCAGGCGGGCCTGGACGTGGCGGGCGTGAACATCACGATGACCGCGGGCACCGACGGTGGCCAGGGTGGTGTGGGTGTCGCCTCGGAGTACCTTGAGATCGACGTCGATGTGTTGAACTCGGCGGTGCCGGGATTGTTGCGGGTGGTCGACACGGCCGGCTCGTCCTCGGCCGGCGTGTTCCTGATCGAGCTGACCGGTGCGCTGTTCCTCGATGTGGTCGACACCGACGGCGACGTGTCGCTGGTGACGTTCAACGGGTCCATTCTGGACGGTCGGGGCGCCGGGTCGGGCCTTTCGATGGCGGGAGTGCTTGGCCGCGGTATCGATTTGGTGGCCAACTATGGCAGCATCGGCGCGGCATCGGGCCTCAACGATGTGGAGATCGACTCGTCGCGCGGCGGGTCGGGCCGCGTCGGCCTGATCGCCGACGGCGCGATCGCGGTAACCGAGACCGATGGCGTGTTGCGGCTGTTGCTGGCCGAGGGCACCGACATCCGCATCACGGTGCGCGAGAGCTCCGATGTGGACGAGGACCTGGATCTGAGCGGCTCGGGCACGGTTCGCAAGGGCGAGGGGCAGTCGCGGCCGGTACCGAATGCGAAAATCCTTGCCTCGGCCGGGGATGTGGCATTGCGCGTCGGCGACGACATCTCCACCGACGCGGCCAGCCAGATCCTGGCCTCCGGCCGGGTCGACATCTACGGCGACGACGTGAACCTCGATGCCGGAGCCGGCACGACCATTGTCCTACGTGGACAGATCATCGCGTCGAAGTTCAACCCGGCGCTGGGCCATCTGATCCGGGTGTTCGGCAACGCGGATGCGGACTTCATCACGTTCGACGGCACCGATCTGGGGGCGAAGACGCGGGCCTTCGGCGGCGATGGCGAGGACACGTTCACGGTACAGTCACTGCGGTCGATGGATGTGGCGGGCGGGCACACTTTGACCCTGGACGGGCAGGCCCGGTCGGACACGTGCCTGGTGTGGACGACGGGTTCGCGCGGGGACCGGCGCCACTACGTGGTCAACGTGCTCGACACCGGCCCGGCCGGCGACGGCGTGGACACGGTGTCGGTGTTCGGCGGCGACAACCCGGCCGCCTCGGATACCACCCCGGCCGACGACATCTTCCTGCTGCGCCGGGCCACCTCGATCCCGAACGAGACGGCCGACCGGCCGGGATATGTGGCACTCGTGCACGGAACCCTTGCGCAGCACCGCGATCTGGACCGCACCAACGCGCCCAGCGAGGTGCAGCGGGTCAACTACGACGCCGCGATCGAGGGTCGGCTGAGCGTGTTCGGCTTGGGCGGCAACGACTATTTCGCGGTGGACGACACGTCGGTGCCGGTGACACTGGACGGCGGGGCCAACGCCGACATGTTCCAGATTGGACAGTTGTACGGCAACAAGCGTGACGTGACCGAAGGCAAGCTGGCCGCGGCCGACGTGTTCCCGAACCTGATCGCCACCACCCGCGGCTGGCTCTCGCCCGGCGTGGGCGCACCGCTTGTGGCGCATGGCGACACCGGACGCGACGTGTTCACCGTGTACGCGTCGGTGGGTGGCGAGGTACGCCTGGCCGGCGACGGGGATGACGACACGTTCGAGGTGCGGGCGTTCGCGCTGGCGGTCGTCGTCGACACCGACGCCAACAATGACGGCCTGCTCAACAAGCAGGATGTGGACAACCCGACGGTGGACCGCAACGGCGACGGGGTCATCAACGCCGCCGATGCCCACACCACCGACACCTGGCTCGATGACGTGACGATCCTGGACGGGATGGCGGCGCGGCCGGTGATCGGCCGGTCGTTCACCACCCCGCGGCCCGACGACATCCGTACCACCGGAATTGAGACGCAGGTGCGGTATGTGGCCAACGCGCCCGTGTCGGTGGACGGCGACGGCAATAGCGGCGGCGGGGACCGGCTGACCGTGGTGGGCACGGAGTTCGCCGACCTGTTCGCGGTCACCGAGCGCACGGTGATGGGCGCGGGTCTGCATGTGCGCTACAGCGGCATCGAAACGCTCGACGTCGATGGCATGGAGGGCGACGACAGCTTCGGGGTGGTCGGCACCGGATTCGGCGTGGCGACAAAGGTTATCGGCGGCGCCGGCACAGACGTGATCGACGTGGTCCCGGCCGACCAGCCGGTGGACGTATCCACCCGGGAGCTGGAGGGAACCTCGTCGATCGTCAACCACTGGGTGCGGTCGACCACGGACACGGGCTACGACCGGATCGTGGTGTCCGGTGTGGACCTCAACCTGGCCGGAGCGGCCGACGGCCTGGTCATCGTCATCGAGACCGGCGGCCTGACCGCCGCCCGCGAAGGCGCCACCGACTCCTACAGCGTGCGCTTGGCCAAGGCGCCGACCGGCACCGTGTACCTCACCGTCACCGCGGAAGCGCCGACGCGCGCCGACGGCCTTGCCGGCGGAGACACCGTGCTGGTGTCGACATCCTCGTCGAGCTTCACCCGGGCGGTGACGCTGGTGTTCACCCCGGCGAATTGGAACGTCGCGCAGACGGTCAACGTGCTCGCGGTCGACGACGCTTTCGCCGAGGGCGACCGCACCGTCGTCATCTCGCACCAGCTGGCCGGGGTCGCTGTGCGCAACGTCCAGATGCTGGTGCGCGACAACGACCGGGCGGGCCTGATCCTCACCGAGGTGCTTGCGGGCACGTCCACTGAGGACGGTCGCAGCCTGGTGCTGGAGGGCGACACCACCGCCACGGCCATCGCCGATGACATCCTCGTCGAGCTGGCCAAGGCGCCCGCAACCGGCAAGACCGTTGTGGTGCAAGTGGTTTGGACCGACCTCGAGGTCCAGGTCACCTCGACCGACCCTCGGTTCAGCGCCACCACGAAGACCATCACCTTCACCTCGACCGACTGGAACAGCCCGGTGCGGCTCACCGTCAAGGCCAAGCAGGACACCGTGGTTGAGGATCTGCTCACCTCGCTGGTGACGTTCAAGCGGCACTCCTCCAGCACCGACGGCGGGTACAGCTTCACCGACCAGACCGTCGACGTGGACGTGGCCGATGACGACAAGCCCGGCGTGCTGGTGCAGCCCACCGACGGAGCCACCCTGGTCGGCGGCGGCCTGACCGACAGCTACACCGTCCGGCTGACCAAGAAACCCAGCACCGGCACGGTAACCGTGGCCATCACCGGCGACGGCCAGACCGATGTGCGCACCATCAACGGCGCGGCGGTCACCCTGGTCCTGATCGGCGAGTTCGTGCCGGTGCAGCTGTTCAACGGCTCAGTCACCTTCAACCCGGGCGCCAAGACCCTCACCCGCGGCGGCGGCAGCTTCCTCACCGATGGCTTCGCCGCGGGAATGCCCATCCGCATCATGGGTACCAACGCCGGCGATTACACGATCGCCTCCGTCACCGCCACTGTGATGACCCTGACCACGACCTTCCCGACGAGCGGTCTGGCCTCCAACGTCAAGATCTTTAAGTTGGTACCCAACGGAGTCTTCAACGGAATGGTCAGCTTCGACGCGGTCAACAACCGGCTCACCCGCACCGACGGCGGTTCGTGGCTGGCCGACGGCTTCCTGGAGGGTCAGCGCGTGCGCATCGCCGGCGTGGGCGACTTCAAGATCGCCCTGATCCGGGGTACCAACGGCACCAAGGACAACGTGCTGCAGTTCACCGCCGAACGCACCCTGCCCGCCCAGGCCCCCTCGATGAAGACGATCACCCGGCTCGGCGCGGTGCTGACCTTCACCACCACCAACTGGAACGTCGCGCAGACGGTCGAGCTGCAGACCGACACGTTCTACGCTCCACCGTTGTTCCGCAAGGGGCTCAAGGACTTCGCCCGCCAACCCAGCACACCCGGCCGCATCCACAGCCCGGTCACCCAGGTCCCCGACACCACCACGGCCGATCGAAGCCTCAAGACCGCTGTCAAGCTCCCCAAGGAGGCCGACGCCAACCTGCGCCCCATCGGCGGCGATCCCTCCGCCACCCTCACCGGCAGCTACGAGATCACTCACAGCGACGAGGAGTGGGGCAACAAGTTCGAGGCCAAACTGGTCATCACCAACATGACCAGCACAGCCCAGAACTGGACCGTCACCCTCACCTTCCCGCCGCGGGTCACCGGCCTGGCCGCCGTCTGGGTCGACGGTCAAGCCAACCCCACCGCCGTCCGCAACGGCCAAACCTGGACCATCACCGGCGCCGGACCCGTTCCGCCCGGCGGGACCATCACCCTCATGCTCCAGTTCTTTGTGATCCCGCGCCAGCCCGGTGATGGCGAACCCAACCCCAGCGACTGCCGCGTCAACGATCGCATCTGCGAAATGCCCTGACCATCGAGCCGCGGCCGCGATAGCGCGATGCGGCACCTTCCCTACGCCGTGGTTGACTGCGCTGAAGGTGCCGCATCTTGTCCGCTAACCCCAGAAGCCTATTGCTTGCCGGCCAAGCGATTGCTGTCCGGCCGTGTTGGCGTGGCAGCCATCGGCAACCTCGTTGGTTCTCAGGCGGAACACCCCGGGATAGATGACGTTCTGCGTCGCGTCGGCGGCGGCCTGACGGGCGAGACTGTCGGTCAACTGCGGACCGTTCGCCCCGGCCAGGAAACAGGTCTGGCCGGGGTCGTAGAACGGCTGACCGGTGAGGTAAATCGTGGCACCGGCGGCCGCGTGCTGACGCGCATTGGCAATCAAACGCTTGACTTCGTCGTAGGTGGCGCCGTTCTGGGCGAAGATGCAGATCTGCACCCATACGGCGCGCGGCCGGCCGAACCGGTTGACCTGCTGGTCAAACTTCTGCCAGGCGCTGGAGTTGGTGTCGGTCCAGGACTGCACGACCAACCCGCCCGTGCCGTAGGGACCCCACATGCGCCGGCCACCGACCGCGACATATCCCTGCGCCACGTTTTCGGCCATCGAACAACCGATGAAACCCATCGAGTTCGCCGGTTGGCCGCCGCTCGGGCTGGCCGACGGGCTGGTCGACGGGCTCGCGGACGGCCGGGGCGAGGAAGGCTGCGACGGCGAGGGCTGCGTCCCGCCGTTGCAGGCCACGCCGTTGAGCGCGAAGTTGTCCGGTGCCGGGTTGGAGATGTTGTTCCACGAGCCGTTGAAACCGAAACTTGTGCCGCCGTTGGTGGCAAGGTTGCCATTCCAGGCGACGTTGCGGGCCGTCACCTGCGCCCCGTTCTGGGTGATCGTGGCGTTCCAATGGTCGCGCACCTGCTGGCCGGCGCTGAACGACCACGTCAGTGTCCAGCTGGTGAGTGGGTCGCCGAGATTGGTCAGGCTCACGCTCGTGCCGAAGCCTCCGGGCCATTGGTTGGTCACCGAGTAGCTGACCCGGCAGCCGGCGGCCAAGGCGTGTGCGGTCACCGTGGCCACGCCGACGGCGGCCAGGGTGGTCAGCGACGCGACCGCGGCGACGGACAAGTGGAGTCGAGATAGGCGCATGGCTCCTCCCTTGCTTGAGGATTTTGCTGAGTGGGCTCGGAGAATGTGCGCGCCAATACGACAGTGCAAATGCGTCCAGACGTCTGCTTGGCGCACTCCTTGCCGAAAGTGCCGATGTGTCTGGCGCGGCCGCCCGGTGGCCACGGCAAACCCTGACCACCGGGCGGAAATGCTTACCCACCAACGATGACCACTGCTGCTGATGATTGACGGTAGTGCCCACAAATGACGGGGGTCAATGAAGGCTTTCCACTCAATGCAAGGGAAGTGTGTCGACGTCTTTCGCACATGACGTGCGTCGGATGACCGTGCGTGCGGTGGCTACGGAATCGAGCGTGCGACACGGCCGTAGCCACCGCACGCACGGTGGCTAGTGGAAGTTGTTGGCGCAGACGAAGTTGTTGGCGTCGTTGGGGGAGCCGTGCCCCTTGTATCTGGCGACTTGCGGGTATTGGCAGACCGGGCGGGTGAGCACCACATTGCCGGTGGAGTCGGTACGCTGCCCGGCCAGCTGGGTGGGGGCTTTGCCTTGCTCGACCCAGCGTACGACCGCGTCGAGCAGGTCACTGGGCGCGGCACCCTGGCCGCCGCCGCAGTGCGTGACGCCCGGCGCGACGAAGAACCGGGCGAACCGCTGGGTCTGGCCGGCGCCGCCCATCGCCTCTTCGAGCCGCTGGAAGTAGTCGACCGAGCCACGGAAGAAGATCAGTTGATCGGCGGTGCCGTGCCAGAACACAACCTTGCCTCCGGCGTCGCGCAACGCCGACAGGTCCGGGTCGTCGGTGGCGATGACCGCCTGATACTGCAGCACCGACTGCTGGAACAGCAGCAGGTACTGCTCGTAGGTCAGGGTTCGCCAGTCCCAGCTCGGGTTCTGCCGCAGGAACAAGCGGAACCAGTCCCGCGTGACGAAAAACGGAACCCCGACGCCGTTGACCGAATTGTTCAACGCTTGCAGATTCGCCTCGCGTTCCAAGCCGTACCAAAGAAACTCGCCGCCAACCGCACGCGGCCCCTCCCACATTTCGTTGATGAGATCCGCGTCCGTGGCGGTGATCGTGCCGCATTCGGTGACCGTGCCGATGAGGGTGCGGGCATCGAAGCGGCAGCCTTGCCAGTCGCCGACGATGCCGTCGGTCACACCGTCGCGCGGGTCGCACGCCGCCACAGCCGCCCGGGTCGCCGCGGCCAGCTCGCAGGGCGGGATGACGTTGCCGGCCAACAGCATCCGCAGTTGCCCCCACAATTGGGCCGGGTGGAACTTGGTCCAGTTGATCGCCGGTGCGCCGGCGGCTATACCGTCGTAGTCGCGCGGGTAGCGTTGCGCTTCCATCAAACCCTGCCGCCCGCCGGTCGAGCAGCCGTTGAAGTAGCTGTGAAAGGGCTTGCCGTAGAAGCCAGAGACCAGTGCCTTGGCCGCCACGGTCATCTCGTGGATGCCTAGGAAACCGAAGTCGGCGATGAGCTGCCAGTTGAGTGTGCCGTCGGGGTTGAGCGCGAAGTCGCCGCCGAACCCGGTGTGCCCGGCATCGGTTGCCGCGGCCGCATACCCGCCCTGCAACGCCGCCACTGGTACGGTCGTGGGTGAGCCGCCGGAGAAGCCGCCGCCGCCCAAACCTTGGAAACGGCGGTTCCAGTTCTGTGCGGGCAGCCATACGCCGATGCGGATCTGGTCGCCGGCGGGCGGGTTGGTGACTATCAGCTGCACGGCGCAGTGGGCCGGCACCGTCCCGCTGTCCGGCACCGAAGTGGCGCTCACGATCGTGGTGTTAGGAAGCCGTACCGAGGCCAGGCTTTCGCAGGAGCGCACCGGCCCGCTCGGCTGGAGGGCGGCGACGCCGACCGCGCCGGCCGGCAGGACCAGGGCTACACCTCCGAACGCCGCCACGACGGCGAGGACACGACGACTGCCTCTCATAGCCACCACAGTTACTTCAGCGAGCCGCCGCCGCAACGTATGGCTTCCGGTGAATGGAAACCTACCCGTCGGCGTGGGCGGGCTGAGCCGCGCCGGGCCGTTGCCTCCGGCCAAAGGTCACCGTTTTCGCGTCGCACCCGCAATCATGTCCATCCTTGGCCCACATCACCGAGGTACCGATGGGAAGCTTCCACTCAGTGGAAACCGACCTGTGCCTGCCCGTAGGTGCTGTGCCGCTGCCCCTGCACACCGATCTTCCAATCGCGCTCGGTGACCAGACGCACCGCGGCAACGACCTGGTCGACACCTGAAGCGTTGACCACGGCGGCGGGACGGTGGAAGGTGATGCCGCCGAAGTCTCCGGTGGCGTGCTCACGGGCGGCGTGCTCACGGGCGGCCTCGTCGACCTGGGCCCAGGCTCCCCCCGACGGGACAGTCATCGCCGACCAGCCCACTGAACTCGGCGGTGAGGTCGGCCACGGCGGACCACGATATACCACCGGCCGGTGTACCCGCTTACGCCAGCCTGCATAGTAGTATCGCTACCTATGCGGGCGGAGGCGTTGAAGGGTCATCTCGACGGGTTGCTGCTGGCTGTGCTGGAGGCGGGCCCGGCCCACGGTTACGCGGTCATCGAGGCGCTGCGTGCCGGCAGCGGTGGCACCTTCGATCTGCCGACCGGGACGGTGTATCCGGCATTGCGCCGCTTGGAGGGTGGCGGCCTGGTGCGCAGTGCGTGGCAGGAGGTGGTGGGCGAGCGCCGGCGTAGGGTGTACGAGCTGACCGCGAAGGGTCGTAAAGTCCTTGGTGCGCAACGGGAAGATTGGCGGAAGTTCTCCGGCGCGGTGGACGCGGTGATGACTGGTGGTCGTTCATGGATGCCCGCGACCTGATCGCTACGGCTTGCCTGCCCGAGAAGGCCGGCCCGATCGTGGCGGATTATCTGTCGCGATTGGACGCTGTGGTGCCGCTGCCCGCCTCCGAGCGCGAGAGGATCCTCGCTGAGGCCGCGGACGCGCTCGTGTGCGCGACCCAAGCGCGCATCGCCATAGGCGAGTCGCCCGCGGCGGCGGCGAGTGCGGCGGTGGCCGAGTTCGGCGATCCCGTCGTGCTGGCCAAGCAGTTCGCCGACGCGCTGGGGCCGGGCATGGCCCGCCGGGTGGGCCTGATGCTGATCTCATCGGGCCCGGTGGTCGGCCTGGTCTGGGTGGCGGCGATCGGCAGCGGCGCCGGATGGGGTTGGCGAGTCGGCTCGGCGTTGGCGGCCATGCCCTTGCTGCCAGTGGTTCTTGCTTTCTCGGTACCCGCGGCTGCCGTCGCCGCATTGGCCGGCTTGAGCCCGTTACGCCTCGAGGTGTTGTCCCGGGCAGTGCCCCGCGCAGCGCGCTTGGCCACATTCGGGTGCGTCTGCGCTGACGCTCTGCTGATCGCCTCCACCGCCGGGCACCTCGCGTCGGGCAGCTTGGGTTTCAGCGGCTGGGTGGCGTGTGCGGCCGTACTGAGCATGCTCCGCCTGACCTTGGCGGCTACAGCTTTTCAGCGGCTGAGGCGGTTGAGCGTGGCCGGGTGCTGACGCCGGACCGGAAGCGGCGCAAGGCCAGCGATATCAACGGAATGCCGATCGCCGCCGGAAGCACCCAGTACATCCAATGTGGAAGCCGGTCCCACAGAGGAATCTGAGGCCCGTTGTCCACATAGAATCCGGTCAGCAAGGCAATGTAGGACCCGCCCATGCCGATGGCGTGCCACCGCACCGTTCCCCGTCCTGCCCGCAGCCGCGAACGCCATCCCCACAATGCCAAACCGCCTGCCACAACGGCGATGACGAACAGATGCCAGTCCTCCCGCCACCTGATCATCGCCATCACGGTAGCGGTCACGAACACCGCGGTGATGGCCCAAAGGTAGACCCGGCCGGCCTTCGGGTGGCGGCCCGGACGTTTGCGCGCCGACGCGGCCAGCGCGCCGCTGAACACCGCGGTCAACCCGGCGAGCACGTGCAATGCCAGGCAGCCGAGGAAGAGCTGTCGCATTCCACTAATGTAGCATTACTACGTATAGCGACGCTACCTATGGATTGTCTCAATCGTGATCACGCAATAGGATTTAACTCAATGAAAGTTGAGTTTTCTCTGGAGATGCGGGCTCGGATCCACGCGGCGCTTGGTGACCCCGGCCGCCTGGCCATCGCGGACGCGCTGGCGGTCGGCGACGCGTCGCCCGGGGAGATCGCCGGTCGACTGGGCATGACCACCAACCTGGTCGCCCATCACCTCAAGGTGCTGGAAGAGGCCGGGATGATCACGCGGTCGCGATCTGACGCGGACAAGCGGCGCACCTATGTGCGGTTGCGCCCGCAAGCGCTGGCGGCGCTGAAGACTCCGGCTCTCACGTCGCCGAGGCGGGTGGTTTTCGTGTGTACCCGAAACTCTGCCCGCTCCCAGTTCGCGGCGGCACTGTGGTCGGCGCACCGCGAGGTGCCCGCCGCCTCGGCCGGCACCGATCCCGCGCCGCGCGTGCATCCCCGCGCGGTGCGGACGGCCAAGCGCCACGGGCTGCGGCTGGATCCGACTCGGACGTCGCATGTGGACAGTGTTACCCGTGAGGGAGACCTGGTGATCGCGGTATGCGATCACGTGCACGAGTCGCTGCCCGCCGCGATGGTTCGCCTGCACTGGTCGGTGCCCGATCCGGTGCCGGCCGGCACGGACACGGCATTCGAGTCGGCGTATGCCGACATCGCCGCGAGAATCGACCGGCTTGGAACGGCCCTGATCCCGAAGGAGACATCATGAGCACCGCGCCCGTTGACGGCTTGACGATCGATCAGCAGTTGGCGTTGCGGACCGCGGTGGCCAAGCTGGCCGATGAGTTCGGGGACCTCTGGTGCCCCGAAACCATCGAGCGAATCCTGCACTCCAGCTACGATCAGTTCGCCGGCCGTTCGAGCATCGCGCCGTTCCTGCCACTGCTGGCCGAACGGTTCGCCCGGCAACGCCTGCACGCCCTGGCCAAAGTCGAGGGCCTGCACAACGACGGGACGCCGGTAGTTCTGTTTCTGTGCGTACACAACGCGGGTCGCTCACAGATGGCACTCGGATTCCTGCGACACCTGGCGGGCCGACGTGTAATCGGATGGTCCGGCGGCTCCGAGCCCGGCTTGGCGGTCAATGCGGTGGCGGTCGAAGTCATGGCCGAACAGGGCATCGACATCACCGGCGAGTATCCGAAGCCGTGGACCGGCGAGGTGGTGCGGGCCGCCGATGTCATCGTCACCATGGGCTGCGGCGATGCCTGCCCCGTCTACCCAGGAATCCGTTACGAGAACTGGGAACTGGACGATCCATCGGGGCTCGATGTCGACGGGGTGCGCCCCATCCGCGACGAGATCGAGCGCCGCGTGCGACAGTTGCTCACAGAGCTGAACGTCGCGGCCGCGTGATCTGGGTCAGCCGCAACAAGAGCCGCTCGCCCGATCCTTTGTTCAGTAGCGGGACAGGGCGGAGTGCGGGCTCAGCACGATCCGTGGCGACTTCGCCGGGTCCAGCCAGGTCAGCACGCGTATGAGGTCGGAGCGAGGCACGCTCACGCAACCGGCAGTGGACCGGCCGGTGCCCACGTGCAGGAAGATGCCGCTGCCGCGGGCATGGCCGGTGACCGGGATGTTGTAGCGGATCACCGCGAAGTGCCGGTAGGCCACGGTTTCGGTCCACAATGCCTCGCTACCACCGCCGGGATTGACCGGCGTGTGCTGCAACGTGTTGTAGTCCGGGGAGTTCGGGTTCTCGTTCCACCAGTCGTCGACGACGATCCGATGGTAGGCGTAGCGCACGCCTGGGTTGGGATCGATGCCGTACATGGTGTCGCTCAACTCGTAGACGCCCGTTGGTGTGGTGCTGTTGCCCTCGGTGTGGTTGTCGGAAAAGCCGTTGCCGGCGATCCGCACGGCCATGGCCGGGAACTGCGGCCGCCAGACGCCGCCTGCCTTGGTGAAGGCCTCCAACGTCGCATGGGTACCGCTATAGCCCGGCGCGTGCACGATGATGACCTGCGTCGTCTCCGCCGGCAGCGTGCGCAGGCGCGACGCGAGGGCGCTCGCTGGGCTGGGCGTATGCGACCGGCTGGAGCTGGGCTCCACCCCGGACGGCGAGGCGCCCGGATCGGCGTTGGTACTGATGCTCGGGCTATCGCTGGGATTCGCCGACCGCGCCGCTAACCCAGCCGGCGGTCGCTCGACGCGGGCGCGTGCTGCCGGCAGGAGCGTGGCCGCCGCGGTGATGGCGACCGCGACGAACAGGACCGCGGCAGACCACAGCGCCAGCTGGGGAACTCTCACCCAGCGACGGTATCGACGCCTATGATCATCTTCTAATGCCGCGCAGTGGCCCTCGCGGATCGTTACCCGATCGAGTCCAGCCTAAGATCACAAGTCGATCACCAAAAACCGAAACTCCCGCTAGATCGGCGCTACTCAACGTCACAGCTCTCTTGATCCAGTCTCGTCCTACAGAAGGTCAGAAGATTACCCATCGGGTGCTCACACGGTCACGATCCTGACCGAGAGGGGTATCGCACATGCTGCAATCATTATCAGCATGCCCAGCACCAAAGTAATAGTCTTGGTGGTCGGCGAGCGAGTAAACGCGGCGGCGGCCAGGAGCGCGGTTGCGGTCAGAGCCAGTGCCAGGGTCAGGGCATAAGGCACCAAGATCAGGACTAGGCCGTTCATGCTCTCACTGTCGCTGGACGACGGCGCCGTCCCGATGGCGTAGATGCCCAACGTCGCGAGCCAGGCGAACGCGGCAAGCGCGCTGGGCGTAACCACGATGATGGTTCTTGGCCAGGTCCATCCTGTCGCGGCTGGCGAATGCTCCGACATGCCGCCACATTCTGCCGCTTCGAATCGAAAGTCAACGGTCAAACCGGCTCGCAACGCAGCTGTACCAAAATCGATACCTTCTCGGTTTCGTGCCGCACAAATGCGTCGTCGGCGTCATGGTCCGGCCATTTCTGGGCGGCGGCCAACCGCCGGCCTGCCAAGTTGGAATGTGGTCAGCCGATCGCGGCGGCGACGCGGCGGGCCGCGTGCCGGTGGCCGTGCAGGTTTCCGGCGGTGGGGCCGACCACGATGCGGGCGAGCCCTCCGACGATGAACAGGTTTGTTCCCGGTACCCGCAAATGGCCATCGAGCAGAGGGAATCTACGTAGAAAAGTGATGGGGCGGCTAAGCATCAGCCTCGGCGCGCCGGCCAGCGTCGGGATACTGCCGGTGGCGAGCCAGACCGTGGCCGACCCGATGCGGGTACCGTCGGACAGGTCGAGGCTGAGCCGGCCGTGACGGATCTGGCCGGCGGTGATCCGGACTCCGTCGCGCACGTCGATCCCACCGGCCGCTTGAAGGTGGCGCAGGCGCCGCAGCAGCGGTGGTGGGACGGTCCCGCCGCTCGCGGCCGCGTCGGCCAACCTGAGGCGTGTCAACGGGTCTTGCACCCTGTCGAAGGCGCCATAGACGGTCGCGGACATCCAACCGGGCGTCACATCAAAACGTTGGCCTCGCAACGGTCGCCGCGCCACAAGCACCACCCGGGCCGCGTGCGTCGCCGCGTCGACGGCCAGCCCGGCGGCGGTGTTCCCGCCGCCAACGACCACGATCGGCCGGTCGTCGTGGAGGTGCTCGCGCGGCCGAAGGTCGTCGGTGTGCACCACGGTATGTGCGGCGTGTGCCAACGCTTTCATGGCCCACATGGGTACTTGTCGGGCGCGCGGGTTGGTGGCCAGCACCACATGCTTGGACCACCAGGCGGTGCCGTCGCCGGTGACCACGACCAAGCCGTTACCCTCCTGCCGGATCGCGGCCACCCGGCCACGATGCCGCACCGCACCGGCGAGCTTGGTGTCGATCAGATGCCGGCAGAAGCCGCTGAAGACCGCCGGTGAGGGATGCCGCAGGAACCCATCGGACTCCACATCGGGGGACGGATGGGTGGTCAGGTAGCGCTCAAGTGCCCGGGCGTCGGTGTCGGGATGCTGAAATGTCGACGATCGTAGATGCGTGACGCCCAGCCGCTCGAGGCGCTCGTCCCACTGGCTGAGCCAGCCATCGACCGGATCGACCGTGACGACCTCGGCCGGAGACACCCGGCCGGTGTCCACCATGGCGATGGCGCAGGCCAGACCGGCCACCCCGCGGCCGATGATGGTCACCGCGGCGGCGGGCGGACGGTCAGCGTTCACCGAACTTGGTGTAGTCGCGCTCGTCAAGCAATGCCGGCACCGGGTCGCCCACTGCTTGCGCATCAGTGCCCGCTGGCGACGGTGGCTGCCGCTGCACGACCACCACCCCGGCCGGCCTGGACGCCTTGGCCTCGTCCAGCAAGTCGCGACCCGTGCGCAGCATGGCAATCTCCGCGTCGACCGGCGGTGTCACGATGACAAATGTGACCTGCCGATGGTTCCACGACACATAGGACTCGAACTCGGGCAGCTCGCAGATCCAGTAGATGTCGATGGGTAGATCCCGCCGAAGCGTCCGCTGCGGGGGCAGATCCTCCAGCGCGTGAGTAACCTCTGTCGACCGCGTCGATGCGAGCATGCTCTTTATCGCCAGCTCCACCGAGACCTCGCTTCGCTCGGCGATGTCGCGGACATACTCGGCCACGCTCTCGCCCGTGCGTAGCCCCAGCGCAACCTCCAGCGCCTCACGCATGCCATGCCCCACTACGGATTCGGCGACCGGTCCGGCGTCTGGCCCACCGATCCAGAACGGATCCCCGCCCCGGCCGAACCAGTCCACATCGGCGTGGCGGCTCTCTTGCGGCCGCAACGACTGCGCCGCCTCGCTCAGGCTCGGCCCGCTGCCGCCCTCGAACCGCTCGGCCCAGTCACGCACCCGCAGCAGCGCGCACGCCCGCCCCAAAGGTGACCGCAACACATCCTCCATGGCCGCCAGCATCAACGGCTTGGCCAGGAACTTCGGCATCCCATCGGTCATGTCTCCACCTCCGCCGAACATAGGTGTCCATCGAATCGATGCCGAAAGCATACGCTCGTGCCTGGTCGGCTCGAACCGAGGCGGCAACCGCGCGGCAACCGAACTACAGCCGGGTGTCGATGAAATGGGCGGACATGCAACCTCTCTCCTGAAGGGAGTTGGGTATGTCCAGATCCAAAGCACGGCTCGGCGCGGCAGCCGCAACGGTCGCGGTGCTGTCGGCCGGGCTGGTCGCGACCGCGTTCGGCCCGGCCGAGGCCGCCTCGGAAGCCCAGGTGATCAAGGCGGACCACGGAACATCGGCGCCGTTGACCGAAATCGCAACCCAGGCGGCCACGGCGATGCAAGCCGGCGCAGTGTGGGAAGAGCGCGGCCAAACGGTACCCGATAATGGTTATCACCCCGACGGCGCGCAAGATGCCATCGACGGCCCGGCAATCGCGGCGATCCCGCCGGATATTCACTTCCCCGGCCTGACCGGGACGGCGAAACCGCCCGACCCGAACGGGGACATCGGCCCGAACCACTACGTGGAGATGGTGAACGTCAGCGTTGGCGTGTTCAAACGCGACGGCACTCCACTGCTCAACGTGCCGATCGGGTCGATCTTCGCCGGCCTGCCCGGCACGCACCCGTGCGAGAGCAACTCCGGTGACCCGGTCGTGCTGCACGACCAGCTTGCCGACCGGTGGCTGCTGACTCAATTCACCTCGGGCGGGCCCACGTTCTATTTGTGCCTGGCGGTTTCCCAGACGCCGAACCCGACCGGCGCCTACCACCTCTACGCGTTCTCCAACGGCGGCCTGTTCCCGGACTACCCGAAGTTCGGCGTCTGGCCGGGCGGCTACCTCGGGTCCAGCCGCGACTTCAACGGCGGCACGTTCGCCGGCGTTGGCGCGTGGGCCTTCGAACGCGCCAAAATGCTTGTCGGCGACCCGACCGCGGTCGCGGTGAAAGTGTTGCTGGCGCCCGGTACGGAGCCGTGGAAACCCGGCGACGGGCTGCTACCGTCCGATCTGGACGGCAAGCTGCTGCCGCCGTTCCCGAACATCGGCTACTTTATCGGCACGATGGACGACGGAGCCCCCTATGGCGCGCCGTTCGACGGAGTCAACGTGTTCCACCTGCGGTTCAGCTTCTCACCCCCGGCCGCCGCGCTGACCCTGGTCAGATCGATACCAGTCGCTCCGTTCGACTCGATCTTCCCGTGCTCACCGACATCGCGCGACTGCATACCGCAGCCGGGAACAACCCAAAAGATCGATATTCTCTCGTACCGGCAACGGCCGATGCACCGGGCCGCGTACCGAAGGTTCAACACCCACGAATCCCTGGTGACCAACCAATCCGTGGAGGCGGCGCCCGCACTGGCCGGCATTCGCTGGTACGAGCTACGCGGCCTGGGTACCGCTACCCTCCCGGTCGTCCATCAGCAGGGCACCGTGTTCGGTAACGACGGCGTGCACCGGTGGATGGGCAGCATCGCCCAGGACCGCCGCGGCAACATGGCACTGGGTTACAGCGTCTCCAACGCCACCACCGTCTTCCCGGGCATCCGTTACACCGGCCGTCTGGCCACCGACCCGCTGGGCACCATGCCCCAAGGGGAAGGCACCATCGTGGACGGCACGGGCTCGCAGACCGGCAGCGCGCGCTGGGGCGACTACACCGCCATGACCATTGACCCACGCGACGATTGCCGGTTCTGGTACGTCAACGAGTGGTACGCAGTCACCGGCGGCATATGGAACACCGAGATCGCACACTTCAGTTTCCCACCGCTGTGCCCGATCGTCGCCCCGAGCCCGACGGCAACGGCCACCGCGACAGCCACCGTGACCGCTACCGCGATACCTACAGCGCAGTCCTGACCCGATTCTCGATTTTCTGCATCAGCCCTGCCCGGAACTGTCCATCCGGGCAGGGCCTTGGCGCGCCGTGCCGACCGTTGCTCGACCTATGGACGACCCAGGCGGTCGAGGATGCAGCGCCGAGTCCACAGGCCCTTCTCGATGTCTTGGACATAAGCATTTGGTTGCTGTGCATTCAATCGGCGGTAGATCGCGATTGATTCCTCCACCGCGGTCAGCGCGTCGGATAACTGAAGCACAGCCGACATCCGGACCTGAGCGAACGCACCCAGGGACAGGGCGAGCTCCGGCTCAAGCTCTGATTGGCCGGCGGCGACCAGCGCCCGGAAGATGTCGACCGCTTGCCCTGTGGCGGCCAGCGCATCTCGATGGCGGCCGACCTGCGCCAACACGATGCCGAGGTTGATCAGGGATCCAGCGAAAGGCGCTTGACGAGCAGTATCCGCGGCGGCCAAGCGGCGGCGGATCGCTACGGCCCGTTCCACTATAGGCAACGCTTGATCCGCCTGGCCGAGCATGGAGTGCTCGATGGCGATGCGGTTGAGCGAACCGGCAAGATCTTGTTCGCGGGCCGGGTTGGCTTCGGCAACCCGTTGCTGAATCGCGATGGCCTCGTCGATCGCGGCGAGTGCCTCCTGCCTGCGGCCCAGGTCCGACAAGATGCGGCCCAAATTGTTCAGCGCCATGGCGAAGTCTGCCTCGATGCGTTGGGGAATGGCCGCGGCCAGCCTGCGGTAGAGGGCGACCGCAAGCTCGGCCGCGGTCAATGCCTCGTCGTGGGGGCCCAGGCTACTCAAGGTCGAGCCGATATTGCTCAGCGTCGCGGCCAGGTCCGGATCGAACCTTGCCGGATCGCTTCTGGCAATGCGTATGAATATCCCGGCAGCATGCCTGGTTCTGGTCAGCGCCTCCTCCCGCCGGCCCAGGCCCAGCAGCACGCCCCCGAGTGTGGCCAGCGCGCCGGCGAGGTCGGGTTCGTGCGCCTTATCAGCATCGGCTTGGCCTTGCCGCAGCGTCACGGCATGCTCAGCAAGTGGTAGTGCCTCCCCCCACCGGCCTCGAAGCGACAGCACATTGCTGAGGTTGATCAGCGCCGAGGCCAGACCGGGTTCGTGGAGGGCCGGGTTGGCTTGTGCGAGACGCCGACGGATTTCTACCGCCTCGTTGGCGGCGGCGAGCGCCTGTTCCTCGTTTCCCACCTCGAAGTGGGTTCTGACGATGTTGGTGAGCGCCGATGCCAGGCTCTCCTCGAACATCTCAGGATCGGTCGCCGCCAGCCGCCGATATAGGCGCACCGCTTCGGCGGTATGCGCCAGGGCCCGCCGGTGCTGGCCCGCATTGGATAGTTCCCAGCCCGCGGCCGCCTGACGCGCCGCGCGTTCGGCGCTGGAATGCGCTTGTTCAAATGGGTGCGCCTGTGCGGCTTGTATGTTCTCCGCGCCGGCAGACTTGCTGTCCTCGATCTGGTCAGTGTTCTGCCGCCCCAGCTGCTCGACCAGGTCGCCTTGCAATTGATGCACGGCTTGTAAGTACCCCCCAAAGGAGCCGGGCCGTTGCGCCGCCAGACGCTGATAGATAGCTGTCGCTTCCCGCACGGCGATGAGAGCCTCCGGCAGGCGAACCCTCCCGGTCGCACACGCGCGTGCCAGCACCGCCAACGACAAGGCAAGGTCGGCCTCGAACACCTGCGGGCGAAGCGCCGCCAGGCGCCGCCGGATCGCCACGGATTGCTCCGCCGCTGCCAACGCTTCGTCGGTGTTGCCTAGTCCACAGTGGGCGTTGCTAAGGTTTGCCAGCGCCATCGCCAGGTCCGGTTCGAACTTCGCCGGGTTCGTCGCGGCAAGTTTGCGGTATATGGCCGTGGCCTCTTCGCCAACGGACAGCGCCTCCTGCCGTTGACCAGTTCCGTTCAGCAAGGCACTGAGGTTGTTGAGCGCCATGCCTAGTTGCGGTGCCGATGTGGTGCCGCTGCGCCGCCAGGCCGCCACGGCATCAGCTGTTGCCTCGACCGCTTCTTCGGTGCGGCCTACGCGGGCCAGTACGGCGCCCCTATTGGATTGCGCCTCAGCCAGCCGTGACGCGAACGCGTCCGGGTCGGTTGCGGCCAACCCTCGGTACACGTCGACCGCATTCTGCATTGCCGGCAAGGCTTTGTCCCACAAGCCAAGCTCGGCCAGCCGTCCGCCCACGTTGTCCCACCCCGCCGCCGCGTCAGCGCCGAAGGCTGACGGGTTGACGGCGGCCAGCTGTTGACGGATCGCCAACGCATCCTGGGCGGCTGCCAGTCCTTCTTCCTTCCGGCCCAGATCCGATAGCCGGATGGCCAGAACGTATAACGCTCGCGCCAGACTTGGTTCATGCACGCGCGGGCTCGCGGCGGCCAACCGACTGAACAGGTTTACCGCCATTTCCGCCGCGGCCAGGCCGTCCTCGCGTCTGCCCACAGCGGCCAAAGCCGCACTGTGGTTCAACCACGCGGAGGCCAATCTTGGCTCATACGCGGCGCTGCTGACCGCAACCAACCGCTGGAAGATGGCGATCGACTCCTCGGCAGCGATCACCGCTTCTTCATACCGACCAAACTCTGACAATCTAGCGACGAGATTGGTCAGCGCTCCGGCCAGTTCTGCCTCGGCTGCCGGTGGATCGGCCGCCGCGAGCCGCCGGTCAATGGCCACCGCGAGCTGGGTGGCGGACAAGGCCTCATCTCGGCGACTCGTTTCCGCAAGCCACACGCCAAGGTTGTTGAGAGCCTTGGCGAGTTGGGGTTCGAACGTCTTCGGGTTCGCGGCGGCCAACCGCCGGTACTTCTCGACGGCCTCTTCCGTCGCCGCGAGTGCATCCACGGTCCGGCCGTCGCTGGCGAACTCATTGGCAACGTTGACCAAGGAATCAGCCAAGAGCGCGTCGTAGGTGTGCGGGCCCTTCTGGGCCAGCCGCCGAGTGATCGACACGGCCTCCTGGGCACTGGCCAAGGCATCGGCCGGTCGCCCGAGCCGGGATAGGAGCGCGGCTTGGTTGTTCAGGGCAGTAGCCGCGTTCGGTTCGAAGGCTTCTGGCTGGGTCCGCGCCAGCTGCTGATAAAGCGATGCCGCCTTCTGTGTGGCCTCCAAAGCCTCCTGGTCAAGACCCGCCCCGGCCAGGCGCACACCGAGCCTGGTGTAAAGAAACGCATGGGTAGCGAGATCCGGCGTGCGTGCTATCTGTAAGGCGGTAAGGCGCTGGGCAATCTTGAGAGCGCCAGGGTCTGCGGCGACATGTCCACCATCGGGCAAGTACATGTCGATTGATTCCAGAAGGTCGATGTCAATGTCGGGCATGTCGGCCAGCGCGGTCAGCGTCGCGCTCCCGACCAGCTTGCCGGCCAATTTCGGACTGTGCCGCAGCAGAGGCCCAAGCTGTCCCCGGAACAGGTGCTTCCAGCGGCGTGCCGCCTCGACCATCACGGTCATGGCTTGTTTGATCCAGGCCGCTGGTTCGGGTCCACTGACTTTGAGAAGCCGCTCGACGGCGGCGGTCGTCCACGCACCGTCGTCTGGTTCGTAGCCGTCGACCACATGGCCGGGACATTGCAGTGCCAGAAAGTCTTCGCCGAGCCGGTCAAGGTACAACGGCTGCAAGAATGTATTTGAATCCACCTGTGGATAGCAAACCGCATGGTCATGCAGGATCTGGCCGGCGTCGGCCAGAGAGGAAACGGCCGCTGTGTTCAGCGCGCTCGCGGCTGCGCCGTGCGGAAGGGGGCCGGCGAGTGTCGCGACGAACACCGCCTTGGCCATCGTCTCCGGCCTGGTGACAATGCGATTGTTGTCATACATCGCCCGCCAATGGGCGTGTTCGCGGCCCAGAAGGTAGGCCGATAGCGCGGCCGGATCGCGGTCGCTTTGCGCGGCCGCCGGGGCGTGCACGGCGGCTAAGGCCGCCATGTGGATCACGAGAACCTCGCTGTACTCCTCGCCGTCGAGCCTGTCTGGCCAGGCAATGTCGGTCGCATCCGTCACGCCCAAGAGATCGGCGAACCGTTCCGCGGCGGCACGGAACACTTCCCGACGGCCGAGCGCATCGTTGGCAAGCGGCGGCAACCGCAGCAGGCCGATATGGGCGGAAAGATTGTCAAGATGATGAGCGAGTGCCTGCCACCACAGGCCGGCACGACGTGCCAACAGGAGCACTCGGGTCGGCACTCCCAGGTGCAGCATCCGGTCTCTGGCCAACTCCAGCAAATCATCGGTGGGCCAACGCTCGGCGTAATCGACCACCAGCACCATGCCTCGCTCGACGGTGGGAGGCTGAGCCGTCAGGCTTGCCCCACTCGACGGCGCGGGTAGTTCGCGGTGGTGGTTGGCCTGCGCGATCGTCCATCCGGCCTGCGCCGACAGCTCGGCAAAGTGAGCCGCCAGCCGGGTCTTGCCCTGCCCGGCCGGGCCGTACACAAGCAGTACGGCCAACGCGGCGTCTGGGGCGTCACGCCAGGCCGCCAGTTGGGTCAGCTCATCTGTGCGGCCGGTGAACGGTACCGCTCGATGCCGCGCGGCGAGCAACCGGCTCGGCTGGCTGCGCACCTCGTCAGGTGCCGGCAACGGCGCGGCCGCGGGGAACGGATCAATTCGGTATGCTGGCCGCCAATAGTATGCACTGACATACAGGTCCCCATACTGCGCCGCCATGACCGTGCCGCCCGCACTGGCGATATTCAACTGCACCGAGGGCTCAGCGCTGACCGGTCCAGGCTCAGCCTCCATGTTGACCACGACAATATTCTATCAACCGATCTCCTTGTGCTTACCTAATTGACAAGCTCGAAGGTGTCGTTCCGTATGAATAGAAAGCCGTTTGGCGACGTGCCTTCGTCGGTTGTCCGTCCAGTCAGACGGAGCGTGAAGAAGCCTGGCTCAAGCTGACTTCGGGGGATGCTGATCACCGATCGAAACTGCAAGTCCAGCAACCCATCTCCGTTCAGGTCTACCGAACGTTGAAAGTTCAACGGCAAAGGTGTTTGGTCATCGAGCGCCGCTTGCAGGGAAGTTAGGTCAGTCCTTGAAGTTAGGTCGATGCCCGGCGACGACAGCAGCGCCACCGTGAATGGTGCATTGCGGTGCACCTGATTGATTGTTTGGGAGGGCTGCACGTCAAGTTGAAAAGGTGGGCAGGTACCGGGCACGTTGAAAGAGACAGTCGCCGTGTCGCCAGGATCGTTGGTATATGTGACGCTGTGCTGGCCGGGCGCAAGCGTGAACGGACTGGAGGAGAAAGGACTACCGATGAAGCCTTCAGCGTAGACGCTCGAAAACCCGGTCCACCCAAAGCTTCCTTGCGCGTCGGTGGTGGAACCGCCTAGGGGGAAATCCTCGGGAAATAGGGTGTATCGCACCAGTGTGTTCGGCGCGAAACCAGCTACCCCAAGAAACAGCGTGAAGTCTGCGTTGTCTGCGGCTTGTGCTGCGCCGCAGCGCAGTTCGGCGCGACCTGCAGCATCGGGCGCGATCGCGGCAGGTGCAGCGGTTGGTGCTCCGAGGTTCACCATCAGTGCAAGTGTCGCAATGCCCAGCGGCCTAACCAGCGCTCTCGCCACTGCTGCCTCCACCCTGTCGTCGGGCACCGTCCGGCGGCACCGTAAAGTGATCCTGCGGGCAGGATAGGCATTGTCTGTGCTTGAATTCGCTCCGATTCACGTATCACCGTCGTCGGGCCGGCGTTTGCCAACCGATGACCAATCTGGTGGGAGCTGTGCTCGGTCGTCCTGATGTCCATGGGCCGACTCGCTACTTCATGCTTTGCATCCGGCTGGCTTTCGCCACCATCGGCCCACGGGCGGTCCGATTGGTGCGGAGCGCGGCATCCGTGAGTCGGAGAGGGTGGTCATTCTTTCTCGGCTCCACCAGGTCCGGTCGGCGAGACAGCGGCCTCGCCGGCGCGGCGATCGACAACGACAGTGCCTCGGCCTCCTCCACTGAGTAAAGCCACGACCGCCACCGAAGCAGCCGTTATGATCGCGGCGACTGAACCCATGACGGCGGCCAGATTGGTGCTGATGGCGTCGCCGCGGCCAAATACCACCACGAGCAGCGGCAGCGTTACACCGACCAGGCTGCTGCAAACTACGGCCACGCCCAGAAGGATGAGGTATCGATCGCGCTTCTTGCCTTGGGCTTGGTCGTCTGTTGACCTGCGGCTGCTAACCGTTGACATCTGGCTGCTCCAATCTTTGTTCGAAGCTTCATCAGGGGAAGCACCTAGATCTAAGGGGAAACCCTTATAGATGAATGTAAGTCAGTCAAGTCGCGTACGCAAGAGGGCCGGACGTCCTGTGCGGCGCCCTTGCCTTCCCGCGATGCGTGCCTTTCGCACGCTAAGGGGTTACCCTTACGCCATGGCGCGGACATCGAGAAACTGGGTGGACAAGTCTCGGCTGATCAAAGCTGGCCGGCCCACCGCGGCGGGCTGGACGGTGACCGCACTAGCCACGGCCGTCACGGCGACCGCGGCCGCCATGCTCTGGCCCCGGCAACCCGCGCTGTCCGTGCTGACCGCCTTCAGCATCGTGACCCTGCTGGCGTGGATCATCATCCTCACCGCCGGCCTCCGTGCGGCCACGGCCGCGGCTGATACCGTCCGGGCAACCTTCGACAGGACAGTCGCGCACATGATTAAGGCGCGGAAGAAGGACAGCCAGCGCCGGAAGCGATATGTCCACGACATCGCCGCCCACGATGTCATCATCGTGGGCTACAGTCTCGACAATGCCATGGAGCTCGTAGATGCGAGCTCGGAGGTTTATGCCGAGCTGAAGCAGACCAGGGAAGCGGTTACGGAAGCCATAAAATCGTTGCGTGAATTCCTGGCCGACGAGTATCCGGGAACTCTCGACTCGATGGGCTTACGTGCGGCTGTCCAGTCGCTCGTCGACCGCCTTCCGATACAAGTCGCGGTCGACATTCCGGACCGCAGATTCCCACCCGATGTAGAGTTCAACGCGTACCTCATCATTAGCGGGGCACTTTCCAACGTGCTCAAACACGCGGAAGCCCAGACGACAACGGTCCGCGTTACAGCCGATGCCGGCGCCATGTCGATTTCCGTCGTCGACAACGGCAAGGGTGGTGCTGACTCCAATGGGGAGGGTTTGATGGAACTTCAGCTTCGCGCAGCCGAACTTCACGGTGAGCTCAAGATTCACAGCCCGATCGGCGTTGGCACGACTCTGGAGGCGACGCTGCCGTGCGTGTAGCGATTCTGGAAGATTCCGTACTGCTACGAAGTGGCCTGGCGGCGGCGCTCCGCGCGGCCGACGTGGACGTCGTCCTCGAGACTGGTTCAAGTGACGAGCTCCTCGCCGGCTTTGAGAACGCACGACCGGACGTCGTGCTGCTCGACATACGGCTCCCGCCGGATTACTCCGACGAAGGCATCGTGATAGCTGAGCGGCTTCGGGCCCAAGACCCGAAGGTCGGACTGCTCGTGCTGTCGGTTGTCGCGGAGTCCGCCTACGCGATGAGATTGCTGGACGGGGGCTCCAGCGGCGTCGGTTACCTATTGAAAGACAGCCTCCTCGACATCCCAAGCCTCGTCAGCGCACTGACCAGAGTCATGGCGGGGGAGTGTGTCATCGAACCAACGCTGATCGATGGTCTCATCAAGAAACGACGGTCGATCCAGAGCGCTCACGGGCTTACCGAACGTGAGGCCGAGGTCCTGCGGCTGCTGGCCGAAGGCTTTTCCAACGCTGGCATCGCTGAGCGCACCGGGCTTAGCCGCAAGACAGTCGAGGTACACCTCGTCAATATCTTCGGCAAGCTGCGGATCCCCACGGACGCTGATATCAACCGGAGGGTTACCGCCGCGATGACCTGGCTGCGCTCCACCGACTCGTAGGTCGTTACCCGGGCGCCTTCGACAACGCACGCTTGGGCAACCATCCTGCCGAGCCCCAAGTAGATTGAGCGCCGCCGAGACCGAGTCGTCCGGTTGCGGTTCAACAAAGTGCCGTCCGTCCGGGAGAAGTCCGGACGCCTTGTCAACGGAGGCTGTCGGACACACGATAACCGTGCGCAGCGACGAACTTTGGCAACGAAGCACCTTCCTAAACAATCTACAAATCGATGTGCAGTACAACTCGCCGGTGGCGGGTGATGCCTGGGAGGCGCCGGGTGGACCCCATCTGCCCGGCCATCCGGTCAATCAGGAGATCTTCCACTGGTTCGAGATCGGTGGTTGGAACACCAACACCGGCCAGGTCTGGTTCGCAGATTCAGCGACGACAGTCTGGAGTGGAGTTCCGGCCTACTCCGTTTACAGCACCTACACGATAGGAACCATTGCCGGCTCACCAGAGCGACTCGCGCTAGTCAAAGTGTCGACCGCAGCCAAAGGAACACCCGGATCGTCAGAGATCGGCAGCCTCTTATTGGGCGAGGTACCAGGATTGACGACCTGCACGCGGTGAGCAAGGAGCGGGTTGGGTTTTCAGGAGTTTGAGCGCGATCTGTTGTCGCCGCTAGCTTCGCTTGCCCAGCAGGTCCTGCCATAGGACAACCAGGTTTCCGTCCGGATCGGTCAGCCGCATGACCGCAATGACGCCGGGCTTTTCCTGGATCGCCGGTAGATCGGGCCAATCAGCCATCAACCGGGCCCGCTCTACCGCGAGATCGCGCACCCCGATCGCGGCCGTATTCCCGCCGGCCCACTCGGCCGAGGCAGTCAGCCGCAACACCACCTCGGGCGCCGGGTACAGCCGCCACTCCCGTTGATCGGGGCGCGGCCGAAGATCGCACGGGCGTCCGATCACCACGGCGTAGAACCGTTCGGCCCGGTCCAGGTCGGTCACGGTGACATCGATCGCGGCGCCGGCAAAGTCCAAACCCATCCATCGATTGTCAGCCCGCCGGGTCTTCACCGCTAGCCGACGTCACGCTGTCAATCCCAGCGTTGTCACAGCAGGTAATAGCCGCCGATCCGGTAGCGGCGCGAGCGGCCCAGAATGGCGTTGGCCGCCTGCAGGCCGGAGAGGGTGGCCGCTTCGATGCAGCCGGCGTTGAGACCGCAGTCGGTCCAGTCGCCGGCCAGGAAGAGGTTGTCATACCCGCTGCCGTCCGGTCGCAGCCGGAACCGGTCGCTGCCGGCGACGGCCTGCACGTAACGATCCGACGGGTCCACGTTGGCGACCCAGAACTGGCTGTCAAGCGCGGCCGGACCCGAGGCCTCACCGCGCCCGCACAGCAGTTCCCACCGGAACGCGCCGTCGCGTACCGCTCCGGGCAGCAGGTGCGCCAGGTCCCGCTGCATATATCGCAAGACGTTGTCGCGCACGCGGTCGCGCTCACGGCGCGGGTAGGCGGTGTCGCGGCGATCCACCGGCCAGGGCGCGTTCAGGCTGCCGCAGAAGTAGGCGATGGTGCCCGGCCGGTCATCGGCGGGCCAGTCCTCGGCGTCGATCACCTGAGGCATCGAGGCCCAGGTGTCAAACGGGGGGACGTACGCGCTGATGGTCACGCCCGGTTGCGGCCAGCCGAGGGTGGGCTCATCGTCGCGCAGCCAAAGCTGGAATGCCTGTGTCGCCACGGTTCGCACGTTGGCCACCAGGTCGCGCCACTCGGGCCGGTCGGCGATCAGTTCACCGCAGATGATGCTAGCCATGCCGACGGGGATGGCCAGCACGAGCGAGTCGAAGTCGGTTCCGCGCCGCAGCGTCCGCCGCTGTTCGTCCGGAGCATCGTCCCAATAGGACTCGTAGTGGCGTTGCGAGGCCGCCTGCGGGTCGGCCAGCTGCCGGCTGAGCGGGGCCGCGGGAAAGCAGGGCAGGCCGTGCACGCGTACCAATGGCTCATAACGCTCGACGCCGTCGGCCAGCCGCGCCTGGACGCCGACGGCGACCGCTTCGATCGCTGTGCGGTCGTCGTTGAGATGCAGCGCGTCAACGCGGTGAAAGAATTCGAACTCCACACCGCGTTGCCGCAGCGCCTGGTAGAGCGGCGCGAACACGACATCGCCCATGCCCGCGGTCATCTTCCAAAAGATGGCGCCTTTGTAGTCGAAGAAGGTCTTGCTGGTGAGCAGGATGCCGAGCCCGGCCGGGAAGGATTCGCGACCGGGGTCGCCGTCCAGCTGGGCGAAGGTCAGGTCGTAGAGTCCGCCGATCAGTGGCGAGTGCGCGGCCTCCGGGTCGGCCCCGTGCCGCATGATCCAGTGCCGGAAGTCCTCATCGGACAGTGCGTGCAGCCCTCGGGGGTCAGTGAGCACCTTGTCGGCGATCAGGCCGCGGCCGATCGCCGCCACCGCCGACACCAAGTGCCACGCCCAGCGCAGCCCGTCGTCGTGACGGGAGGCCCGAAACAGCGCCGTGCGCACCTCTTCCACTACACGGTCGATGGCGTCGAGTGCGGTCGCCTCGGCGCCGATCCAGTTGTGCGCCACCGTCGCCGCCTCCAGCACAGCGGCGAGCGCGGTCAGGCCGAGCCCGGCCCCGATGCCCGGTGGTGGCGCGGGTGGGCGGGGGTCGGTGGACAGGATCACGCGGCCCCGGGGCGCCTGGGCACCGGGCAGCGTCGCGGCGAAGTCGAGCAGACGCCGCAACGCGTTCTCCACCAGCGAGGCCACCGACATCGGACCGCCCGGCGCGTCGGGCTCGCCCGGCAGTAGGTCGTTGGGGGAGAAAGTGCTTACCCAGTGCCGCCACCTGCCGGCGTGACAGTCCTCCACCCCGACCGTCGAGGCCGGGATCAGCGCGTCGCGCCAGGTGCGGATGGGGGCGTCCGGATCGGTACGGTCGCGGTCCAGCTCGGCATAGCACTCGCGCAGCAGCCGGAACGCATTCTCGTAGTAGCCCAGCCAGATGTGCAGGCCGTGCTCCTCGATGCGGCCGTTTATCCCTCGCCCGCTCGCGCCTTTGCCGCCGAGGCGCCAGCCTCGCTGATAAACCGTGATGGACGCGAACTCCTTGCGCCAGCCCGGCTCGCTGAGCCGCCACGCCGCCGCGAGCCCGGCCATGCCACCGCCGAGGATCGCCACCCGGCCCCGCGATCCGGTCATGGGATCAGCACCTCCACCGGCACCGTCTCGGTCGGGGCGGCGACCTCGCCCCAGTACGATCCGGTGCGTTCCGGCCCGACGGTGACGGCCAGCCGGAAGCAGCGTTCGCCACAGGGCACGATTCGCACGTCGGCGGCGTCAATCTCGTCGCCGAAGTCACCCACGAGAGGCTCTAGAATCACTGGGTACGCATTAGCGGTGAGCCGAAACTCGCCAGAGTTGACTGTTCTGGTGTCCGAAACTGCCGGCCGGGCGTTGCCGGCCGCGCGCGCGACGGCATCCGCCGCACCGGTGAGGTAACGAAGCGAGTCGGCCAGCGCCCTGGCGCCATCCTGGAGCAGATGCCCGGCCGAGTAACGGCCTTGCGCAATGTCGCCGGCGATCTGTCCGAACCGGACAGTCTGCTCCGGAATCGCCGTGAGGGTCGAACTCACCAGTTCGTCAAGTAGCGTTTCCAGCGGCCGCCGGCCGGTGGCGGGATGGGCCTGGCGGGCATCCGGCGGCGGTCGTACCGGATCGGGCTCGGGCGGCGGCGCATCGACCAACCGGGCAGCGGCCAGCACCATCCGCTTGCCGACCGTGGCATAGCCGAAGGCGCGCAAGGCCGCCGCCAGGCCGGCCGGCAGATTCGGGAAGGCGAAACGCAGACGCTTCACCGTGCTGACACACAGTTGCCCGCAACGCTCGTCCAGACAGATGCCGCCTTCGTCGACCACGACCAGACCGTCTGCTTCGGACTGATCGGCGGAGAGCCGGTAGCCAAGCGCCGCCGTCCCGTCGGGCCGCTGGCGCAGGACGAAGTCGAGACAGGTCCGCAGCCGCCAGCCCTTGGCGCCGCTGCGCTGGCCGATCACCTCAAGGTAACGCCGGTGGCCCGCCGGCCGGCTCGGCGGCAGCGGATCCATCGCGAGCCACAACTCCGAGCAGCGGGGCCAGTTGGCCGGATCAAGCAAAGGCATCGCCTGGCTGAGGGTAATCTCGGCGGTCCGGAACCGGGTGACCAGACTGCTGACCCTTCCCTTCGCGGTGTCGATGGCGCTTGCCTGACAGGTGGTGTCGTCCATCCTTACGCCCTATTGTCAGTTGCCTGTCCGGGCCGCCGTTGGCGCCCGGTTGTGGCCGCCATTAGCATCCATGCTCACGTGGGCGAACGCAATCAGGAGGCGCGATGGCCGGCCAGGACGAGCAGGATGGCGATGCGCCGCCGCAGCTACCAGGCACGCTGACCGACATCCAGCGGCTCGGGCTGCGCGCCGCCGGTCACGTCATCGGCCGCCTCACCGCGCAAACCGAAAGCCGGGCCGGCCGCGGCGTGGAAAACCTCGCGGGTAAAGCAGACGTCGGCCGGCTACTGGAGGAGATGGCAAGCCTGGCCGCCTCCGTGGTCCGCAGGTTCGTCCCGGCAGGCTCCACATTCGACGCCTCGGGTGCGGCAAGGGATGTCGCCCGGCTGGCGATCGAGCCGACGGGCACGGGCGACATCACGGTGTGGCTGCACAACACGACCGCACACGAACAGCGCGATCTGCGCGTGTTCTGCGGCGAGCTGCTCAGCCACGACGGACGTTGCCTGCGCGCGAGTCTGCGCTTCACGCCCACGCTCATCGAGCGGCTGGGTCCCGGGGAAAGCCGCGCCGTCAAAGTCGCCGTCAAAGTCTTGGCGCAGCTCCACATGGCGGACCCGCCCGGCACCTACCGCGGCACGATCCTGGTGGCGGGCCAGCCTGAGACCTGGCTTCCGGTCGCGGTGACGGTGTCGCGATGACCGAGCCAGGTGCCGAGAGTCAAAAGCTGGTCGAGCGGGTGTTGCATGACATCGGCCGGCGCGTGCGGCTGGCAACGCTGGATGCCATCCCCGACGGCGAACCGCACAACTGGCTCTACCGGCTGATGCGCACCTATCCGAGCCGGCCAGGCAAGGCGCTGCGCCCGACGTTGTGCCTCAGCGCGTGCCGGGCCTTCGGCGGTGACGAAGCCGCGGCGCTGCCGATCGCCGTTGCGATCGAACTGCTGCACAATGCCTTTCTGGTACACGATGACGTCGCCGATGGCAGCCGGCTGCGCCGCCGCGGTCCCACCCTGCCCGCCGAGCACGGCGACGCGCTCGCTCTCAACGCCGGTAATGCGCTTGTCGTCGTCGCATACCAGGTGCTGCGCCGGCACGCCCGGGCCTTGGGCCACAGTCTGTCCGCGCGGGTGCTCGACGAGTTCGACGCGATGGCGCTGCGAACGCTGGAGGGGCAGGCGATGGAGCTGGGCTGGCGCCGCGACTGCGTCATCGACCTGGCGCCGGAGGACTACCTCGATCTGATCATGCACAAGACTTGCTGGTACACGACCATACATCCGCTGCGGGTGGGCGCGCTGATCGGCTCCGGCGGCGCGGCGGACATGCGCCCCCTGGTGCGCTTCGGTTTCCTGCTCGGGGCCGCCTTCCAAATCCGCGACGACGTCCTCAATCTCGTTGGTGACGCGGACCTGTACGGCAAGGAGATCAACGGCGATCTATACGAAGGCAAGCGCACCCTGATGCTGATCCACCTCGCTTCCGCCGCGGACGGCCAGGATCGAGCGGCGGTCGCCGCCTATCTGGCCACAACGCAGAGCCTGCGCACCGCCGGACAGGTCGCCGAGATACGTCATCTCATGGACGTCTACGGAAGCATCGACTTCGCCGTCGAGTATGGCCAAGGTCTGGCCCAGGCGGCGCACGACGCCTTCGACGACGCCTTCGCCCAGGCCCAACCGGGGCCCGACACGGACTTCCTGCGCGCCCTCATCCCCTACATGGTGGGCCGCCGGTCGTAGGCGGGGACTCACCCCGTGGTGATTTTTGTTGTGTGAGATCGCAGAACGCCAGCGGCCCACAGCGCGCTGTTCGCCGGTGGGCGAGTTTGACCAGTTGTCCAAGGTCACTATTGGTCAACAAAACCACCTTGCTAATCAACAATGTGGCCATTAGGCCTGTCGATGTCACGTGTAACAACGTCCCCGAAATCCATCGGAGGTGCACGTTGAACAGACGACATGGCCGGGTCAAGACCTTGGCGCTGGTCACGGTCCTGATGGCCGCACTGGTTCCTAACACCAACGCCGGCGCCGCTCCCACCGACCTGGTGCCGATGACGAGCAGCCAGTTCGTGACCCAGCCGCTGCTGCCCAGTGAAGTGCGGCCCGCGGCGCCGTTGTCCCCGGCGGAGCACGCGAACCTGACAGAGCGGCTCCACCAGATGCGGGAGCAGATGGCCGCGCAGGTCTCTCCCGGTACCGAGAAAAAGAAACCACCACCGGCCCCGGCGGCCCCCTCCCTGATCGCCCAGCCGGACGACCCCGGTGCCGACTTCCACGGCCCCCCAAACGCATTCATCGTCGGCCGCAACGCCGCGCAGCCGTTTGCCACCGGCAACACCTGCGGCACCGTCGTTGCCAGCCCTTACGAGCCGGCCACGGCCAACGAAGGCCCGCATGCCTACTACACCTCCAACCTTGTGGCGCAACAGTTCACGCTCAACGGAGGCGTGACGTGGCAGTGCGCGCCGGCGTATCCGGCCGGTCCGGCGCAGGCGCCGACCCCGTTCGGCGACACCGATGTGATCTATGACCGGTCGCGTGGGGTCACCTTCCACATGGTGCTGTACGTCAACGCCACCCTTTCCGACGGCGTGATCGGCATCTTCGTGCGTCGCAACATCAACCTTGCCGACAACTGCTTCTACTTCGTCGACATCGACCCGGCCGCCAACGTCCTGCCCGACTATCCCAAGCTGGCGTTGAGCAACGACTGGCTCTACACCAACGCCAACCGGGTCGGCGGTGGCTGGCAGGGGGCCGCGATAGTGCGGCTCAACGTGGACCAGGTCTCCGACTGCGTCGGCGCCACCACGCAGACGGTCAACTTCACCAACCCGGGTGGGCAGCGCATCCTGGTGCCGGGTCATGGCGCGCGTGATGTCATGTACTTCTCCTGGGTCGAGACCGCCACCAGTTGGCGCATTTTCAGCTGGGCCGACAACCCGGCCGCCGTCGTGCTGCAGACGGTGATCGGCGGTGTCATCGCCATGACCTTCGCGGACGCGGACTGCCGAGGTGGGACCAACAATGTCGACTGGTCGGGTCCGCTGAACACCAGCATCGTCGGGTTCAGCGTCAGGACGGCGATCGGCGATGACTTCGTCACGGCGTTGACCGCGGTCGACCGGGATCCCGGAGGCGCGCCGCACCCGCACGCGTTCATCCGCGGCATCGTGCTGCGCGTCGGCGCGGCGCAGAACCTGCTGACTTTGGTGCAGCAGCCGGAGTTGTGGTTCACCGACCGTTGCACCGGTCTGCCCAACCTGGGCTCAAACGACCGCGGTGACGTGGGCATGGTCGAGGCCGTGGGCGGCGCCTTCGGCGGCGGCGGCCCGGCGGTCGACACCGCGGTGGGGATGAAGGACCAGTTCAACCCCGGCCCGGGTGGCTTCTCGGTCACCTTGACCGTCGGGTCCACGCACAACCCGAGCCGTTATGGCGACTACTTCACCGTTCGGCGCCACTCGCCAGACGGCAACTTCTTCACCGCCAGCGCCTTCGGCTACATCGGCGGCACCGCGGTGGCCAACACTTCGGCCCGCTATGTGGAGTTCGGCCGGGGCCGCGACCACCAGGGCTACTTGGCTTGGCGCAACGCGATTCCCGCGACATAAGCAGATATTCAAAACCATTATTTGGTACCCGGGCAGTTCGGCGTGATCGGCCGGCGCCCGAGCACCCCCTACCCCCTACCCGAAAGGTAGTTCGCATGAACATGTCTCGATGGTCGCTGCTCGCCACCGGGGTGGTGGTGGCCTCAAACCTGTTCGCCATCCCCGTGCAGGCGGCCCCGGCGGCGGGCGGCGCCTGCGCCCTTGCCGCGCAAAAGCAGGTACAGCAGATGATTTCCGGTCCGGGTGCGGTGGCCCTGGCCCGGCAGTGCGAGCGGGAGCGCCTGGGCTTGCCGTTCGAGCCCGGCCAGGCCGCCACGCCGGAAGGGCAGATGGCCCCGGAAAGCGCCGACCCCGGCATCCAGCTGGTGGACCTGCTCATCAACAACCGCGCCACCGATACCTTCCCCAACTCGACCCAGAGCGAGACCTCCACGGCCGTACGCTCCACCACGGTTCTGGTGGGCTACAACGACTCCGGCCAGTTCGCCGCCACCGGCGACTTCTCCGGTTACTCGCGCTCGACTAACAGCGGGGCCAGCTTCACCGACATGGGCCCGCCCACCACGCCGCTGGGCGCGATCTCCTCGGTGTCGGGCGATCCCGTGCTCGTCTCCGACGCCAACCGCATGGCTACCGACACCGCGCTGTTCTACATGGCCAACCTCGCAAGCCTGGCCAACGGGACCTCCATCATCGGCGTGCACCGCACCGGCAATGGTGGCGCGGCGCCCACACCCTGGCAGTTCGGCCGCAACGCCAGCCCGCTGGCGGTGGCCGGGCAGTTCCAGGACAAGGAGTGGATCGCGGTTGACAACGGCGCCACCTTCCCCGGCCGGCTGTATGCGTGCTGGCGCAGGTTTGGTGGAGCCAACGGGATCCAGTTCTCCCGCTCCATGGACTTCGGTCTGACCTTCACCCAGCTCGCGGCGAACCTGTCCACCAACGCCACAACCGTTCAGGGCTGCACGGTGCACGTGGACCGGGAGACCGGCCGGGTCCTGGTGGCGTGGCTGGACACCGCGTTCAACCCACCACAGCAGCGCGGCAAGATCTCCACCAACGGCGGCGTGACCTTCGGCGCCGAGTTCAGCATCGGAGCGGCCAACCTGGCCGAGACCATCAACGGGGCATGCGGGCGCAACGTCTTCCTTGACACCCAGGCCGGCAACACCAGCCGGGCGATCCGCTCCACCCCCTTCCCCACCCTGGAGTTCGCGCCCAACAGCGCCAACGCCTACATGGTGTGGCACCGCGCCGGCCTGGCCGGCGGCTCCGGCGCCGACATCGCCCTGGCTCGCTCCACCAACAACGGCACCACCTGGGCGGCGCCCGTGAGAATCAACAGCGTGGTCACCGGCGACCAGTTCTTCCCGTCGGTGGCCGTCAACAGCCTGGGGCAGATCCGGGTGTTCTACTACTCCACCCAACTCGACGCCACCAAGCGGCTGCTGGACGCCTACTACGTGCAGTCGGTGAACGGCGGCGTCACCTGGGGCGCGCCGGTGCGGGTGACCGATGTGTCGTTCGACCGCAGCCAGACCAACCCCAACTTCGACACCTTGGTCGCCGCCTGCTACATGGGCGACTACAACAAGATCGCCGCGCCGCCGACCGGCCTGGGCGACAACGCCTTCTACATGGCCTGGGGGGACAACCGGCTCGACGCCAACCCGGGTGCGGGCGTGACCCGCGACCCGGATATCCGGTTCGACAAGTGACAGTGCTTCCCAATTCGCCGGGCAAGGGAACCGCGGGAGGCATAGCCGCGTCCAAGCCTGAATGCGTGGGCGGATAGGGCTTTCGATAGTGGTCCTCGCTCTCATTGGCGGTTGCGGCGGCGGTGCGGGCGCACCGGGCGGCAGCGCTCAACCGAGTGCGGGTATTTCCTCGGTCTTGCCGGCGGCGACCCCCAGCGATGGTGGTCCGCCGCCGGCAAGCATCGGCACTCCCGTACCCGTCCCGGCAGGCAAGGTCGAGGTGCGGCTGAGCAAGGCGTCCTTCGGGGTCGGCGAGGCGGTGCGGCTCACCGTCGCCAACGGGTCCGGCAAGACCATCTACACCGAGGACTTCAAGACCGTGTGCTCGATCGTGATGCTGCAGCGCGCCGAGGGCGGTGGCGCCTGGAAGGACATCGACGGGTGCGGCCTGGGCCGGCCGACCGTCACGGTGGCGATCGGGCCGGGCCTCGGGCACACCGTGGAGATCGATCCGAACAGCACACATCTTCGTGACGGTGGCAACCGCACCGGGTTCGCGGCGGGCAGGTACAGAATCAAGTTCGGCTACCGTTTCGACCGCGACCGGATGGGTGAGGAGCCACTGGTGGTGTATTCACCCGAGTTCACGGTGCACTGACAACGGCATGGTGATGCTCCCCGTTGGGGACGGCGGTCGGCCGTTGCCCCAACGAGGATTGAGTGCGGTCGCGGTTTATGCGCGGAAGCTGAACCGCGCGGTCATGGTCGTGGTGCCGTCTGCGAGAGCGACAACGATCAGATAGCAACCGGGCGACGTGGGGGTCTTCCAGTTGTAAATGAACTGATTCGTGGTCGAGTCGAAGTGCAGACCATTACTGCCGGCGGCGGTCGCTTCGATGGCGTCCGTGGGGTCCCCATCAAAGGTGTCGCACGCCACCGACAGAGTGCTGATCGACAGTACGGCGTCGGTCGTGGTGACAAACGCCCCAGTTCCGTCCCGCAGCTGGAACTTGACCGGGTAGGACCGTCCGGTCTTGCCGGTGTTGACCGTCGGTGGATTGTCGATGGGGCTCAGGAAGCCGATGAACTGGAATTCGCAGGCGTCTCCCTGGCCATTCTGGTTGGCATCGGCTTGATCGGCGTTGGGGAACCGTGGGCAGTTGTCGGCGATGTTGGCGACCCCATCGCCATCGGTGTCCGGCCCGTTCGCCGCGGCGTCTTCGAAATCGAGTTCCGGAGCCTCGAGCACGCTCAGGTGCACGCCGTCGGCGAAGTCGATCGTCTTGCGGAAGTTGTAGCCAAGGTTGGCCCAGTCGTTGTACCCGTCCAACTGGAGCGGCGTTGCCGAGGCGCCACATCCACCGATACCGAGGTTGTTGACATCTCGGGCGACCGTGTCGGCGGTGTCACCGTCGAGGTTCCAGTTGATCGCACCGCTGGCGTTGACATTGGTTTGCACTGGAGGCGGGCCGAACGCGGTGAAGTCGCCGGCCGAGCCGCCAATGCCGGCGGACTCGACGAGGCCGCCCTCGTTGAGCGACGGCAGGGCGCTGCTCGAATAGTTGAGCGGGCGGCCGAAGATGAACTGGTTGTCAAATTGTCGTGTGTAGCTCATGACACTGAGATAGTTGGGCTTGCAGTTGTCATTGACCCCGCCACCGTGACGCAGGTTGAGGGTGTGGCCGAACTCGTGCATCAGGGTGCCGCCCTGTTGATCGACTGACCCGACCCCGTGACCGCCCACGATGGTCCCGCTTCCCAGGGTTACGACGAAGTCGTTGCCCGGCAGCTCCGAGCAGCCGGAGGTGCCTCCCGCGCCGAGCAGGTTATGCGCGAAAAGGCTGTAGCGGAACGCGAAACGCTTGGCGTTGAGGATATTTATCGCGTTCGCGCTGGCTCGCTCCGCGGCGGTCCCGAAACTTGCGTTCTTGACCGTGTCGAAGTCGGGCGTGCCGGCCGGTGCCGCACCGGTACAGGGTTCGAACGCGAGATTGGCATTGTGGGCCACCGCCTGCTCGTTGGTCTGTACATGCAACCGGATCCCGGTCGTGCCGTCGGGGTTGCTCACCGGCGAATTGGCGAAGGCGTTGATGACGTTCTGGACAGCTGTGGCATTTGGTTGATGCTGCGCCATCCAGTCGATTTCCAGGTAGAGGTCCTTATGGTTGGGGTCGGCGTCCTCGCCGGGCTGGATGGTGCCGTCGCCATCAATATCGTAAAGCTGCAGATCGGTCGTACCATCGCCGTCGAAGTCGATGCCACCGGTCTCCCAGCAGTCAAGCAAAGCGTCGCCGTCGGTGTCAGTGGTGCTGCCGTCAGGGCACGCCGCCGGGACAACCGGCGGCCCTCCGGCGAAGCCACAGGTACCGCTGGGGATTTCGAAAGCGAAAACTTGGTTGGTGAACGCGTCTTTGGACCACATGGCGTCGGTGGTGAAACTTATCGGATCACATTCGAGGTCCTCCGTGCGCTGACCTCCGGTGGAAAAGGAGGTGAACACGGCGCCGGTCGACTTGTTCAGCTGGTGAATCGTCAGCACGCCGTTGCACGAAGCGAACAGGCTCGCGCCGCCCACAGCCAGCCCGCTGTTCGGGCAGCCGCCGGGGGCCGCGAAGCTGCTCAGAAGCGTTCCGGTACTGCTGAAGTGGTAGATCGTGTCGGCGATGTCGGGACTCTGGAAGATCGTGTCGTCGGATGTGTCCCACGACACGCCGTCGCAGATATCCTCGCCAGGCGTGCCGTTGAACAGGAATGTGGCAGTCCCGTCGACAATGCCGTTGAACGGGCTGACATCGATGCGGTAGATAGCGTGGGTTTCGTCGGCGGCGTTCCCGCAGCCGATCAGGTCACCCTTGTCGCCGCGAAGCGCCAGCGATCCCCAGCCCAGCGGCGGTGTGGGACTTGTCGTTATCGTGGTGACCAATGTGGCGGGATTGGTGGTGGGGTCGAGGAAGAAGAGCTTGTTGACATCAGCACCTGTGAACGAGAAGCAACTTGTCACGAGAAGAATCGGATACTGTTGACGGTTGACCATTGCCCCAGGCACAAGCGTCACCGAGGTACCGATCCCGGAAGGACACTGAGCCGCGGCCGGGACATCGACGGTGCGAAGCAGATCGCCGGTTACCGCTGCCGCCGGTGATACCGCGACCGCCAGCGCGCCCACGAGTGACATCACAGCCACGATGCGGAGCCGAGTCGAATGCACGAGACTTGAACGCAACACTTCCATTTCCCTTCAGGCTGTTGTAGCGATGGAAACAGGGCATGCTCGAATGGCCTCGGGTGACCGGTGGGTACCCGACGGCCATGGCGAGATCGATGAAAACCGCTTCGTATGCGGCTAGTTAGACGCTGACAATCGCGCCAAGTGGCGTCAAGTCTGATTGCCGACATCTGACAATCGTTATGTCACTGTCTTGGTCGATTGATGTGGCACTCTTGACATTCGGTTCACCCCGGCGGGTGACGATACGGTGGCCCTACGATGTGACTGTGCCCGGATATCTAGATCACGCTGCGATCGCGTTGCTTTGCGGCCTGCTCGCGGACGGCTGCGCAACCGGCCCCACCGGGCCGGTTGCCGGTAGCCCAGCCACAGCCATAATCACAACCTCGCCACTTATCCCGCCGGTAGAGCTGGCCCGCCAGGATCTCGCGGCCCGGACAGGCACGTCAGTCGACCAGATCGTTGTCGTCAGTGCGCAGCCCACCACCTGGCCGGACACCTGCCTCGGCCTCCCAGCCCCGGAAATGTGTGTCCCCGGTGCCACCCCGGGATACGTTGTCGAGCTCATGGTGCGGGGCAAGGTACACATCTATCACACAGACCGAGAAGCGGCGTGGCGGTACGCAGGGCCGAAGTAGTAATAGGTCAGCGGAGCGAACCGGCGGCTACAGCGTCGCTATGACTCGATGCCGAGCAAATCCTTCTGATGCCGAATAACGTTCCAACATGCCTGATTGCCGATCTGATCCTTCAGCGTAGCAACCCGTCCCATGCCTTGAGTTTGCATCGTCGCGTCGTAGCAGTTGAACAATACATCGACGACATCACTACTTCTCGGCTCGTCCACGAGATTGGCAACGAGATCCATTGCGGCTGAAAGAATGATTGGGTTTACGGACGACTGCTCGTTTATGAGCGCTCCCATTTCGCTGAAGAGCGTCTCGACATGCGCTGGCCAGGCCGGATCTGAGCTTGCGGCGTCGATAGCGGACCGTACGAGTCGCAGGGCATCAGCGGATAAGAACGATGAGAGCGGAGACAACGAATGGAAGACGACGTGCTCTATGGCATCGTGCATGATTCCTAGCCGGGTAGCAGGACTCATGTCCTCCAGCGCGGCTTCGGCGCCACCCATTTCGCGCATCCACAAGTTTTCCATTCCTTCTCCTCCGCTACTGTAATGCGCTCGGCTGTGGGTGCTGTCTCTGGTTGGGTTATCTGGAGTCGTAGAGCGCTCGGACGGTGGCGAAGCGGACGGGCAGGTGGAGCAGTTCGACACGGTGAAAGACGGCGGGCTGGCGGATCGGCACTGCGGTCACGTTCGGGTGGTGCACGAGCAGTCCGTGGGGCAGCAGCGCCAGGCCGAGACGGTGAGCGACCAGCCGCAGCAGCACGGTGAGGTCGTAGCCGTCGTAGCGTAACCGTCCGGTGATGGGTACGGGCGGGTGTCCTGGGATGGCGCTCGGGTCGCAGCGCAGGTGCGGGGCGTCGATCCAGCGGGCGTCGCACAGCCCGGACAGGTCCAGGTCGGCGCAGCCGGCCAGCGGGTGGTCGGTGGGCAGCAGCACGACAAGCGGCTGCTCGTCGACGAGGTGCCGGGCCAGGACACCGGGCTCGGTGGTGCCGAAGGGCTGGTTGGTGGTGGTGATGCCATCGACCATGGCGGCGTCGATGCGTCCGTCGGCGAGGTGGCGGATGCATTCGTTCTCGGGCAACGTTTGCACCTGAACGCTGGTGGTGACGGCTTGTGCGCGGGCGCGGTGCAGCAGCGCGGCGACGCGATCGGTGAACGCGGTCGGGGTGAGGGCAACGGTCAGCACCGCCGGGTTCGGGTCCAGTGGAGCGATCTCCGTGCTGGCCACGTCCAGGCGCAGCAGGATGTGCCGGGCGTGGGCGGCCAGCCGGGCTCCGGCCGCGGTCAGCGCTACCGGGCGGCGCGTCAGCAATGGCTGCCCGACGGCGGCCTCGAGGGCGGCGATGTGTTGCGAGACCGCGGATTGCGTGTAGGCCAGCTCTGCCGCTGCCGCGGTGAACGATCCCGTGCGGGAGACCGCCTCGAAGGTGCGTAGCTGCCGCAGGTCCATCCAGGCAGTGTCGACGCGGCCGGCCGACCCTGTCCAGATCAGTATCTGTGATGTCGACTGCACAGATCATCGTTGGACTTGAACTCGCTGCGGGCGGCAAGGTGGGTACATGCCTGATTCGATTGCCCACCCGGCCACCGGTCCCGCCCGCATCGCGCTGGTGGGCGACCGCTCCCCTCATGTGATGGCACACAACCGGATCCCTGTCGCCCTTGCCCACGCCACACTGGACCCCGAGGCGATCGATCCCTACTGGATCGCTTCCGGGGAGGTCGCCGGTGTAGCGGACCTGGCGGGCTTTGACGGGATCTGGGTGGTCCCGGGCAGCCCGTATGCAGACCGCGACGGCGTCCTTTCGGCGATTCGCTCCGCTCGCACCGGGGGCGTGCCACTGCTGGGCACCTGCGGCGGGTTCCAGCACATGGTGCTGGAGTATGCCCGCAACGTGCTCGGTTTGGATGTGGACCACGCCGAGGACCCGACCGGCGCCGCCGCCGGTCCGATCATCGTGCCACTGGCGTGTTCCCTGCTCGGGCAGGAGTCCGAGGTTGACGTCCTTCCCGCAACTCGTGCGTGCGACATCCTCGGCGCCGGCCAGCGGATCGAGCGGTTCTTCTGTTCCTATGGTCTGCACGAGCACTACCGCGACGCCCTGGTGGAAGCCGGGCTGGTGTTCTGCGCGACCGACACCACCGGCGCCGCACGAATGCTTGAGATACCGAACCACCCGTTCTACATTGGCGCCCTCTACCAGCCGGAGCTGTCGTCTGACTCCTCGTGGGTCCATCCCTTGATCCGCGCCTTCGCCACCGCCGCGCTGCAACACGCAAGTAAACACTCGATCGCGGCGTAGATCGGTCGGTTGGCCACGTGGTTGCTGGCCGGTCACCACGGGGGTGACCGGCCGAGGGACAGCACTTTCGGATGTCAGTCGATGAGAACCATTACCCGGCCGGGCGCATAGGGCGGATCGACGAAGACGGACAAGGGAATCCAGCTTTTGCGTCCGATGTGGACAGTAGCCGCCGCTCGCCTCGCCTGGCAGCAGGCGCTGGACATCCTCACCAACCTCGACCATCCGACGCGACTTGAGTCGGCTTTCTGCCAGACGAGCCCAAAACTTGATCTGGTGATTGTCGGTGTCACTGGTATGAACGCTAATCGGCTCAACAGATTACGCGGCACGACAACGGCCACGCTCACCGCGACCGCCCTGATGGTTGGTGGCCTGGCGCTGCCGGCTGCCTCCGCGGCGCCGCATGACGGGCGCGCGGCGCAGGCCAAGTGCAAATCGGTCAGGCCGGATCCCGGGTTTTATGAGGCCGGGCGCAAGGCGAGTCTTCCGCTGACTGTGCCGCACTCGTCATGTACGACGATCAGTGTCTCGCACATCAAGGACACCGCCAATCCCTCGGATCGTTGCCAGACATTCCTGGTCGGATTCTTTCCCCCAGACGGCTCCGAGGCGACTTACACCGAACCGGTGACGGCGTGTTCGGTGCCATCGAATACCCGTACGGTGCTTGCCTCGCAGGTTCCAGACGGCATGGTGTACCGGATCCTCTACAACATCGACTATCTCGAGCCCAGATCCCAAATCGTCAGTTACAAGGTTTGGCACTGATCAGATCGCATTCGTCATAGGAGGGACCTTCCATGCGAACAACTATCGTCGCTGTCACCATCTGGGCTCTAGCCACCAGCTCACTGGCCACCGCCTGTAGTGGTGGCAGCAAAAGCAACGCGCCACCGACCACCACCAACACCGCCACGACCAACGCCCCAAGCACCTCGGTCGCCACGTCCTACACGAAAGCCGATCTGGATGTCGTGTTGCTGACCCTGGCTGACATGCCGGCGGGCTACACACCCAACACCGAGGCTGGCCCCGATTACCCGGTGATGTCCAGTTGCATGGACGAAGCGATCGCCTTGGAAGGCTACAGCAGCGACGCGCAAGCCAAGACGGGGACGGCCTTCAGCAACACCTCTGGCCGACTCGTTATCCAATCCCTCACGCTCTTGCCCAGCGACGTAGAAAACTACACCCTCGCCGCGCTCAAAGCGGCGGTAGCCCGCTGTACCACCTGGAAAGTCGACACCAATACCTACACCATGACGAAGGCCGACTTCGGCCCCTACGGCGAGGAGACCCTCAGCTATCGCGTGACCGTCAAAAGCGAGGTTCCCTTCGTCCTTGACGTCGTGTTCCTCCGCCAGGCGAACCTGCTCGTCGGCGTCATGGTCGTCGGCACAGCCAACACAACCCCAAAACACGCAAAAGTCATCTTCGACACGGCAGTTCGCAAGCTACCCAAGCAATAGCGTTCAGGTCGCCGCCCATCCTTGGGCTTCGGCCAACGCCAGCGCCGCTGCCTCACATGCCAAGTGTCCATAGGCGTGATGTATCGACATCGCCTCGCCGACCAGAGCTCTGGTGGTGTCGAATCTTCCCGCTCCGGCATGCGCCCGCGCCGCCGCGATCAGTGACTGGCCCTCGAACACGCGGTAGCCGAATCGGCGGGCCAGGTGCAGGGCCTCCCGTGCGGCGGTCAGGGCGCTGTCGGCATCGGGTATCGCGTTGGCCAACCCGATCAGGCCGGCGACGCGGGCGTAGGAAACACCGTTGTCCACTGCGAGGGCGAGGGCCCGGCGGTGGAGTCGGGCCGCCTCGTCCGGGTCGCCCAAGCGAAGGTAGGTGGTGCCGATGGTGTTGCTGGCATGCGCCTGGATACGCCGGTCGTCGAGCCGCAGTGCGATCGACAGTGCTGTATGGGCGTCGTCAAGAGCCTGGTCGAGGCGACCCATTTCCCGCCGCACGACGGCGAGGGTGTCGAGCTTGTTGGCTTCGCCGACGCGGTCACCGAACCGCAGGGCGATCTCCTTTCCCGCCAGCACATGGTGCATCGCACTGTCGAGTTCACCGGTCAGGCAGAGGGCCTGCGCCAGGTTGTTGTGCACCTCGGACTGTCTTAACTGGGCCCCGGCCGCGTGATACCGGTCCAGCGCCTCGGTCAGGCAGGTTACTGCCGCGCGAGCGGACCCGGACTCGGTGTAGAGCAGGCCGAGTCGGCTGAGCACGTCGGCGACGACGGCCGCGTTTCCGTTGTCGCGTACCAGGACAAGGCTCTCAAGCAGCAGGCTCTCCGCCTGATCGAGACGGCCCAGTTCCCGGTAGGTCTGGGCCAGGCCACAGCGCGTGTACCGCTCGTGTTCGGAACCGCTGGCCTGCCCGAAACGCAGCGCGGCCCGGTAGTGGCCGATGGCCTCGGCATGTCGTGATCGGCTCAGCTCCATGTTGGCCGCGACCCGGTGGCATGCGGCCAGAGCATTCAGGTCGTTGTCGGCCTCGGCGGCCCGCAGCCCGGCGCGGGCGATCGCTTCCCAGGCTGCTCTTTCACGGCGCCGCCACAGGTACTCCCGCAGGGTTTGGGCCAGTTGCCAGGCCGCCGGGCGCGGTCCCGCGTCGGCGGCGTGACGGGCCATCGCCACCAGGTTGGGCATTTCGGCATCGAGCCACGCATTGGCTTCCACCGGCCCGGCAAAGATTTCCGATGAGCCGCGGTGGTCCGAGCCGCAGATCTCGACGGCTTGACGTACGGTCGAAAGGTACCAGCCGGCAAGCCGCTTCAGCGCGGCGTCCCGCTGCTCGGTGTCCTCATCGGACAGTGCTCGGGCCTTGGCGTATGCCCTGATGAGGTCGTGCATGCCGCAGCGGCCGTGGAGGGGCTGTTCGATCAGGCAGTACTCGATGAGCCGGTCGACGATCCGCTCAGCGTCGGTCAGGTCGATGCCGGCCATGGTGGCCAGTGCGGGCACGCCGACCGTGCTGCCCGGGCAGAGCCCGATGCACCGGAAGAGGCGCTGCTCGGTCGGTGTCAACCGGTCGTAGGAGCGGTCGAAGACGGCGCGCACGGCGGTGCCGCTGTCTCCGGGCACGGCAAGCCCGGACAGGACATCGCTGTCCAATGTGGACACCTGATCGGCGAGTCGCCGTTGGGGCCGGTGGGCGAGGCGAGCCGAGGCGATCCGGATCGCCAGGGGCAGGTTGCCGCACAACCGAAGCAGCTCGGCCGCGGCGGCCGGCTCGGCGGCGGTTCGATGGGTACCAATCAACGTCTCCAACAGGTACAGTCCCTCGCCGGGACTGAGCGGCGCCAGGGTCAGCTGGCGGCAGTCGTGCGTAACGTTCAGGGCAGCCAGCCTGGCCCGGCTGGTGATGATCACATGGCAGGTCGGCGAGCCGGGCAGCAGCGGCCGAACCTGCTCCGCGTCGGCGACGTTGTCGAGCACGATGAGCATCCGGCGGCCGGCCACGTGGCTGCGGTACAGTGCGGCCGCCTGCTGGGTGTCGGCCGGGATCTGCTCGCCGGGCACACCGAGCAGGTACAACATCCAGGAGAGCGCCTCGATGGGCGCCATGGGCGCAGCGGGGGAGTACCCGCCCAAATCGATGAACAGCTGACCTTCCGGGAAACGGGCGGCGCGGCGATGCGACCAGTGAACAACCAGCGCCGTCTTGCCCACCCCGCCGACACCCGCCACCACAACGATGCCGCCAGGGCCGGCCCACGCGTCCAGCGCCGCCAAAGAACCGGCCCGTCCGGTGAACGACGGCGGTGCCGACGGAAGCTGCGCTGGTATGGCTTGCGCGCGAGGGGATCCGGACACGGCCCTGGCCTCGCCCCGCAGGATTGCCCGGTGCAGGTTGCGCAAGTCAGCCGAGGGTGGCACGCCCAGCTCGGTCGCGAGCCGCCGGCGCATCGCGTCGTAACACTCAAGTGCCTCGATGCTGCGCCCGCCGGCGGTGTAGGCCTGCATCAGCTCGAGGACCAGCAACTCGGACAATGGATTGTCGCCCAACAATTCCGTGAGCGCGCCGATGGCCGCGTCCGCCTGCCCGGTGCGGCGCAGTGCCTGCGCCCACGCGGCCACCACTTCCAGCCGGTGGCCCTGCCAGGTCTCCCGCACACGGGTGGCCCACGCACCCGGCAGCCCGGCCAGCGGGGTACCGCGCCACAGCCTCAATGCCTCATCCAACCGGCAGATCCGCTCGTCGTCGGGGCACTGGCGAGCCCGGGAGCGCTCGGCGAGCATGCGGAACCGGTGTAGATCGATCCGATCGACGGTGGTCTCCAGCACATAACCACCTTGCTGCCGGATCAGCTTCATCTCCGGCGCGGTCGGCGACAAGGCGTGGCCCTGCGCCAGCAGCCGCCGCACCCGCGTGATGTGCGCGTAGATGGCTTGCCGCACCCCGTCCGGGGGTGCCTCGCCCCACACCCGGTCGATGAGAGTGTCCCAGGTGACCAGCCGGCCCGCGTCCACGGCCAGCGCTGCGAGGACCGCCCGCTGTCGGGGCTGGCCGGCCGGAATCGACTTTCCCGCCGCCCAGACATCCACCTGTCCAAGCAGACGTATCTCGGTCACCCACCCATGGTCGTCCGCCGATGCCGGGCATCGACCAGCGTCGCAAGAAACTTCACAAGGATTTGCCTCACCGGCCCCGCGCACCCTCGTCCATATGCAGACGACGGATATCGACTGATGGGGGAAGACTGATGCGCGTCTCCGTGCTTGGCCCTATGCACATTCGGGGACAGGACAGGGAAGTACCACTGCGCGGACAGCGGGAACGCAGGATGCTGGCCGCGCTGCTTTCCAAGGTGAACCGTCCGGTGGCCAGATCCCGGCTGATCTGGTCGTGCTGGGACGACCCACCGCCGACCGCCCGCCGCCAGCTGCACAACTGCATCTGGGACCTGCGCCGGCAGCTGACCGTGGCGGCGGGCACCCCGGCGGTCATCACCACGACCGCCGACGGCTACCAGATCAACCTGGGCGAGGGTCAGCTCGACGCCCAGACTTTCACCCGCGAAGTCGCCGCCGCCCAACGCGCGCAACCGATCGAAGCGGCCCAGCGGCTGCGCGCGGCATTGCGGATGTGGGTCGGTCCGGCGCTGGAGGGGATATCCGGACCCATCGCCCAGACCTGGGCCGCCAAACTCGACGAGGAACGCATCGCCGCCACCGAACACTGCCTCGGCATCGAGCTGTCCCTGGGCCTTCATCACGCCACCGTCGCCGAACTCACCGAGCTGGTCGCCGAATATCCACTACGGGAACGCCTGGTCCAGCTGCTCATGACCGCGCTGTACCGCTGCGGCCGGCAGGCCGACGCCCTGCGCTCGTACCAGCAGATGGTCACCAGACTGGCCGACCTGGGCATCGACCCCACCGATCTGCTGCGCAGCCGGCAGCTGGCCATCCTGCGCAACGACCCGGCCCTCTACCTCACAGCATGATCGAGATTGGACGAAGACAGCTGTGATGAACCGCCCCGATGAGGCTCGAAGCCACGCGAACCGATCGCGTGACTCACGAAAGGAAGTCCTCATGAGAGCGACTCGATTGGCCGGGGCAGCCGGGTTCACCGCAGCCGCGTTCACCGCGCTCGGCGTGGTCGCCCCGGCCGCCCACGCGGCGCCGACCTCCGCCTTCACCATCAACCAGGCCGGCCCCGAGGCGGCCCCGAGCGATGGCCAGATCCAGGTAGACCTCTGCCTGCTCGTCGTCGCTGACAGCCTGACCGTCTGGCGGTCAGAGACGGGCAGCGGGAAGACCGATCAGGTCCTGTCATACCCCGACACAGTCCATGTCGTCGCCGGGCCGCAGGGCAGCAACAGGTACAAGATCGACCGTGTCAACGGTGCGGGGACCAACGGCTGGATCAGCGCCGATTCTCGTTGGACGGACCCCTGGCACACCTGCTAGTCATCGAGAAAGCACTCGCGTCCCGGCCGCTTGGCAGTTGCGGCCGGGACCGCTTCATGTCCGGGCCTGATCGGGGTCGCGCGGGCGGCGATGACTTGACCAAGAGCGAACCGATGATCCGTCCGTCACAGGATCTGCAGCATGAGAACTGTTGTGGAGACGGCGATCGCGGCGGCATCCGGCCCGGGTACGCTGACCGTCGGCGACACGGTCACCAGCTGGGCGCGGTTGCACGACCGGGCCCGCCGAATGGCCACCGCGCTGATGCGGCACGGCATCACCCGCGGCAGCCGCGTCGGCCTCTACGCCGCCACCGGCATCGACTTGATGACGGCGATCCAGGCTGGGTGGCTCACCGGAGCCGCCGTCACCGTCCTGGCTCCGCCGCCAAGGCGGGCCGCCCCCGGCTGGCACCACAAAGTCCTCGCCGATGCCCGCTTTCATCTGCTGCTCACCGACTCCGAACTCGACACCGGGGGAGTCCGGACCCTGTCGCTGCCCCAGGTGACGACCGAGTCAGCCCTGCTCCCGGCCGTGCCGATCGTCCTACCCGCACTGTCCGACCTGGCCCTGCTGCAATACACCAGCGGCTCGACCAGCGATCCGCGCGGTGTCCCGGTCAGCCACGGTCACCTCGCCGCCAACCTGGACGCGATCAGGCAAGCGTTCAGCGTCGGCGGCCGGCCCGTTCGCATGCTCAGCTGGCTACCGCTCTACCACGACATGGGCCTGATCGGCTTCGCCTGCCTGCCGATGGCCTGCGGCTGGACCCTGGTCCTGCAATCTCCCACGGCGTTCGCCCTGCGACCGATGAGCTGGCTCGACGCCGCGGCCCGGCATCGCAGCACCGTCACCGGCGCCCCCGACTTCGCCTTCCGCATGCTCACGCCCTTGCTGGCCCGACGCAAGGACCTTGACCTGAGCTCGTTGCGCTTCGTGCTGTGCGGCGGCGAACCGATCTCGGTTGAGACGATGCGCCGATTCGTCGAAGCGGCCCAGCCGTGCCGCTTCGACCCGGCGGCCTTGGTACCGGCCTACGGCCTGGCCGAGGCGACGCTGGCGGTGAGCATCTCCCACCCGGGCGCCGGAGTGCGGCTCGACCCGCGACGTGCCCTTGTCCGCCTCGGCCCACCGGTGCCCGGCGCTGACATCCGCATCGTCGACCCCGCCACCGGCGAACCGCTCAGGTCGACCCAGGTGGGCCGGATCGAGGTCCGCGGGCCCTCCGTGGTCGGCCACTACTGGGGTCAGCCGGCGCCGCCCCCGCAGACCTGGTTGGACACCGGTGACCTGGGCTATCTGTGCGAGGGTGAGCTTGTGGTCTGTGGCCGGCACAAGGATCTGGTCATCTGCGCCGGACGCAACATCCACCCGCAGGACGCCGAGGCAGCCGCCGGCCAGGTCACTCAGGCCGGGTCCCGTGGCGTGGTCGCCTTCGGCGTGCCCGGCGACGACGGCGACCAACTCATCGTCGCCGTCGAGCTGCGCGGCGCCGACAACCCGGATGTACGCCGGAGCGTCACCGCCGCGGTCGCCGCCGCGACCGGCGTGAGCCCCGCCGAGGTTCTCACCCTCAAGCCCGGCCGCATCCCGCTGACCTCATCGGGCAAACTACGCCGCGCCGAAGCGCGACGTCTCTACCTGCACGGCCAACTCACTTCAGAAAGGACAGTGCGATGACGACAGTCGTGACCAGAACGACCCTGCGCGAAACCGAACGAGCACAGCTGGCCGGCATGCTCGGCGTCGATCCGAATTCGCTGCCGGATCAGACCAACCTGCTCGACGAACTCGCCCTCGACAGCATCGCCATGATGCGCCTGCTCACCAGGATGGAAGAACGCGGCGTGGACGTCAGCGCCCTGCGAACGTGGCCGGCGACCGTCGGGCAGGTCCTCACCCTGCTCGAGCAGGCGATTGCCCGCAACGTCTCCATCAGTGTCGTCAAGGACGGCGAGACGGTGGCGATCGGACCCCGCGCCTGCCGAGCGCAACCGGCGGTCGACCCTCTCACGCCCGTCCTGTCGACCAGAACCTTCCGGCTCATGCCGGTGCTGCCCGACGACCTCGGGGCCCTCTATGGCCTGGCCACGCGCCCGGAGAACTGCTTCCGCTGGCGCTACCGCGGGGCGCCCCCGCCCGTGAGCCGGTTCGCCGACGAACTGTGGAGTCAAGTACTGACCCAGTTCACGGTCCGGACCGTTGAGTCCAACCAAGTCGTCGGGCTCGTCGTGGCTTACCAACCCGGGCCGGCGCTGCGGCATGTGTACCTGGGGGCGCTGTTTTCCCCCGAGCACAGCGGTCGGGGGCCGGCCGCCCAGGTGACCGCTCTGTTCGCGAAGTACCTGTTCCACACCTATCCGTTCCACAAGATCTACCTGGAGGTGCCGGGATTCAACTGGGCACAGCTCAGCAGTGGTGAAGGCGTGCTCTTCGATGTCGAGGGCGTCCTGCGCGACCATGACACTTTTGCCGGCCAGAGTTGGGATCAGCGGGTTTGCGCCATCTACCGGCACCACCTATCGGGTACCCGTAGTTGTGGATGACTGTCTGTCCGTTGTGGACGGTGGGCTCGCGGTGGTCAATCCGGAGATCCCACCGGTACGAGAACAGCATTGATAGCATGCGATGTATGGGCCTCGGGTTGTCCTCTCGCCGGCAAGAGTTGGGCACGCTGTTGCGTTGTTCGGCGCTCGCGGCGGGCATACCCTGGCTGTTCGCCTATGCGCGTAGGGACGCGGTGGCCGTCAACGCTGCCTTCGACGAAGTTGTCGTCCCGCTGGTAGACAATCTCGTCGGCGACCAGGATCGGCGCCGGAGATTGATAGCGCGGTTGCGTCCGACCGCCGTCCAGGTTGGCCTGCCCCTGTGGGGGTACGCGTCGATGACACGCACGGTGTTTGATCCGCGGCTGGCCGCCCTGGCCGGGACCTTCATGCGGCTTTATGACGACTACTTCGACCATGATGCCGATCGGAATGGTACCGGTGAACGGTTGGCCCTATTGCTGGCGGGAAAGCCGTTCGATCCGGTGACCGAACATGAGGCGCTGCTCAAGGAGCTTTTTGTAGGCATAGTCCGGCAATTGGCCCGATCGCCAGATGACCCGATATTCACTGTCGTCAACGACATGCACGACATCCAGTGTCGCTCCCGCTGGCAGCGCACGCTGGCCGAGATCGATAGCCGGTTGCTGGCCGACATCACCGTGGCCAAAGGCGGTCAGGCGGGGCTGCTTCTGTGTGGCTTGATCCGTCCGGTTCCGGCAAACGAGGAGAGTCTGGCCCGCGATATAGGTGTTGTGTACCAACTACTTGACGACCAGGCCGACATCCTCGACGACCGCCGCCGAGCCATCGTCACCCCGGCCACCCGGGGCGAGACGAGTATCGCCGACGTCGGCCGGCTCATGCGTACAGTGGCCCGAAATCTTCGGCGGTCCTATGGCCGCGCCCGGGCCCGCCGCCTCACGGGCCTGTTCTTTGTGCTATTCATGGGCGTGCTGAGCCGGCGGTGGGGAGTCGGCGTGCGTACCACGAAACGCGTCTCAACGTGGCGGCTGCTGATCGAGCCGGTGCCCTTCGCCGAGTAGAAAGGGTTCTGGACGGCACCTGCCAATTTCTGTTAGATGCGTCTATGGGATTCAGGCCGTCGAGAGCGGCTCTGTTGGGTGTGGGGATCGGTGTGGTGCTGGCGCTGGGTGCCCTGGGCATCTGGTGGTGGCAAGGCGACAGCGATTTCCTGCTGAGCCTGTTCAGCCTGCTCGGTCCCATGGCCGCGGTCGGGGTCTTCATCTACTCGCGCTTCAAGGACGCCGACAGCGCGGCGGCGGCCTCGGCCCGGGTCGATCTGATCCGGCGAGTCGGCAAGCTCGCGGTCGAACAGGACCACAAGGATATGGAGCGGACGCCATTGCGTTGGACCCGCACCGATACCTCGCCCGCGGGCCCGATCGGTCGCGACGGCACGATTGCCGAACTGATCAGCCGCTACGCCGGCTCCCCTTGCCGGCTCATCGTCCTGGGAGCGGGCGGTGCCGGCAAGACCGCCATGTGCTACCAGTTGATCGTGACGCTGCTCAAAGGGAACCCGGCCAGGATCCCGGTGCTGATCCGGCTGTCGTCATGGGACGGTCAGGACCCTTTCGACGATTGGGTCGTCGGCCATATCAGCAGCGAGTACCTGATCCCCTTGGGGGAAGCGCGAAAGCTGGTCTCCGACCAGGCTATCCTGCCCGTCCTTGATGCCCTGGACGAACGTCACGATCGCTCCGTGGTGGTCGCCATGCGTACCTTGCGGCGCAGTGTCCTGCTGCGCAACGCTTTCGTGTTGACCTGTCGCGATACCGACTTTGACGCGGCCAAGGTGGAGCACGTGCTGCCCAAGGACGTGGTCGTCCGGCTGCTGCCCTTCAGCGAACAGGAGGTGGCGCAGGGAATCGACTGGGCGGCCGGCGATGACCGGCGGTGGGAACCCGTAGTGGAGGCGGTCCGCCACGACCCGCACGGTCCCGTGGCTGCCGCGCTGACGACCACATTGATGCTTTTCCTTCTCATCCGGGCGTACGACGGGCAGACCGACCGCGATCCCGGCGAACTCGTCGACCCGGTGTCCTATCCGGACGGTGAGAGCATCCGGAAACGGCTTGTCGAACTGTGTCTGGAGACGTCGCTGCAACGACTGAACCGGCGCGAGTACGCCGACGGCCGCCGTAACCTGCGCTGGTTCACCTTCATCGCGCAGCACCTGTGCCACCGCGACACCGGACGGCTCGGCTGGTGGGAGTTCCACAAAGCCGTGCCGGCGAGCATCTTTGTGACGGTCACCATCGTGATGGGCGGAGCGATCTCGAGTCTGCTCGGCTGGCTGCTGCTTGGACTCTACGGCCGGCCGGTCCAAGGCGCGCTGCTTGGCGCGCTGGTCGGGTTGGCGTCCGGGGCACTGTTTACTTTGCATGGAGGACAAGACACTCCTCGCGACCTGCCGAGGCTACTTCGCCCGGATGGGAGCGTCGAGCAGGCAGCCGCCCGCCGCCTAGCCGTGATCACAGCGATCGTCGCCGCGCTCGCCGGCGGTATAGGGGCATATTTGGTCACCCAAGAACTGCGCGACGGAATCCTGGCGGGCATCGCCTTCGGCGTACCACTCGGAGTCACCAGATGGGTGGTGACCAGACCACCCCGGTGGCTAAGCGACACTGTCAGCCCGACCCAGGTGATCCGGGCCGATCGCAACGCCGGCATCGTCAGCGGATTGGTCGGTGGCGGGACCGGCATCATCGTGGGGGCGGTAGTGGGTTCTCGCGGCATCGCATGGTCCCGGCTTGGTCTCGTCTTCAATCCGGGCGGACCGTGGCAGGAAGCGATGGTCGGGGCCGGAGTCGGTCTTGTGCTCGGGTTCTTCGGCGGTCTGCTGATGATCCAGGCCACCAGCGCCTGGGGGAGGCTGCTGACCACACGACTGGTGCTTGCCGCAACGGGCCGCACCCCGTTGCGGCTCATGGGCCTCCTCGAGGATGCCACCACTGCCGGCGTGTTACGCCAACTCGGTCCGCAGTACGAGTTCCGCAGCGAGATCTTCCGCCGCCACCTTCTCGTCCGCGGCCAAGCCTCACCGGCCGATCGATCGGAAGCAGGCCGGCTTGCGCCCGCAGACGGCATGCCATCTTCGTGACTTGGGCGCCGCTGAGGCGGGTTCAGATGATGTTGCGTAATGGGCGCCGGCCGGTCCGTCAAGAGAAAAGGTTACACACTCCCATATATAAATGTCGCCTACCGGACCCGCCGCGGTTGGTCGCCGATGATGCCTGCCGGTTTAGTATAAAAATTGATCCTTATCGCTGGAGGGGGCGGCGTTGGGCAGGCCAGAGTTGCCGATCGATCCCAGCGAAGGTCCGTTGCAGGCGTTCGCGTGGGACCTGCGACTGCTTCGAGCCAAGATCGGTCAGCCGAGCTATCGCAAGCTGGCGCTGAAGGTGAACTTTTCGGCGTCGGCGCTGTCGTCCGCGGCCAGTGGTGTGTCCTGCCCGAGCCTGCAGGTGACCCTGGCTTACGTCGGGGCCTGCGATGGTGACCTCGGCGAATGGGAGCAGCGCTGGCACCATCTGCAGGCATCGCTTGCCACGCAACAGGTTGCCGCCCAGCCAATCCCGCCGCCTCGCCACGACGACGAGCTCGAGCCCGCACCGGGGCCCGAGCCCGCACCGGGGCCCGAGCCCGCACCGGTGCCCAAGCCGCGGTGGCGGCGTCCCTTGACCACCGGTGCCGCGGCACTGACGGCCGTCACCGCTTGCGACTGGCTCATCTCCATGGACGACGGCCCGGAACGAGTCTTGATAGTGGGGATACTGGCCGGGCTCTTTACCGGGGTAGGCGTCATGGTCGGCGGCAACCAGCGGCCCACCAACCACAGCGGCCCATGAATCCAACGCATGAATCCAACGCGCCGGGTTTGATGGCTGGCGGCGCGGCGCAACGAACGCGCCGCCAGCCGATCCTCACCTACTTATCGGTGGGGTTGGGGTGGTTCTACTGATTGACCCGGTGGTTCGGGTCCGGTCCACTTTTCGGCGTTGAGGGCTCCGCCGGTGATCGCCATGCCGCCCGTGGGCACCACCATCGGCACGTGGAAGGTGCTGCCGGTGGGGGCGGTGGCCACGGGGATGACCGGGTAGGCGTTGCCGCCGTTGAGGATCGAGGTTGAAATGTAGTCGCCGAACATGCGGCCTTGTGAGGTGTTGGGCAGCCACGACAGTGTCATCGGCCCGGCGATCTGGATGGGTGTGCTCCACGCGTTGCCGCCGTTGGTCGACGATATGAAGCTTGCGTTGAGTTGGCAGGTCGCCGCCGTGCACGACGCGTTGGGATAGGAGTAGTAGGTCAGCCCGATGCGGGCGCCGTTGCCGGAGGTTGACTTGTCCACCCCGATGCCGGGTGCGAAATGATCTACCGTGCTGGTGGCGGCATCGATGGGTACCCGTACCGGCGCGGCCCAGGTGGTCTCGCTGGTGGAGCGGGCCATCACGATGTCGTTGCTGGTGCATCCGGTGCGGAACCGGCAGTCGGCCCAGGCCACGTATACGGTTCCGGCCGAGTCGATCTCCGCCGACGGCAGGGGTGACTCGCGCAGGCCACCCGCGACGGTGTGGTGGCTGATGTTGGCGACCAGCACCGTGGAGCGCCAGGTGGTGCCGCCGTCGATGGAGCGGAACGATCGGATCGAGTTGCCGCTGGTGGAACGGTACGGGACGATGACTGTCCCGTTAGGACGGACTACGGGCTGGGCGCCCAGTCCGGTGGCGCCGCCGTTGGGGGCCAGGGCCGCACCCCAGGTCACACCGCCGTTGGTGGAGGTGCGCATGCGGATCTGGTTGCCGCTAACGATGTCGTACTGGGTATAGCAGTTGCCGAAGAACGGGCTGGACGCGGTGTTGTCGCAGACGATCCAGTTCTTGTCCAGGTCACCGGTGGCGGTCACTATCGGGTTGCTCCAGGTGAGGCCACCGTCGGTGGAGCGGCTGGTCAGCACGTCGGCGCCGCCGGAGCGGATGCCCAGCGAGGAGATCAGCCAGACGTTGTCCTGGGCGTCGAAGGCCACCGCGGGATCGCTGACCTGGCCGTAGGATCCGGCCGGGACACTGTTGGCGGTGATGCCCGGAAGGAACCCGTTGGTCCACGTGGCACCGCCGTCTGTCGAGGTCGCCCAGCCGATATCGGATGAGCCGCCGCCGGGTACCCGACCGGTCTGGAATGCCGAGACGATGGTGTTGCCGAACTGGAACGTGTCCGGCTCCACCTCGGTCTGGTGTTGCGCTTGCGTATCGGTGAACGGGTCGTTGCTGACCTCAGTGATCGGGACGTTGCCGTGTGCCGGCGCACCGATGAGTAGGACGATTGCCGCGATAAGCGGAACGCTCAATCCGCCGAGGCGTGCAAAAGGCTGAAGTAGACGCATCCGCGCCCACCTTCTTTCCCATGAGGGGTGTACGGGAAGAGACCAGCCAGTCGCTGAATGTCTACCAGGCACAACAAGGTCAATCAATAGTCGTTCGTGAATCCCCTGCTGTGACCTACCACTCCGAATCACCACGCGAGAGCTCGGGGTCCAGGACGAATCGATCTACGGCCTGGAACGCAACAAGAGGATCGAAGGGCAACCCGCACGCCAGGGGGTAACGGCCGGCTGCCCGCGGCCGGGTGTCGGGGAAAACAACCACCAGATCACCCGGCCGCCGGTTGTCGCGCCTCAGGGCAGGGGGTGGAAGACTTGCGCTTTGCCGCAGTAGCCGGGCCCGAAGATGCCAAGCCGGCAAACCTGGACCGTCACCGTGTCGATGCGGGGGATCGTGGAGCTGTTGCCCAGCACGAAGACAAACGATACGACGCCGTTGTCCACGCGCTCGGAATGGCGGTCCACCACCACACCTGAGGCGCTGGCGGTGAAGTTGGCGATGCTGTAGAACCGGTCGTCACGGCACGCGATCGGATCCGGTGTGGTCGGCCGGTCCACCAACTTGCCGTTGACGTCGACGGCCACCGGCTCGGGTGCGTGAACCGCACGCCACGACAGGACCCCTTCGGTGAAGCCGTAACGGCAGTTGTCGCCGGAATCGGCGGCGAACCTCTGCAAGATCGTGGGGTGAGAGGCCAGCGCCGCGGTGGGCGCTATCACCGCCGCCACGACGAGGGCGGCAACACCGGCCAGCATGCGAAAGTGCGAACCTACACGATTCATGGCTGCTCCCTTTTCACTTTGGTCGATCTGACGACCGGGCGGAAATGAGTGGCAATGGGTCTCAGCGCACCCCGGAGACGCAGCCATAAATCTAATCTCATCACTGGCCTAAATGGAATATGGTCTAGGTCAGCAGGCGGTTGAGCGAGGCTGACAACTTCGGTTGGCCGATCGTGGCTTCCACGGTGACCGCTTGGCATCCGGTCCACTGCGCGGCCTCACGCAACGCCTCGACCAGTCCGCTGAGCGCCTTTTGGTTGGTCAACTCGCAGGCCCGGACTACCAGCGTGCGGCCCTCACGGGCTGGATCGATCCATCCGGCTATCTCGCCGTTGAACAGTAGCGGCATGGTGAAGTAGCCGCGCTCGCGCTGCTCCTTGGGCTTATACGCCTCGAAGGAGAAGGAAAACTGGAACAGCCGCTCGGTGCGGTCGCGTTTCCAGATCAGTGAATCGAACGGTGACAGCAGCACTGTGCGGGCGCTCGCGGTGGCGTTGAGGGCTTCCCTACTGGCCCAGGCGGGCTCCGGCCAGCCGGCGACCGTGACAGGTTCGTGCCCGGCGGCGACCAGGCCGGCATCCACCTCTCGCAGGCTCAGGTGAAAGTAGTCGGCGATGTCGGCGCGGGTGGCCACGCCCATGGCCCGTATCGCGGCCGTGACGAGGTAGGCATAGCACTGTTCATCGCTGGGCTGCTGGGCGCGCAGTTCGGCCGGCACCACCCGTTCGGCCAGATCGTAGATCCGCCGCCACGACTTTCGGTCGGTGCAGGCGGCCTCGCCCGTGCGCCACAGCATTTCGGCCAATGACTTGGCGTCGGAATGGCGCGACCATCGTTCCTTCGTGGCCGCGGCGCCACCGAGGTCGGTCGCGGTGACCGGGCCGTCGGCCAGACGTGCCCGCAAGTCCTTGAGCCCCGGATCATCCAGCTGTCCCTTGGCGGCAAAGCCATGCCCCTCCTTGCGCCGGCGAAACGCGAAGTAGGGCCAGGATGACATGGGTAGCAGGCAGGCGGCATGAGCCGGATACTCGAACGCTTCGGGCGGCCGCCTGCCCCACAGGTACCCGTCGACGTTGGCCCGCCCGACGCTGCCCAGCCGGGAGTAGCAGATCAGCTCGTGTGAGCGGGCCAGCACCGAGATGGTGTCGAGCTGGATCGCGGCCACCGCGTCAAGCACCCGGGCCACATCGGGCGGTGATGGAAGGGCATTGAGGCCCTGGGCGTACAGTGCGGCGGCGCGGGCCTCGCCGGCCGACAACATAGTGCTTTTAGCAGTGCTTTTAGCCATGAGCCTCTCCTTGACACACGCCGAGCACCGGGCGCGGCAACGGTAGCAGGCTCAGCCGGCGGTTGCTGAGCGCGTCGATGGCGTGCACGACGCTGTCCAGGGTGCGGCACCCATCCACGCACGCGATGTTGGTCGCCCAGGCCGCGGCCGAGACGGCCAGGTATCGCTCGCTGGGATCGGCGATGGCGATGGCGAGGTCGATCTGGCCGCGCAGGATGTGTTCGGTCGCGGCCGAGCGCCTATCCACGACCTCGGCCACAATCTCAGCCGTTATGCCGTTTCTGGCCAGCATCAGGGCGGTGTCGGGTGTGGCGAGCAGATCGAAACCCATATCCGCCAGCATGATCAGCGGAAGCATCGCCGGGCGCTGATGCTGGTTGGCCACCGACACCAGAACTTTGCCCTTGGTGGGCAGCGCGGTATGGGCGCCGGCGTATGCCTTGGCGAAGGCGGCGCCGAAGTAGGAGTCGATGCCCATGCCGGTGCGATGGGCGCTGGTACGCACAGCGATCCACTCCGCCGTAGCGCAACCGCCGTCAGGCGCGCGGCTGAGCATGCCCTCGGCCCGCAGCTTGGAAATGCTTTCGCCCAGGCAGATGCGAGCGGCCGCACCGGCCAGAGGCAGCCCGGTCACCGCCGACAGGAACGGCACATCGCTGGACGCACCGGTTCGCGCACGGACCAGTTGCGGCTCGTCGTCGCTGAAGGCAAAGACGGCGGTGAACAAGCCGCGTGCTTCCAGCGCGGCGGCGACGTGGCGCACGTTCTCACTTAGCTGTTGCGCGGTACGGCTGGACACCGTGAGTGGGGTGTAGCAGATAGTGTCGGCGTCCACGCGTTCCAAGAGGCCGCCGATGTAGAGCTCCTCACCGTCGAAGAGGGCTTCCACCGCAATCGTAGTGGTCGTGCTGTTGTCGGCGGCTTCGCCCACGATGGTCGCCGGGCGGGTCATCGCCGGTATTCCGCGCGCGGATAGCTGGGGCGCCAGGGCGGCGGCGAGTTCGTCGTCGGCCGGGACGAGCACGCCCTTGACCGGTCGGGTTGCCTGTTCGGCGTCGCAGATGGCCAGCACATCCTCCATTGTGGACGGTTCCAGATAGAGGCGGTCGACGTCGGCGACGGTACATAGGGCGGCAGGATCGCCGCAGATCATCACGGGATGGTGGCCGGCGTCGCGTAGGCCGGCCGCTGTCTGTGCGCAGATGAAGTCGTCGTCATGCTCGCCCGGCGGCCGACCGGCCGCCGGCGCCACGACGATGACCGGGTGACCGTCACCGCCCGCCACGGTCGCCGGCCGGCCGTGGTAGGTCGAGTAGCGGTATTCGCCTCCCGTTTGCCCGGGCAGGCAGGCAAAGCTTGGCCGGATGTCGAGCCAATGGCGCTCTCGGCGGATGGCGCTTTCGGAAATGCCGGTCAAGTGGGCGAGCTGGGCGTCGGAGAAGCCGAACCGCTTGGCGTGCCGCAGGATTCGGGCGCCAAGGCCGGTGGATTGGGCGATCTCGCCGGCCGCGGACCGGATCTGCCCGATCGCCATACCGAGCCAGTCAGGAACGGGTACCGCGCCCGGTTCGGACCACCATGCGTGGATATCGTGACGGTCGAAGCAGCGCAACGCTTTCTGCAGCGCCTCGGCGACATTGCCGCCTAGCCCCATCGCCTGGCCGGCCACCGGACCGCGGCTGAGGTGAACGGCGACGCAGCCCGGGTCGGCGGCTGGCTCGGCCCAAAGCTGATCAAGCGGGTCGCCGAGCGCCAGCCGGGCGGTGAGGTGGCCCAGCGGGATGCCGCTGGCGCGCGCCATCCACTCCCAGTGCCCTGAGGGCCACGGCGTCAGCGTGCTGGCCAGGATCTGCCCGTCGACCGGGTCGACGGTGAAGGTCACCGCGCAGCCGACGGTGCCGGAGGGCATGGCCGCCACCATGGCGGCACCGGCCTGGCGCAGACGTTCCCACCCGTTGGCGTCCAGGCTCATGGGCGGCATCACGGCCAGGCGCTCGTGGTCCACCGGGTTCGGCCATGCGACCAGTTCGCTGCTGGCCAGCGTGGCGGTGCTTCCCGAACGGTCACGCAGGTAAGCCAATTCGTAATGCTGGTAGGCGCCGTCCAAACGGGTGCGCCTGCCACTGATGTAGTCGACATCGGCGCCGATGAGATCCACATTGTACTTTTTGAGTACCCCGGAGGAGCACAGCGCGACAACGGTCTGCAGCGCGACGCCGCCCGCGGTGGTCACCAACAGCGCATTGGGTCGCTCCCGGTCGATGATGGCGGTGATCGTCTCCGGTGTCACCGGCTCCAGATAGGTGAGGTCGGCCAGCTGCGGCTCGGCCAGCACCGTGGCCGTGCCACAGCAGACCAGGATCACGCGCAGGCCCTCGGCGCGAAGGGCCCGGCACGCTTGGGCCACCGAAGGTTCAGCGGCCGCGCTGTCCTCACCGCTTGACGAACCCGTCCCGAGCACCAGCACGGAGGTGTAACGCGTCTGGAGGGGCATGGCAGCCTCGCTAGGCCGGCAGGTTCGCTGAGACGGCGGCCAGCAGGGCCGGCAGCTGGGCGGTGATGAAGAAGTGCTCGCCGGGCAAGGATGTCTGGGTGAAGCGTCCCGTTGTCTCCTTGCGCCACGAAGCCATCAGCGCCGGAGAGGCCGACTCGTCCTGCTCGCCGCCGAATGCGTGGATCGGCATGGGCAACGGCGGCCGGGCGGCGTAAGCACATGTGGCCACGGCGGTCAGATCGGCCCGTAGCGTCGGCAAGATGAGCTCCAGCCAACCCGCGTCGTTGAGCAGTTTTGGCGGCGTCCCACCCATCGCGACCAGGTATTCCACCAGGTGCTCGTCGGGTTTGTCCCAGGCGGGCACCTCCCGCTCCTCGGACGGGCCCGGGCTGGCGGCCACGAACAGGGTGCTTGGCGGCGGCAGCCCGGCGGCGGCGAGCCCGTGCGCCACGTTGAAGGAAACTTGGGCGCCCATGCTGTAACCGAACAGGGCATACGGGCGGTCCAGGCGGGGCCGCATCGCCTCGACGATCGCCTCGACGAGCAGGTCCATGCGGTCGATCGGTTTCTCGCGCATGCGGTTGTCGCGCCCGGGCAACAAGACGGCTTCCACCCCGACGTGCGAAGGCAGATGGGCGGGCCAATCGCGGAACATGGTGGCGCTGCCGCCGGCGTAATGGAAGCAGAATAGGCGCGTCTGCGGCGCCGCGTGGCCGTGGAACGACTTGATCCAGCGGCTCGTGTTCGGCCGGGCCTGAATGGTGTCGATGCTCATCCGCTCACTCCGATCATGGTCGGGCGCCGGCTGAGGCGAGGGCCCGGGGTGAAGGTGATTGGCAGTCGGGTGATGCCGAAGACCGAGCTGAGGTCCGGGAACCATTCGATGGCGTCCTCGTCACTGAGCCGGTAGTCGGGCATCCGGGTCAGCACCTGCTCCAGGACGACCGCGAAGATGGCACGCACGATGCTGGCGCCGGTGCAGTAGTGCATCCCGCTGCCGAAGGCCAGGTGCGCGCCGGTGTCGCGGCTCAGGTCGATGTGGTCGGCGTCGGAGTAGAGGCGTTCGTCGCGGTTGGCGCCCGCCCACGACAGCAGAACCCTTTCGCCGGCACGGATGTGGTGTCCGGCTATGGTGGTGTCGGTGGTGGCGGTGCGGCTGGTTGCCTGCACCGGGGAGACCCAGCGCAGGAACTCCTCTGTCGCCTGCGGGATAAGCGTTTTGTCGGCCACCAGTGTGGCCTTGAGCCGCGGATGTCTGGCCAGGTACCACAGAGAAGTGGAAAGCAAAGTCGACGTGGGATGGATACCGAGAAGGAGCAGGTACATCATCGCGGTGATGTCCTCATCGGACAGTGGTTGGCCGTCGATGGTGGCGTGAATCAGGTCGCCGACCAACCCGCCCTGTTGGCCGTCGCGGCGCGCCTCGATCTCCTCGAGCAGATGCAGGCAGATGAGCTGGCTTGCCTGTTGCGCCGCGGCCAGATCGTGGGTCTGGTTGACCAGCGCCTTTTGCACCTCGGCATCCATTTCCCGCCAACGGTGTTCGGCGATGCCTATGTCGCGCATCGCCAGGATGCTGGAGACCCGCTCGGTGACGGCATCGACGATGTCACCGGATCCATTCTCGATGATCTCATCGATGCTCTCCGTGGTCAGCTCAAGGATCTCGGCCCGCCGGGCCTGCACTTGCTTGGGCGAGTAGAAGCTGCTGATCAGCTTGCGGTACTTCTGGGCCTGCGGCGCGTTGAGCTCCAGCGGGATGAGCCGGTCGGTCTGGCCCAGCGAAGGGATGCTGATTCCCTGAACCGTCCCGTCGGCAAGCTCATAGCCAGAGTGAAGCGTGGTGTCCCGGCCGGCCCGCGCCACCTCCGGATGACCGGTGGCCACCCAGAAGCCGCCCCAATTCTCGCTCCACACCACCGGGCATTGCCGGCGCATCATGGCGTAGGTCGGGAAGGGATCGGCGGCGATCGCTGGATCGTGGGTGTCGAATCGCACGATGTTCGCGGGCTGAACGCCATCGCCGACGGGGCATACGCCGCCGGCCGGCGGCGCGCTCGCGGTGCTCACGGCGTGGCCTCCTGCGCTTCGGTCCGCGGTTGGGTCTGCGACTGGGCCTGGGGTTCGTTCTTGCGTCCGCCGGTCAGCAGTGGAGCCGCCGCCAGCGCGATGATGGCGGTGACCGGGGCGACATATTGCACCTGCTGGGCCGACATGAACGAGAGCATGCCGCCGACCGCGGCGAATCCGAGCGCTCCCGCGGCGATGAGGATGTTGAAGGCTTCGGTCATGCGGCTGGGCGGCACGATGGTGCTGGGCCCTTCCTGCATCACCGTGTTCAGCGGTGCCGCCCACAGGCCCATGATGACGAACCCGACCGCCAGGCCGATCAGGCCGAACCCGGCCGCGACGAACGCGATGCTACCGATCATCAGCAGCAGCAACACGATGCTTTGCTGGATGAGGCTCAGCTTGATCCGGCGTCCATACCAGGCGTAGAGCAGCCCGGCTCCGGCGCTGGCCGCCCCGAGCAGGGCCACGAGCATGGCGCCCTGAGCCGTCCCGCCACCATGGAGGGCGGCGATCGGCAAAGCGGTGAGGTCGGCGGTGCCCATCAACTGTCCAAAGGCGACAGTGACAAGCATCCAGAACAGAAACTCACGGTTGCGCCACAGGCTCGCGGACTTGAGGCTCGCGGACTTGTTCGCGGCTTCGGCTTGCGCCTTCTTGGCGGCTTCCTCGTCCTTGGCGGTGGCCTCCTGGCGTGCGGTGTCCCGGCTGGTCAGCAACAGCGCGGCGGCAACGCCCGTCAGACTCATCAGCAGGATCGGATAGGCCGCGCCCGGCACCGCGATGGCCACCACGATGAACGGCGCGGTGATGATGACCAGCTCGGCGGAGACCGAGTCCAGCGACAGCGCGGTGCCCATGAGCCGCTGCGGCACGGTGTTGCGCAGCAACGTCCGGGTGGCCCCACTGATGCCGCAGGTGGCCAAGGTCCCGGCCAGCATGGCGATGATCAGGACTGGAGCCGGGGCGTGGAAGATGAACCCGGCCATCAGCCCCAGGCGCATGATGGCCGCGAAGATGAGCAGGCGCGGGGTCCACACCGCGGTTCCCAGGCGGTCCATGATGCGCCCGGCGATCGGCGCGGCCACGATGCTGGGCACCATGCCCACACCCACCAGCAGACCGCCGAGGGCCGGGCTGCCGGTGAAGGCCATGCTGGCCAGGATCATCGCGATCGGCATCATCAGCGGAGTCATCCGCAGCAGCGTGGTGGCCGCGGCCCAGCGCCAGTAGCCGCGATGCTTGATCAGTTCGAGTACCGGTCGCTCGACGTTCTTGTCGTCCTGGGTAGCGGGCGGTTCGGCCGTAGTGGTGGCGGTGCTGCTCATAGGTTTGCCTCCTGACTAGCGCCCGCGGCCACCGCGTCCCTGATAGCCGCGTCCCTGATGCCCGCGGAGAGCACCGTCAACAGTTGTGGTGGGGCCTCGGTGAAGGTGTAGTGCTCGCCGGCGAGCAGTTCGTATGTGACGTCGCCGCAGCGTGGCCAGCCACCCATCAGGGTGTGCAGCACCTCGACATCATCGGTCCAGCCGATCGCGGTGATCGGGCAGGACAGCCGGGTCGGCTCGGCGATGTGGTAGAGCTTGTTGCATTCGATGTCCGCGCGCAGCACGCCGAGCGAAAGCTCCAGCAGGCTCTGGATCGGGTTGCCACCCAGCTTGATGACCAGGCGCCGCAGCTCATCGAGCAGCTCCGCGTCGTTCATCCCCAGAAACCGCCCGCACGGACCGTCTTGAGGAGCCACCTGCGAGGAAACGAAAAGCCTGGTGGGTAGCGGGTAGCCGCGCTCGCTGATGCGCACCGCCGTCTCGTAGGCGCCCAGTGCCGAACCGCAGTGTCCAAACAGGCCATAGGGACGGTCAAGGTAGGGCAGCAACACCTCAGCCAGGTCGTCGGCCATCTGTTGGTAGGTGGCGTGTGGTGTCTCGCGCAGCCGGTTTTCCCGGCCGGGCAGCTGCACCGCGCACACCTCCACGCCGTCGATCTGTTGCGGCCACTGCCGATACATGCTCGCGCCACAGCCGGAGTACGGAATGAGAAACAGGCGGGCGGCGGCGCCCGGGTCCGGCTCTCGCAGGAACCACTTTTTCATCGGTGCCATGCCTGATCGACCCTTCGTGCGACAACGGGCAGGTGTTTATATCCGGCGATGAAGTTGGAGCGCAACAGCTCAGGCTCGCCTACGACCTGGAAGTCGCGGAAGCGGCTGAGCATCTCGGAGAACAGCAGCCGCAACGTCACCTTGGCCACGGTGTGTCCGACGCAGTAATGCGGGCCGATGCCAAAGGCGATGTGACGGTTGGGTTTACGCCGGATGTCGAAGGTAAACGGATCGGCGAAGACCTCCTCGTCCCGGTTGGCCGAGCCCAACCAGACCACCACGGCGTCGCCGGCCCGGATGAGCTTGTCCCGCAAGGTGACATCCTGCGTGGCGTAGCGCATGAAGTGGTTGGCCGGCGAAGCCCACCGCAGCGCTTCCTCGGTCCCCCGAACAGTCAGGTCCAGGTTTTCGGCCCAGTCCGGGAAAACCGCGGTGTTCCACTGGCTAGCCATCGCCGCGCTGGCCACGTGCGGCGTGGTGACGTTGGCGCCCAGCAGCAGGCTGTAGCAGTTGGACATGATCTCGCCCAGCGACATCCGGCGGCCACCCAGGTCGATGGAGAGCAGGAAGCTGATCAGATCGTCACCGGGCTTCTTCTGCCGCACGCTCACGACATCCTGGAAATAGGCGAACAGCTGCCGATGAGCGTGGGCCAGGGTCGCCGCCGGCCCGCCCGCACGCTGATAGCTCGGGTCGTCCGGGGCGATCGCCGAGGTCGTGAAGTGGGTGAGCTGGGCCCAGTCCTGCTCGGGCAGGCCCATCAGCGTCCCGGTCACCGCCATCGGCATGTGCTCCATCGCGGCGGCGAAGTCGAACACGCCGTCGGCCAGGGGCGCGATGAGATTGACCACCAGAGCGCGGATGCGCTCGGAGTGCGCCTCCACCGACTTGATCGAAAGCGCCCGCTGCAACGGCTCGCGCATCTTGGTGTGCCGGGGAGGGTCTGTCACCGCCATCTGCTTGCCGCCGGCCGGATCGTCGGTGCCAAGGATGTTGAGCAGGGTGCCCCGCTCGGAGGTGAACTTCGTGTGATCACGCAACACGAGATCGGCGTCGTGGAACTTGGTGATCGACCAGAACCCGGGCCCGGTGGCGGGCTGCTGCCAGCTGACCGGTGCGTGCTTGCGCAGCTCACGGAAGATGGAGTGAGGGTCCCCGTCGCTGTAGAGCACCGGATCGGTCAGGTCGAAGGCGGCGGTGTGCATCGGGCAGCCAGCCGCCACAGTGTCCAGAGCATCAAGAGCCATCACTGATCAACTCCTTTCTCGTCGTCGGCCAGCTGGATTTCGATCTCCTGGGCCAGCTCCGCGATCGTGGGCTGCAGGTAGAGCACGCGAGCCGGAACATCGACGCCGAAGTGCTCCTCCAACGTACCCAGCAACTCGGCGACCAGCAGCGAATGACCACCCAGATCGAAAAAGTCGTCATCGATGCCGATCGGTTCAATACCCAACACATCGCTCCACAACGCGGCCAGCCGGTGTTCCATCGCTGTGCGGGCCGCCGCGAACGGACTGTCCACATTGCGCGGCATATGGGTGGCGGCCGGAAGGGCGCGCCGATCGACCTTGCCGTTGTCGTTGAGCGGCAGTTCGGCGCGGATCAAGATGGTCCACGGCACGCTGTAGGGCGGCAGCGTCTGGCGAAGCCGCTCGCGCAGCGTCGCCCCAAGGTTGGGACTGTGCTCCTGTCCGTTGGGGACCACATAGGCCAGCAGCCGCTTGCCCCCGGCCCCGTCGGGCTGTGCGGTGACGACCGCGTCGCGCACCTCCGGCAGGGCGGTCAGCTCGGCCTCGATGTGCCCCGGTTCCACCCGGAAGCCCTGCACCTTGAGCTGATGGTCGGTGCGGCCGAGGAACTCCAGCGTGCTGTCGGCGTTCCAGCGGGCAAGGTCACCTGTGCGGTACATGCGCCCGCCCGGCTGGCCGGTGAACGTGTCCGGAATGAAGCGGTCAGCGGTCGCGGCGGCGCGGTGCAGGTAGCCGCGGGCCACTCCGTCACCGGCGGCGTACAACTCGCCGCATACCCCGATCGGCACCGGCTTGAGGGCCGCGTCCAGGACCGCGACGTGGCTGCCCGTGATCGGTCGTCCTATCGGGACAGATCCGTGGCTGGGAGCCGACTCGCTGGTCCAGCAGGTGGTGAAGGTGGTGTTCTCGGTCGGCCCGTACCCGTTGGTGAAGATCAGATGCGGGTGGGCGGTGAGCAGCCTGGCCAGGTGTTGGGGCGAGATGACATCGCCGCCGGCCACGACGTGGCGCACGCCGGCGAAGGCGTCCGGGGCGGTGGTGATCATCCGGTGGAACAGCCCGGCGGTCAGCCACAGCACACTGACGCGCTCGTCGCGGATCGTGTTGGCCAGTTCGTCGATCTCCACGTGGCCGGCCGGCGCGATGGCCAGACAGCAGCCGTTGGCCAGCGGGGCCCAGATCTCCAACGTCGAGGCGTCAAAGGCCACCGGCGCCAGCTGCAGGAACACGTCCTCGGGCCGGATGTCGATCCAGTTGGGGTTGCGCACCAGCCGCGACACGGCCCGATGCGATACGCCAACCGCCCTGGGCTCGCCCGTGGAGCCGGAGGTGAAGCTGACATAAGCCAGGGTGTCTGGACTGCGGGGATTTTTCTCTGGTACCGGTTCGGCCTGCGCGGCGGCGCTGATGTCATCGCTGATGTCGTCGCTGATCAGGGTGGGGCAGCCCGAAGGCAACCGGTCGCGCAGCGCCGCGTCGGTCACGACCAGTCTCACCCTGGCCGCCTCGATGAGCGCGGCGTTGCGGCCCGGCGGGTCTTCCGGTTCCAGCGCCAGATAGGCACCGCCCGCCTTCAGGATCGCCAGCAGGGTCACGATGAGTTCCGGCGATCGGTGGTGCATGACCGCCACCACGTCATCGGTGTCCACACCGCACCCGCGCAACCGCTCGGCCAGGCTGTTTGCTCGCTGATCCAGTTGCGTGTATGTGAGCCGCTGCCGGCCGCTGCGGACCGCGTCGGCCTGCGGCGTGCGGGCGGCCTGCTCGGCGACCAGGTCGTGCACGAAGCGGGCGGTCAGCGGATCCTCGGTACTGATGCCGATGTGTTGCAGGCGCTGCTGCTCGCCGGTGCTGGCCAGATCCAGCTGTGACACCGGCTGGTCCGGGTTGAGCAATCCGGAGGTCTCGGCGGCGTGCACCGCTGCCTCGATCGCGGCGAGG
>Ga0075418_10000124_pt1 | contig 68217 bp, 57 predicted proteins | sample SoiMetdeltSBSDD2_FD_81776 | JGI IMG/M metagenome (GOLD analysis project Ga0075418, IMG submission 81776) | Bulk soil microbial communities from a Populus tree surrounding site in Tennessee, USA - Soil MetaG P. deltoides SBSDD2 | ecosystem: Environmental > Terrestrial > Soil > Tree plantation...
CCTTGATCATCTCAGGCACCAACGAATCCGAAAAGCCGTAGTGCCCATTGATCAGGAACGACCTTTCGTAACTATGACTGTGCCCGCACAAGACAAGGTCCACCCCGTACGATTCGAGGATTGAGACGAAATTCGTCCGCATGAAGGTCATGTTCCCGAAGTTGTCCCACATGGCATCGGAATCGTGTGAACCCTTCGTATACGGCGGGCTGTGCCAGAAGGCGATGAGCCAGTCGTTGGTGTTCGCGGCGAGGTCCGCGTGCAACCATGTTGCCATGGGACCGTCCGGCGCCCGGTCTGAGAGTTCGGAGTCCAGGCAGACGAGATGGATATTGCCGTAATCGAAGGAGTAATAGTTCTCTGTTCCTGAGCGAGTGCCTCCTGCTTCAGCCCCGGCCGGCAGGGTGAAAATGTCGTGATAAGCAATTCGTCCCTCAACGTCCGGTCCATAGGTTTCATGGTTGCCGAGCGTCGACCAGAGCAAAGTGTTCCGCAGCAACGTCGGGTAAACCTGGAACACAGCTGCCTGATATTCGGCATCTGTTCCTGCGTCGTAAGCATTGTCCCCAAGCATCAGCCATACGTCTGTGTGGTTCGTGCCTGCGAAGTTGAGATATCCATCGCGGACCTTTATCGAGCCTGGATCTTGAACGAAACGGCGAGAAGCCGTGCCGCAATCTCCAATCGCCCAAATGCGAACGGGCTTCTTAGTTCCCGACAAGGGTGGAGTTACAAAGTAATGGTTGGTATCGTCCCCAGCCAAGACTGCTTTCAGCGTTCCGATCGAATAAAAATACTGCTGGTCGGCGCGCAGGCCGGTCAGCGCCACCTCATGATCCGTCGTGAGGGCGAGACTGCCACGCACCTCGGTCAATTCGGCCAGGTTTGTGCCGTAACGGACCACGCTCTCGCCCGGCAGGTCAGTGCGCCACTTCACCGTCACACTTCGGGGTGTGCCGTTCTGCAGGTACGGGCCACGCACGACGGCGGCCCACAGCGGGGCCGCAGATGACGCAACTAGCCATAGCAAAACTATGCGCTTCATCACTGGGATGCATATCGTTAACGCAACAAGGGGCGATATTCAAGCGATCACCCCGCACTACTGGCGCATTAACGAGGTTTCGATAGTATCTGCCCTGTGAAATCCAGGACCTCGCGCCGTAATTTTCTCAAAATTTCATCTGTCGCAGCGCTGGCTCTGGCGCAAAGAGCCGCGGCACAGGACAAAGCATCCGCGATTATCGTCGATCCCAGGCCGCTTTTCGACATCTCGCCTTATCTCTACATGCAATTCATGGAGCCACTCGGGGCCACGGATGCCTCGATGGAAGCCGCCTGGTCGTACGATCGCGACGACTGGCGAACCGATTTCATCGACATCACCAGGAATCTCGCTCCGCCAATGATGCGCTTCGGTGGGTTGCTGAGCCGTTATTACAAGTGGCGTGAGGGAGTCGGACCGCCGAGCGAGCGCCCGTGGTATCGGAATTACGTGTGGGGCGGCAAAGAGACCCACCGGGTTGGCACGCATGAGTTCGTGGACTTCTGTCGGCGTGTCACAGCCGAACCGCTCTATTGCGTGAATTTTCTGAGCGATGGATTCGAGCATTTCGGGCACAAGGCCGAAGGCAATCGCAGCGGCGACGCCGCGGAGGGGGCGGATTGGGTTTCCTATTGCAATGATCCTGACGAGAAGTTGCGGAAGTCCCACGGCCACGCGGAGCCTTACAACGTAAAATTCTGGCAGTTGGGCAACGAGACCAATTACGGCCGAGGCGGCTTCAACAAGGAACAGGCCATCGCGCGCACCATCGAATTCGCGAAGGCCATGCGCGCGCGGGACGCAGGCGTGCAGTTGATTGCGTGGGGCGATAACGGCTGGGCCTCCGACATGGCCGCGCAGGTCGGCGAGCACGTGAACTACATCGCAGTCCACATGATGCAGCAAACCCCATGGCGCAAGGATACCGTCCTGCAGGGGTGCGATTACCAGGAGGCGCCGGAGCGCGCGTGGGAAGAGTTGATGGGATTAGTTTCTGAACGAGTCGAGAAGAAGTTGCTGGCAGTCGAAGCGGAGTTGAGCAAATCACCGCTGCCGATCGCCATCACGGAGGGCCATCTCAGTCTGCAACCGCACAACGCGAGCCCCATTCTGACGGAGTGGTTGACGGGCGTTTATCACGCGCGGGTGATGAACCTGTATCAGTGCCACGGGGCGCGCGTGAAAATCGCCACCGCGGCCGACTTCAACGGCATGCGCTGGACGACGAACGCCGTCATGCACCAGGTCCCGGGCGGAGTCAGTTACCTGCTGCCGGTCGGCGCGGTCATGCGCTTGTTCCGGCGGCACGGAGGAGAGAAACACCTCGCGATAAAGTCGGCGCCGTCCTCGCTCGACGTGGCGGCAAGCCGCACAGGCGACAGAATTTTCCTGCACGTCGCGAACATGGATTATAATCGACCCGTGGAGACAACATTTGCAGTCGATGGCCTCGCGATCGCGGGAGCAAAAGTCTTTGAGATTGCGCCCGAGAAGCCGCGCCAGGAAATCAGCCCGCGCAATCCCAGGGTATTTGAGTCGCGCGAGAAGCCGGTGCCCGCCGGTGACGTGTTCAGTTGGCAATTTCCGGCGCGTTCGGTCTCAGCCGTGGAACTGACGTGTCGCGCTTAATGTCCGCCGCCTTCGGATTTGCGCAGAACCTTGAGCGATTCGGTAGTTTGTTTCGTGCGTTGTGTAAGCGAGTGAATCGTGTCCAGGCGGTCACCGAGAAGCGAGCGCAACTGGTCCGGCCCTGTGACGGAGTTCGCATCGGGCGGCGTCGAGAGCAGATCGAGCGCTTCGACGAGTTTTTCGTACATTTCGAGCAGTTCGGAATCTTCCTGGGAGCGTTGTCGCAGCGCTTGAGCAATGATTTCTGCGATCGAGTCAAGGCTCACGTTGCATCCGATAAGATCGTCGCCATAGATGGTGCGCAAAACCTCCTCCGCTGCGGCGACCGCGAGTTTCTCGGGACGTTCTCCTTCGTTCATGGCGTTAAGGTGCCGCAAAATGCCCTCAATTCCTATCGAAATCAGCAGAACTGAAGGCACGCAAAATGAATTGGCACAGACGCGGGCATGCCGATTACGCTAATCGCATGCGCCGCCGGTTGTTCAAAGTCAGCCCCCTCCTTACGTCGGGGGTTACAATCCTGATTTCGTCAGTGACGTTGATTGGAGCCTCGAGACCAGTGCCAACGATGCAGGCGCTGCCTCTGCCAAACCACGAGATTTCATTTCAGCGGGACGGCGAGGAACTCACGCGTTATTACTTCGCTCCGGATCTTCGGCGGCCATTTCTTTTTCCAGTCATGGGGCCGAGTGGCCGCTCGCTGACGCGCATGGGACATCCTCATGATCCGGAGTCGCACAGCCATCACAACTCCATCTGGATCTCTCACGCCAGCGTCGACGGGATTAGCTTTTGGGAAGACCGCGGTTCGGCCACGCGCATGCCCGGGCGAATTGTTCATCAACGCGTCGAGAAGTTCACTGACGCGGACGACGCTGCATCGGTGCTGATCGTCAATTCCTGGGTAAGAACGAATCAATCGCTGCTCATCGAAAAACGGTTAATCACCGTGCGTTCGCTCGAGCGCAACGAGTGGCTTCTGCTCATCGATTTGCAACTCGAACCGCAGGCCGATACCGTGACATTCGGGAAGACGCCATTTGGATTGCTCGGTGTGCGCATGGCCAAAACCCTCGGCGTGAACGACGGCGGAGGAGAAATCCGGAGTTCCGAGGGTGGCATCAATGAAACGAATGTGCTGTGGAAACGAGCGCGATGGGTCGACTACGCGGGCCCGATTAAAGACAGAACGATCGAGGGGATCACACTCATGGACCATCCGAGCAATCCCAATCATCCAACTTTCTTTCATGTGCGGAACGACGGTTGGATGGGTGCGTCCTTGACCTACGATGCGCCACGAACGGTGATGCGACACAAGCCGCTACGGCTCCGCTATGGGCTATACGTGCATCGCGGCGCTCCAAAGCTGTCGGCGCTGAACGAACAGTGGAAAACCTTCGCTGACCTGCCGATGAGCGCGTTGGATATTAAACGCCCTTGAGAAACGGCGGGATGGGACAATCAAGGGCATCAGCGATCGCTCGCAACAGTTCCGCTTCGTTGGCGTGAATCACGCCGTCAGCCGCGACAGTGTGGGCGCATGCATCGAGCACGTTCTTCTTGATCTGGGGAACGGCCTGGGCCAGGCGGCCGAGCGCTTCATCGAGCGGACCGAGCCCGCAATCGGGAGCTTGCAGCATGCGCAGCCCCGTCACGCCGTGGCGCAGGTGCGGGACTCCCGCCGCAAACCCTTTTGCCGCCTCACCGTCCTCCGCGTGCCCTGAATGCGCCAGGGCCGAGAGCAAAACCGAGCAGTCCGGGAGGAGCGGCTTGATTGTGTAGAATTGCGTAACGCTACGGTCCGGCCGTTTGAACTGGGATTGAAGGTGTCGCATCAAAGCTTTTGTGACCGTGTACTCGAACAGGTCAACTTCGCAGTCAGCCTCCACCAGCGCGCGCACGCACCGGTCGAAGCGCTCGTAATCTTCAGGCGGCAGTTGCCGCAACGCGGAGACCGCCAGCATGAGCAGCGGCAGTTTAGCGGATGGGTTTTGTGCCGAGAGCAAGTCGTGCATCTCCACGGTGCGGTGCTCGGCTTCACTGCCGAAAATCTCCCGGACTGCCGCCCGTTGTTGCTCCTCAAGCTTTTTGTCCTGGCTTAAAAGGAGGCCGAAGATCATTGCGGCCGCGCGTTGTGGATCATGCAAGGCCGTCAAAATTGTCTCAGGAAGGGCTGCGCGAAAGTGAGCCGCGTACTCGAGGTGCTTCGGCGTCACTGTGGCAACCTGTGACACGATCTCATCCGCCTCAATGTGTTGAGCGCGCATTGCGGCTGCGTGTTGGCCAGTGATCTCGTTGACGAGTTGCGTGGTGACACTGATCCCGGCTTCGGCTGCGGCTTGCTTGCGCGCCTGCGCTGCGAGTGAGAGCACGGCTGGGAATTTGCCGTCAAAAGACGGGTCGATCGCGCCAATGCGATCGCGCAGCGGTGGGTGCGTTGCCAGCATTTCGAACCAGGCCTCACCCATACCATTGCCAAAGTACAGGTGACTTGCTTCCTCCGCATGGGGCGTCATTAGCCGCGACCCATGGACGTAGCCGCCGATTTTTTTTAGCGCGTTGGATAGGCCGCCCGGGTTGCGCGTAAACTGCACTGCCGCGGCATCCGCCAGGAACTCGCGCTGTCGCGACACCGCGCTTTTGATCAGCCGCCCAAAAAACACGCCAATCCAGCCGATGACCAGCAATGCCAGCCCGATTAACGGCAGCGGATTGCCACCTTTGCGATCGCGCGCGCCGGAACTTGAGGAACTGCCGCCTGTGCGCAACAGGATCCGTCCGATAATCGCGAGACAGAGAATGCCGTGAATGATACCGATGAGCCGCAGGTTCAGCCGCATGTCTCCGTTGAGAATGTGGCTGAACTCGTGACCGATCACGCCCTGCAGTTCGTCCCGGTTCAGCATCTGCATGCAACCGCGTGTCACCCCGATCGCCGCGTCATTGGTAGTATGGCCGGCAGCGAAAGCATTGATCGACTCTTCACTTTGCAACACATATACATGCGGCACAGGCGTGCCCGACGCGATGGACATTTCTTCGACGACGTTGAGCAGCTTCCGTTCATCTTCATTTTGCGTGATTGGATTAATCGGGCGCCCACCGAGCATTTCGGCGACAGCCGCTCCTCCGGAACTCACTTCGCTCATTTTGTAGAGTGTGCCGCCGAGGATGATGGCGAGCGTTCCAGAGGCAACGCCAAGGAACAATTTCGGATGCCACAGCCAGGTGAGCGTGCCTGGGGCGTACATGTCTCTCAGAAAGAGAATCGCGAAGACGAGATAAACCGCGGCCACGATGAGTATGACCGCGAGGACGAAATAGATGACCAGCAGCTTGGTATTGCGCCGTGCCTGGTCCTGTCGCTCGAAGAAGTCCATACCAGCGGCAGGAGCAACCGACGATTAGCTGAACGATACCTTCGGCGCCTCTTTCTGTTCGGGCTTGTCGATTTCGAAAAGCTGCGCGGGGGCGAAGTTGAACGGGCCGGCGATCAGGTTCGTGGGGAAGCTTTCTCGCGCCGTGTTGTAGGCCATTACCGAATCGTTGTAGCTTTGCCGTGCGAAGGCCACCTTGTTCTCCGTCGAGGTCAGCTCTTCCATCAGGCGGGACATCGTTTGGTTCGCTTTCAGGTCGGGATAAGCTTCCGCGAGCGCGAAAAACCGGCCCAACGTGCCGGTGAGCGCCGCCTCCGCCCCGGCGAGCTGCTTCATAGCATTGGGATCGCCCGGAGTTTGGGCCGCGCGGTCGCTGGCGGCAGAAGCCGCGTTGCGAGCGGAGATGACAGCCTCCAGCGTATTGCGTTCGTGCTGTAAATAGCCTTTGGCGGTTTCGACCAGGTTTGGGATCAAGTCGTAGCGCCGCTTCAGCTGCACGTCGATTTGCGAAAAGGCGTTCTTGAAGCGGTTGCGCAGCGCCACCAGCCGGTTGTAAATGCTGATAACAAAGACCAGCAGAAAGAACAGCGGCACCACTACGACCACCACGATTAAGAATAGCTCTCTCATATCCTGATTTCCTTATCGGCTGAACGAGCCCGCCTATCCATTACATTTTGCGCGTCCCTTTGTACCCGTCAAAACAAAGGCCGGGGAAATCCGATTCCCCGGCCCTCAGTTCCTCCCGACACCAGTGAAGCCCGCGTCGGAGTTCCGCATTTTATGCGGTCATGCCTTTCTCACGAGCAGCCCAGGCTCTCGCCGCAATTGAGGCACTTGTAACAAGCCCCATTCCGCACCGCGACGTGCCCGCAACTGGGGCACGTCGGTGCATCGGATTGGAAGTGGGCAATCGCATCGCTCAAGCTATGCACGGCGCGCGCGTGGCCGTTGCCATTTTTCACGCCGTTGCTTTCGCCCGGACGAACTGACGCCTTAACATTGATTTCAGTGTCATCCGCCAGCGGCAGTTCACGCACGGGCCGGTTCACTTTTTTTTTCAGTTCTTCGATGAGTCCGGGCATGGGCAGGTCCGGTTGGCGTGTCGGACCGTTCGCGTCGCGAAATCCCGGAATGAAGGTGATTCCCATCCAACGGAACACGTAATCGATGATCGACGAAGCATTGCGAATGTCAGGATTCTTGGTGAAGCCGGAAGGTTCAAAGCGTTGATGCGCGAACTTCTTCACCAGCGCTTCGAGAGGCACGCCGTATTGCAACGCCATACTGGTGAGCGCGCCGACCGCGTCCATCAACCCGCCGATGGTCGAGCCTTCCTTCGCCATGGTGATAAAGAGCTCGCCGGGCATCCCATTCTCGAACAGGCCCACCGTGAGATAGCCCTCGTGGCCCGCGATGTCGAATTTGTGTGTGAGCGAGCTCCGCGTATCAGGCAGGCGGCGGCGGAGCGGCATGCCGGATTGCTCGCGCAACCTGGCGACTTCCACTTCGAGTTCCTTCAGGCGGGAGTCTCCCGCCGCCGTTTCTTTCACACCCCCTTCGTTGGTTTTTTTGGTGTTGAGGGGCTGAGACCGCTTGGAGCCGTCTCGGTAGATCGCTACGCACTTCAAACCCATTTTCCACGCCTGCACGTAAGCGTCACGGATGTCTCCCACCGTGCATTCCTGGGGCAAATTCACCGTCTTCGAAATCGCGCCGCTGATGAACGGCTGCGCCGCGGCCATCATCTTCAGGTGCGCCATGTAGTGGATGCTGCGCTTGCCCCGATACGCCTTGAACGCGCAATCGAACACCGGCAAATGCTCCGCCTTTAAACCGCTGCTCACCGTTACTTTGACGTCGCCGCTCGTTTCCTCCACGTCCTCGATCGTGTCGTACTTCTCAATATGCGCGACGATCATGCCGACCTCCTGGTCGTTGTAACCGAGCCGGCGCAAGGCTTCGGGAACCGTGCGGTTGACAATTTTCAACATTCCCCCGCCGGCGAGCAGTTTGTACTTCACTAATGCGATGTCCGGTTCCACTCCGGTGGTGTCGCAATCCATCAGGAATGCGATGGTGCCGGTCGGTGCCAGGACGGTGACCTGGGCGTTGCGGTAGCCAGCTTCGCGCCCGCGGTTCAGCGCGCGTTCCCAGCAGGTCCGCGCCGCCTCTTTCAAATAACCGAATTCCTGGCTGGGCTGGATCGTTTCGACGGCTTCGCGGTGCTGCTCAATTACCCCAAGCATCGAGCCCACGTTGTCCTTGGCCAACGGCTTCGAAACGTGCGCGCAACGCGCATCGCGATAGCCCTTGAACGGCCCGGCCACGCCTGCGATTTCCGCCGATTGCTCATAGGCATGCCCTGTCATGATTGACGTGATCGCTCCCGCCAGCGCGCGGCCTTCGTCTGAATCGTACGGCAGACCGTAGCTCATGATCAGCGAGCCCAGATTCGCGTAACCAAGCCCCAGCGTGCGGTAAATGTGCGAATTCTCCGCGATCTCCTTCGTCGGATAACTCGCGTTGTCCACCAGGATTTCCTGCGCGGTGATGAACACCCGCACCGCCGCCTTGAAGCGTTCAATGTCGAACGTGCTGTCCTCGCGCTTGAACTTCATGAGATTCAGCGACGCGAGATTGCACGCGGTGTTGTTGAGGAACACGTACTCGGAACACGGGTTGGTCGAGTGGATCGGCTCAGTGCCTTTGCAGGTGTGCCATTTCTGGATCGCGCCGTCGTATTGCAAGCCGGGATCGCCACACACCCACGTGCCCTCGGCGATTTTGTGCAGCAGCGCCGAAGCGTCTTTCTTTTGCAACGGCTTGCCGCTCGTAACAGAGCGCGTCCACCATTCGCGGCCATCGATCCCCGCCTGCATGAACTCATCGCTCACGCGCACCGACAAGTTTTCGTTTTGATACATCACGCTGCCGTAGGCATCGCCATTGTAAGAACCGTCGTAACCCTGCTCGATTAACGCCCAGGCCTTCTTCTCTTCTTTCTGCTTGGCATCGATGAATTCCTCGATGTCGCCATGCCAATCACGCAGCGTGTTCATCTTGGCCGCGCGGCGCGTCTTGCCGCCGGACTTCACGACGTTGGCGACCTGGTCGTAAACTTTGAGGAAAGAGAGGGGACCGCTTGGCCGCCCACCACCGCTCAATTTTTCCTTGCTCGAGCGGATTGGCGATAGATCCGTTCCCGTCCCGGAGCCGTACTTGAACAACATCGCCTCGCTGTAAGCCAGGCGCATGATGTCTTCCATGTTGTCATCGACAGATTGGATGAAGCACGCGCTGCCTTGCGGATATTCGTATTGCGTGGGGGCGCGCTCGGCTTCGCCCGTGACGCGATTATAATACCAATTTCCCTTCGCCGAATTTTTTCCCACGCCGTATTGGTGATAAAGACCGACGTTGAACCACACCGGCGAATTGAACGCGCCGTACTGATTCACGCAGAGCCAGGTCAATTCTTCGTAAAAAATCTCGCCCGCTTCTTTGGAAAAATAACCATCGGCGATCCCCCAATCGGCAATCGTGCGGCAAACCCGATTGATCAGTTGCTTGACGGAGGTCTCGCGCTCAGGCGTGTTCTGCTCGCCGTAAAAATATTTTGAGACGACCACTTTTGTCGCCAGCACGGACCACGATTTGGGGACTTCGACGTTTTCCTGCTTGAAAATGACCTTTCCGCTGTCGTCCGTAATTTCCGCCGTGCGTTTGTCCCATTCAATTTGCTCGAATGGCTTCACTTTGGCGTCGCTAAACACTCGCTCAATCTTCAACCCCTTGGAGCCACGCGTGAGTTGCTTACGCGAACGGCTGGAGGACAGGGCGGAGGTGCCACGGCGGCGTGCGGCCGTCGACGGGGCAGAGATCACTTCGTCACGGGCGTCGATCATCGTAAAACCTTTCTTTTTATGTTCATTTCTGGCCGGCGGATTTCGTGGGAAAATACGACTTATCCCCCTCCCTCCAGAGGCGCATCCGAAAGCCTCCCTCCAGGCTTGGATACCCCATTTGTAGGGAGCATCGGCAAGTAAACCACAATCTATTGTGGTTGCAAGCGAATTTTTCAAAAAAGTTACTCGCGGGTTATTCACACTTTTCCTCCACCCAATTTCGCACGTTTTCAGCCTTGTCTCCTTGATTTTGCCCATTTGTTACCAGTGGCGAATAAGCCTCGCGTGGATAACTAGGGGTTCCCCCATCCCGTGCGAGTTGCGGATTGATGACAAAAGCATGGATCAGTGTGACGCCGTTCACGGTCAGCAATCTTCACCTGCTTGACGCGCATTTATCATCGCCCGTGGATTCTTGACGGGCCGCTCTTCTTTTCATGCCTCCACGATGATTGGGGTGCTCGGCCTCTCCGACCTGGCGCACACGCGCTCGGCACTTCTCGCACAAGCAAAATGCAGACATCCGGGCCCCGCGCTGGTGAGTTGACTTGCAACCGCCTGAACGCTTCGGCCCGGACAAGGTCAAAGCTCTGCACACATATGAGAAAAGGGTGGTTGGTTTTTGGGCGGCCGCTGTCAGTAGTGCTGTGCCTTTGGGCTGCGGTGGCGGGACGCGGAGAGGAAATTGTCAGGCCGGCGAGCTCGATCTTTGCTGCCGATGGACGGATACCATCATCCATCGAGGAAATGTTGCCGGCGCATTCGCGCCTGGGGCTGGTCCGGGCCGAATGGATGCAGATGAATTCGCGCGCAAGCGCCGAAACCATCACAGGCATGTCATTGCAAGGATACATGTCCACGGATGTGGACGAGAGTTTTGCGGACACTTATCGGCGACTCGAAGAACGCCGTGATTTGTTCGCGACACCGCCCTCCAACAACCGCTTCGTGCGGGCAACCGATGCGATCTTTACGCCGGTACCGATTCAGATAGGCACGACTCAGATCAGCTTTACCCCCGTCACGGCGTGGAGGAAGCGCAACCCACTCTGCCTGCTGAACCCGTTGGTGTTTCATATCTCATTTTGAGAATGCGCGCGGCGTATTTGCTCCTGGTGCTTTTTCTTTTCCTGGCGGTTGCCCCCGCTGCCGAGAAGACGCTGGCCAAACCCAGCCCGGCGGACGCGGCGGTGGCGGCGATCGGATCAACGACCGAGCCGTGCGAAGCGTTGGCGAACGTTGCCCGCTTGCAGGGAATTCCTTTGGCCGGGATGCACCCTTTCAGCAACGGCACCAACGTGAATCCAGGTGATTCCATCACGGCGCTGGTGACCCTCGTGGAAAAATCGCGGAAGACGCAGTGGTTGCTGTATCTGAAAGCGGGGGCGACAAATGCGCTCACCGCTCCGACCGTCGCTATGAACAAAACATCGAAGCGGACAATGTATTCCTCGACCGGTCGGACGTTGCGATTTGAGTCGGCGCTGGCTCCGGCCACGGTGCGGACTCTCGGGCCATACGCCGCTTCAGAGCAGAAACGTAAGTTGAAGCCCGCCGACAAGACTGCGCAGCTGGCCCTTGATCAGGAATACCTGGGGCTGGGCCTGGACAAAGCAGCTATCGCCGTGTTGCGCCTGCAACACACAAAACCGAAAGGGATTATCTCCTTCGCGGGAAGACCGTTCAGCGAGAAAGACATCGCCCAGAGCCGCAAGCTCACCAACCTTGTTCACATGACCGCCGAGGACGAACGCGCGCTGGCGGGATCTGCGCCGGCGCTCGAATCGTATTTCAACATCGTGCAGAGGACGGAAGGGCTGAGCGACATCCTGTTCGAACTGGTTGATTTGCCGTCGATGTGGTCGATCGCGCGCAATGGAGGCGTAACCGTCAATTTTCGATTCTTAAACAAAGTCAAAGAGTGGGAAGCCGTGGCCGGGAAAATTTCGGTCTACGAAATCCCAATTGCGCTCGAACTCAACGGCCAGCCCTCGCTGATCGTCACAATTGTGGCAACAAACCCGCGTCCGCCACTGTTGGCGTGCGCCGGGATACTGGGGCTGGTCGCGACAAGGCCGGGCGCGAAAGATACTTTTCTTGCGGTGCAGGTGATCAGTGCAAAACATTCCAACGCAGCGACGAACACGGTGGCTGCGTTGGCCGGCGAGTGATACCAGCCCAAACTAGGGCTCCATGGGCGTGACGAAGCGGTAAAAACGATTGGTTGGGCCTGAGATCACGTTGGGAATCGTCAGGCTGCGGTTGTTCGTGACAGTATAGAAGTTCGTCCAATTCACCCATGACGCGTTACGCGGCTGGCTGGAATATTGCAGCGTGTAGTTTCGATCGGCCATAGCGGTGAAGCCGATATTGGCGCCGGGGGCGGCACCCATGGGTGTGATCGTGAGCTTCACAAAACTCTGCGCATTGGTGGCATTGCTTCCGGTGTAAAACTCGTCCCTGTTGCTCACGCCGTCGCCATCGGCATCCGCGAGGGCATCGCCCGGATCAGTGGGACTGAGGCCGTGGATGGTTTCCCAAGCGTCGCCGACGCGATCACCGTCATTATCGGTGTAAACGGAGAGGTTGGCGATAAGCGTAATAATGCCGCCGCCGCTGGTCGCCAGGTTGGTGATGACGGCAGTATAGGAACCGGAGTGCGTGGTGTTTACGTTGGTAATGGTGTAAGTGCTCTTTCCTTCGTTGAATTGCACGATGGTGACACCATTTTTTCGCCAGCGATAGGCGAAGGGCTCGGTGCCGACAGCGGTCACGTGGAAGATTACAGTGTCGCCGACAAACACGATTTGCCCCTGGGGCTGCTCGACAATAATGGGGACTAGCAAAACGAGCAGCCGGCCCTCGGCGCTGGTGATGGAACCGCTGACATCCGACACCATGACGCTGTAGTAGCCGTCATCGGCTGCTTCGACGTTTGTGATGGGTAGGCTTGAGTTGGTCGCGCCCTGAATGTTAGCGCCGTTAAAGCGCCACTGGTAGCGCAGCGGATCGACACCGATAGCCGTCACAGTGAAGGCCAGGTTGGTGCCCGGCCGAACGACGAAGTTCTTCGGCTGCACCTGGATTTGCAAGGTGGCAAAGCTGGTCCAGTTGGTCGGATCGTTTCCATAGGCTCCGAGGGTGATGCGCCTGAGGGCGGTGCCGCTGCCATCCGGCGCCGGCGGCCAGGGGGCGGCGTCGCGATAGTCAACGCGTTCCACGAGAATGTAAGGCAGGCCGTTCGTGGTCGGTGCATCGGGCTTGAGCAACTCAATACTGTCGCGCGAGTTATCGAGTTTCCCGTTGTATGGGCCAAACATCGGCACGCCGGTGAACAGGCCGTACTTGTTCAGGAAGGCGGTGCGTTGGGCGGAGTTCGCGGGGTCGAAGCTCACGACAATGACCGAAGAATTCGGCCCGATGGAGACGTTCGTGGGGAAATTGAAATCGACCGCATCTCGCAAGCGCCACGTGTTCGTGGGCACGGTTGAATCAAAGAGCGCCACCGGCGAAGTGGTGATGTTGTAAAGTTCGATGAACTCATCCGCTACGTTGTCGTCCCCGGCGAGATCGGGCGGATGGTACATGATCTGCCGAATGACGATGGGTCCGACTGCGGGAAGGGCGTTGGCATTGCTGATTGTGTTCGCGGATTGAGGGACGAAATGCTCGTCGCCGGTGCTGATGACATAGCGGCCAAAAGAAACCCCGTCGTTGGCGGCGCCGAAGTGGAAACCATGAGTGTAGCCGGTGAGTTCGCCGGCGGTGTTCGCCGAGAACAAATAGACTTCATCGCCCATCGAGCTCAGGGCAAAACTGTTGGTGCTCAGCGGATTGGCGTTGAACTGCGCTTCGGTGAGAACCAAATATCCGCCAGCGGGAACCATGGTGCCCGCCGCGATTTGATACTTCCGAGGCGTGCCAACGTCGTCGGTGAGATACCAGTAGCCGATGTCGGCTGCAGCCGAACCCGGGTTGAAGAGTTCGATGGCGTCCGCGGGCGCGCTGTCGGTGCGCGTAAGCGCTTCGTTGATAAGGACGGCCGGGATCGTGGTTGGCGGATCGTCGGCGCCCGGGGAACCGCCGCGGTTGGAGCTGGCGCGCCAGTTGACGGCGCTGTTGTGATCGGGATTGGAATTCGGGTCCTTCGGCACGAGCGAAAAGCCGAGGCCATCGGCTGCCACGGGCCATGGCGCTATGTCATTGTAATCGAAGGAACGAACGACCCCGCCGAGCGCGTGAGAGAGCGCGAGGGTTTCGCCGCCGTTATCCAGGCGGCCGGTGAACACGCCGTTGATTTGTACGTCGGAATAACGCGCCGCAAAGTTGGTCGGGTTGCGAACAATGACGAAGAACTGTCCGGGCAGCAGGCGCGTGCCATTCGTGAAAGCGAAGTTGATGCCGCTGGAGAATGAAATGCCGCTCAGGTCCTGCGTGATCGTGCTGGCATTTTTGAATTCGATAAACTCGAAATCATCCCCCGGGGTCAGCCCCTGGGGCTCCGGGTTGTACATGATTTCCGACACGAGCAACCGGCTGAGGTCCTGCAGCGTGTAGAACTGCGCGTCGACGATCGGGCTCCAGGTGGTGGCGTTCTTGACGCGGGCGCGCACGCGCGTGCTGAAGTTGATCGTGATGGGGGTTCCCGGTGTGTAAACCAGGGCGGTGGACGAGACAGCGCCTCCGCGCAACCGCGGGTCCGAACCGTCGAGCGTGAAGTAGAGCGTGCTCACGGCGTTGGTGTTGGTCATGTAAAGGCTGTAGCCGGCGGGGACGACTCCGCCATAGCTGCTGAAGGTCGGCGCCGTAACCGTGGGCCAGAGATTGTCCGCGCGCAGTTGCGTAAGGACGATGGCCGGGCGTTGAGCGAAAAACTGGCCATAGATGCGGTTCATTTCGGTGACCCAGTGAGTGCGGGTGTATGGCGTGGCGCTCTTCGAGTCGCCCCAGCGGGCCGACTCGGCCACGATCGCGCTCTGAATTTCATTGCTGCGGATGAGGAACGCCCTGCGGGCGCCATCAGTAGAGAATATTCCCCCGTTGAAGAAGTGTTTTTGGATGTGATCGGCGGCCAGCAGGCGGAACTCGGCATTCTGGGTCAGGCGCGACCAGATATATTGCGGACTGCTCTTCTCGAAGGCGCTGTTCTGCGTGGGATCGCCCGCGGCGAAGGGCCCCGTGCGATCGACAGTGAGGTTCTCGATCAGGAGGGTGTGTTCGGAATCGTGCGCGAAGAAACGGAACCCGCCCGCAATGCCCAATCGGTTGCGAATGCCGAACCAGTTGTTGGGCGAATTGTTGCCGAGGAAGTTCGAGATGGGCGCGTCGAGGTTCCCCCCAAAGATAATCACGAGCATGTAGTCGATCAGGTTCGGCACATCGAGGAGGTTTTCGTAAGCGGGGTTGGGAGTGCCATCGATGTTCAGCCCCTGCACCCGATAGTAAGCGGCATCGGTGGAAAAGCCCGCAACCGCCACGTCCCACAAGCGCCGCCAGGCATTTAAGTCGCCGTCAGTCGGTTCGATATTGTAGCCCAGATCGGGATCAACTTTTACGGTATCGTAATCCTCGGCGCGGCCCCCGAAGTACGTTTCACCGTAAGAGGCTTCGGAGCGCTCTTCGGTATTATACACGCCCCAGTACTGGCCGTTGACGTAAAGATGAAAGAAATTACCCAGCGTCGTCGGCCGGCCCATGGCGGTCTGGGCGTCGCGCGAGAACTGATCGCGCAGGCCGATCATGCGCGCGTCGTTTTGGAACGCCCACGAGTAGTTCTGGAATGTCCGCAGGTCGAACTTGTCGAATTCCTCTGCGCCGCCGGGACCGAACACGGGGTAGTTCAACTTGGAAGCGCCGTACTCCTGCCGGAAGAAAAGACGGAAGGCGTGCTTGGGATTACTGCCGTCACGACTGAACCCACCGCGAATGCGCAAACCCGCGTTGATCTGGAATCCGTCCGAACCGTCCGGGTGAATCAATTCCAGTGAAGTGGGCCGTTCCCACGTGCGCTCATCCCCGCTCGGGTTGGCGTAAATCCCCGTGGTGGGATTGAAGAGATGCCTCAAATCCGTGACGATGGAAAATGTGGGAATGGATTTGAGCGAATCCTTGAGCATCGGCCCCCACGTCGCGTTGTTCACGATGTCCGGGTCCATGCCGTAATCGATGATCTGGCTGTTGACAGTTCCCGGCAAGGGCCACTCCGGCGTGGGGCGCGTGCCCGCGGGCGATTGTCTGATCACGTCGTTGAGGAAAATGTAAGTGTGCGTGTCCACATCAGAGGACAACAGACCGTCCTTGAACGCGGCGGCACGGAGGGTCGTGGTGCCGCTGATCGGCAGCGGCGTAGCGTAAACGTACCCGTTCGTCAGCGTGGGGGCGCTGCCGTTGGTGGTGTAGCGAATCGTGGCGCCGAGCGTCTCCGTCGTGATCGCGACCGCGAAATTCGTTTCGTAAAAACCGCGGTCGTGACTGAATTTCGTGTCCGCGACGAAGCCGTCGAACGACGCGCCATTAAAGGCTCCTGGACTCGGAACGGTGAAGTAGCGATTGGTGAGGCCGACCGGTTTGTACTCAGCCATCTCGGCCATGATCAGGAAATCGGGGTTGTTCGCCGCCCGATTCAGGCCATGGATCGCCAGCAGGTTGTTACCATTGCGCAGCAGACCCAGCTGCGTTGTCAGGCTGATGTCTTCGTAATCGGCCCCCAAGTGCTCGGCGGTCGCCGTGGAATTCCAGACGGGTGCCGCCGGCGCGTTTCGCCGGGCCACTTCGAGCCCGTTCAGATAGGCCACAAAGCCATCGTCGTAACGCATTTGTAACGTAATCGACGTAAAAGAAGCGGCGTTGTTGACCGTAAAGGGCATGCGCACAAAAGCCGACGCGTTGTTGCTCAGCATTTGCGATTGTACATCGGTGCGGATGAAGCTGCGGTAGCCCGTGCTACTCCCACCGCCCGAAACAGGCACTGACCGCACTGCCAAGCCGGCATTAGCGACGTCGCCCACCAGACGAAAAGCCGCCGTGAAAGTGCCGATAGTTCCTTGCGCGGCAAACAACTCCACCTCAGAGCCGCCGCCGCGTTCGTAGAAAACCAGGCGCAATGGGTAGTCGCCCGCGGCGGGGAAATTGAACGTCTGGATCGTGTCGCCAGGGCCGCGCGGGGGGCCGTACTCTGACGTGAACGTGCCGATGGTGAGACGGAAACCGTCGTCGCTGTTTACGCCGAAGCTCCACGCGCCCGCGGCGGGGATAGTGATCGTCGCGACGGCCTCAATAACGAAATCCTCCACGTCGGAATTGATCGTGAGGCCAGGGAAGGTGCGGTCGCCGGCGAAATGGGCGCCAGCGCCGGTGTTCACATAATTGATCACCGGCGCCGTTTCGCTGTAGACGGCTGCCCGCTGCGAAGGCGTGCTGATGAGCGTTTCGGATTTTGCGAGGTCATCAATCAGCAGACCTGAAACTGCTTTGAAGTTGCGCACCGCGAAACCGGGAACGGTGGTCTCGTAACCCACGCCGTTGGTCCCGGCTTGCCACGTAGCGTCGTTGAAATCGTTGGTCAGCCACGTATTCCCAAGCGCCGAACTGGCCGGCACGTGTACCCGAGCCAAATGCCGATTCGTGATCAGCGGCGTGATAATGATATTTTGCGCCAGGCCATATGAATAATTCGCCCGCTGCGCGGGATAATTAAACTCTGTCGCGATCGTCACGCCATCGGGCTGCACCAGCGCCAGGTAATCGCCCCCGGCGTCGAGCGCGAAGCTCGTGTGCAGCGGTGCGCCGGCCACCCGCCGGTCCTTGCCCGACGCGAACACAATCATGAACGTGCTCGGCGCAATATTGGTAGCCGGGAACATCCATTGCCTGAAGTTGTTGGTGTCGTCGGTCAGATACCAGCCACCCAGGTTCACCGCGCTGGTGCCGGAGTTGAACAGCTCAATCCAGTCCGGCGAATCCCCGTCCTCGTCCGTCAGCCCGCCCGAGTTGTCAGCCAGGAATTCCGTGATGATAACGGATTGCTGCGCGTGGGAAAAACAAGCGAACGATAGCGATGCGGCTAACGCCATTAAAATAAATTTCACCATAGTTTTCGGCTTCGTTTTGATCGTTCACCGGCGAGCGCCGGTGAAACTGCACGGTCGATACGAGAACTCATGGACGAGACTCAAAGAGTGCCTAAAGAGATCGCGTCGTTCGTGGCTGTAATGCGCGACTCTAAGTTAAACCGCGCGCGAGGGGAAGTCAAAAGAGCGTTCCTGGAAGGGGGAATTGGCTGCTATCAATCAACTCTTACGAGTGCAACATTTATTTGATAACGGCCGATAGCGGCGCGTTCGGTTTTGAAACCGGCCAAAAACGCGGCACCAGAAAAATGGCGATTGCGTAAATGAGCAGCGTGAGCACCGCGCCCACTTTCAGGAAATCGCGAAAGCGATATCGGCCAGGCCCGTAAACCATCAGGCAGGAGGGTTCCAGCGGCGTGAGATAGGAACAACTCGCCGCCACGGCGATCATGACCGCGAACGTGCGAGGATTGAGGCCGAGTTGAAGGGCGGTCTGGATGGCGACCGGCACGACGACGATGGCCGCGGCCTGATTCGACATCGGTTGCGTCAGCAAAACCGTCAGCGCGAAGAAGCCGCTCAGGAGCCAAATCGGACCCGCATCGCCCACCCAGTTGACGATCAGCGCGGCGAGATATTTCGCTGTGCCCGTCTTCTGCATCGCAACGCCGAGGGCCAGCATGCAGCCGATGAGAATGATCGCTTTCCACTCGACTTCGCGATAGGCCTCCTCCGGCGTCACGCAACGTGTGAGGAACGCCAGCACGCTGCCCAAAATGACGGCAAGATGAAGCGGCATGACCTTGAAGGTCGCGAGTAGGATGGCCCCGACGAAGAGTGTCACCGCGATGGGCGCGCGTTTGCGGCGCGGACGCTTTTCGTGGAGCGTGCCGATAATGCGGAAAGCATGGTCTTCCTCGAGCGCCACGATGTTTCCACGATGGCCTTGAATCAAGAGCGTATCGCCGACACGCAGAGGGACGAGACTCATTTTGCGGCGCAGGTTTTCACCGTGGCGATTCAGCCCCAGCACTTGCAAACCAAAACGTTCACGAAACCGAACGCCCTTGAGCGTGCGGCCGATCAGCGGTGAACGCGGCAGCACGATCACTTCGACCAGTTCAAGGTGTTCAGACTGAACTTCGGGATCGGACAATTTGATATCGGCTTTGATCTCGATACCGGCGGTGTCCTTGACCTTGAGAATTTCCTCGCTGCGCCCTTCCACCAGAAAAACATCGCCGCTTTGAATGCGCATTTCCGGATACGGCGTGAAGGCCTCGGCTTTATCGCGAATGACGCGCAGCACCGTGAGGTCGAGGTCACGCCCCAACCCGGATTCGGTCAGGGTCTTGCCCACCAGTGGCGACGTGGGCAGCACGACTATTTCCGTGAGGTACGGCCGGACCATGTAGGGCTGATCTTCCTTTGCGGGCGGGGCCTGCTTCTTAATCCAATGGCGCCCCACGATAAACATATAGACTAAACCGACCGCGAGGATGGGTACACCGACCGGCGCCAGTTCGAACATGTCAATCGGCCCGAGATCGTGTTGCGTCATCAATCCGCTGACCACGATGTTGGTGGAGGTGCTGATGAGCGTCACCGAACTGGTGAGGATCGACGAGAATGCCAGGGGCAACAAAAGGCAGGACGGCGAAATACGCGCGCGTTCGGCCAGTCCAATGACGATCGGCAGGAAAAATGCGGTCGACGCCGTGTTGCTCATGAACGAGCCCACCACCGCGGAGGCCAGCATCACGACTACCAGCAAACGGGTCGGCGACGTGCCGGTATAGCGCAGAATGTAAGCGCCCGCCCAATCCATGACACCGGTGCGCATCAAGGCGGCCGTCAGCAGCAGCAACCCGAGGATCATGATCACGGTGTCGCTGCCAAAGCCCGCGAAGGCTTCCTTTGCGGGGAGCAATCCCGTGAACACCAGCGCCAGCACGAGTCCGAGAGCGACGACGTCGGGCGACACGCGCTCCAATGAAAAGAGCACCAGCGACGCCACAATGAGCGCCAGGAGTAAGGCGATTTCCAGTGTCATTACCTCGTCGAGTCCCGCAGTGAGGCAGTTATACCCGATGAGCCGCGCTGAAGGGAAGTGGGTGTGTTACCGCGTGTGCAACAGCGCCAGCGTTGCCCACGCCGTTGTGGACACCTGTTGGGCGTAGCTTTCGCCGCCGTGCGGGCGCGTCGTGGCCGGCCAACTGCCATCGGTGTTTTGGTTTGCCGCTAAAAATCCACGCCCTCGTTCGATCAGGTCACGTGTATCGTCGGTCTCGCGTGAGGCGGCCAGTGCCATCAACGCCATCGCCGTATCAAATACTTCCGGCGGCGAGTCCGGAAACGGGCCCCAGCCGCCATCAATGGTCTGTGCTTCGCGCAGGCGTTTGATGTAATTCGTGCCCGTTGCGTTCGCGTGCTCTCCGGACACAAGCAATAGCATAGCTGTTTCGGGCAGGTTCACGGGCTTGACGTTCGCCAGCCATTGCTGGGCTTTTCGCGCCGCTGTTTCTTCGGAGCCAGCCTCCCTTAACACCTTGAAAGCCATGTAAGTTGACAGCACGGAGCCGTAGGTAGCCGGTGAGCCAGCGACGCTCTGCGCATCGATTTCCCACGCGCCATTCGCGCCCTGGTCGGATGCAACGCGGCCAGCCGCCGATTGCAGCGCTGCCCGGTTCGTCACGTGGCCGGACTGAAGCGCGGCGAGCAACGATGCCGCGAACTGGAGATTCGCAAGGCGTTTGTCACTGAAGCCAGGGTCTCCCTTATTACGGTCCCAGGACAACGGTGCCGAGAGCCATGTCGTGGTGTCCGCCAGCGAGCCAACAGGCACTTCGTAGCCGAGCTTCGCCGCATCGTAGAGAGCGCGAGCGCCGTCACCGTTGTTGTGGCATGAGTAACAATGATTGTCCCTGGACCACGCGGGGACCTCGCGCGCGAGAAACGCGATTGCCTTTCGAACCGGGTCAGGCTCTTTAGGAGCCAGTTGCTCCCAACGTTCAATGCCAATAATGGGTAGCGCAAACTCAAACGCTTCGCGCCATTCCGCCGTGTCCGCGCGCAGGAACACATCGTAAATCTTCTTTTTTGCCCGAGGCTCGCTGGCTGCCCCGCTGGCTTCGTTGCGACTCCAAAGTCCCAGTTTCAGTCCGCCCTCTGCGGCATGATCGACGTGCCGGTGCAGAATGAACGAATCAATCTCCGGGATACCGTTAACGCGATGCCACGCATAGGCGTAGCCCGCGGCTTGCAACGTTTCACCATCGGGGCCGCTCGGGGTATGAAAGCCCTGCTCGGACAAAATAATTCGCCGCGGCTTGCCTTCGTAGCGCAGTTCCGGCCGCCTCAAATGAGCGGGCAAGACTTCCAAATTTTTAAACGTGATTCGCGGCGTCGTCTCGCTCAGCGTCGCCGACTTGTCGTTCCACGTTCGCGGTTCAAACAGGTTCTCCGGATAGGGGTGAAACGCGACGTGCCACTCGAAGTCGCCGCCTTCGCGCGCGCGGCGCGCGAAGGAATCGAGAAATGGCCGCGCGGGAAAGGCCTGTGCGGGATCGCCTCCGGGGTAGCGAATGTTCCAGTGGTGCTCTAGGGAAAGATAGACCCGTCCGCTCGTCGAATACTTGCGCACCGCGTCGTGGCAAATGCGCACCGCCTTTAAGTACTCGTCTGCGAGTTTCTCCATGCGGGCGCGCCCGAGATTGTACCAGAACCAGTGCGAATTCACCTCGTTGCCAACAATGAAATTCGCCGCGCGCCCATGTGGATAGCCTGGCTGCGTATAGCGTTCCGCAATGAACTCGAAACAGGCCCGCAACGTGCGCAAGCCCTCGGGCGTCGCGGTGTTGAACGCCCCCAGTCGATTCGGCGCCTGCGGCGAATAGTCCGGGTGCAGCAGAATCCTTTTGAGCGCGAGATCGTTCGGCTCATAAGCCAGGAGAATCAGACTGATCACCACGCCACGATCAGAGAGTGCTTTGACTTGCGCATCCAAACCCGCCAAAGCCGCCGGCTTCAGGAACACCGGTTCGCCATCGACAATCCACTCAATAGTTCCAGCCGCGTTCGTCAGCGCAACAAATTGGCTGATGTTGACGTTCAGCGCCGCGTGCCGGACGCCCAGCGCGAGCGCATCGTCCACCATTTGAACTTGCAAGCCCTTCTTGCTCGACGAGATGGGGAACGGGTCCGGATTGATCGTTCGATTTTGAGACGCGAAAAGAACTGCCGTGCCGCAGAGCCACCACGCGACGGCCACCGCGCGCAACGTCATGAAGCCACCGCAGCCGCCTGCTTCCGGTCCGCGAGAAAATCCAAATAGTACGCGAGTTGCGCCTTCATTTCTTTGCGCGGAACAATCGCGTCGATCAGGCCGTGATCGAGGAGAAACTCCGCCGTCTGAAAACCGGGCGGCAACTCAGCTTGTGTCGTGTCTTTGATGACGCGCGGCCCAGCGAAGCCGATCATGGCGCCGGGCTCGGCAATAATCAGATCACCGACGCTCGCATAGCTGGCCATTACGCCCGCCGTCGTCGGGTACGTGAGCACGCTGATGTACGGCAACTTCGCTTTGGCGTGGTAAGCCAGCGCCGCGCACGTCTTCGCCATCTGCATCAGGCTGAACATTCCTTCGTACATGCGCGCGCCCCCGCTCGCCGAGATGATCACCACGGGCAAGTGTTTCTCGGTTCCCTTCTCGATGAGGCGCGTGAGTTTTTCACCAACCACCGATCCCATCGACCCGCCGAGAAACGCAAAGTCCATCACGCCCAGCGCCACGCGCTGCTCTCCGAGCTTGCCGACCCCGGTGATCACCGCGTCTTTCAATCCCGTCGTTTTCTGATATCCGGCGAGCTTTTCTTTGTAGGGCGCCACGCCCTGAAACTCCAGCACGTCAACGCTCGTCATCTCCGCATCCATTTCCTCGAATGAACACGTTTCGACCAGAGAGTGAATGCGCTCGCGCGCGCCAATCGGAAAATGATGCTGGCAATGCGGGCAGACCTTCAGGTTTTCGTCCAACTCCTTGTCGAACACCATCGTCGAGCACTTCGGGCACTTGGTCCAAAGACCTTCCGGAATTTCCCGCTTTCGCGACTTCCCGGCGAGTTTGGGTTTCTTGGCAAATGCGGTCTCGGCAGTAGCCGGCGGCGGCGTTACGGCGGGCTCAACTGACTCCGTTCCAGGTATCTTTTTCGTTATCGACGTAGTCGCCATAAACTGCCTAACACCGCTATTAGTGTAATAGACCGCGAGCCAGCGTCCACACACAAACTTCCTCTGCGCCATTTTGGCGCAACAGCCGCGCGCACGCGTTCGCCGTCGCCCCGGTCGTCAACACATCATCCACCACCACGATTCGCTTCTCTCTGACGTCCCATTTCGTTCCGCGAAAGCGAAACGCCCCGCGCATATTCTCACTCCGCTCTGACCTCGAAAGCCGCGTTTGCGTTCGCGTATCAACCACACGCCGCAACAGCTTTGCTGCCACCGTAATACCGGTCGCTTTGCTCAGCGCGCGGCTCAACACTTGCGCCTGGTTGAATTCCCGGTGTTTTTGCCGTCGTGGATGCAGTGGCACCGGCACGATCATGTCCCATCGGCCGGCTTTTACCTTCGGCCCGGCCCCTCCTGCGAAAAGCTCCGTGAGAAACGGTTGGACCCAAAGTGCATTTTCGTACTTGTAACGATGCAGGATATCCAACAGCACTCCCTCCGCCCCAGCCACCGCGCGCGCATGCGAAAACGCCAGTTCCAGACTTCGGCAATTGCCACACTCAAAAACGCTCGTGATCTCTCCCGGAAAAACCGCGCCGCAGCACCGACAAAACGGCGGCTCGATCCACTTTACCTCCGCCCGGCACGCGCCGCACACGTAACCCTCCTTCGCCGTCGCGCGCTGCTTCCCGCAACCTTCGCACACATCGCCGTAGAAAAAGCCCAGGAACGCCTCGCCCCATTCCGCGGCACGAGCGGCGACAGACCGCAGGCCAGCTACGCGCGAGATTTCAGTGGTGACCGGGTTCATCAACTATCGTGCGATGCCCTCGCGTCTATGTACGCGCCGCGCGGCTTCGATATTTCCGAGCGTCGCCGTTGTTGCCGCCGGTTCCTGGGGCACGCCGCGCCACCACACCACACAACACAACGTGAGCAGCAACACCAGACAGGCCATCCAGCCGTCGATCATCTTTCCGGAGCCCCAGAGTGCGAGGTTCGGGGCTGGGCCATTACGCGTAAAAACGCCGTACGATTTGAGCCAAAAAATCCAGCCCGCGTGAACGCCCATTGAGAAGAACAGCGTCCCGCGCCGTTGATAGACCGCCGCCAGGACAGCGCCCGCCAGCAGCAACACGAAGAAGCCGGGCACAACGACCGCGGGATCGATGAAACCAGCCATCATTGTGGGAAGAAATTTCAGCCCTGAAAGCCACGTGACCTCGTCGGTGAATGCAGGCTTCTGAAAAAAATGAACGATCGAATACAACGCGCTGCTGGCGACAAGCGCGATGCTCCAATGATACACTTGCCGCAATGCGCCAAAGACAACACCCCGATATAATAATTCTTCAAGAAAACTGACGAGGACTGCCGTTCCCGCGGCCGTCGCGAGCGCCGAGGCGATCGCCGACAGTTCGCCGTTGAAAACCAGCACGCGATTGCCTGCCAGCACAGACCCCGCAGCAATGACCCCCAGCGATGCGAAGCCCAGCAGAAACCCCTTGCCGGCCTGTTTCAGCCAGCCGGGTTCGCGCTTCAACCCGACCGTTCGCCACGAATCGAGCCGACAGTAATACGCCAGCGGCCACAACCAGCAGAGCGCGACCAGCAACAAAGACCGGTTTACGAACCGATGAAAAGGCGGAGCGCTACTTTCGAGGATTCCCGTTCCATTGCCGGCCCAGTAGAGCCAGGGTGCGAGCAACCCTCCTCCCACAAAAACGGCAATCAGGTAAATCGTCACTGCCCGCACTGGCCGCATGAGTCGACGGTAAAAGCCCCATTTGCTCCTGCCAAGCCGATATTCTTTGCCCAGCTCGGCGCGGTCGTGTTAATGAGTCATGCACTCGATGGACCTGGACGATTTCAGCGAGTCCTCTTCGGACGCGGCGGGCAAGCCGCGCCCGTTCGGCAAATTCTATCTCCAGGAACTGATCAACTTGGGCGGCATGGCCGAAATCTGGCTTGCGACCGATCCCCAGGGCGTCACCTACGCCATCCGCAAACTGCACGACAAACTGCGCCTGAATTTCCTGGCCAAGCGGCGTTTCTTCCGCGGCTGCGAAATCCTTTCCAAGATCCACAATCACGAGGGCGTCATTAATTATTACGAGCACGGCAAAATCGGCGGCATTCCGTACTGCCTCATGGAATACGTCGAAGGCTCGAACCTGAAAATCCTCCTCAACAACGGCGACCCCATCCTCCAGGAACACGTTGCCAACATCCTCATCGACATGGCCGTCGGCCTCGAGCATGTCCATGACAGCGGGTTCATGCACCTCGACTTCAAACCCGAGAACGTGCTCGTCACACGCAACGCGAATGTCCGGCTTGTCGATTTCGACCTCGCCCGGCCCATTCCGGAAAAGCCGGAGAAGTCGTCAAAGAATCCCGGCACCCCCGCTTACATGGCTCCCGAGCAATTGTTGCGTCAGCCCTTCGACCACCGCGTTGACATCTTTGCCTTTGGCGTCACCGCCTTCGAACTCCTCACCGGCCAAAAACCCTTTGGGAGCGACACGCCCGATGAAATTCTGAAACGCCAGGTCGACCGCTCCAACTTCTCCACCCCGCGCCAAGTCAACGACGCCATTCCAGCCAATGTCGAAAAATCCATCCTCAAAGCCCTCGAGCGCGATCCCGACAAACGCCACCCCATCATGAGCGTCCTGGTCCATGAACTAAAAACAGCCCTCTACGTCTGAACCTCTATAAACCTCCCATCACGGCAACTCCCGAACCCGCAACTCCCGAAATTCGATCGGCGACCCTTCCGATTCTAAACACAAATAGCCCCATGCCGGTTTGCAATCCGTCCCGCCCGACACTTCCTCGCCGTTCACCCACAACCGCACCTCGCCGTTGATCGCGCGAATATAATAATGGTTCCATTCACCCACGCCTTTGCTCAGGTTCTTGCGCGGGAAACTCCGCTGCCCGCCGGGTGCCATCGGCGGGAACGGTTTCATGCGCGTCGAACCGGTCGGGAACACGTCACCGTTTGTCGTGAACCAATCCGCCTTCTTCTTCGTCTCCTTCTCGTATTGCTCTGTGTAACCGTGGTCCAATGCCTGCACTTCAATCCCCGTCGGTAGCCGGCCTTTGCCCGCCTCCAAATCCTTGATCGACTCTGGCGTGGCCCACAAAAAAATTCCCGAATTTCCCGCCGACTTCAGATGTCGCCACTGCGCGACCATCTCAAAATTCGTGTAAAGATTCGGCGACCGAATCACGCCGATGGGCTTGCCCGCGCAATACACCATGCCATTCGTCCACCGCCACGTCTCCGGATCGCAATTCACCTTCACGAAATCCGCGTCGCCCAGCGCCCGCCACCCCGGCCCGGTGCCGTCGATGAATGCCTTCTCCGCCGCCGTCGCTGGAAAAATCACGCACATCTGACTCACCACGACAGTAGCGAGAACCAACAATCTAAAAGGGTTCATCATTCGAGTGTTAGTCTTTGCTATTCCAATTGGAAGATCAAACGACACAGGAGTACCCGGGACTCGCCTTCTGTCTCCCGTTGTTCTATGCTTCAGTCGATGGCCGAGTTGGGCGAAGCCGAATTGCTGGCGCGTTGTCGCAAAGGCGAGAGCGATGCCTGGGACGCACTGTTCGATCGCCATTACGCCGCCGCCGGACGTTTCATTTTTCAACTCGGATACGACCTCACCCGCGAAGATGTTGACGAGATTTGCCAGGAGGTATTTCTGACCGTCGTCAAAAACCTCCACACGTTCCAGGGCAACTGTCAGTTCCAAACGTGGTTGTTTCGAATCGCCGCAAACAAAACGCGCGATTACCGGCAAAAGCAGACCGCGGCAAAACGCGGGGGTGGCCAGGTCACTCTTTCGCTGCACCAGAACAGCGACGATCCGGACGGGTTTGTCATCGATCCGCCGAGCAGCGCGCCGGGGCCGGACCTGTCGTTGATCCAGTCCGAGAATATCCTGCTCGTTGGCGAGGCGCTGGAGCAACTCGGCGGGCCTTGCCAGGAGATCATTGAACTGCGTTACTTTGCCGATTTGAGTTATGAGGAGATTGCGCGCTCACTGGACCTGAACATGAAAACAGTGAGCTCGCGCCTCAGCAAATGTCTTGATAAATTGGAGGCGGTGGCAAAGGCGTTGATTTCGCGGGAGAAAAAATCGCCGACCTCCGTCTAATAACTATGGCCGCGGAGCCTGAAAAGAAAATCGAAGAATTGCTGCACGCCTACTCGCGCAAACGGCGAGAGGACGCGGGCGCTCCTTTGGAGCCGCACCCGGCCACGCGCCGCATGTTGCAGGGCGAAGTCGCTCGCCAGTTCAAGGCTGGAGCAGCGAGTTCCGCGAGCCCGCGCCCGTGGTGGAAAACATTGCTCCTTTTCGGCCCAAAATACGCCGGCGCTATCGGCATGTTCGCCATTCTCGCCCTCGGCGTGTGGGTCATCACGCAACAGGACCATGATTCGCGGAGCGCGCGTGAAGTCGTCTCACAGCAAACGGCCGCAGCGGACGCCGATGCGTCGCGCTCCCTTGAAGAGTCCGCGAAACGCAGTTCCGAACAGTTGCGAGAAGTCGATGACCTTGCGGGTATTCGCCCTGCGCGCCCGGAATCGCTCAACAAAAAAGCGGAGGGGACGAAAGGGCGCGCCGACGTCCTGGAAGATCAAGAGAAAGTACAATTGCGCGATGCCGAGAATCGCCCCGCGCCTTCCGCAGCGCCTGCGAGACCCGAGTTAAAAGTGGCCGAGCAACTCGGGCGCGAAAAACAAGTGATGTTGCAACGCCAGGAGGAAGCGGGGCAGAAGATCGCCGAGGCAGTCGCCGGCGGCTCGGTCCTGAGCAAAGACAAATCCGCGGTCCTGGCCGGCGAAGCGGTGGGCGTACAGGAAAACCGATTTTACAAACTCAACGATGGGAAAGGGGACACGATCGTGCCGCCGCCCGCCGTAAACCAACCCATCACGGCCGGCCTTGATTTCGCGGCGGCCAAGCCGACCAGCGACGTCCAGCTTGGCTACTCAGCGCGGCTGGTTACTAACGCGGGTGGCACAGAGGGCGCTGCGGGTTTTTACAGAGGCGTGAACCTTGCCGTTACTGCTACGACGAATGCGCCTTCCCAGGCGTCGCTCAGTTTTGCCGACGGTTTCGCGGTGCCCATGAGCGAATGGTCGGCCGTGATTGAGCCAACCAAGAATGAGATTGCGGGCGCGCGGGTCTTGAGCAACGTCACGCAGGAATTTGAGGAGCGCGAACGCATGACTCCCGCGCTGCTGCGCAAATTCAGCGTCGAGCAAAACAACGGCCGAATTCGCATTCGCGATGCCGAGGACGGCTCAGTCTACGACGGCGAGGTGCTAGCGGCGTCCGAATCGAACGTTGCTGCAAAAGAGGCAACCGATGAGCTGCGGCGATTGCGCAGGAGTGCCGCTGACGCCCGGTCTACTCCCGTTACCTTCCGCGCCAGCGGCGTGAATCAACGCTCGAAACAGGTTGTCATCATCAACGGCGAGTTGAGCGACGAGCAGGAACGCATTGCAGGCGTCGCCGGAAGACTGATCACCGAAACACCGGCTGCTCCCGCCGCTCCAGCGCAAACTGTCACCGCGCCGGCCACTGTCACGCCTCCGGCTGACCTGGCTGCCGCGGGCCAGCGCGCTCAGGCCGGCGCCGTTCGCCAGCCCCAGGGCCAGACGCGCGCCGCACCGGTTACGACCACTGCAGGTGTAGCAGTAACCGGCACAACAGCGGCAGGCAGATCGAATCAGCTTTTCGGCGCAACGACGTTGCGCGCGCGTGTGCAAATCGGCGCAACCAACGAATTGAACATGCGCGCGATTCGGACCAAATGAGGAGCCGCGCCTGGTCTTAGTCCCCACCGCCGTCGCCTCCACCATCACCGCCGCTGTCGCCGTTGTGGCCGTGCGAATCAGTCGGGCCCGGCCCGCCATCGGCCCCTTCACGGTTAGAAGTCGTGTCGCCGCGTCGCGAGGCCCGGCCCGCCATGACAAAAAGGATAAGAAGCACCACTGCGACGATTACGATGATTTTCATCAGGCGATAGTTGGGAGTGTGCAGCAATGCCTGCCTCCGCGCAAGCCACGGGAAAATAGGTCGGGGGCAGCCGAGCGGCCCCCTTTTAAGGTCCAGGAAGGGCATGACTCTTGGCACGCAACTTTCTACGAGAATGATTCGCGATGAAGGCCAAATCGATGTGGAAAATCGTTGCCCCCGCAGTAATCGCCTCGCTCCTTGCGGTCGGCTGCTCGAAGAAGTCTTCAGACTTCTCTGAAGCCGCCGACGCTGACGTGCCCGAAGTTGCCGACAGCAACATGACGGCAGAGATAGACAACATGGCGGAGGCGATCCTGCAGTCAGCCGACAAAATGGAAGCCGCCGACTGGTTGACTCAGCACCCAACCAGTCACATGGGTGGGGATGCGAACGGGCAACCGATACGGTTGGCACCGATCGTTTCCCGCCTGCGAGACGCGGGCGCTCAACGCATCGTCATCAATACGGCCAAAATTGGTCAGCGCGAGTTCCCCGCGGGAATGGTGATAGTCCTGCCGAGCGATGCCGGGCCGCGCCGGAAGGTTTTCAAGATGGACGCGCAGTTGAGCCAGGCCTGCCAGCAACCGCCTGTTATCGACAGGGGCCAGAAGTATTTGCACTACGGCTTCGACTGAGTCTCGATCATCACGAGGTCATGATTGTCGAGCAGCGCGGCCAGAGCTTCTTTGGCGGTCACGTTTTCCCATCGAATCGAAACCGTCATTTCGTTGAAGGGCGGCGCGGCCAAGCGCGGATCGAGGATCACATTCAGCCGTGCCTTGCGGGCAAGCTGCCGGATCGCGTCAGGCAACCGTACGTTCTCCATCTCAACGAGTGGAATGGGCTCCTCGGCTGATGCCAGTGGAGTACCAGTGAAAAGCGAGGCGACGGCGAGAAGAATGAGCGATCGGCGTTTCACTCCAGTAAACTAAGCCATCATCTTCGACCTGCAACTTCGCGTGCTACACGCCTGTCGGAAGCAACTCTTTGATCCTGCCAACGACCTGGTCGGGTTTGATGGGCGTGAGAGTACCGCCACGAAGTTTGAGTTCGACCTCACCTTTGGCGAGAGACTTTTCGCCGATGCCGATTCGAATGGGGAAACCGACAAGGTCGGCGTCCTTGAACTTCACTCCGGGGCGCTCATCGCGGTCGTCGATGATCACTTCGACGCGGGCCGCCGAAAGGTCGGCGTAAAGTTTCTCGGCCAGCTTCATCACTTCAGTCTCGGGCGACACCGCAAGCGGTGTGATGCAGACCGCGTAAGGCGCAACGCTGATGGGCCAGATGATGCCGTCCTTGTCGTTGCACTGCTCGATCACAGCCTGGAGCGTGCGTGTGATACCGATGCCGTAACAACCCATGACCGCGAGTTGCTGCTGGCCGGCTTCATCGAGAAACAGCGCATTGAGCGATTTGCTGTACTTTGTGCCGAGCTTGAAAACATGCCCGACTTCGATGGCCCGCTGTATTTTCAGCGGCTGCCCGCAATTCGGACACGGCTCGCCCGCGCAGACCGTCCGCAAGTCTGCCCAGTGGCTTGCCTTGATGTCGCGGTCGATCGACACATTGCGCAAGTGGAAACCATCCTCGTTGGCGCCGGTGGTCATGCCGCTGGCGCCGCGCAGCGACTCATCCGCGTAAACGGGGAAATTCGTAACGTTCACCGCGCCCAGGCTGCCGGGGTGCGCGCCGAGCGCCCCAAAGATTTCCTCGGGAGTCGCCGCTCGAAATTCGCTCGTGCCAAACGCGCCGGTCAGTTTCGCTTCGTTGGCCTGGTCGTCTCCACGCATCAGGACCAGAGTGATCTTGCTCGCGACGACGTAAACGAGTGTTTTGATCTGCGCCTGCGCCGTGACGGAGTAAGGCGGCTTGCTCAATGCCTCGATGGTGACGACACCGGGCGTCGAAAATTTTTCGATCGGCGAGTTCGACGGGGCGAACGTTGACTTTCGTCCACTGGTCGCTTTCTCGACATTCGCGGCGTAGTCGCCCTTTTCGCAATAGACCACTTCGTTCTCGCCGGTCTCGGCGGGCACCATGAATTCATGCGAGAACTTGCCGCCGATCGCGCCTGTGTCGGCTTCGACCGGCATGGTTTTGAGTCCGCAACGCTTGAAGATGCGCGAGTAAGCGTCGTACATCTTCTGATAGCTGGCCTGCGCCGCTTCGTCGCTCACGTCGAAGCTGTAGGCGTCCTTCATGATGAATTCCTTCGCGCGCATCAAGCCGAAGCGCGGGCGGATCTCGTCACGGAACTTCACCTGGATTTGGTAAAAATTGCGCGGAAGCTGGCGATAGGAACTGATCTCGTTGGCGACGAGCGTAGTGATGACTTCCTCGTGCGTTGGGCCGAGCACCCATTCCTTTTTGGCGCGGTCGCGCACTTTGAAGAGCACGTCGCGCATGATCTCGTAGCGGCCGCTTTGTTGCCAGATGTCTGTGGGTTGGAGCGCGGGCATGAGCACTTCCAAAGCGCCGGCACGGTCCATTTCCTCGCGCACGATCTGCTCCACCTTCCGCAGCGCGCGCAGGCCCAGCGGCAGGAACGTGTAAAGTCCGCCCGTGAGTTTGCGAACCAGCCCGGCGCGCAAGAGCAGCTTGTGCGACGCGATTTCCGCGTCCGCCGGCGTCTCTTTGAGGGTCGGAATTAAAGCTCGAGTCCAACGCATTCGGCGAAAATTGCACGGGAGCAGGCGTGAAAGTCGAGTTTTTACCGCCAGCGGGTGAATACCCCATTTCTGGAGGCAAGTCGCGGATGCTAAGGAGGATGACCTGTGAAATCCGAATCGGTGGGAACCAAACCTAAAGGCGTTACACGCAACACCCGGCGGTGATCTTAACTGGCTCACTACGTGTCCTCGTGGTCGAAGACTCCGAGGACGATGCTGACCTGCTCCAGTTGGCGCTGAAGCGTGGCGGCTACGAGGTTTACTCCGAGCGCGTCGACAACCCTCAAACCATGGACGCCGCCCTGAAGCAAGGTGGATGGGACATCGTCATTTCCGATTACGTAATGCCACATTTCAGCGGGCTGGACGCGCTGAAGCTGATGCAGTCGCACGGCATCGACCTTCCCTTCATTATTGTTTCCGGGCACATCGGCGAAGAGCTGGCGGTCGAGGCGATGAAGACCGGGGCGCACGATTACGTGATGAAGGACCGCCTGGCGCGGTTAGTGCCCGCAGTCGCCCGCGAATTACGCGAGGCACAGAGCCGGCGGGCGCGCCGGGCCTCCGAGGAGGCACTGCGCGAAAGCGAAGCGCGGCTCAAGACAGCGCTCGAAGCCGAGCAAAAGGCCCGCGCCGAGGCCGAAGCGGCCGGCCGTGCGAAAGACCAGTTCCTGGCGATGTTGAGCCACGAATTGCGCACGCCGCTGACGCCCGTGCTGATGCTCACGCAGACAATGCTTGCGTCGGCGAGATTGTCGGCGAAGGTGCGCTGCGCGTTCGAAGTGATCCAGCGCAACGTCGAACTCGAAGCGAAGCTCATCGATGATCTGCTCGATTTGACTCGCATCACGCACAACAAGATCGAGCTGCAGTTGCAAGCCGTGGACGTCCACCAGTTATTAAAGGCGGCAGTGGAAATCTGCCATGGTGACGTGCAAGCCAAGGGCCAGCGTTTGGTGGCCAAGCTCAAAGCCGACCGGCATTTCGCGCAGGCCGATCCGGCGCGGCTCCAGCAGGTTTTTTGGAATTTGATCAAGAACGCGGTGAAGTTCACGCCTGCCGAGGGCACCGTTACCGTCCAGTCGGCAAACTTTGGCGATACGATTCGTGTGCGCGTGAAAGACAGCGGCATCGGCATTGAAAAATCGCTGCTGGAAAGGATCTTCAAACCCTTCGAGCAGGGCGGCCAAAAAATCACGCACGAATTTGGCGGCCTGGGTCTAGGGCTGGCGATTTCAAAGGCCACGATCGACGCCCATGGCGGCAGGCTCAGTGCCCAAAGCGCGGGCAAAAACACAGGCGCGGAATTTACTGTTGAATTGCAAACCATTCCTGCAACCCATGAAACGTAAAAAATCGCTCCATATCCTGGTGGTGGAAAATCATCAGGACACCCTCGACGCCATGAAGATGTTCCTCGATCTGACGGGACACAAAGCCGAGACTGCCGGAACCATGCAGGCCGCGCTGGAGGCGGCTTCGCACAGCGACTTTGATCTCGTGATCACGGACATAGGTTTGCCCGACGGCGACGGCTGGGAATTGATGCGCCAATTGCGCGAGCGCGGCCCGGTGCGCGCGGTGGCGATGAGCGGTTACGGCTGGAAGGAAGATTTGGAGAAAAGCCGGGCGGCAGGGTTCGAAGCGCACCTGCTGAAACCGCTGAAGATCACGGAACTGGAAAACGTGCTCCGCAAAATGGAGCAAGCAGTCGCCGCCGACGCTCCGAAACGATCGCGCGGCAAAGCAGCCGCCGTGGCGGCTTAGCTGGCGGTATGCGCCCAGACCTCAAGGGAGGTTTGGAGGTAGTTTTCGATTCGGTCGGCTACGGCTGTTTCGTTATATTTCGCCAGGACCTCCTGTTGGGCGTTCTCCGCAATTTTGGCGCGCAACTCCGGTTGCTGAACGAGTTGCTGAATCCGTGAGGCGAGTTCGGCCTCATCTCCCGGCATGTAGGTGAGCGCGATGTCGTGGCGAAACATTTCGCCAGCCCCTCCTGCGGCTGTCCCAATCACCGGCAAACCCGAGGCCATCGCTTCCAGCGGTGTGAGGGAGTAGGGCTCGTTCCACTCGGTGGTGTGCAGGAGCACGTCGTGTTTGCGATAAACGGCGGGCAGGTCCTTGTTGATGTTCGACATCGAAAGGAACTCGACCGGAAGCTGGTTTTGCGCCGCATAGGAACGGAGCTGAGCGATGTAATTGGTGTCCCCTCTTCCGAAGATACTGAGCGTGACGTTCACTTTGTCCTCGCGGAGGATGTGCAGCGCTTTGAGCGCAGTCAGCGCGCCGCTTCGCTCGTCGAGGTCAGCGACGATGAGCAGCCTGGCGGCTGGTATCGATGGCGGCCTCACTTCACCAACGAACGATTGCGTGGGTATCCCCGGATAAATCACTTCGGCGTGATTGACTTTGAAGCCGGCCTGTTCGGCCTGTTGCTTTAGCGCCTGGCTGCAAAAGTAAATTCGGTCGAAGCGGAAGGCGGAAACCGCCCCGGGCTTGATCGAAGTTGGGTTGGCGTACAACGGCGCAATGCGATCGTAGCCTTTGATCATCCGCGTGGGAGCGAGATGATCGAGTTGGTTTCGCCGGCCGAACAACTCCGCGAAGAGGCGCATCGGAGCCAACCCGGGTTTGTTCCACCAGCGCAGCCACGCGTCATCGCGGATGCCTTCCGAGATCCAGGAATCGGCAACGTCATAAACGGTCGGCAGTCGCGAGTTGCGCAAAGTAAACACAAATGATTTCGGCAACCCGTGAAGGCTGTAGACGTGAATCAGGTCCGGCTCAAACGCAGCGATGGTTTCGCGCAAAATTTCGTGATTTTGAATTTCGAGGGCGCGCAATTCGCGAAAACGCGTGACGGCCTTATGCTCGTAAACGCCGTTCAGGACCAGGCGGCGGTTGATCTCTCCCCCGCGCTGCTCGTTGATCATGCCGTGTTTGGAAGTGAGCACGTGCATGGTGTGTCCGCGCAGGCGCAGCGCGTCGGTCTGCGTTTGGCAGCGCAAATCGTAAGTGCCGGCGTGATGCGGGGGGTACAGATTTGTGAGGACGAGGATCTTCACGTGGAGGCAGGTTGAGAAACGCGCGACGAACTGTCAACACCTTGGGGTCGTTGCCCTATTTTCAACGTTGGAACCGGCCTCCAGGATAGGCTATATGGGCTCCTGGGAAAATTCTTTAGTACTCCTCGCTGATGATAACGAAAACGACGTGCTCATGTTCCGTCGTGCCGCGCGCCGGGCCAACTTTGATCAGCCCTTGCGCGTCGTCTCCAATGGCGAAGAGACGATTTCCTACCTGAAGGGAGAGGGCAAGTATGACGACCGCGCAAAATACCCATTGCCGGGGGTCGTGCTGCTGGATTTAAAGATGCCGCGCAAGAATGGCTTTGAAGTCTTGCAGTGGATGCGCGGGCAACCGGCCTTCGACACGATGCAAGTGGTGGTGCTGACCAGTTCGGATGAAATCCGCGACATCAATCGCGCCTACGAACTGGGCGCGAACTCGTTCCTCGTGAAGCCCCTGTCCTTCGATGAGTTTGTGGGGATGCTGGAGGCTTTGCGCAGCTATTGCCTCCGTGTGTGGCAGGTGATGAACCGATCCAGGCCCACTGCCGCCGCGGCCGCGGCCGCTTGAATCAGCTCGCGGAATCGAGGTAACTCTGGAGCAGGATCGCAGCCGCCGTTTTGTCGACTTTCTCTTTTCTCTTTGACCGGCGCACGTCGGCTTCGATCAGGTATCGATTCGCCTGCGCTGAAGTCAGCCGTTCGTCCCACGTTTTAATCGGGATCGTCACCTCTGCTTTCAAGGCGGTGACAAACTCCTGCACCTTCGTGGCCGCAGGACCGTAAGTGCCGTCCATATTGCGCGGCACGCCGACGACGATGAGGCCAACGTCCTTTTCGGCGAGGATTTGCTTGAAACGTTCGAGGAATTTGTCGAGCGGTTCGGCCAGAATGTACTCCAGCGGCTGCGCGATCACCTGCATTTCATCGCTGACGGCGATCCCCATGCGCTTGCTGCCGTGATCGATCGCAAGGACCCGCATGCTACAGAGTCTTGAAGACTCGGGCGGCCGCGTCAACTGTGCGCTCGATATCAGCGGACGTGTGCGCCGTGGAAAGGAAGCCTGCCTCGAATTGCGACGGCGCCAGGTAAACGCCTTCGGCAAGCATGCCGTGGAAAAATTTTGCGAAACACACACGGTCGCTTTTCATGGCGTCGGCAAGATTGTGGACCGGCTGGTTCGTGAAGTAGCCGCAGAACATCGAGCCGACGCGGTTGAACTGAACGGGGATTTTCGCGCGGCTCGCGGCGTCGCGCATACCGGCTTCGAGCTGCGCGCCAAGCTTGTCCAATTGGGCGTACGCGTCTGACGATCGGAGCTCCTTCAACGCGGTAATCCCTGCGGCCATGGCAAGCGGGTTTCCGCTCAGCGTGCCCGCCTGGTAAACCGGACCAAGTGGCGCGAGGCAATCCATGATTTCGGCGCGGCCACCGAAAGCACCAACCGGCAAGCCGCCGCCGATAATTTTACCAAAACAGGAAAGGTCCGGCTCGATGGAGAAGCATTGTTGCGCGCCACCAAAGGCGAGGCGGAAGCCGGTCATCACTTCGTCGAAGATGAGCAGGGCGCCGTGTTTTGTTGTAATCTTGCGGAGAAACTCCAGATAGCCAAGCTTCGGGATGTACAGTCCCGCGTTGCCGGGGACCGGCTCCAAAATGATTGCAGCAATCTGACCCGGGTTGGCCTCGAAGGCCGCTTCAACACTTTCTTGGTCGTTGAACGGGGTCACGATCGTGTGTTGAGTAAACGCGGCGGGCACGCCGGCGCTGTCCGGATGTCCAAACGTCAGCGCTCCCGAGCCCGCCTTGACGAGTAAGGAGTCCACGTGGCCGTGATAGCACCCGTCGAACTTGATGATCTTGTCGCGCTTCGTGAAGCCGCGCGCAAGACGAATGGCCGACATCGTTGCCTCGGTGCCGGAATTGCACATGCGGACCTTTTGAACGCTCGGGACAGCGGCGCAGATCATTCGCGCCATTTCGATTTCAAATGGATTTGGGATGCCGAAGCTGGTGCCGTGACGGGCGGCATTCTGGACGGCCTCGACAATTCTGGGATGCGCATGGCCCAGGATCGCCGGTCCCCACGTGCCGACGTAATCGACGTAATCGTTTCCGTCGACGTCCCACACGTGGACGCCTGCCGCTCGATCCACGAAGAAGGGCTGTCCGCCGACCGCCCGAAAAGCGCGAACCGGCGAGTTAACCCCTCCGGGAATATATTTCAGGGCTTCCGCAAACAACGCCTCGGATTTGGCGCGGCAAATCATAACCGGCGGGGGGCTGGCGCAAACGCTTCGGCGAGCGAGCCGTGCGCAGTGCGCACCACCGTCCCAATGCCAATCTGCTTGCTGTCGAACCAACCCTGCTTTGTCTCCAGCACGTATTGGATATTGTCGGAAGCAGCGATGACGGGCTGTTCGTTACGCGGCTGCAAATCGTGGATTTCGATAATAGTCCCTTCCGGATCGATGTAGGCGCAGGAAAGAGGCACTTCCGTGTTCTTCATGTAAAACGCGGCGCGTTGTGGCACGGGCAGCCGAAACAACATACCTTCGTTCTCCCCGATGTCCTTGCGGTGCATCATGCCCGTCGCCAACTCGCGCGGCGTAATGGCCAGTTCGGCGTCGATCTCGTGTTTGCCAATCCAGAGCTTGAGCGAGGGAAGCTTTGGCAGGGCGCGATCCGAATAGACGTTGGTGTTGACAGGCATCGGCTGTGATGCGGGCCGCGGGGCTGGCCGGTTGCAGGCGACCAGCCAGAGTGAAACTGAAGAAATAAAGAGCCGCTGCCATCGCATACGCCGAAGCGTGCGAGATGACAGCGGCGTTTTCAACCCCTGTTTGTGCAGGGGCGAAATTAGTAGCGCGGGCACCTTGCGTGCGGGCCTGCTAATGGCGATTTCTCGCCCAGGCTGAGTGGCTCCGCAAGCAAAGGGGCCGCGCTACAGGCACGATCCTACAAGGTGCGCCGGCCGCTCACGAAGCTGATGATCAGCATTACGAGCGCGACTACGAGCAGCACGTGGATAAAACCGCTCAGGGTGTAGGAACTGACCAGACCCAACAGCCAGAGCACTAACAGAATAACTGCAATTGTCGTTAACATATCCCCTCACCTCTCTTTTCTACAACCAGCCCGCCGTTTGACATGACGCAAGCTAACGCGCCCGGGGCGGCCTCGCACATGGGGATTTAACCTGTGAGCGCGGTAGGAGGGGTAATTGGTGGATCTGTAGAGAGCACGAACAGAGCATGAAACCGTCATGATCGGTATCAAAAAGTAGCGCAATCGCAACATTCCGTTGGCCGGGCGGTTTCGAGCTGCAGGGGGGTTTTGGACTTGCGTGGGGCGGGGTTTTGCATAAGGGTGCAGTTCCGGGGAAGGGATGGAGGCCAAAAAAAGCTTGCAGGGCTTATTGAGATTTAGAATTATTCCAAGTATTGATTTCGGTGGACGGTGTGCCACCGTACCGTCGTGAAGGATCGTGTCCACACAGAGCAGTTGGCCGAACGGCTCGCCAGCCGCGGCCTGCGTCCGACCGCGCAGCGCGAGCACGTTTATCGCGTGCTGCTCCAGCACCGCGACCATCCCACTGCGGAGCAGGTCTTCATGCGGGCGAAAAAGGGCATGCCGGATATTTCCATGGCCACGGTCTATAACTGCCTGGAGGCGCTGGCCAAATGCGGCCTGCTCAAGGAAGTCAATGTCGACCGGTTCGCGATGCGCTATTGTCCTAACATGGAGGAGCACTGGCATTTTCGATGCGACAAGTGCGGAGAGGTCTTCGATATCGACGTTCCGCCGGCAAAGCTTCGGCCTGAGATGCCCAAAGGTTTCCAGCCGACTGCTTTTGAGATTTCAGTCCGCGGTGCATGCCCGAATTGCGCCAAAAACAGCTAACTCCAGATGAGCACAGCAACAGAAACAATCGAGGGATTTGTCAAGCAGGAGTACAAGTACGGCTTCTACACCGACGTGGAGACCGACTCGGCGCCGCCGGGATTGAACGAAGACGTCATCCGGCTGATCTCGCGCAAGAAAAACGAGCCGGAATTCCTGCTCGAGTGGCGGCTGAAGGCGTTTCGGCATTGGCAGACCATGGCCGAGCCGCACTGGCCCAAAGTGACTTATCCCCCGATCAATTTTCAGAAGATTTCCTATTACTCGGCGCCGAAGAAGCGGGGCGACGGGCCGAAGAGCCTCGACGAGGTCGATCCGAAGCTGCTCGAAACCTACGAAAAGCTCGGCATTCCTCTGCGGGAACGGGAGCGGTTGGCGGGGGTCGCCGTGGATGCGGTGTTCGATAGCGTCTCGGTCGGCACAACGTTCAAAGAGACACTCGCCGCCAAGGGAATCATTTTCTGTTCATTCTCGGAAGCGGTGCAGGAGCATCCCGAACTGGTGAAAAAGTATCTCGGCACAGTCGTGCCGTACACAGATAATTTCTACGCGGCGCTCAACTCCGCGGTCTTCAGCGACGGCTCGTTTTGTTACATCCCCAAAGGGGTGCGCTGCCCAATGGAACTGTCGACATATTTCCGCATCAATGCGGCCAACACGGGGCAGTTCGAGCGGACGTTGATTGTCGCCGACGAAGGCTCGCACGTGAGCTACCTCGAAGGCTGCACGGCGCCCATGCGCGACGAAAATCAGCTCCATGCCGCGGTCGTCGAGTTGATCTCGCTCGACGGCGCGGAGATCAAGTACTCCACCGTGCAGAATTGGTATCCCGGCGACGCGCAGGGGCGCGGTGGCATTTATAACTTCGTCACGAAGCGGGGTGTGTGCAAAGGGCGGAACTCGAAGATTTCGTGGACGCAGGTCGAGACCGGCTCGGCGATCACGTGGAAATATCCGAGCGTGATTCTTCAGGGCGACAACTCGGTGGGCGAGTTTTACTCCGTCGCGCTCACGAATAATTATCAACAGGCCGACACCGGCACGAAGATGGTGCACATCGGGAAGAACACGCGCAGCACGATCGTGTCGAAGGGCATCTCGGCGGGCCACGGCCAGAACAGCTATCGCGGCCTGGTGAAGATCCAAAAGAGCGCGGAAAATTCGCGCAACTTTTCGCAGTGCGATTCGCTGCTGCTCGGCGACAAATGCGGCGCGCACACGTTTCCGTACATCGAAGTGAAGAACACCACCGCCAGCGTGGAGCACGAAGCCACCACGTCGAAGATCGGCGAGGACCAGATTTTTTACTGCAACCAGCGAGGGCTGGCGACGCAGGACGCGGTGAACATGATCGTAAACGGTTTTTGCAAAGAAGTATTCAAGGAACTGCCCATGGAATTCGCCGTCGAAGCGCAGAAACTGCTCGGCGTGAGTTTGGAAGGCAGCGTCGGTTAACGGAATTTTACTATGTTGGAAATTAGAAATCTGCATGCAGGCGTCGAGGGACGGGACATTCTCAAGGGTCTTGACCTGACGATCAACGCGGGCGAAGTGCACGCGGTCATGGGGCCGAACGGCAGCGGGAAAAGCACGCTGGCGGCCATCATTGCGGGTCGTGAGGGATACGACATCCGGCAGGGAGAGGTGCTTTACAACGGCAAAGACCTGCTGGAAATGGATCCGGAGGAACGCGCCCGCGAAGGTGTCTTTCTGGCGTTCCAATACCCGGTCGAGATTCCCGGCGTGAACAGCACGTACTTCCTGAAGGCGGCGCTGAACGAAATTCGCAAACACAATGGAGAGTCGGAGCTGGACGCGCTGGAGTTTTTGAGCCTCGTCAAAGAGAAAATGAAAATCCTCGAACTGCGCGAAGACTTTTTGAAGCGTCCGGTCAATGCCGGATTTTCCGGCGGTGAGAAGAAGCGCAACGAGATTTTTCAGATGGCGGTGCTCGAACCGAAGCTGGCCATCCTGGACGAGACGGATTCAGGTCTGGACATCGATGCGCTGAAGATTGTCGCCGAAGGCGTGAATCGCCTCAAACGGCCCGACAACGCACAGTTGGTTATCACGCATTACCAGCGCTTGCTCAACTACATTATTCCCGATGTCGTTCACGTCCTTTACGATGGTCGGATTGTTCGCTCCGGTGGCAAGGAGTTGGCGCTGGAATTGGAGGAGAAGGGTTACGACTGGATCAGCAAACACGACGCGGTGCCTGCATAGCGTATGGAAACGACGACAATTGCGCCCGAACAAATGAAAGAAGCCGATCCGTACATCGCGGCGTTCGATCGATTCGAACGGAACGATCCTGCCTGGCTCACAAGCCTGCGCGAGCGCGGCATGGCGGGGTTCGCCGAGCTCGGCTTTCCGACCACGCGCGATGAAGATTGGCGTTTCACCAATGTCGCGCCGATCGCGAAACTGCCATTCCAGCCTGTTACGGAGCCCAGCGCGACCACGGTGCCTCTGAAGCAGTTCAATTTCATGGCCTTGGAGTGCACCAGATTGGTCTTCATCGATGGGTATTTTGCGCCGAAGTTATCGACGATTTTGCCGCAGCCCAAAGGAGTCCGGATTACGAATCTGGCGGCGGTTTTGTCCGACGGGGAACCGCTGGTGCAGAAGCATCTGGGGCGCTATGCGCGCGTGGACGCTAATCCATTTATTGGGTTGAACACCGCTTACTTTCAGGACGGCGCATTCCTGTATGTGTCGGCAGGCCAGGTGGTGGAGAAGCCGGTGCATCTGCTCTTTCTTTCGACGAGTGAGGAACGGGGCAGCGCTTCACATCCGCGCAATCTTATCGTGGCGGAGCGCGACAGCCGTTTGACGGTGATCGAGAGCCACGTGAGTACCGTCCAGGGAGAATATTTTACCAATGCCGTGACGGAGTTCGTCATCGGCGAGCACGCCGTCGTGGAACACTGCAAGTTCCAGGACGAAAGCCCGCTCGCGTACCACATGGCGACGCAGCAGATGAACCTCAGTAAGCAAGCCGATTTCATTTCGCATTCGTTTGCGACCGGCGCGAAGCTGTCGCGCAATAACATCTACACGCACCTGGGCGGCGAACACATCGAGTGCGTGCTGAATGGATTGTATCTCACGAAGGACGATCAACTCGCCGATCACTACATGATTGTCGAGCACGCCAGCCCGCATTGTAACAGTCACGAATACTTCAACGGGATTCTCGATGACCGTTCGAAGGGCGTGTTTCATGGACGCATTCTCGTACGGCCTATCGCCCAGAAGACCGATGCAAAGCAGACCAACAAGAATCTCCTCCTCTCCGACAACGCGACCGCGAATGCGAAGCCGCAACTCGAGATCTACGCCGATGACGTGAAGTGCACGCACGGGGCCACAGTCGGCCAACTCAACAAGGATTCGATTTTTTACCTGCGCGCTCGCGGGATTGGGCTGGAAACCGCCCGGCGGATGTTGATCCATTCGTTCGCCGGCGAGATCATCGACCGCATTCGCTGCGAAGCGGTGCGCGAGGAATTGGACCAGGTAATTTGGGACCGTTTGGAGGAGAATCCGCACGTGGGAAGTAAATGACGAATGTCTGATGACGAATGACGAAAGAAGCACGAAGCTCCAATGACGAAGGCTGCGCTCATAGACTGGCTATTGGGACTTTGTCATTAGGTATTCTTTCGTCATTAGACATTCGTCATTCGTCATTACCGTAGCCATGTTCGACGATCTCAACGACCTTTATCAGCAGGTGATTCTGGACCACAGCAAGAGTCCGCGGAATTACTCGAAACTGGAGGGAGCGAATCGCACCGCGCAGGGGCACAACCCTCTCTGCGGTGACCACGTGACCATGTATTTGCACGTGGACGGAAACACGGTGAAGGACATCTCGTGGCAGGGTTCGGGTTGCGCGATCAGCCGCGCGTCCGCGTCGATTCTCACGACGGCGCTCAAGGGCAAAACGGTTGCGGAAGTCAAGTCGCTCTTCGCCCGTGTGCATGACATGGTCACCACGGGCAACGCCAACGGCGACTTGGGCAAGTTGGCAGTTTTCGCCGGTGTCCACAAATTCCCGGCGCGCGTGAAGTGTGCCATCCTCCCGTGGCACGCGGCCGTGGCGGCGGTGGAAGGGAAAAGCGATCCCGTCACTACCGAGAAGGAGGAATAGCGGTATATTGCGGTATGCAGAATGAGCCGGTCACACTGAGTCGCGATGTCGAGGCTGCCGTCATTCCGGTCGGCACGAAAGTGACGTTGCAGAAGGGCGAGCAGGCGTACATCACACAGTCACTCGGCGGCAGCTACACCGTCATCGTAAACGGTAACATGTTCCGCGTCGAAGGCGCGAACGCCGACGCGCTCGGAATCGAAAAGACTGCCGCACCGACTCCGAAGGCAACCGACGCGCCAAAGACACCCGAGCAACTTGAAAAGCAGGTCTGGGACGCGATGAAGACGTGTTACGACCCGGAGATACCGGTCAACATCGTCGATCTTGGGCTGATTTACGACTGCAAACTGACGCCCATCGGCGAGGGCAGCAACAAAGCGGACATTAAAATGACTTTGACCGCGCCGGGCTGTGGGATGGGTCCGATGCTCGCGCAGGATGTGCAGAACAAGCTGTTGTCGATCGAGGGCATCGACGAGGCGAACGTGGAACTCGTGTGGGACCCGCAATGGAACCAGGGCATGATGAGCGAAGCGGCGCGCCTGCAACTGGGACTGTACTAATGCAGGAAACTCTCCAGCCGACCGTGTCATGGAAGAAGCTCGCGCAGGATTTCCCGATTCTGCACCAGAAAGTCCACGGCCAGCCGCTGATTTACTTCGACAACGCAGCCACGACGCAGAAACCCCGCCAAGTCGTCGAGGCGCTGTGTCAATATTACGAGCAAGACAACGCCAACGTGCATCGCGGCATTCACGAGCTGAGCAATCGTGCTACGCACGCCTTCGAAGCGGCGCGGACGCGCGCAGCGACGTTTATCAATGCGCGCAGCGCCGAGGAGATCGTCTTCACGCGCGGCACGACCGAGGGAATCAACCTGGTCGCAAACTCGTGGGGTGCGAAAAATCTAAAGCGCGGCGACAAAGTCCTTCTGACCGAGATGGAGCACCACAGCAATATTGTTCCGTGGCAGTTGCTGGCGGAACGCACTGGCGCGCAGCTCGCTTTCCTTCCGATCAATGGCGATCGCGGTTTGCTCGATCTCGCGCGACTCGATGAGTGGCTCACGCCGGACGTCAAGGTGCTCGCGATGACGCACATTTCGAACTCGCTTGGGACGATCAATCCGGTGGGTGAGTTTTGCGAGAAGGCGCGCAAACGCGGCGTGGTAACGCTTATAGACGCGGCACAGAGCACGGGGCATCGGCCACTCGACGTGCAGGAAATTGGTTGCGACTTCCTGGTCTTTTCCGGCCACAAAATGTGTGGCCCAACCGGCATCGGTGCGCTCTACGGGCGCGGGGAATTGCTGGAGGAAATGCCGCCGTTCCAGGGCGGAGGCGAGATGATCCTGAGTTGCGACTTCAACAAGACGACCTACAAGAAGCCGCCGCACAGGTTCGAGGCTGGCACGCCCGACATCTCCGGCGCGATCGGTCTGCACGCGGCCATGGATTATCTGGACGCGATTGGGCGCAAAAATATCGCGCACCACGACCAGGAACTCGGCGCATACGCGTTCGAGAAGCTCTCTGCGATGAAAGGCGTTCGCGTGTTTGGGCCGTCGATCGGACGCGCCGGCCTCGTGAGTTTCCTGCTGGATGGGGTCCACGCGCATGACGTCGTCACCGTGGCGGACCAGCGCGGCATCGCGCTGCGGGGCGGGCACCACTGTAACCAACCCTTGATGCGCAAGCTCAAGGTCGAATCCACGGCGCGCGCGAGTTTTTATTTTTACAACACAACCGAAGAGATCGACCGGTTCGTGGAAGTGTTGCTCGACATCCAGAAATTTTTTGGCACATGACGATTGGCGGACAATCAACGATGCGCGAAGTGCTCGAGGTTTATCCCGGAGCGCAACGCGCGTTGTTTCGTCGCTACCACATTGGCGGGTGCGCAAGCTGCGGCTTTCAACCCACCGAGACGCTCGAGCAGGTTTGCCAGCGGAATAATAACCTGAACGTTTCCGAAGTGCTCGACCACATTCAGACGAGTCACGACCAGGACGCTAAACTGCTCATCGCGCCGAAAGAATTGGCGGAGCTGCGCAAAACAAATGGCGAGGTAAAACTTATAGATGTGCGCTCGCGTGAGGAATACGAAGCGGTACACATCGATGGCTCGCTGCTCCTTTCCCAACCGGTGATGCAGGAGATCATGGGCAAGTGGCCGCGGAGTGAGATGCTGGTGATTGTCGATCATCAGGGTAAATCGGCTCTCGACGCGGCGGCCTATTTTTTGGGCCACGGATTCGAAAATGTGCGGTGCCTGCGCGGCGGCATCGATGCGTGGTCACAGGAAGTTGACACAAAGGTTCCGCGCTATCGCCTCGGTTCATGAACGAAAATCTGCAAAAGAAAATCTCGGATGCAATCGCCGATCCAAAAAATATCGGTGAAATGCCGAACGCCGACGCCATGGGGACCGTGGGCAACGCCGAGTGCGGCGAAATGCTCCGCATGTGGATCAAGTACAAGCAACAGGGCGACAGGAAGGTGATCGACAAAGCGACGTTTCAATCCTTCGGATGCGAGACGGCGATTGCCGTTGCGAGCCTTGCGACGGAACTGATCCTCGGCAAGACGGCCGAGGAAGCGCTGGCGATGAAGCCCGAGGAGCTTTCCGGAGAACTCGGGCCGTTACCGCCCATGAAAATTCATTGCGCGGAACTGGTTGAAGGAGCCTTGCGCGCCGCATTGCAAGGAAAGGAAGTTGTCGCGCCTGCAGTGCCGAGCGCGCCTCTCGCTCCTTCGCTGGTGGACAAATTTGCCCAGGCGCCGAAAAACGGCCTCAAAATCGAGTTTCTCAAACCGCAAGACACCTAAACTTTCCCCTTCGGCAGCCGATTTGCTGGATAGACCGCCGTGTTCGAAGCCCTCGGACCCAGATTTTGGGAGATTTTGATCGCGCCATTCGGCCACGCCGAGATGGTGTGGGGCATCGTGCCGCTTTATTTCGGCTGGATCGTCAACGAACTCACCTCCGCGAAGCCCACCTATAACACCGCCGTCCAAACCGGATTCAGCTTCATGTGGGCGGGTGCGCACTGGTCCTATCAGTATCTCTCCAGCAACCCCAGTGCGGCCGCGGACTTTAATTTGCGGATATTCCTGGCGGTAAACGTCACCGTGACCGTCTGTGTTTTGGCATTCGGGCTGGCGGCGTTCATCAGCGGCGTGCGGCGGAAATATCCCAAGTACGCCAAGTTCCTGGGGCACACGCGTTTCTCGAACTATTTCATGATCACAATCTTTCCGATGCAATCGGGATACTTGCCCTGGTCGTGGGAACGATTCGTAGCGATCCTGGCCTTCGCAGTGCCGATCTGGATGCTGTTCCATTTCGGCCTGCAGCCGTTTCGGAAGTAGCGGTTTGTTCGCTCGACTCCCGCGACTTTCTTTTTACTCTCCGCGCGTGTTTCGCGCACTGATCTTATTGTTCGCCTGCGCATCGGCGCATGCCGCGACAGCCGTCTACAAGGACCAGGCGTTCATCGAATTGTTTCGTCGCACCAACGGGATCGTCGCGTGCGATGGCGCGTTCAGCGTGCCGCTATCCGATGGTCGCGTGCTCTGGCTCTTCGGCGACAGCTACGTGGATTCTTACCGCGATGGCTCGGTGCCCTGTCTCTTCCAGGTTCGGAACGCGGGGATGGTGCATCGGAAGGACGACCTCGCGAACGTTCAGCCCTTGATCGGGAAAGGACCGGGCTTTAAGTCACTGTTCAAAAATACCACCAATAAAGAAACCTGGTTTTGGCCCGTTGCCGGTTTTCAGAGTCACACGAACGTTTATGTGTACTTGAGCGGCCTAAAGCGCGCGGGATCGGGTCCGCTTGGGTTCGCCAGCGCGGGACAGGATTATTGGGGGACGATGAGCTTCCCTGATTTGAGCGTAATCAAGTACGTGGCGTTGCCGAATTTTAACGGCATCGATTTCGGCACGGGCGTATTGCAAGAGCCTGGTTCGGACTTTGCGCTGGCGTACGGGCAAAAGCGCAAAGGCATGTCGCTCAGCATTTACCTCGCGCGTTTTCGGGCCAGCAAACCTGAAACAGACTGGACGTTTTGGGACGGCAAAGATTGGTCGGCCAACATCACCCACGCGTTGGCCATTACAGCGCAGGGCGCTACTTCCATCAGCGTGTGCAAAGTCAAAGGCAAATTTCTGCTCACCAGCTCGCAATTCAGCGTCGGTTGCGACCAGGGTAAAGAGATTTATATGGCGGTGAGTGACAAAGCGACGGGCCCGTTTTCGGCGCGGCAAAAAATATTCACGATCGACGATACGCACCAGGGACACTATCCATTTTTCTACCTGCCCGTGGCGCATTCGCAGTTCATCAACGAGAAGAATGAATTGCTCGTGACTTATTGCATCAACGGCTACGAGCCGTGCGTGCGCAATTGCAACGATGGCCGCATGAATCCCGACCACTATCGGCCGCGCGCGATCCGCGTGCCTCTCGAGGCAGTCTTGAAATAATTTTTGCGGGGGCTCGTGAGGCCAATGGAGCGCCGTGGCTTTCACTTTCCCGGGCATCCGGAGCACGACAAGGACCAGCAATGTGGGACGACACCGAGGAACCATTGCGCCAGGCCGATGGTCGCACCGATGGCCGCGGTCATGAGCAATGAAGCAGCGGTCGTAATACCCTCAACCTTGTCGTTCTCGCGATGACGAATGATCGTGCCTGTGCCCAAAAAGCTGATGCCTAATGATCGCTTCGAAAACGCGGATGGGGTCGGCCTGGATGCGCGCTCCGGAAATGACGCTGTTGTAAGTCTGGGCGATGATCGCGCCGGCGCCCGCGACGAGCATGTGTGTGCGCAGGCCCGCGGGCTTGTCGGAAGCTTCGCGGTCGTAACCCACCATGGCGCCGAGAGCCATCGCCATTAGAGCACAATCTTGAGTTGTGCCGTGCCCGCCCCAATCTCCCGCAAAAACTCCATGCTGCTCCTCGATCATAAACGTTACGATGCCGTAACTGGAATGGGGGTTCTGCCTCCTTTACTTCGGCGGTGCGTCTGCAAGAATTTCGGCTCAATTATGAGGAAGTTTCCCTGTCTCACTGCAATTCTGATGGTGGGGGCCCTTTGTTCCGGCGCACAGCCTTTCGGACTGTCCAACCGCGTCGCCAACACGACGTTGCAAATGCCGCCGTCGCTGCCCGCAGCCGGCGTCGCCGTCAGCAACGCCTTTCCGGGAATTACTTTTACCAATCCTATCTGCATTGCCAGCGCTCCCGGCGAAACCAATCGGCTTTTCATCCTGGAGCGCGCCGGTCGCGTCACTGTCATCACTAATCTCGCGGCTCCGACGCGCCATCAATTCATGGACATTTCCAGCCGCGTGATTACCGGAGGCGAAGAAGGCTTGCTGGGCATCGCCTTCCATCCAGACTACGCAGCTAACCGATATTTCTATCTTTTTTATTCTCTCAACACGAATACCGCGCCGGGCGGCGGAAGGCACCAACGCGTCTCGCGTTTTGAAACTTCGCCCACGAACCCGAACGTTGGCCTGGTCGCTTCCGAAGTGCCGCTGATCACCCAACGCGACGATTTTAGCAATCACAATGGCGGCGACCTGCACTTTGGTTCGGATGGGTATCTTTACATAAGTCTGGGCGACGAAGGCGACCAGAATGATACCGGCAACAACAGCCAGCGCATCGACAAGGATTTCTTTTCGGGCATCCTGCGCATCGACGTTGACCGGCGTTCCACCAACCTGCCTCCGAACCCCCACCCTGCCCTGATGAATGCAACAAACTACTTCGTGCCGGCAGACAATCCGTTTGTCGGCGCGACGCAGTTCAACGGCATTCGCATCACGAACACTCTTCGGAGCGAATTCTGGGCCACCGGCTTGCGCAACCCGTGGCGTATGTCCTTCGATCGGGTCACCGACACCCTCTATGTGGGCGATGTCGGTGGAGGCCTCCGCGAGGAAGTCAACGTCGTGGTTCCCGGAGGCAATTACGGCTGGGCCTACCGCGAGGGCACGAGCGCCGGCCCAAAGTCCGGGCAGGCCCCGCCCGGTTTCACCTCCATCCCGCCGATCCTTGAGTACAATCACGGTTCGGCGACCAACCAGGGAAATTCCATTACCGGTGGCGTGTTGTACCGTGGAACGCGCACGCCGATCCTCGATGGAAAATATGTTTTTTCGGATTACGTGAGTGGCAACCTTTGGGCGCTTCGACCCAATGGCACGAACGTGGTGCCTTTCGAATACCTCGGCAACGACGCCAACATTGTCGCGTTCGGCATGGACCCGAGCAATGGCGACGTGCTTATGGCCGACATCGTTGCCAACCGCATTAGCCGGTTAGTGTCGGTTCAGACCGGTGGAACGCCGCCCCCGCCGACGCTCGCCCAGACCGGCGCCTTCACCAACCTCGCGGATTTAACCCCCAACCCGGGCATCGTCGAGTACGACGTGAACGTGCCGCAATGGGCCGACAACGCCATCATTCGCCGCTGGTTTTCGATTCCAAACGTCTCCTCCCGCATGACGCTGGCGCGAACCAACAATTGGACTTTCCCGAACAACACTTACTGGATTCAGCACTTCGAGTTGGAGACGACCAATGGGGTGCCCGAATCCCGACGCCGGGTCGAGACCAGGTTTCTGGTGCGGAGCAGCGCCAGCACTTATGGAGTGACGTATCGCTGGACATCGGCGACGAACGCGGCGCTTGTGCCCCCCGAGGGTGCGCAGGACACGATCACGATCAACAATGGCGGGTTCGTGTATCAGCAGGTGTGGAATTATCCCAGCCAGGGTCAGTGCATGATCTGCCACAACACAACCGGAGGGACCGCGCTGGGCTTCAACACACCGCAATTGAATCGCGATTTCAATTACGGCGCTGTCGTGGATAACCAGCTTCGCGCGCTGAACAACGTCAATTACTTCAACCCGCCCGGCGCGACCAATCTGCACTTGCTCATATCGCTTGCGCACGCCACGAATGACGGTGTCTCACTCGAGTACCGCAGCCGCTCTTACCTCATGGCCAATTGCGTGCAGTGCCACGTTCCGGGCGGGCCCGCGCCCGGTTCATGGGACGCGCGCATTTATCGGCCCATCTCGGGGGTCAATTTGATCAACGGCCCCTTAAATAACTCAGGCGGCGACGCGAACAACCGCGTGGTAGCGCCGGGCGACGCCGCGCATTCCATGCTGTTGACGCGAATCGCGACCAATGGCCCGAGCAGGATGCCACCACTGGGGCACACCCTGATCGACACGCAGGCGGGGGCTTTATTGAAGCGATGGATTAACGAAGAGTTGCCGAGCTACCGGACCTTCGCGCAATGGCAGACCAATCATTTTGGATCGACAAATTCCGTCAATGCCGCGGCGAGCGCCGATCCGGATAACGATGGCGCGCGCAACGTGCTGGAGTACCTCACCGGGACGGACCCGAACGCCGCGGGAAGCCGTTGGACCATCGGGGCCGAGCGAAGCGGCGACCGCGTCAACGTTGTCTTTGACCGTATCGCAAACCGCTTTTTCGAAGTGCAATGGTCCACCAACTTGACAACGAACGCCACTGCTTGGCAGGGCCTGAACGTTGCGGAAAACCGGCCCTTCGCGGCACGCAGCAATGGAGTGTGGCGCGTGCCGGACAGCACGACCAACGATCTCAGCCGTTTCTACCGCGTGCGCGTCGCTGAACCATAGGAATTCGCGCCAGGCGCCCGCAGCGCCTCGAGCAAAACTCTCGTCTTTCGGGAACACAGCCGTCTGCATACGCTCGCGGCGTGACACCTTCGAAGGAACAGCGGGTGCGACGTATCCGAGTGAATCTGCTGATCGTTATTGCTGGCCTCGTGCTCGGTGGCGCGACGGCCATTCCTCTCGAACTTGAATTGCGCGTGCTGTCGCAGAACATCGACCATCCATGGATCATCAAAGTGCGTGACGCTTTGATCGAGACGTACGCCAAGTACCCTTTCATCGGTTACGGCACGGACTGGCTCGCGTTCGGTCACTTCGTAATCGCCATCGCGTTCATTGGACCGTGGCGCGAGCCCGTGAAGAACAAGTGGGTCGTTGAATTTGGAATGATCGCCTGTGTTCTCCTTGTCCCTTACGCGCTGATCATGGGACAGGTCCGTGACATACCGTTCGGGTGGCGGTTCATCGACTGCTCGTTCGGCGTGTTTGGATTACTTCCACTGTGGTTTTGCCGGCGGGAAATCAACGCCCTCGAACATGATTTGAGCACCGCTGCTTAGGGAATTTTCCTTTGATCTTACGCCCTTTTGGCGGCACATTACGCGTTCGCTTTGCGCCCGAAAGTGCGGGTCGCCTGCGAGGTTTTTCATGAAACGGACGCACCATTGCAACGAGTTGCGCCCCGAGCACATCGGGCAGACAGTCACGCTGGCCGGCTGGGTCCACTCCCGGCGCGACCTGGGCGGGTTGATTTTTATCGATGTGCGCGATCGCGAGGGGCGCACGCAAACCGTCTTCGATCCATCCGAACTCGATAAGAATTTGTTTGAGCGCGCGTCCGCATTGCGCAGTGAGTGCGTCATTTCAGTCACGGGCAAAGTGCGAAAGCGCCCGGACGGGACGGACAATCCGAAGATTGCGACCGGCCAGGTTGAAGTCGCGGTAACCGCCCTCGAATTGCTCAACTACGCCGAAGTGTTGCCGTTCAATGTTGACGACCCCGAGATCGCATCGAAGGTCAACGAGGAGTTGCGGCTTAAGTACCGCTACCTCGATATTCGGCGGCCAGAGATGATTCGCAACCTGCGACTCCGCAGCAAGGTCGCTACGGCGACGCGCGTCTTCTTCGATGAACAAGGCTTCCTCGAAGTCGAGACGCCGATCCTGTTCAAATCGACACCGGAAGGCGCGCGCGAATTCCTGGTGCCGAACCGTCGCGAACCGGGGACGTTCTATGCGCTGCCGCAATCGCCTCAGCAGTTCAAACAAATTCTCATGGTGGCCGGCGTGGAGCGCTATTATCAACTTGCCCGCTGTTTTCGCGATGAAGACCAGCGGGCCGACCGGCAGCTTGAATTTACGCAGATCGACATCGAGATGTCGTTCATCGAGCGCGAGGATATTTACAACCTCGTCGAGGGCTTGCTGAAGCGCGTGTGGAAAACCGCGCTCGGCATGGACATACCTGCGCCGTTCAAGCGCATTTCGTTCGAGGAAGCGATGAACCGCTTTGGCATCGACAAGCCCGACAGCCGGTTCGGCATGGAACTGGTGGACATGACCGAGGATTTCCGTGGCAGTTCTTTCAAAGTGTTCAGCGGCGCGGTGGCGAATGGCGGCGTGGTGAAGGCGCTCAACGCGCGGGGGCTCGCCGGCGCGACGCAGGGCCAGATCGAGACGATGACCGAGTACGCCAAAAGCTTCGGCGCGAAGGGACTTGCGTTCATCAAAGTCGAGGGTGGCGAATGGAAATCGCCGATCGTGAAATTTTTCAGCGAGACTGAGAAATCAGCGCTCACAAAGAAGCTGGATATCCAGGAAGGCGACTTGATTTTGTTTGCGGCCGACCAGTGGCTCAACGCGTGCGAAATCCTCGGAAAAATTCGCCTGTATTGCGCGGAAGTTTTGACCGCCCAGGGAAAGCTGACGCTCGATCCAAAGCGCTTCGATTTCCTTTGGGTCGTCGATTTCCCGTTGCTGAGCCTCGACAAGGAACAGAACCGTTGGTACTCGAGCCATCACCCGTTCACCGCGCCCGTCGCAGAGGACATTCCACTGCTCAAGTCCGACCCAAAGAAGGTGCGCGGACAACACTACGATATCGTCGTGAACGGAGTGGAACTCGGCGGTGGCTCGATTCGTATTCACCAGCGCGACGTACAGAAAACGATCTTCGAACAACTGCTGCAGATCCCACCGGAAATGGTGGACGCGAGATTTGGCTACATGCTGGAGGCGTTCAAATATGGCGCGCCTCCACATGGCGGCATCGCCCTCGGCTTCGATCGATTGAATGCGATTCTCTGCGGCACTCCAAGCATCCGCGACGTGATCGCATTTCCGAAAACCGCCAAAGGCACGGACCTGATGACCGAAGCTCCGGCGGCAGTCGAGCCGAAGCAATTGCGCGACCTTTACCTCGAATTGAAGGCGCCGCGCAAGGAAGCGTAACAGAGCAACACGGTCGGCGACCGTGGATGGACAATCTTTCGTCTCGCAATGAGACACGTGTGACCTAAGGAGCGAAAACGCTCCGCTTACAGCATGCGTTGCTGTCGAGAAAAATTCCGCAAGGTAAATCGCCAGATTTTTACTGAGTCTTGGCACCAAGGCTGCTCAACGCGAGGGCTGCAACAAAGGTGAAACCTTTTCGCAGCACGCGGTGTAGTAAAGGGCGTGGTGAATAAACAAACAGTGAGTTCGTCGAAATTGCGGCTGAGTCATGAGTGCTAAGAGCAGATCATTAGAGGCAAAATTTTCGCAGGAGATGCGGTTCGAAGTCTGCCCGATTATTTCCGCTCCCTTTCGCGGGGCCGTGGAATGGCGACTCGACCAGTTAAAGAGCAAACTTCTGCAACCGGTGTTGCGCGGCATGCGCAATTCCGAGCTGGAGTCGAAGCTCTGGTGGGCCGCGCACGAAGCCGCGAGCCTGGCGTGGATGACTCCGATTCCGCTGCTGGTGTTCCCCGCGTTGTTCGAAGAAAAAGTCGGCGCTGCGCGCCAGCAATGGGTCAAGCAACAGCGCATTCGCCGCAAACCGCAACCGCTCGCGCTAGCCGCCTGAGCAAAGACGCCGCGACGCGCGCGGCGTGATCGAAATTCTGGCCAGGTGTTCGGCGGACTCTCCGTAAGGCCCGTTGCAGGCAACCTCCCCTTGCGGCCCAATTACCAGCGAGCAGCCGATGCATTTTCGGCCGCTCCACGGGCCATCGGTAATTGGGCCAACATTGCTTACGCCGGCAATCCAAATGCCAAATTCGCGAGCGACCGGCTGATAATTATCGAGCCATAATTTTCCGTAAGGCTCGCGCACATTGTCATGGTCCGCGGGCACCGCCCAACTGCAGGGGGAAAGAATTATTTGTGCGCCCATCATCGCCAGCGAGCGGGTGATGACCTGGTCCTTCGCGAATGCGTCGGCGCAAATCATCAGGCCGATTCGCCCGAAAGGAGTGTCAACAACACTGAGCCGGTCGCCTTGAGCGTAGAGATCGTGCGCGATATCCAGTTCGTTGATCTTGCGATGGACGAGCACAACCCGGCCTTCGGAGTCGATCAACACGGCCGAATTAAAGATCTGATCACCGGTTCGCTCGATCGCGCCGGAGCAAACCCAGAGCTTGTTCCGGCGAGCCACCTCCGACAAAACGCGACACCACGCACCGTCAGGGATGGCCTCGGCGTGCTTGCGCGCGCTCGAGTGCGTCCAGCCCAGAGGCAGCGCTTCGGGAAGCAAAACGACATCCGCGCCATAAAGTTGTTGCGATGAATCAATCGCCCTGACTGCTTCGGCGATGTTCAGGTCCTTTTGGCCGGGCTGAATTCGGATCTGACCGAGCGCTAGAACGAACTCGCGCATCAGTTTAGTTCGTCATCGGCTTCATGGTCATGGGATCGCGCAGCGGCAGTTCCTTGACGCGCTCTCCGGCGAGTTCCTTCAAATTCGCGGCGTAATTCGGATGCCCGAGGAGCACGTCGTTCTTTTGGCCGACAACAAGGATGACCAGTTTTTTCGGGTCCAAATATTTGTCCGCGACCCGGCGTATGTCATCGGCGCTTACTTTATCGATGCGGGCGCGGTACGTTTTCCAAAAATCGGGCTCCTTCTTGAACCGTCCCGTGAATTCATCCTGCGCGAACGTTGTTACGGTTTGCGCCTTGCTCGCGAATGTCCTTGGGAATGTGTCGATAAACGAGCGCTTGGATGTGACAATTTCCTCGTCGCTCGCGTTCTCAGCGGCCATGCGCTTGATCTCTTCGAACACGATGGAAGTCGCATAAGCGACCGTACGAGACTTGGATTGGAAACCGGCGTTAAACGTGGACGGATAATACGTTCCTCCGGGAAAGCTGGAATACGCGGAGTAAGCCAGGCCCTCGTCCGAGCGGACGCGGTTCATGATTCGCGATGTAAAACCCCCGCCGCCGAGAATCCGGTTCATCACTATCACGGGAATGTAGTCGGGGCTGTCGCGGGTAATACCAGGCAGCAGGATCGACACGCGCCCCTGGTTTACATCCTTGTCCACGATGTACAGACCCGGTTCGGCAAACTGCGTGTTCGTGGGGATGGGGAGTGCGTTCGAGCTCTTCCAGGGCCAATTCGCAAAAAGCTGCTCCAGCTTGTCGATCATTTCTGCGCGATCGAAGTCGCCGCTCGCGGCCACGACGAAGTTCATGGGGTGGACCCACGCGCGATGAAATTCGCGCATACGTGCGGGCGTGATTGCCTTGATGGACGCTTCGGTCGTGTAGCGGTTGGCCCAGAATTTTTCGCCGAGAGCAAGAAAGTCGCGTTCGCGCGCCTCGATGTCGGATGAGTCGTCGTTACGCTGGCGCATCGCCTGGAGCGACTGGTTTTTGCGCAAAGCAATCCTGTCCTCCTGGAACCGCGGCTCGGTGAGGACCGCGCGAAGAATGCGCAAGCCTTCCTCAAGGTCCTTCGACAACAAGTTGAGGCTCACGCTGCCCTGCGTGTCACCGAAACCGGAGCTGAGGTTCGCGGCAAGAAAAGCCAGGCGCTCTTCGAGTTGCTCGGCAGTGTTCGTGCCCGCGCCGCCCCGGGACATGAGATAACCCGTGAGTTCGGCCAGCCCCTCACTGCCTTCGGGTTCCACGTAGTCGCCGGCGCGGATATAAATGACGATGTTGACCAGCGGCAGTTCCTTGTCGGTGGCCACGTAAGCAACGGGCCCTGTTTTCAGTTCAACGCGAAAGGCTTTCGGGTCCGGCGGTTCGTAATCGAGCGGCGGAAACCTCAGTTTCTCCGGGCGATCCGGGATGGCCGGAGTGCTCGCGCTCACAGTGCAACCCACAGCGAGGAAGATACAAAAAAATGCGAAAAGAGTTTTCATTTGGAAGTTGTTTGCGCCGTTTTGGCTGCGCTGCCCTTGCGTGTATAAACCGCAACGTTGCGGTTTTCCTTCGTGAGATATTTGTTGGCCACGCGCTTGATATCGCCGGCGGTCACAGCTTGTTGTTTTGGACCTGCTTCGTTGATTTCGCGCCAATCACCCAGACCGTCGTTGAAGATCAATTGCATCAATATCGACATATTCGAGGTGAGCCGCCGATATTCATATGCGGCGAAATTGTTCTTCACCTTCTGCAGCTCCTCGGGTGGCACTTCTTCGTTCTTCAACCGGTCGAGCTCCGCGTAAATGGCCCGCTCAACGTCTTCGGGCGTATGCCCTTCGGCGGCCTCGCCACTGACACCAAACGTCCCCGCCCACTTGCGGTGACTCGGATAGGCTGAAGCCTCGGTTGCTACTTTCGATCCAAGGACCAGCCCCTTGTAAAGGCGGCCCGTGCGCGTGGAGAGGACTTGTGCCAGGAGGCTCAACGCGTGCGAATCACTATGACCGAACGGCACCGTATGCCAAATGATGTCCACCTGTGGATTCGCTTCTGCCTCGCAGTACATTCGCTTCTCGGCCGGCTGCGGAATTTCCCATGTGATCACCTCCGGCGCTTCGACTTTGCCTTTAGGAATGCGACCAAAATATTGCGCAGCAAGGTTCGTCGCGTTCGCGCCCTGGAAATCACCCACCAGGATCAGGCTGATGTTTTGCGGCGCGTAATATAATGCGTAGAACTCGTCCGCTTGCGCTTTGGTGATCGCCGGAATGTCCGAAGGCCAGCCCACGGTCGGCCAACCATAGGGATGCGAATCCCAAATCATCGCTTCAAAAGTCTCGGCAAACTTCCCAAGTGGCGTTGATTCAGTGCGCATCCGCCGCTCCTCGAAAACGACATCGCGCTCCGCGTAAAATTCGCGGAATACCGGGCGCAGTAGCCGTTCCGACTCCATCCACATCCACAGTTCGAGTTTGTTGGCGGGAACGGTGATGAAGTAGCCGGTAATGTCCGCCGTCGTGAACGCGTTCATGCCCGACCCGCCCGCGGTGGTGTAGATGCGGTCGAACTCGTTCTTCACCAGGACTTCGCGCTGCTTCCCAATCAGGGCGTTGAACTTTTTCTCCAACTCTTTGTATCGGGGCGACTGGCTTTCCGGTTTCGTCACGTCGTCGATCTTGCCCTCGCGCCACGCCTGGCGCAGGCGCGCTTCCTCTGCGCGCATCTCCGTGCGCACGCGCTCCTGCTCCATGATGATCTCCACGTCCTTTTTGTAATCCTTTGTGCCAATCGTCGGCGTCCCCTTGAACATCATGTGTTCGAACAGGTGCGCGATGCCTGTGATCCCAGGCCGTTCGTTCGCGCTGCCCACATGCGCAACCCATCCGCCAGCAATGGTCGGGTCGTCATGCCGCTCTACCAGGAGCACACGCATGCCATTTGCCAGCGTGTGCTCGGTGACGGGGACTTTCTGGGCCAGGGCGGAATCGCTGAGGAGGAAGACGACCGCGCAGTATGGGAGAAGATTCAACCGTTTCACCCGACAAAAACATCATCAAACCTCAACCCCGTCAACGGCGACTAAGCCTTATTTTAATGTTGACCACCTGCAAAACGCAGGTTCGCCACACGCGCAATCCAAGTCGTCCCAAATGATTGTGCGTGGCTGAACGATTATTTAGTGTCGAGAGTCATGGACAAATCCCTCGCTCTTTTGCCACTGGCATTCATGGCGTGCCATTTCGCGGATGCCCATCCGTCAATCATCACGGGCAACGATGAATACGAGTTTACGTATCGCGTGCTCGTGCCAAAGGAAACTGCACAGGCCCGCATTTGGGTCCCATTGGCAAAGTCGGACCAATTTCAGATGGTACGCCTCGAAGGCACACCAAAAGCGGCGAAGCAAATCAAAGAGCGCACTCACGGCAACGACGTGCTCTATATTGAATCGGCGGATGAGCCTGTCGAACTGCGATACACCGTGGCCCGCAAGGAAAAAGCGGCGTTCACTGCAGACAAAAAATCCCTTACCAAATATCTCCAACCCGAGCGTCTTGTGCCAACTAACAAAACTTTCCACGCGCTCGCCTCAGACGCCGTGCGTGGCCGCACGACCGCCACGGAAAAGGGCCGCGCGCTTTACGACCATGTGCTCGACCGCATGAAGTACGACAAGAGCGGCACGGGCTGGGGCAGGGGCGATGCTCAATACGCGTGTGACGTGAAGACCGGGAACTGCACGGACTTTCACGCCTACTTCATTGCGCTAGCCCGCTCGATTGGCATTCCCGCGCGATTCGCGATTGGTTTTACGATCCCTGCGGAGACGAACGAGGGCAAAATCACAGGTTATCACTGCTGGGCAGAGTTTTACGCCGACGGCAAGTGGGTGCCTGTGGACATCAGCGAGGCGGACAAAACGCCCGAGCTCGCCGACTATTATTTCGGGCACCATCCGGCGAACCGTTTTGAACTCACGCAAGGTCGCGACCTGATCGTCGATCCGGCGCCGTCGAACTCGCCAATCAATTTCATGGTTTATCCGATTGTGGAAGTGAACGGGAAAGCCGTTCAGGCGCAGACGGAGTTCACCTTCAAACGCCGCAAGCAGATTTAGGAGGGGTGCTTATGCCAGGCTTTGTCGCACACAAACGGCAGGGTTGGCATTTTTCAAAACGGCACGAGTTGGTAAAAGCGCGTCGCGCCCGCGGGAATCAACCGGCTGTCGAGCACAACATGAACGGTCCCCGGTGAGTTCGTGAAGACCTCCAGAAGTCGCCAAGGCTCACACTCGATCGATTCACACGAGCGCAATTGCCAGATCGTTCCGGCAGGCGTGGACGCTTTCACCGAAATGGCAGACCCCAATTGCTGCAGTCTCAGCTTCACAGCCGCCGCAGCGTGGTAAGGAACCGCTTTCAAGCTGATGTCAAAGGCCACATCGTCGAAATCCACCGCCCACGTGTTCTGGACGATCACCGCGATCGTGTTCACGCCTTCGCGCAACAGCGAAGTGAAGGCGTGCAGATCGTAGTAACGCACCTCGTTGCCCTGGCCAGTAACGGCCTCGATGCCGGTGGTTGCGAGTTCCTCGCCGTTTAAAAAAATGCGCAGCGGATAGACCTTCCCCGCGTAGGAGTCGGTGCATGTGGCTTCCAGGAGCAACTCTTGCGCTTCGGCAAAATTCATCACGAAGTCGCGCCGGAAGTAGTAGGCGGGCTTCCGAGTTGCCAGGCGCGTGGTCATGTTCTGCGGACCGCTTCCCGCCCCGAACTTCGCCGCGGCCTGCGGCCACGAACTCGCGTTAAAGTTTGGCGCCGCCCACGCCGTCGGCGGTGCATTTGTGTTGTAACGCCACGTGGCGCCGAACGGCACGAGCGTCGTCCAGTTCGTGGCGTCTGGATCGGGCAAGCGACGGAAAAACGCGTTGTCGACAAATAACAGCCCGGTCGCAGGGCTTGCGACCGAATAGCGGTGCCTGAATTGAATCGCCGGAATTCCGGCAGGCATCGTGAAGATGCGATTTGCATACAGCCACCGCGTTGGCGCGTTCGATACCGTCATGTGCGGCGTGAAGCAATCCGGCCACGGCAGCGACGGCCGCGCGTTCGTATTCGCGTCCTTGTCTGCCGTCCATTCCCACCAGTGTTCGGTTGGCCGGTTCAGGCCGCCACCCTTTAACCATCCGCCAAAGCTATAGAGCCCGCCAGCGGCTACCGGTATCGACGAATCGGGAATGCCATATTGGTTGAACTGCGAAATCGTGCTGGAGCTCGCGCTATTGCTGAGCCTGATCTCCATGGCGCGACGGCCCTCGAATGCACCTGTCGTGCCAATCATGTTCGTTTGCGAGACGTGATCGCTAAACCATTTGTCCCAATGGCTGTTGTCGTTCTCTTCGAAGCCGGCGTTTGCAATCAGATTGCTGTTCGCGCGTGGAAGAACGGCGAACGGCGCTGAACGCACACGATTCGTTCCGTGCTGCGCTTCGACCTCGTAAAAGTATTGCCACCCGTTCCGCAAATCACGGTCCGTGTAAGAAGTCGTGTTCGACGTTACGGCGGCGATCGGGACGAACGGTCCCTCCGCATTGTCGGCCCGATAAATTCGGTAGATATCTCCTTTGCCGCGCCAACTGAATGTCGTCGTGCGATAGCCCGCGTCTTTTTGCGTCACGAGCGGAGTGTTGGCTGGAAAGAGCGGATTGCGAAAATTTCCGTCGCGCTGCGGATTGCCCCGATGTGTCGACCACGATACGGCGTGCGTCGAGGTGGCGCCAAAATTCTGGATGAAGATTTCTCCGCTCAATGCGCGATAGATCACGTCGAGCTTTCCGTCGGCATTCACGTCGGCCAGCGAGGGGATGTGTTTCAGGCCGCCCGGAACAGCGACGGAATTTTTCAGCTCCCCATCCAGTCCAAAGATCAACAACTGCCCGTCGGAAGGGTTGGTTGATGGGTTGTAAGTGCCCACAACAATCTCTTCGTCTCCCCCGCCGTCGACATCTCCCACCACTGGTGGCGTCGGCAAGTACGGCGCGAAGCTTTTTGGCCAGCCCGGATGATCGATCAGCTCCGCTCCATTCCAATATCGGAAGGAGATCTCGTGCGTGTGATTGAAACTGAGCAGATCCACTCGGTGATCGTGATCCGGATTCACGGGAACCATCGCCGCGCTGTTCAACCATCCGTGGCGGTTCTCGAGAGTGATCTGCGGAAGCCAGCGACGCCACAGCACCGTACCATCGTCGTCGAGAATTGTCTCGTTTGGTTCCCAAAGCCGGCTCGTCTGTGTGCCCGCCACGAGCACCTCATCCCGCCCGTCACCGTCGATATCCGCCACGTGCACATCGACTCCAGCCTGGTAGGTGCCGCTCATAAGGCGCTGGTTCTTGCCAAAGCTCTTGTGCAACATTCCCTTGCCCCAAAGCCCGTGCGCCTTCGTCTTGTCAAAACACGTGATGCTGTCGCTGTCGGTCAGGACGTACGTTTCGAGCGCCGAGTCCGCATCCGCCTGACCAACGGCAACGCCTGCCTCGACAAGTTGGTGAAAATGGTAGACGAAATTCCGACTGCCGGTCAGAGCGTCGAAAAACACGGCTCCGCCCGACCATGTTTCGCCAGTAAGACCCCACTCGATGTAACCATACGTCTGACCGATGAACGGGTTGAAATCCTGCGCAGTGCTCGTCGAGTCCGGATCGATCTTCCACCCTGTCAGAACCAGCCGTGTTCCGTTACCGTGGATGTCTGCGACGATGGGCGGCGAAACCGCCGACGAGAAAATGGCGCTGTCGGGTAACCGGGAACGGAACGTGCGCCCATTCGACCACCAGAAACCGTTCGTGACAGCCTGATAACCGCCGTTCGGAACGTAGTTCGCAGCCGTGACCGCTGTGGACCAGAGCAGCGTTCCGTTGCCGCGCAGCGCGACGACCTTATTCGCGCGGGTAAACAGAATCTCGTCACGCCCGTCCTCATCCAGATCGACAAGGGTTGGAGACACGTTCATCTCTTCGTTCCCGCTCGCATAGGGAAAGCCAGGCAGCCGTGTCCCATCTGGATTAAACGCGTCCAGGAACCAGTTTCCGGTGTCATCGCGATAGGGTACGACAATCTCCAGCAACGGATCGTCATCCAGATTGCCAACGCCGAGCGCTCCCAGGTGCCACCCGCCGGTTCCGGCTTGAAAGCGCGCAAGCAATTCCGCCCCAAGCAGGCACGGAACTACAGCCAGTCCAATCGTCGCAAACACACCCCACGAGCGGGCGACGAATCGCTTCTTAAGAGTACAGGCCAAGTCGATATTAAGGGCAGCTTTTGACGGGTGCGTAAAGCCTTTTGCACTCGCGTGTTTTGTGAAAGAAAAGTGTCTGCAGGCCGTATTTCATATTAGACACCCTTAGGCGCCGGCAGGGTGGTCAGCGAGTATCGAGCCGGTGCGAAACATTCAACGACAGGATAGAAGCGCCATGCAACTTAAGGTAAAAAAGCCGCCCGGCCTCGGCGGTCAAATTGGAGAGGCCCAACTCAAATCAAACCCAAAGCGAGGCAAGCATTTTCTTGCCGCCGTGTGTCTCGCCTTGCCGGCCCTGCTGGCCGGATGCTGTTGCACACCCGCCGTGATTGGCTCGCAGCCGGTCACTCTGCGGCCGCAGCAAACGGCCATGTGGTGCTGGGCCGCATCTGGCGAAATGATTATGGATTTCCTCGGGACCGATGTGACCCAGTGCGACCAGGCCAACAAGCGCTTCGGGCGCACTGATTGCTGCAATACCCCCGTTCCTGGAGGCTGTGTCCAGGGAGGTTGGCCCGAATTCGATAAGTACGGTTTTGACTTCAAAAAGACCAGCGATGCGGCGCTGACGTGGGCGCAGGTGCGCGATCAAATTTATTGCGACAGGAAGCCCTTTGCCGTCACGTGGCACTGGAACGACGGGGGCGGACATATGATGGTGGCCATCGGCTATGTTACCATTGATGGAGTTAACTATGTCACGATCAATGACCCGTGGGCGCCCAATGTGGGCGATCAAAGAACCATTACCTACGATGCGTATGTCAGCGGCGCAGGGTATACTCACTGGGACGATTATTACGACGTAACGAAAAAGTAAGCTTATGAAAACGATCACCACTCTTTTAGCCTTGGCGGTCATGGGTCTCGCTCACGGCCAAACCATTCCAAAAGAAACGGAGCCTGCCGCCCGCCAAGGGCTGGCTGCCTTCAAGAAGATCGCTCAGGCAAATTATCGAACGCTGGGATTGGAATCTGCGCGCGAGGCCGATTCGGCAACTCTGGCGGAGCCCATGGCCGTAGCAATGGTTGGCTTGGACGGGCTTCGCAATTACGAGCCGCCAGCCTCGGCTGACGCTCTCGTAAAACCACTCGAAAAGGTTGTGTTCCCGGTGACGACCCGGGGCCAGGTACGCGCGCTGATCACCGTCGAGAAAGCCAAGGGGGAGTGGCGTTCGACCAGCCATGGTTCGTCCCGCCTCGCGGGAATGCTCGCGAAAACAAGAAGTGAGGTCGCTACAGCTACCAAAACCCCAGCCGCTGAGTTTTTCATGGTGGACGTGCCGGCGCTGAACGCGATTTTCGTCGCGCACCGCCAGGAACAGCGTCTCATGCTTACACCGATTCGAGACGATGCTCATTTGAAACTCACTGCCGGGAAAACCGCGCCCGCCTCAGAAGTCCTCGGCAGCCTCGTGCCTGCGGCGAAGGAACACAACGGGCTGCCACGATAATCTGTCCGCTTGATCGGCTCGCAGGTCCCGGGCTATGTGCGCCTGGGATTTGCGAGCGATAGTTCGGTGACGGGTTTTGGAAAAAGGAGCCGCCGCGCGGCGGCTCAATCCGCCTACAGTGCCATTGCACAATCTTTTAACCGTTCGCTTTCTTCCTCCGGCGGGTACTACACTGTAGAAGATGCTTACCGACTCCGAACTGCTGAGGCGCTACGGCGAGAGCCGTTGCGAAGCGGCATTCACTGAGTTGGTGCAGCGCTACATCGATTTTGTTTACTCCGCTGCCCGCCGGCAGGTCGGAGGGGATGCGCACTTGGCCAAGGATGTCACACAGCGTGTATTTATCGAGTTCGCCCAAAAGGCGCGCTCCCTTTCCCCGAGCGCCGTGCTCACCGGCTGGCTTTACACGACCACGCGCAACAGCGCGGCCAAGGCGGTCCGCACGGAAAAGCGATGGCGCGCTCGCGAGGAGAAAGCTATGGAACGGTTGTCGCCGCAAGACGCTTCCAGCGAACCACCCTGGGAGGAACTTCAACCCGTGCTCGACAGCGTCATGCATGAGCTGAACGAGCGTGATCGCAATGCCGTCTTGCTCCGTTACTTCGAGGGCCGGCCTCTCGCTGAAGTGGGTTCCAAACTCGGCTTGAGTGAAGATGCCGCGCGTATGCGAGTCGGCCGTGCCCTCGAGAAACTTCGTCAACTGCTCGCCCGCCGAGGCGTTACCTCCGGCACTGCCGCGCTGGCTGGCCTACTTGCGCAGCAGACCGTTTCCGCTGCGCCCGCGGGTCTCGCCGTGAATGTTGCAGGCGCCGCGCTGGCCGGCGCCACTACCGCTACTACGACTGCAACTCTCGCTACGATTATGATGACTGCCAAATTCAAAATCGCTCTTGTTAGCGCCGCCGTGATTGCCATCGCCACACCGCTCGCTGTGCAACACCAGTCTACCGTCAAACTGCGCCAGGAAGTGCAAACGTTGCGCTCCGAAAACCAGCAACTCGTCGCCGTTTCGGTCGAGAACGCGCGCCTTTCGAATCTGTTAGCCGAGGCCGGCGCGCGGCCGTTGACTTCTGCCGAGCCGTCCGTGGAGCTTTTGAAACTGCGCGCTGAAGTCGCTCGGCTCCGCGACGATTCGCGCGAACTCGCCCGCTTGCAGGCGGCTGCGGCCGGTGACGGTCATGATCCCTCCATTCAGGCCACGCTGCAGACGCTTGCCGCGCGGGCCACGCAACTGAAGCGGCACCTCGAGCAATTTCCTCACACGAAAATTCCTGAACTCCAATTGATCAGCGACAAGGAGTGGATCGACGCTGTCGCTAAAAGCGACCTTGAAAACGAGGTGCATATTCGTCAGGCACTGAGCAGCTTGCGCAGCAGCGCCAAGGGAATGTTCGGAAAAATGATGCAGAAGGCCCTCAAGCAATACACGGACGCGAACGGCGGCATGTTGCCCGCGAATATCCTTGAATTACAGCCCTACTTCAATCCGCCGGTCGATCCGTCCATGCTTCAGCGCTATGAGATTGCGCAGAGTGGCAACATCGCCACTACGCTGCCGAAAACACCCCTTATCACCGAAATTGCGCCATCGGTCGACGACGAATATGACACGCGATTCGATTTCCATCTGAACGGGACAAGCTCACGCAGCGTCAGCCGCTCCGGCGACCTTCTGCAAGCCGCCGTCCAGGCCTACGCGGGCGCCAACAACGGCTTGCTGCCTCGTACGCAGGCCGACCTGTTGCCATATCTCCAGGACGCGGTCGAGCCCAAGCGGATTCAGAAATTCCTGGCGGAGATTCCGCCAAATATCAGAACGATCGACGAAATAAAGCGGCGTTGACCGGTGATCCCGCGGCACTTTCAAATCTCAACCAACACTTGCTCTTTGGGAAAACGGACCTTCTTCAGGAACGCATACGAGTCATCAGCCCGTCGATAGCCCGCGGCGGCCACCACAACCGTGCTCAACCCCTGCCGATCCAGCTCGAGAATTGCGTCGTACTTCTCAGGCTCGATTCCCTCCATCGGGCAGGCGTCGATGCCGAGCAGCGCCGCGCTGTTCAGAAAGTTGCCGAGCGCGATATACGCCTGTCGCGCCGCCCAGGCCGTTCGCTGGCTCGCGTCCATGCCGTTGACAATCGCGCCGACCATCATGTCGCGGAATCCCTCCAAAGATTTTGGCGGCACACCGCGAATTTGCGCAATGCGGTCAGCGTATTCCTGGATGTCCTTCTCGGTGAGATGGTTCTTCACCGCGAAGACCACGAGGTGCGAAGCGTCGGCAACCTGGCGTTGACCCCAGGACGCCGCGACAAGTTTTTCCCGCACCCGCGGGTCTTTTACCACGATAAACTTCCACGGTTGCAGGCCGAAAGACGATGGCGTCAGGAGCAGGGCCTGTTCGAGCGCTGCCCAATCCTCGACGGAGATTTTGCGCTGCGCGTCGAACTGCTTCGTCGCGTAGCGCCAATTGAGTTGGTTAATCAGTTGGTCTCGATGAATCGTGTTCATAGGTCGTCAGTTAAGGTCGAACAACAAAACCTGTGACGGTTTCGTTGCAGTTAACTCCACATCTTCGCCGCTTAGCGCCGCCGCGTCTCCGCCACTCAAGGTCTTGCCATTGAGTGAGACCACTCCTTCAGCCACGTGTACCCACGCGTGCCGCTGGTCAGCGAGGTGGTGTTGAACGCGATTATTCGGCTCCAGCTTCGCAAGCCACAGCTCGGCATCCTGGTGGATCGCAATCGAGCCGTCTCGTCCGGCTTTACTGGTCACCAGGTGCAGCTTGCCAGTCTCCGCGTCCTTGAAGGACTTCTCGGCGTAACGCGGCGCTACACCTTTGCGGTCGGGCTGTATCCAGATCTGCAGCAGATGCACCGCTTCATCCTTCGACGGATTGAACTCGCTGTGCTGCACGCCAGTCCCGGCGGCCATGTACTGCACATCGCCGGTGCGGATCACCCGCCCGTTGCCCATCGAATCCTTATGCTGCAGGGCGCCACTCAGGATGTACGTAATGATCTCCATGTCGCGATGCGGATGCGTGCCAAAACCCATGCCCGGCAACACCAGGTCGTCGTTGATCACGCGGAGACTCCGATAACCCATCCATTGCGGATCGTAATAATTCGCGAAACTGAACGTGTGATACGTATCCAGCCACCCGTGTTCCGCATGCCCTCGTTCATTTGCTTTTCGTATCTTCATCATGGCAACACAGTGCCATGCGACCCGTGCCCTTGAGAAAGACCATCTTTCTTGCCTAAGCATAACCAAAAGGCATACTGCCCGCGTGGAACTTCGCCATCTCCGCTACTTCATTGCAGCGGCCGAAGAGGAGAACGTGTCGCGCGCCGCCCTGAAGCTCCATGTTTCACAGCCGGCACTCAGCCGCCAGATCCGCGATCTCGAAGATGAGCTTAGCTTTCCTCTCTTCCAGCGAACCGCGAAGTCCGTGCAACTCACGGACGCCGGCCGCGCATTCCTCGCCGAAGCGCGCGCCGTGTTGAAGCGCGCCGACGAAGCGGTGAACAAAGCGCGTGCGATTGCCACCGGCGGCCGGGGCGAACTCCACGTCGGTTACGCGCCTTCGCCGACTGCGCGAATCCTTCCCGCCACATTGCGTGCCTTTCAAGCACGCATGCCCAAAGTGCGTGTGCGCCTGCACGACTTATCCTCAGAAGAAATGGTGGTCGGGCTGCGCGAGCGAATGATCGAGGTCGCCGTCCTCGTACGGCCCACGCGCGCAATGTTACGCGCGTTGCGCTTCGAAGAACTTGCCCGCGATCCTATCTGTCTCGCTGTCGCGCCCGCACATTCGCTCGCGCGTCACCGAGCCGTCACCCTGGCCCAAATCGCCCGAGAACCCCTCGTCGTATTCAGCCGCAAGGACTACCCGGATTATCACGAACTCCTGGACACCATCTTCGCGGGTACCAAACTCAAACCGCGCATCGCGCAAGAACACGACAGCAGCACCAGCTTGATTGCCGCCGTTCAAGCCGGCGCCGGTGTGGCCATCACGTCTAAAACCCTGGCCTGCTCCACTGGCCCGCGTTTGAAGCTCCTACCCATCTCTCCGCCTCTGCCGCCCCTGGTCCTCGGCGTCGCCTGGCCCAACAACAGCTTGTCGCCTCTCGCGCAAACATTTCTCGACTGCGCAAGACAAAGTAAGCCCGGCGAATAAGCGCCGCGCTTACTTGCCAATCGCGAGCGCGAACTTATCTAAACTCGCGCTGAACTTCGCCGGATCGAAGTCGGGCGACGATTGCGTGAGTTTGAACAATTCGTTGAGATGCGGGTCAGCGGAAGCGTGCGGCTTCGAGGCCAGCAAACGATCCAGCCCGAGGACGACCCGTTCGGCGCGCAACGCCTGCTGTTGAGCGGGGAGGTTCGTTCGAAAATCAGCGCCAGTCTTCGCCAGTTCGCGCACAATGGATGAAGTCATTTCGCCCGACCAGCGCACTTCGGACGCCGAGCGCGCGAGTTTGTCGGCCGCCGTTTGGATTGCTGAGTAATCGGAAGCCTGCACACTACTCAATCGCGGAACCGCACTATCGGTGCCATCTAGTTTTTGCAGTAGCCAGCGAACGGCCTCAGCCCGCGCGACAAGTTTTTCATCAGAGGTAGAGCGCGATGGCCCCATCGCGCCGCCCCCAAGTTGCCAACACATTTCGCGCAGTGCGGCCGCCTGCCCGACCAGCCACGCCTGCGCCCCATGCCAATTGGTTTTCTCCCGCCAGTGCCTGGGTTGCGAAACGCACTGCCCATCCAATTCAAATATCAGTTCGGGATGTCC
>Ga0075418_10000125_pt1 | contig 68000 bp, 63 predicted proteins | sample SoiMetdeltSBSDD2_FD_81776 | JGI IMG/M metagenome (GOLD analysis project Ga0075418, IMG submission 81776) | Bulk soil microbial communities from a Populus tree surrounding site in Tennessee, USA - Soil MetaG P. deltoides SBSDD2 | ecosystem: Environmental > Terrestrial > Soil > Tree plantation...
AAGCGGTGCAGATGAAGCGGTGCAGATGAAGCGGTGCAGATAAAGCGGTGCAGATAAAGCGGTGCAGATAAAGCGGCGCTAGTGACTGCCCTTATCTAAACCGCCGTATCCGGACCGTCGTACCCCGAACGCTGCATCCGCGCCGCCGTACCTGCACCGCCGTACCCGGACCGCCGTACCTGGACCGCCGTATCTGGGCCGCCATTTATTTCAATCGAGCTTCACGCCAAGCTTCCTGCCGATGCCGCCCCACTTGTCGGCCTCGATTTTCAGGACCTTGGCGAATTCTTCGGGCGTGTTGACGACGACGTCGTTCAGCTGTGCGACGAGCGCCTGTCGCACTTCGGGAATCTGCGCGACCGCGACGAACTCCTTGTACAGCCGCTGCGTTACCGCCCGCGGCGTCCTGGCCGGCGCGACGTAGGCGTACCAGTTCGACGCCTCGAAGCCGGGCACGCCCGATTCGGCGATCGTGGGCACCTCGGGAATGCCCTCTCTGCGCTTCGCTCCGGCGTGCGCAACCAACCGCAGGCGCCCGGCCTTCCAGTGCCCCATGGTGGAGAACATGTTGGAGAAGACGAGTTGCACCTCGTTGCCGAGGAGGGCGGTATTCGCGAGCGCGATGCCCTTGTACGGCACGTGCGTCATGCTGATCCCGGTCAGCGAGCCGAACAGCTCGGTCGTAAGGTGCGGGGAACTCGCCGCTCCCGATGTACCGTAGTTCACTTTGCCGGGGTTCGCCCTGCCGTAGGCGATGAACTCTTTCACCGACTTTGCCGGGAAGGAGGGATGCAGCAGCATCCCGAACGGCGTGGAGATCACCAGGGTTACCGGCGCGAAATCCTTGAAAACGTCATACGGGAGGCTGGTCCGCAGCATGCCGCCGATCACGAACGTCGGGGTGATGGCGAGCAGCGTATGGCCGTCGGGCGCGGCCCTGGCGACGATATCGGCGCCCAGGATGCCGCCGGACGCGGGCCGGTTGTCCACCACTATCGGCTGCTTGAGCCGCTCCGAGAGGTGCGGGCCGAGCTGGCGTGACAGGACGTCGCTGCCGCCGCCCGGCGCGAAGGGTACGATCACGCGGACCGGGCGGTTGGGATAGCTCTCCTGTCCGCAAGCGAGAGACGCCCACAGGCATGATGCGAGCGCAATGAACGCGGAAATATTCCTTACCCGGGCACTCATGGCTGCCTCCTCTTCAATGCGGCTGCAGCCACGCATGTTGAACGAAGGCGCGGAGTTCCGCCAGCGCAGAACTAATCCTGCCGCGCCGTGCTCATATTGGAATGGCCCATAACGATACGAGTCCCGTCATCCGCTGCTCGGTGTGGATACGTCCCGAGGGGGAAGCGCTGCAGGCGCTTGTCAGGACGATGCGGCTCATGCACCAGCGCGGCGGGGGGCCGAGGTTCGAGCCGCACCTGACCTTGCTTTCCGGAAGCGAAACCACGGCTGCGGATGCGGAACTGAAGCTCAAGCACTTGGCGGCGCGCGTCAAGCCCTTTGCCATCGAGCTCAAGGAAATCCGGTGGCGCGACGACTACTTTCGCAGCCTGTACGCAGTTGCGGAGCTGAGCGACGAGCTAATCGCCGCGCGCGAGGCGGCCTACGACGCGTTCGAAATGAATCCATCGCCTCCCTACGAGCCGCATGTCAGCCTGCTTTACGGCAACCAGGATGAAGCGCTCAAGCAGGAGCTGGCCGCGGCTGCGGGCGGACGGCTCGACCTGATGTTTACGGTTGCCGCGGTGCATCTCGTGAATGCGTCCCCCAGCGTGCCGGTTACCGGGTGGAGAACGCTGGCCGAGCGTTCGTTCGGATAGAGCCTTCCAGACCATCCTGCAGGAGCTCACGCCGCCGGTCGCAGCACGACCTTCGTCCAGCCATCCTCCCGCGCGTCGAAGTGCCTGTAGGCGTGCGGCGCGTCTTCGAGCGGCAGCCGGTGGGAGATGATGAATGAGGGCTTCGCCCGGTCCCTCCTGATCAGCTCGCACAGCCAGCGGTTGTAGACCTTCACGTTGGTCTGCCCGGACCCCATGCGGAGCCCTTTCTCGAAGAAGAGCCCGATGTCGAAATCGACGTGACCGTGCTTCGCCAGCTTGTTGCTGCTGTGCGGGTCTTCGGACATGAAAACGCCTACCACGCCGATCGCGCCGGTCGGCCGCACAGCGCCCACCAGCGCGTTCAAGGTCGCGCTGGGATGCTCGCGGCCGCGCGGATCGTGCGCGTGGTAGCCCACGCACTCGCAGCCCTTGTCCACGCCGCGCCCCCTGGTGAGCGCCATGATCTGCTCGACGGGCGGCGCTTTCGAATCGTCTATCGGTATGGCGCCCAGTCCTTCGGCGAGCGCGAGGCGATCCGCGTGCCGGTCGACCAGCATGACCTGGCTCGCGCCTCGTATCAGCGCCGAGTACGCCGCCATCAGCCCGACCGGCCCGGCGCCGAACACGGCAACCGACTCGCCGGGGCGCACGTCGGCCAGCTCCGTGGCGTGGTAACCGGTCGGAAAGATGTCCGCGAGCATCACGTAATCGTCGATCTTCTCCAGCGCGTCCTCCGGGAGCTTCAGGCAGTTGAAGTCCGCGAACGGCACGCGCAGGTACTCGGCCTGCCCGCCGTCGTACGGGCCCATGCCGGCATAGCCGTAGGCGCCGCCCGCGTAGCCCGGGTTGACTGTGACGCAGAACCCGGTGTAGCCGCGCTCGCAGTTGCTGCAGAAACCGCAGCTGATGTTGAACGGCATGCACACGATGTCGCCGGGCTCGAGCCGGGTCACCGCGGCTCCGATTTCCACGATCTCGCCGAGAGGCTCGTGCCCGAGCACCTTGCCCGGCTCGACATCGGTGCGGCCTTCGTACATGTGCAGGTCGGAGCCGCAGATATTCGTGGCCATGATGCGCACCAGAGCGTCCGTGGGACGCTCGATCCGCGGATCGGGTATGTTCGCGACGGCGATGTCGCGGGGCCCGTTGTAGACGACCGCCTTCATCCTGCCCTCCATGATGGCTGGGATCCCGGATATTAGATGCGAGCGTGGCGGAAAGTTTCCTTACTCCGGGCTCATTCCGGACAGATCCAGCGCACCTGCTGTCCCCCTTCGCCGTTCAAGGACAGCGCCGGCCACAGCCACTGGAGTATCGAGCGCGCGGTCGCTTCGAACCCGAACGGGGCATTCGCAACCAGCATGCCGCAGCCGCGCAGCTGTCCGCTTCCGCCGGCGTCCCGCACCGACAGCTCGAGCTGGAGGATCCTGCGTATGCGGGTTGCGACGATGCTCCGCTCGAACGCCTGCATGGCCGGCGGCTCCATCAGTGGGTACCACAGCGCGTGGATGCCGGTGGCGAATCTGCGGTGGGCCTCCACGAAGCCCCGCTTCAGGCGATCGAATTCGCGGGCGCGGTCGAACGACGAATCCACGAAGACGATGCCGCGCCGCTCCCGGGGCGGAAGAAAGGCCTTGAGCGCGTCGTAGCCGTCCGCTAGCCGGACCTGCACGTGCTTGTCGCCCGAGAAAAGCTCCGCGAGCGCGGCGCAGTCCGTCTTGTTGAGTTCCGTCAGCGCCATCCGGTCGTGGGCGCGCAAGAGTCCGCGCGCAATGACGGGCGAACCGGGGTAGCGGCGCAACCTGCCGTCGGGGTTCTCCGCGCGCACGGCGTCGAGGTAGGGCGCAAGCGCCGCCGGCGCATCGGTGCGCGTCCAGACGCGCGCGATGCCGCCGTGGTATTCCCGGTTTTTCTGCGCCCAGGGATGGCCGAGGTCGTAGCGTCCGGTTCCCGCGTGCGTGTCGAGGTAGAGAAACGGCTTCACCTTGCTCCTCAACGCGATCACGAGCTGCGCCAGCAGCGCGTGCTTGAACACGTCGGTAAAGCCGCCGGCGTGGAAGAGATGGCGGTAGGCGAGCATCAGGATTCAGGTTTCGGGATTCAGGATTCGGGGATTCGGAAGCCGGGACTCAGATTCCCGCATCCGGGTCGGGATTGGCCCGGCCAGACTATAGCGCGTCGCGGGCCTGCAGTCGGTAGCGGGCACCGGTTTCAGAATCCCGGCCGCCCCCCTTTCTTACGTACGGTCAATGAATATTGACCGACGCAGGGCATATCGCCTACATCCATGAATCGCCGTAACTTTTATCCTGCTTGCCGTACGGAAGCTGCCTTGCTTTCAACGCGGGGCAAATCCGAAATTTTTCAATGGAGGCATGTCATGGCTACGAATTTCAGGAATCGCATTGCGATGGTGGGGATTGCCCTGATGCTGGGCGGAACGCTGGGTGGTTGCGCGAGTGACAGGCCGGCAGGCGCAGTGATGGACGACACCGCGATCACCACGAAGGTCAAGTCGGCGTTCGCGGCGGATCCGGAGGTGAGCGCGCTGCGCGTTTCCGTCAAGACCGTGAACGGCCGGGTCAACCTGACCGGCCAGGTCAAGAGCCAACACGAGAAGCGGGCGGCCGAGCAGGTCGCGCGCAACGTGTCCGGCGTGACGTCGGTCAACAACGAGCTGACCGTCTCCAACTGATCACGGCTCTCGAGGTAGAAAAGGGCGGCGCGAGCCGCCCTTTTTGTTTGTGCATTTCCGTCCCCGATCCGGCGCGTGCACTGATTCTGCAAATAGGATAAATTTCAAAGCATGGCCGATAACCGCGAAATTCATCCGCTCGCAAGCGTGTCGGGAGCGTTCGCACTGGCCGTATGGTCAGTCTACTTCTTGTACGTCGCGTTCAACTACGACGCTGCCCTAGCCTCGGCGGTCATCGGCGCTGTGTTCGGGCTCGTGGCCTGCCTGGCCATGATCCTGAAGTTCAGGTATTGGCGATTCGCCGTCCTGCTGGCCTCGGCAGTTTACCTGCTCCTCTATGTGATTCGAATCGTCCGGATGACCACGATGACGGCGGACGTCCCGTTTCTGCCCGCGCTTTCCCTCTATTACAACATGTCGTGGGCCGTGACTACGGGCGTGTCCCAGGAGAAAGGCATGGTGGCCGGATTGACGCATGCGTATTTCGAATTCGTCATGCCGGTGCTCGTTGTCGCGATGATCGCAGCGGTGCTCGTATCTAGTTCTGCGCGACGAGTGAGCCGATAAGCTTGCGCGCTCCGGGGCTGTACCAGTCGGCGGGACCCCACAGACGCGCGAGGACGATACCCTTGCGGTCGATCAGGTAGGTCACGGGCAGGCCGAACGCGCCGTAGAGCTGGCCGACCTCGCCCTCCGTGTCGAGCAGCACCGGGTAACTGAGCTGCAGCTTCCTGTAGAACGCCATCGCCTGCGGCTGCTTCTCCTTCAGGTTCACGGCGACGATCTCCAGTCCCTGCCCCTTGAACTCACGGTAGAGGCGCTCCATCGACGGCATCTCGTCGCGGCAGGATTCGCACCAGGTAGCCCAGAAGTTGAGGAACACCACCTTGCCCCGGAAGTCCTTGATGGAAACCTTGCGGCCATCCGGGTCGCTGAGCGTGAAGTCGGGCGCCGTGTCGCGTTCCTTGAGCGCCTGCAGCTTTGGAACGAGCGAGTAATCGACCGGCGCCTTGCCCGTCTGGGCGCCGACCGCGCCACAGCAGAAAAGAAAAACGGCCAGCACCCACAGCTGGCCGCCGATGCAGCGAAAGCGCCTCCGGTCACCAATCACTCGTCACTCGCTTCGTTATTTCAGCTTCTTCACTTCCGCGAGTAACGCGTCGTTCTCGACCAGCGGCTCCTTCGGCGCCAGTACCTTCGCGTACCGCACCACGCCCTGCTTGTCGATGATGAAATACGAGCGCGTCGAGAGCTTGCGCTCGGCGTTGAACACCCCGTACGCCTGGGACGTTTTGCCGTCCGGGAAGTCGGAAAGCAGCGGAAAGTTGAGCTTGAGGAAATCGGCGAAGGCCTTCTGCGAGAACGCGACGTTCATGCTGATGCCCACGATTTCCGTGTCGGCTGCCGTGAACTTCGAATAGTCGTCCCTACTGGACGACAGTTCCTTGATTCACGTAGGGGTGAAATCGAGGACGTAGAACTGGATGATGACGTTCTTCTTGCCTGCCGCCTCGGACAGCTTGAACTTGCCCGACTGCGTGCTCGCCAGCTCGAAGTCCGGGGCCTTCTCGCCGACCTCCAGCGCGTGCGCAATGCCGGGACCCGCGAAAAGCGAGACCGACAGTGCTATCGCCGGGATGATTCCGGTGACTCTCATACAGACCTCCTCCTGTGTGAATGAAACATCAATCGGTACCGGGTAAACAGTAGAGGCAGCGCGTTCATTCCCGGACCACGCGCAGTATAGAACCTATTATAGGTTCTGGCCTTATCAATCCGCTTTCGCGCCGGAGGCCCTGACCGCTTTGCCAAAGCGCGCGGTCTCCGCCTTGATGAGCTTGCCGAAATCCTCCGGCGTGCCGCCCATGGGGTCGGCCCCCATCTCCGTCAGCCGCTTGCTCGTTTCCGGGGCGCGCAGGATCTTCGTTACCTCGGTCGAGATCTTCACGACCGTGGCCCTGGGCGTGCCCGCCGGCGCGACGATGCCCGTCCAGTTGCCCATCACGAATTCCCTGTAGCCCTGCTCGGTGAAGGTCGGAACGTCCGGTATGAAGGGATGCCGCTTCTCGGTCAACGCGCCGATCACGCGCAGCTTGCCGCCCTTGGTATGGGGCAGGAGCTCCGGGATGGCGTTCATCATGACGTGCGCCTGACCCGAGATGAGCTCCGGCACCGCGGGACCCACGCCCTTGTAGGGCACGTGGGTCGCGTCGATCTTCGCGGCCACCTTGAACATCTCCATCGAGAGATGGCTGATGACGCCCACGCCCCCGGAAGCGTAGATCAGGCGGTTCTTGCGGGCCCAGTCCGTGAGTTCCGCCAGGTTCTTCGCCGGGATCGAGGTGTTGAGCACCATGATGAGCGGCGAATTGGCGAGCACGACCACAGGCGTGAGATCCCGCTCCAGGCTGTAGTCGAGCTTGCTGTAGAGCGTCTGCGAGATGGTGTGCGCGGTGCTGATGTTCATGAACGTGTAGCCGTCGGGCGTGGACTTGGCGACCATGGCCGCGGCCAGGTTCCCGCCGGCGCCCGGGCGGTTGTCGACGATGACCGCCTGCCCCCAGGCTTCGTTCAGCTTCTGCCCGACGATCCGCGCGAGGATGTCGTTGATCCCGCCCGGCGCGAACGCAACGACGTAGCGTATCGGCCGCGTCGGGTAGTCGGCCGCGCCCGCCGCACCGCCGAGTGAGGCGGCGAGGATGGCGAGCGCTGCGATGCCTGATCGGGTTCCCGACATAGGAGCTTGCAGTATAAGGTTTCAGGATGCCGGCGAGCGGCGCCGGATGAAATCGAGCGCGGCCTGCGCGCAGGCTTCCGCGTGTGTCGCCGCGACATGGTAGGAATTGCCCGGGAGCACGAGCAGCTCGGAGTCGGGAATCGTCCTCTGCCACGCGCGCGTGTCATCGACGGTGCCGAGGGCGCTGTCTTCCGTGGTCGCCACGAGCGTCGGGCAGGCGATCTTCGGCAGGTCGCCCCGGATGTCGGCGACGGCAATGGTCCCCATGAAGCCCAGCTGGGTCGAAAGCGCCGTACGGCCCATGAACTTGCTCCACCATTCGACGCCCTCCGGCGGGAAATGGCCTCCCAGCCGGCGCGCCATATTCTTGCGCGCCCAGTGTTCCACCCCGTTCTTCTGCATGTCCTCGCGCGTGGCGGGAACGGTGGTCTCCACCCCTTCGCGGAACGGCGCGGGCGTGCCCACCACGGTCAGCGTGCGCACGCGCGCGGGGCGGCGGGCGGCGAAGGCGCGGGCGATGGTGCCGCCGATTTTTGCCGCAACCAGATGGAAGCGCTCTATGCCGAGTGCGTCCATGAGGCGGCAATAATCATCGATGATGACGTCGAGCGTCCACTTGAAATCCGCGGGCATCGGAGTGGACCCGCCGAAGCCGCGCATGTCCGGCCGCACAACGCGATAGTGTCGCGCGAGCGTCGGCACCCACCCGTACCACGAGGCGCCGCTCTCGGCGTTGCCGTGCAGCATGAGCACCGTGTCCGGCTTTCGCCAGGGATCGGTGTAGTCATCCACTACGTAGTTGAGGTCGAGATCCGGGGGTATACGCAGCGCGGGCATGGCTATCTCCGTCGGCACGATCGCGCCTGCATTGTAGACCAGCAGGTACACCACCGTTCGCCAGCGTCCCGGCGGCGCCGCGCACGAAGGGGCCGGTATCCGGTATCATGCGACCGGCAGCGGGCTGTCGCGTTCTTACGAAAGCGTAAGGCCACGCCCGGCGGTGTTATCCCGTCAGTCCCTTCGATCAATGGAGCAGAAAATGAACGTGTCGCTGGTTTCGCGCCGGTCCTTGCTGGCACTTTGCTTCACCGTCTTCGCCACCGGCGCGCTTGCGCAGGCGGGCACCACCGAATACAAGCCCGAGGTCGGGCAGGACGGCAAGGACGTCGTCTGGGTGCCGACCCCCGACACCATGGTCGAGAAGATGCTCGACATGGCGAAGGTGACGGCCAAGGACTTCGTGATGGATCTCGGATCGGGTGACGGACGCACGGTCATCGCGGCCGCGAAGCGCGGCGCCCGCGCGCTCGGCATCGAGTACAACCCCGATATGGTCGAGCTGTCGAAACGCAACGCGGCAAAAGAGGGTGTGACCGACAAGGCGCAGTTCGTGAAGGCCGATCTCTTCGAGACCGATTTCTCCAAGGCCACGGTCATCACGATGTTCCTGCTGCCGGACATCAATCTGAAGCTGCGCCCCAAGATACTCAACCTGCGGCCCGGCACGCGCATCGTGTCGAACTCGTTCACCATGGCCGAATGGAAGGCGGACCAGACCGAGAACGTCAAGGAAAACTGCACCACGTATTGCACGGCGCTCCTGTGGATCGTGCCGGCCAAGGTCGACGGCAGCTGGCAGGTCGGCGGCGGCGAGCTGAAGCTCAAGCAGGAATTCCAGATGCTGACCGGCACGCTCACCGCCGGCGGCAGCGAGACAGCGATCAAGGGCAGCATGCGCGGCGATCGCATCACCTTTACCGCCGGCGCCGCGACCTATACCGGTCGCGTGAACGGAGCCTCCATCGTCGACGGGACGGTGAAAGGCGGCAGCGCTGCGCAGTGGACGGCTACCAAGAAGTGACGATTGCAGGTGACGAATAAGGGTGACGACTATAGGTGACGAAAACCAGGTTGTAGTACCACCCGTCACCCGTATCTCGTCACCTGGATCTCATCACCCGTACCTCGTCACGGTTTTCCCTGCGGCATGTCCCTGAGCCGCAGGGAATTCCTCGAAGTGCTGGCCGTGGCTACGGCGGGAGGATTGCCGCTTGCCTCGCCCCGCGCGCTGGCGGCAGCATCCGCGGACGCGATCTACGATGCGCCCCGGTTCGGCAACGTGAGCCTGCTGCACGTCACGGATTGCCACGCGCAATTGAATCCCGTGTATTTCCGCGAGCCGAGCGCGAACATCGGCGTCGGTTCTTTCTCGGGGCGGCCGCCGCACCTAGTGGGCGAAGCGCTGCTCAAGCATTTCAACTTGCGTTCCGGCACGCCCGAGGCGCACGCCTATACCCACCTCGATTTCGAGCGCGCGGCGCGGACCTACGGCAAGGTCGGCGGCTACGCGCACCTCGCGACGCTGGTCAAGCAGCTCAGGGCCGAGCGGCCCGGGGCGTTGCTGCTGAACGGCGGCGACAGCTGGCAGGGTTCCGCCACCGCGCTCTGGTCGAAGGGGCAGGACATGGTGGACGCCGACAAGCTGCTCGGCGTGGACGTAGTGACGGCGCACTGGGAATTCACGCTCGGGGCGCAGCGCGTCAAGGAAGTCGTGGAGAAGGATTTCAAGGGACGCATCGATTTCGTCGCCCAGAACGTGAGGACGCTGGACTTCGACGACCGCGTCTTCCAGCCTTACGTGATCAAGCAGGTAATGGGCGTTGCGGTCGCCATCATCGGCCAGGCGTTTCCGTATACACCGATCGCCAATCCACGCTATTTCGTCCCGGAGTGGACCTTCGGCATCCAGGAGCCGGGGCTGCAGGCGGCCGTTGACGAGGTGCGCGGCAAGGGCGCGCAGGCGGTCGTGCTGCTCTCTCACAACGGGATGGACGTGGATCTCAAGCTCGCGTCGCGCGTGCGCGGGCTCGACGCGATATTGGGCGGCCACACCCACGACGCCGTTCCGGCGCCCGTGATCGTTGCCAATCCGGGCGGGCGCACGCTGGTGACGAACGCCGGCTGCAACGGCAAGTTTCTGGGCGTGCTGGACCTGGAGGTGCGCGGCCGCAGCGTGGCCGGTTATCGCTACCGGCTGCTGCCGGTTTTCTCCAACCTTCTGCCCGCCGACAAGGACATGAGCACCCTCATCGCGCGGGTGCGCGCACCGCACCGGGCGAAGCTCGAGGAGCCGCTTGCCGTGACCGAGGGGTTGCTCTATCGCCGCGGCAATTTCAACGGGACGTTCGACCAGTTGCTGCTCGACGGCCTGATGGCGACCAAGGGAGCGGAGATTGCTTTCTCGCCGGGATTCCGCTGGGGCACGACGCTGCTCCCTGGCCAGACGATCACGATGGAGAGCCTCCTCGACCAGACGGCGATCACTTATCCTTACACGACGGTCGCCGAGATGACCGGCGGCGCGATCAAGACCATACTCGAGGACATCGCCGACAACCTGTTCAATCCCGATCCGTACTACCAGCAGGGTGGCGACATGGTGCGCGTGGGCGGGCTGCAGTACGCCTGCGATCCGACCGCGGGCATGGGGAATCGAATCAGCGGCATGATGCTGAACGGACAGCCGCTTTCCGCCGACCGGAGATACAAGGTGGCCGGATGGGCGCCGGTGTCGGAAGAGGCCAGGCAGGCCGGCGGGGAGCCCGTATGGGAGTTGATGGCGCGCTATCTGCGCGAGCAGAAGGTCATCCAGCCGCGGGTCGCGAACTTCCCGAAGCTGATGGGCGTCGGATCCAATCCGGGCATTGCGCTTTGACGTGAGCGGACGGAAGGCTGCGATGGTAGCGAGAGACATTGCGTGCGTGGTCGTGCTGGCGGCGCTCGCCGGCGCGGCGTGCGCGCAATATCCCGTGCGGCCGCTGCGCCTCATCGTGCCGTACCCCGCGGGCGGCAACGCCGACGTCGTCGCGCGCATCCTCGGCCACGAGATGGCCAAAGGGCTGGGACAGCACATCGTCGTCGAGATGCGCCCGGGTGCGGGAAGCACGATAGGCGCGGACGCCGTGGCCAGGGCGACGCCCGACGGCTACACGCTGCTCCTGGTGACGGGCGGCCATGCCGTGGCCGGCGCGTCGTACCGGAAGCTGCCGTATCACACGGTCGACAGCTTTTCGATGATCTCGCCCGCGACCTTTTTTCCGTTCGTCCTGGTGGTGCGCGCCGACGTGGGCCATCCGTCGCTGCCGGCGCTGCTGCAGGCGGCGAAGGCGGCGCCGGAAAGAGTGAAGCTCGGCTCCGCCGGGCCGGGCTTGACGCAGCACCTTACCGGCGAGCTGCTCGCGAAGATGGCGGGCGTGCGGTTCCTGTACGTCCCGTACAAAGGCGATGCGCCGTCCGTGACGGCGCTCCTCGGGAACGAGATCAATTTCATCATCACGCCGACGGCGCCCGTACTGCCCCACGTGCAGGCCGGCCGTTTCCGGCTGCTGGCGACGACCGGACCTACGCGCTGGAAGGGCATGCCCGAGGTGCCGACAGTGGCCGAATCCGGCGTCGCCGGATTCGAAGTGTCCTCTTGGATCGGCCTGGCGACGACTGCCGGCGCGCCGCGCGCGGCGGTGCGGCGGCTGCACGAAGAGCTGCAGCGCACTCTGCAGGTTCCCGAAGTGTCGGCGCGGCTCGAGCAGATCGGCGGCGAGGCGCGCGGCAGCACGCCCGAGGAGATGCGCGCCCGCGTAGCGGCCGAGCTGCAGCGCTGGTCCCGGGTGATGCAGGAGGCGGGGATAAACCCTCAGTGAACTTCGCGTCAGGGGTCAGGCGTTAGCCATCTTGTCTTAGGAACTCCGCGCCCCCAAAATAAGACAAATGGACGCTCGCTCTCCCGAGGTCGTCACGGTTCCGAGCAGCGGCTTGGTGACACTGACGCACGTCATGTACGGCATGCACGTCTTCAGCGCGCTGATGGGGATGTTGGGGCCGATGTTCATCGTCACGGCATTCCTCACCGGCTGGCCGTCCATCATCGCCATCATCATCAACTACGTGAAGCGATCCGACGTACGCGGGACGTATCTCGATTCGCATTTCGGCTGGCAGTTGCGCACGTTCTGGTACGCGGTAGCGGGAGCGGTAGTCGCGCTGCTCCTGGTGTTCACCCTGATCGGCATACCGCTCGCCTGGGTGCTCGCCGTCGTGCTCGGCCTCTGGGTGCTGTACCGGCTGATCCGCGGCTGGCTCGCGCTCCTGGAGGGAAAGCCCATGCCGGTTGAAGACCGGAAGATTTAGGGGTGAGTGTCGAGTGTCGAGTGTCGACGTGTCGGGTGTCGAGTGTCTAGGAACTGTGGGTTTCCCTTCGACACTCATTTCTCGACACTCGTTACTTACCGATCGAAGATCGGTGTGAGCCAGTCGGCGATGTAGTCGACGCCGACCTGCCGGTTATCCACCTGGCAGTGCTCGGCGCCGCCGTCGGCCGCCGTGAACACCTTCAGGTGCTTGCGCGTCGAGCCCACCGCATCGTAGAGCTCGCGTGCCGAGGCCAGGGGCACGATGCGGTCGTTCTCTCCATGCAGGACGAGAAAGGGGCAAGCGATCCGCGCAGCGACCGGCGCGAGATCGAAACGCCGCGCCATGATCACCGCTTCGTCGAGATCCTTCGCGCCGAATACCCACGGCACCTGGAAATGGGATTGAGCGCTCTTCTTCGCGTCCGACGCCACCGCCTGCCGTATCCCGTCCACCCACTCTTCCATGTTCCAGTGCATGGCGCCGAACGCGACGCAGGCGGCGTACCGCCGCTCGAACGCGCAAATGCGGGGAGCATAGTAGCCGCCGAAACTGTAGCCCATTACGGCAACTTTCTTCGGGTCGACGTCCGCGCGCGCGGCGACGGCCTCGTACGCGGCGGTGCCGGCGACTTCGTAATCGTGACGGGTGCGGATATTCCGCAGCCGCAGCGATTCGCCCTGCCCGGGACCGTCGATCGCCAGCGTGTGCCAGCCGCGCCGCGCGAATTCGAGCCCGTTGAAGAGCACGCTCATCTCCTTGCAGTTGTCCAGCCCGTCGAACACGACGACGGTCGGAGCGCGCCCCGACACGCCCGGCGCCCTCATGAACAGGGCAGGCAGCGTCGCGCCCTCGTACGGGACTTCCAGCTTCTCCATGCCGGGATAGCGCCGCTCGAGGCCCGCGTGCTGGCATTGAATGGCCTTGCGGCCCATCTCGCGCTTCGCATCGCCCGGTGTGATGAAGCGCTCGGCCGTGAAGTAATACATGCCCGCGCGCAGGTAGCAGTCTCCGGCCGTGGCGCGCCGCCCCTGCGCCTCGGCCTCATCAGCGACGCGCTCCAGCCGCCGGGCCATCGCGGACCATTCCTCCCACCAGGCATGCGGCTCGCTTTCGCGGCGGCGCAGCCGCTCGCAGACTTCGTCGATCTCTCCCAGCGCCACGGCGCCGTACGGGGCCATGCCCTTGGTAACGAGCGTCGCGTTGGACCACATGAAGTTGCCGGGGAAGTGGTCGATCCAGGTCATCGCAGCCATAATGCGGAAAATACCATACGCGGCGCGGCGCGCGACGCGAAGCGCCTATACTGGGCGGTCGTATCGGAAAATCCTTTTTGGGAGGACAGAATGGATCACACTCAGGAGCGGGAGAAATTTCGGGCGGTGCTGCAGGGAACGCGCTGCCTTTCGCCGGCGAGCGTTTACGACCCGCTGTCGGCGCGCATCGCCGAAACGGTCGGCTACGAGATCGGCATGCTGGCCGGGTCGGTGGCGTCGAACTCGACGCTGGCCGCGCCCGATCTCATCGTGCTGACGCTAACCGAGTTCGCGGACCAGATCCGCCGCATCAAGCGCGCGAGCCGCCTGCCGCTGCTCGTCGACGCCGATCACGGCTACGGCAATGCCCTGAACGTCATGCGCACCGTGTGGGAGCTCGACCACGCCGGCGTCTCGTGCCTGAGCCTGGAGGACCCCGTGCTGCCGCTCGCCTTCGGCCAGGAAGGCGAGGGGGCGCTGATCTCCACCGCCGAGATGGTCGGCAAGCTGAAAGCGGCGGTCGAGGCGCGCGGCAGCTCGTCGGTGATGATCGCCGGCCGGACGGTGGCGCTCAGGATCGAAGGGGTCGAGGGCACCGTGGCGCGCATAAAGGCCTATTCGGCGACCGGCGTGGATGCGATCTTCGTGGTCGGCCTGGAAACGCTCGCCCAGCTCGACGCGATACATGCTGCCACGAAGCTCCCCATCATCCTCGGCAACGCCCCGGCGTCGATCAAGCGCGAGGATCTCGCGGCGCGCGGCGCGCGGATCGTGCTGCAGGGCCATCAACCCATCGCCGCGGCGGCCAAGACATTGCGCGACGTCTACGAGCATCTCCACAAAGGCGGCGCGCCGGCCGATCTGAAGGACAAGATCATCACCCCACAGGAAATGGAGAAACTGACGGAAGGGGAAGCCCACAAGCGCTGGATCCGGGATTACTTGCGCTAGCATGCGACTATAGTTAAATAGCCCAGCTTCGCACAGGTGTCACGCTCGCGGCGGCCGCCACTATCTTCCTAATTATCTGATTTATAATTGTTATTGTTGTTGGTGGGGTAATTACACGAAGTTTGTGTTATTATTTTCCCCGTAATCCGGCTGCGCGGTGTCGCTTGAAGAACGTAACCATCACGCTCGATGAGGTGACCGCCGGCTGGGTCCGGGTACACGCCGCGCAGCTCAACGTGAGCATGTCGCGCTTCGTCGGTGAGCTGCTGGAGCGGAACATGCGGCAGTCGCGCGAATACGACGAGGCGATGCGGCGCTTTCTTGCCAGGAGGCCGGTACGGTTGAAACGCGACGGCGAGCGCTACCCGAATCGGGAGGAGATCCATGACCGCCCGGGTCTTCGTTGACACCTGCGTTTTCCTGTACGCGCACGACGAAAGCGAACCCGACAAACGCCCGCGCGCAAGAACCTGGCTCGAGCACCTGTGGCGCGAGATGGCAGGTCGCACCAGCATCCACGTCCTTTCGGAATACTACCTGACGGTCTCCCGCAAGCTCGACCCCGGCCTGGCTGCTGACGAGGCCTGGAACGACGCCGCGACGTACTTTGCGTGGCGACCGCAGCCCATGGACGAGCCGCTGATTTCGCGCGCGCGGCTGATCGAGCAGCGCCACCACCTGGGCTGGTGGGACAGCATGGTCGTCGGCGCGGCGCAACTGCAGGACTGCGCGATCGTTCTGACGGAGAGCCTGCCGGACGGCATGGCCTACGGGGAAGTAACCGCGCGGAGCCCCTTCACGCTCGACGCGCGCGAGCCGGCGGCGGTCTATGCGGCCGCCCCATCGGTAGCGAGCAACCGGCACCGGCCGCGCGGGAGACCGAAGCGCGAGACGGCAAAGGTCTGATCGGCCTTTGCTCGTCAGGGGTCAGGCGTCAGGGGTCAGGCGTCCCTGCTTACCGGGCACCGGTCACTGTTCACCGGCGATTCCGATTTACAGAGGAATCGCGAGAAGAGTGTCGAACCGCCGGCTGTCGCACACCACCACCTTTTCCTCGAACTGCGGCTTGCCGCCTTCCCCGTTCAAGCGGATGCGGTCGAGGTAGCGCCCGCTCGCGAAGAGCATGGTCTCGCCGGTGTGCATGATCCGGAGCACCTGGAAATTCGACACCGCCCGCGCGACGTTCGCGTCCTGCCGCTCGACCAGCGTCGAGGTGATCGCGTGGCGGCAGCGCTGCGCCTCGTAGATATTCGCGTGACGCAGCGCGCTTACGCGGTCGCGCAGCATCGCCCGCGAGTCCGCGTAAATGATGGAAACCGGCAGGCCGCGCCCGTGGTTCTCCGCGGTGGTCACGCGGTAGCAGCCGGACTCGACGAAAAAGTCGGGCCACTCCTCCAGCCGGTCTTCATCCAATGCGTGTGCGTAGCGGGCGAGGAGGTTCTCGACGGTGAGCTGGAGTTCGATGTCCATGTGAGTGTGGAAATCCTGGCCACGGAATCACACGGAAACACACGGAAGGCAACAAAACCGCAGTGCAGGAGCACAAACGAAACTCATTTCAGGTGTCCGGTACGGTCCGTGGTGGCGATGAATCTCGATTCACGACTCAAACGTCCGTGACCTTCCGTGTGATTCCGTGGCTGAAATGATTTGCTACACGGACACTAGATCTGCATGTGCCGCCGATACGCCTGCCAGAATCCCCGCACCGAGGTCTCCGACACTCTCGACTCGCTCGACGCGATGTCCCGCCCGCCCATCTCGACGAACGACGCCTGGCCGGCGGCGCCTCGCACGCCGCGCTGCACGAACCCCGTCGCGGCGCCGTCCTCCAGCGATATGAAGCCGGCCGGACCGACCAGGTTGGCCTGGCGCAGGCGGCGCTCGGTCATGGTTTCGTCGTCGCTGGCGTAGCCGAAGCAATTCCAGGCGAGCTCCGTCTCGCCGAGACCCTTGGGGAGGACCTGGCGCACCGCCAGGCAATTCATGATCTGCTGCAGCACGAAGCCCGGGAATACCGCGAGTATCTGGAGCGACACGCCGTCGCCGATCTCGTCCACGGTATCGAGCAGCTCGGGCGCCTCGAGGTGATATCCGCCCCTGGCGGAGCGCATCTTCGCCTTCTCGTACTCCTCTTCACCCGTGTCGGTGCGCATCATCGTGAAGCTCGCGTGGTTGCCGCCGTCGCCGTCGACGACGACGCCGCCCTGCTGCGAGAGCCGGTTCAGCCGGAACGTCGCGAAAAACGAATGCAGCAGGCTCGCGTGGTAGGTGTCCTTGACGTTGTCGAGGTACAGCTTCCAGTTGTTCGGCAGCATCTGGCTGTAGCCGCCGAGTAGCCGTACCGGTTCCTTCAGCACGCGCCGGATGCGGGAGGCGATCTCCGGGCCGAGGTAGACCTCGATCGGCGGCGTGGCTTCCGACAGCGTCGCGAAAATCAGGCCGCAGTAGGTCGCGACGCGAAACTGGCGCGGCGCGCCGACCTCGGGCTTCGCATCCGCGGGCATGCCGCCCTTGCCCTGTATGCCGCGCCGGAACGCCACGCCCGTGAGATTGCCGCACAGGTCGTAGGTCCAGTTGTGATAGACGCACGCGAATTCTCTCGCGTTGCCGCGATCCTTGATGCAGAGGAGCGCCCCGCGATGCGCGCAGCGGTTCTCGAATACGCGGACCGCGCCGTCCTCGTCGCGGGTGACGACCACCGGCATGTCGCCCACGAAGGTGGTCTTGAAGTCGCCCTGGTCCGGCAGCTCCGCTTCCAGCCCGAGGAAATTCCAGGTCGCGCCGCGGAATATCCGCTCCTGCTCGCGGCGGTAGAGGTCCTCGTCCTGGTAGACCCAGTACGGAACGCGCGTGACCCCTTCGGCGGGCCAGGAACGGGTTTCGGAAGACATGTGGCTGCTAGAATACCAAAGGATGAAGGAGGAGGGATGAAGGCGGAAGGAAAAGGCAATCGGCGCTGTCCACGGCGGCTCTACGGGAAATTCATCCTTCATCCTTCATCCCTCATCCTTGCGGCCGCGGTGCTCGGCCCGGCCACTGCGCCCGCCCAGGATTATCCCGTCCGTCCCATACGCATCATCGTGCCGTTTCCGGCGGGCGGCACCGCCGACATCATGCCGCGCATATTCGGCGAGAAGCTGGCGGCGAAGTGGGGACAGCCGGTGATCGTGGACAACCGGCCGGGCGCAGCAGGCAACATCGGCGCGGAGCTGGTGTACAGAGCGGAGCCCGACGGTTATACGCTGCTCTCCGCGCCGCCGCCGCCGCTCGTCATCAACCCCAGCCTGTACCCGAAGCTCAACTTCGATCCCGCTCGGTTCGTCACCGTGGGAGTGATGGGCGCGGTGCCCAACGTTATGCTCGTTAATCCCAAAGTGCCGGCGGCGAGCGTCCAGGAGTTGATCGCCCACGCGAAGAGCAACCCCGACAAGCTCAACTACTCGTCGCAGGGCAACGGGACGACTTCGCATCTCACCACGGAGATGTTCAAGACGGTGGCCGGCGGGTTGCGTATCGCGCACGTGCCGTACAAGGGCACGGCGCCTGCGCTCGCCGCGCTGCTCGCGAACGAGACGAACCTGATGTTCGACAATCTCGGGGTCTCGCTGCCCCATGCGCTCTCCGGCAGACTCCGCGCGCTCGCCGTGTGCAGCGAGCGTCGCGTGGGCGCGCTGCCCCAGGTTCCGGCGATGGCCGAGATCTATCCCGGGTTCGTGTCCATCGCCTGGTTCGGCGTGGTCGCGCCGCCCGGCACTTCACAGAAGATTGCGGCCCGGCTGTCGTCCGCGATCGCCGAAGCGATCAAAGTCCCGGATGTCGCCAGGAGACTCGCCGATCTTTCGGCCGAGCCGGTCGGCAGCACGCCGGCGCAGATGGCGGCGTTCATGAAGGAGGAAGCCGGGCGGTGGCGCAGGGTGATAGAGTCGGCGGGAGTCAAACTTGATTGAGGATGAAGGAGGAAGGATGAAGGCGGAACCTTCCAGGCGTTTGCCTTGGACGACGCGGCGTTGCGGTGACTTCCTCCTTGGTCTGCGACCCCGGCCCGCCGCGCTGCATCGCGTCGGGCGTTCGCCGGGTCGAAGGTGCGCAGGCACCTTCTTCGAATTCCCGGCTCACCCTTCCGCCTTCCTCCTTGCGGTGGCGGGAGCGCTCGCGCCGGCCACCGCTCCGGCTCAGCAGTATCCCAATAAGCCGGTCCGGCTCGTGGTGCCGCTGGCGCCCGGCGGTAATCTGGACATCGTCGCCCGGGCACTCGCCCAGGCGATGAGCGAAAGCCTGAAGCAGTCGATCGTCGTCGAAAACCGTCCGGGCGCGAGCAGCCTCGTCGGCACGCAGCTCGTTGCGAAGGCGCCGGCGGACGGCTACACCCTGCTGGTGATGGCCAACACGTTCGCGACCGTGCCTTCGCTCATGGCCAATGCGGGCTACGACCCGTTGAAGGACTTCACCGGCGTTTCGTTGACCTGCCTGGTGCCGATGGTGATGGTGGTGACGCCAACGCTCCCGGTGCGCACGGTGAAGGATCTGGTCCAGCTCGCAAGAGCGCGGCCGGGCGAGCTGTCGTACGCGACCGCCGGCGCCGGTTCGACGGGTCATATCGCCGGGGAGCTCTTCAATCGCCACGCGAAAGTCACGATGCTGCACGTGCCGTACAAGGGTAACTCGCAGGCCATCGTGGACGTCATCGGCGGGCAGGTCGCGATGATGTACGATCAGATCAGCACCTCGGCACCGCTCGTCACCGCCGGCAAGCTGAGAGCGCTCGCGGTAACGAGCCTCAAGCGCTCGCCGCTGTTCCCGAGCCTCCCCACCGTGGACGAGTCGGGCGTGCCGAAGTTCGAGGAGATCACCTTCAACGGTATCGCCGCTCCCGCGGGGACGCCGCGCGAGGTACTGGCGCGCCTGAATTCGGAAATCGCGAGGGCGGTAAAGCTGCCCGAGCAGCACAAGCGCTTCCTCGATCGTGGCGTCGAGCTGACGGCGAGCGCTTCGCCGGACGACTTCACCGCCTACATCAGGGCCGAATTCGAAAAGAAGGCGAAGCTGGTGAAGGAAGCGGGAATCAGGATTGAATGAACTGGTGATGGAAGGTAGTGATGAAAAGTGGTGATGAATAATGGTGATGAAGCCCGCACGGGGTCGTTGCCGGCGTTACCACTCATCACCAGTAACCATCACCAGTTCTCATCACCAGTAATCGTCACTTTTCGATCAACCGGGAACGATTGCTTCCATGAGCCAAAGACATTCCGAAGGTCCTCCCGACTTCCGCGCACCGCCGCTTTCCTGCGACGCGCACTTTCACGTATTCGGCCCGAAGGAGCGTTACCCGTACGGCAGCGACCTGCGCTATGAACCGCCGCTGGCGCCGCTTTCGGAGGTGCGCGAGCTTGCGGGCAGGCTCGGGATCGAGCGCTTCGTGTTCGTGCAGCCGAGCGCCTACGGGCGCGACAACGCCTGCATGCTCGACGCCATGCGCGAGGTCGGGACGAAGCTCTGCCGGGGCATCGTGGACGTCGACGAGAACATTCCCGACGCAGAGCTCGAGCGCTTGAATGCCCTCGGAGTGCGCGGCGTGCGCATCAACGTGCCGCCGATCAAGCCGTACGAAGCGGGATTCGCGGCGAAGATGCTGCCGCGCATCGAGCGGTTCGACGCGCGGCTCTCGGAAATCGGCTGGCAGCTCGATTTCCTGACGCCAGGCTGGCTGGTGAGCGAGCTGATGCCGACCCTGCGCAAGTTGCGGGTGCAGTACACCGTTGCGCACTTCGGGCTCTACCCGGCGGCGGACGGCGTCAAGCAGAAGGGATTCCAGGATTTCCTCGCCCTCACGCGCCACGGCAACCGGCGCTGCTGGGTGAAGCTGACCGGCATCTATCGCATGTCCACGGCCCCGAATTTCGAGGACGTGGCTCCGATGGCGCGCGCGCTCATCGAAGCAGCGCCCGACCGCCTCATCTGGGGCAGCGATTTCCCGCATCTGTCCTTCGAGGACAAGGTGGGCTCGATCCAGCTCTTCAACCTGCTCGGAAAATGGGCGCCGGACGACGCCACCAGGAAGCGGATACTCGTGGAGAATCCGGCGAAGCTTTACGGGTTCTAACTGCGCGACTTGTGACTCGTGACTCGTGAAGGGTGACAGGTGAAACCGAGCTGCGCAGCGCGTGTTGTTTTAATCGTGTCACGTGTCACCTGTCACGTGTCACTCCTTTGCGAGGAGCCTGCATGGCGTCGAGCCCCAAGAAAGTGATCATCACCTGTGCCGTGACCGGCTCGATTCACACGCCGACGATGACGCCGCACCTGCCGATCACGCCGAAGCAGATCGCAGACGAGTCGATCGCGGCGGCGAAGGCAGGCGCGGCGATCATCCACCTGCACGCGCGTGATCCGAAGGACGGACGACCGACGCCCGACCCGAAGGTGTTCATGGAGTTCCTGCCGCCGATCAGGGACGCGTGCGACGCGGTCATCAACATCACCACCGGCGGCGGCCACAACATGACCGTGCAGGAACGGCTCGCGGCGCCGCTGCAGTGCCAGCCGGAAATGTGCTCGTTCAATATGGGGTCGATGAACTTCGGCCTCTATCCCAACCTCGACAAGTACAAGGAGTTCAAGCACGAGTGGGAGCCGCAGTACCTGGAGGCGAGCCGCGACTTCATCTTCCGCAACACGTTCAAGGACATGGAGTACACGCTGAAGCACCTGGGCGAAGGCTGCGGCACGCGCTTCGAATTCGAGTGCTACGACGTGGGCCACCTCTACAACCTGGCGCACCTGCTGGAGCGCAAGCTCGTCAAGCCGCCGCTCTTCGTCCAGACCATCTTCGGCATATTGGGCGGCATAGGCCCCGATCCGGACAACCTCATGCACATGAGGAGCGTCGCGAACAAGCTCTTCGGCGACGACTACGAATGGTCGGTGCTCGCCGCCGGCCGGCACCAGATGGCGTTGACGACCATGGCCGGCATCTGCGGCGGCAACGTCCGCGTGGGCCTGGAGGACAGCATCTTCCTCGCGAAAGGACGTCTCGCGCAGAGCAACGCCGAGCAGGTCGCCAAGATCCGCCGCATACTCGAGGACCTGTCGCTGGAGATCGCCACGCCGATGGAAGCGCGGCAGCGGCTGGCGTTGAAGGGTATGGAGAAGGTCGCGTTTTAGGCTGAGAAATGGTGATGAAAAAATGGTGATGGGAAGTGGTGATGAGAATGGTGATGAACTCGCCGGTTTGCATCACCGGTACTCATCACTAGTACTCATCACCAGCAATCATCACCAGTAATCATCACCCATTCAGAAAATGCCCAAATCCGATATCGATTCAGTACGCGATTGGATAGATCGTGCCCGCCGCGTGGTGGTCCTGACCGGCGCGGGAATCTCGACCGACTCGGGCATACCCGATTTCCGCGGCCCGCAGGGCGTATGGACGAAGAACCCGGTCGCGGAGAAGCTCTCCGACATCCGCTACTACGTCGCCGACCGGAAGGTGCGGAAGGCTTCGTGGCAAAGCCGGCTGGATCATCCCGCCTTCAGTGCGCAGCCCAATGCCGGGCACCTGGCGCTGGTCGCGCTGGAGCGGCGCGGGAAGCTGCACGCTCTCATCACCCAGAACATAGACGGCCTGCACATCAAGGCCGGCAATTCGCCGAACCTCGTGGTGGAAGTGCACGGCAACGTGCACAAGGCGATCTGCCTGTCGTGCGGACGCAAGGGGCCCATGCAGGAAACGCTGGACCGCGTGCGCGCCGGAGAGGAAGACCCCGAATGCAGGGAATGCGGCGGCATGCTGAAGAGCGACACGATTTCCTTCGGGCAGGCTCTGGTGCCCGAAGTCATCGATCGCGCGCTGACGGCGGCGCAGGAAGCGGACCTGCTGCTCGCCGTGGGCAGTACGCTGCAGGTTTACCCGGTGGCAGGCGCGGTTCCGATTGCGAAGCAAACCGGCGCGCGCATTGTCATCATGAACGCGCAGGAGACGCAGTTCGACGGCATCGCAGACGCGGTGCTGCGGGGGAATATCAGTGTCGAGTTGCCGCTGGCTGTTCGCGGCGTTGGGTGAACGACAAATCTAACCGCCAAGACGCCGAGGCCGCCAAGAAATACGGATAAAAACAGTTTCAGTTGGTACTGTTTCAACGTGACCGCGTGAAGTGTGCAGCAGCGTCCGGGGTCAGACCCCAAACGTTTCTAATCATGGGCGCCACTCCATCAGATGGTGCGTGGCGGATTCGCCGCTCCGGAACATCCCCAGCCTCTGGTACAACGAATACGCCCGCGGGTTGACCTTCAGCACCCGCAGGCGCAGCGGCACGCCGAGCGCGCGCGCTTCCTCCATGACGACAGCCATGCAGCGTCCGCCGATCCCCCTGCCGTGGTGCTCGGGGAGGAGGAATATGTGATGCAGCGTCAGGCACTCGGGCGTCCTCTCCACCGCGATGAAGCCGACGTCCGAGCCGTCCGCATTGACGATCCGGAAGTCGAACTCCTGGAAGCGCTGCTCGTGCAGCCGTCTCTGCTCGTCTTCGTCCCAGCCGCCCCGGGCGAGGATCACGTAGTGCCGGAACGCGGCGCGCTTCGTGCGATAAGCAAACTCGCTGTCTTGTGCCCCGGCGGCCTTGCGCAACGTCAATGCGATCGGCGCTGGGTCTTGCATTCGAGTATCTCCAATTTCTGATTGTTCTTGGCGGTCTTGGCGTCTTGGCGGTTCAGCCTTTTGTCTTGATCTTTACCGGGTTTCCGCTGCGGATTGACTGTAAGGCGGCCTGGGCCAGCACCAGCACCTGGCGGTTGTCTTCCGGCCCCACCTCGGGGCGGGTGCCGCGCTCCACGCTCTTGATGAAGGAGCTCAATTCCGCCGCGTAGGCCGCGGCGTAACGCGTCTGGAAGCTCGGCCACGGATTGTCCGCGCTGGTCGCGTCGGCGCCGAAGCGCTCCACGGTGGTCGGCGGCAGGTTTTCCGCCCGCAGCATGCCCTTCGCGCCCAGCACCTCGATGCGCTGGTCGTAGCCGTACACCGCGCGGCGCGAGTTGGCGATGTGGCACAGGCGGCCGGAAGCGGTGCGCAGGAGCAGCATCGCGGTATCGATGTCGCCGGCTTCCGTCCTGACGCGCGGATCGACGAGCACGGCGCCCCAGGCGAACACCTCCACCGGCTCCTCGCCGAGCAGCCAGCGCGCCATGTCGAAATCGTGGACGGTGAAATCGAGGAACAGCCCGCCCGAGGTGGCGAGAAAGCGCAGGTCGGGCAGCCCGGGGTCGCGGTTGGTGATGATGACCTGCTCGACCTTGCCGACCGCGCCCGCGGCCAGCCGCTCTTTCAGCGCGCGGAAATGCGGATCGAAGCGGCGGTTGAAGCCCACGAACATCGGCACCCGGGCCTTGCGCACCGCCCTGATGCAGGCATCGACCCTGGGCAGCGTGAGGTCCACCGGCTTCTCGCAGAAGATCGCCTTGCCGGCGCGCGCCGCGGCGATCGAGAGGTCGGCGTGGCTCCCGGTCGACGATGCGATCAGCACGGCGTCCACCGCGGGATCCGCCATCGCCTGCGCGGCGTCGGCCTGCCTGGCGCCGAGCGGCTCGGCAAGCGCGCGCGCCGCTTCGGGCTTGGTGTCGACGACGTAGGCGAGCTCGGCGTCGGTCCGGCGGACGAGGTTCTCCGCGTGCATGCGCCCGATGCGCCCGGCGCCGAAGAGGGCGAAGCGGATCATTGGATACGCACCGCCTTCCCGGTTTTCATCGAGCGCAGCGCCGCCTCCGCCAGCACCAGCGCCTGGCGGCCGTCGCGGGCGCCGACCGGCATCGGCTGGCGCGCCTCGAGCGCAGCGACGAACGCGGCCAGTTCGGCACGGTAGGCGGCGGCGTAGCGCTCGAGAAAGAAATCGAGCGGCCGGTCGGCGATCGTGCCGCGCGCGCTGAAGTGCTCGACCGTGCTGGCGCCCAGGTTCTCGGCGCGCAGCAGACCCTTGGCGCCGAACACTTCTATGCGCTGGTCGTAGCCGTACGCGGCGCGCCGCGCGTTGTTGATATGGCACATCCGGTCCGAGGCGGTGCGCAGGAGCAGCATCGCCGAGTCGACGTCGCCTGCCGCGGCGATCCTGCGATCGATCAGCGCCTCGCCGAAGGCGAATACCTCGACCGGCTCCTCGCCGAGCAGCCAGCGCGCCATGTCGAGGTCGTGGATCGTCATGTCGCGGAACAGGCCGCCCGAGACCTTGACGTAGGCGAGCGGCGGCGGCGCCGGATCTCGGCTCGATATCGTCACCTGCTCGACCGCGCCGATCTCGCCCGCCGCGACGCGGGCCTTGAGCTGGCTGAAACTGGGATCGAAGCGGCGGTTGAAGCCGACGAACATCGGCACCCCCGCCTTTTCGACTTCGCGCAGGCACTCATCCACCCGCTTCAAGCTCAGATCGACGGGCTTTTCGCAGAAGATCGCCTTGCCGGCGCGCGCCGCGGCGATGGCGAGGCGCGCATGCGTGTCGGTGGACGAGGCGATCACCACCGCGCCGACCGCACCGTCGGCGAAGACCTCGCGCTCGGACGCCACCTTCGCCCCATGCTGCGCGGCGAGCCGCGCCGCCACCCCGGCATCGACGTCCACGACGTAACGCAGCCGCACACCCTTCATCGCGGCGATGTTCGAAGCATGAATCCGGCCGATGCGGCCGGCGCCGAACTGGGCGAGCTCCAGCATATTTGGGTATGATAAATCGAGGAGGGGGAACGGTGGCGATATTACGCTTGACGATGGCCGAGGCGGTCGTCCGGTACCTGTCGGCGCAGGAGATCGAGTCGCCGCAGGGCAGGCCCGTCCCTCTTTTCGCCGGCGTGTTCGCCATCTTCGGTCACGGCAACGTCGCCGGCCTGGGCCCCGCGCTGCACGCCGCGCGCCGCAGGCTCCCCACCCTGCGCGCGCACAACGAGCAGGCCATGGCGCACGCGGCGATCGCGTTCGCCAAGGCGCACGCGCGGCGGCGCATGATGGCATGCACCACGTCGATCGGGCCGGGCGCGAGCAACCTGGTCACCGCTGCGGCCGTGGCACACGTCAACCGCCTGCCGGTGCTGCTCCTTCCCGGCGATGTGTTCGCAAGCCGCCGGCCCGACCCCGTGCTGCAGCAGCTCGAGGCTTTCGGCGATCCGACCCTCTCGGTGAACGATTGCCTGCGCCCGGTATCGCGTTATTTCGACCGCATCACGCGCCCCGAGCAGGTGCTCGCGAGCCTGCCGGCGGCGCTGCGCGTGCTGCTCGATCCCGAGGAGTGCGGCCCGGTGACCCTGGCGCTGCCGCAGGACGTGCAGACCGAGGCTTGCGATTACCCGGCGGAGTTCTTTCGGCGCCGGGTGCACCGCATCCGCCGGCCCGTGCCTGGCGCGGGAGAGCTGGAAGCGGCGACGAGAGTGCTGCGCGCGGCGAAGCGCCCGCTCCTCGTCGTTGGCGGCGGCGTCAAGTATGCGCTGGCGGAGCCGCGGCTCGCGGCCTTCGCCGAAGAGCACGGGCTGCCGGCGGCCGAGACGCAGGCGGGGAAGGGCACGCTGGCCTGGGATCACGCGATGAACGTCGGTGCGATCGGCGTCACCGGGGCGGCGGCGGCCAATACGCTCGCGGCGCGCGCTGACGTGGTGCTCGCCGTCGGGACGCGGCTGGGCGATTTCGCGACCGGCTCGCGGGCGCTCTTCGCGAACGCGAAGCTGGTGCAGTTGAATGTCGGCGCGTTCGATGCGGCGAAGCACGGCGCCCTCCCGCTGCTCGCGGACGCCGACGCCGGTCTCGAGGCGCTCGGAGAGAGCCTGCGCGGCTGGCGCGCGCCCGCAGCCTGGAGCGAGCAGGCGCGGCGGCTCGCGCGCGCCTGGAACCGGGAGGTGGAGCGCATTACTGCGCCCGATGGCGGGAGAAATCGGGGCAAGCCCACCGACGCGCAGGTGCTCGGCGCGGTGAACGCCGCTCTTCCCCGGAATTCGATCGTGGTGTGCGCGGCGGGCGGCCTGCCGGGCGAGCTGCACAAGCTCTGGCGCGCGGCGGACTCCACCGGCTATCACCTGGAATACGGCTATTCGTGCATGGGCTACGAGATTGCCGGCGGCCTGGGCGCGAAGCTCGCGCGCCCCGAGCGCGAGGTCTGCGTGATGGTCGGCGACGGCAGCTATCTCATGCTCAACTCGGAGATCGCGACCGCGGTGGCGCTCGGCGCGAAGCTCGTGATCGTGGTGCTCGACAACCGCGGCTTCGGCTGCATCGAGCGCCTGCAGGCGGCGACCGGCGGCGCTTCCTTCAACAATCTTCTCGGCGCTGCCGCGCCGCGGGTGGATTTCGTCGCGCATGCCCGCAGCCTCGGCGCCCAGGCGGAGATGGCCCGGGGCATCGCCTCCTTGCAATCGGTCATGAAGCGTGCCCTGCGAGCCCGGCGCACTTTTGTCGTCGTGATCGAGACCGATGCTCGGCGGGGCACGCAGGAAGGCGGCGCGTGGTGGGACGTCGCGGTCACCGCAGCGCCGCGGAGCCGCGGGCAGAGAGCGGCGCGTGCGGCGTACGAGCGGGCGCGGGGGCGCCAGAAGGCGGGCGGCTGATGGTGCGCATCGGCATCAACCCGCTCACCTGGACCAACGACGACCTGCCCGCGCTCGGGGAGGAGAACTCGCTGGAGACCTGCCTCTCCGAGGCGAAGCTCGCCGGCTACGAGGGAGTGGAGCTGGGCCGCAAGTTCCCGCGCGATCCGGCCGTGCTCGGCCCCGTCCTCGACCGGCACGGCTTGAGCCTGGTCTCGGGCTGGTACAGCGCGCGCCTGCTCGAGCGCCCGGTGGAGGAGGAGATCGCGGCGATGCGGCCGCACGCCATGCTCCTCAAGACGCTGGGCGCGACCGCCATGGTGTTCGCGGAAGTCTCGCGCTGCGTCCACGGCGAGCGCTCGATCCCGCTGTCGAAACGGCCGCGGCTTGCAGAGAAGGAGTGGCAGCCTTTCTGCGAGCGGCTGGACGCGGTGGCGCGCCATCTAGCGAAGGAGGGGCTCAGTCTCGCCTACCACCACCACATGGGCACGGTGATCGAAAGCGAGGATGAAATCGACCGCATGATGGCTTCCACCGGGGCGGTCGGACTGCTGCTCGACACGGGGCACCTGACCTTCGCCGGCGGCGACCCGCTGCGCGCGCTCGGACGCCATGCCGACCGCATCGTGCACGTCCACTGCAAGGACGTCCGTCGCGACAAGCTGGTGCAGGCCCGGCGCGACGACTTGAGCTTCCTCGACGCGGTGCTGGGGGACGTCTTCGCCGTGCCGGGCGACGGCAACATCGATTTCGAGCCCATCCTGCGCGCGCTCGCACAGCGCGGTTACGCCGGCTGGCTGGTGGTCGAGGCTGACCAGGATCCGGCGAAAGCGCACCCGCTGACCCACGCGCGCATCGGCCACGATTGCCTTCGGCCATTGGCGCGCCGATACTGGACTGCATGAAGCTCGCCGAGAAAGAACTGGACGCCCGGGAAGAAGCACTCATCGCGGTGGCGCGCGAGGCCGGTGGCCTGGCGAAACGGCTTTACGCCGATCCGTCGAGCTTTGCCACGAAGCTGAAGGGCACGCAGGATTACATCACGGCGGCGGACGGAGAGGTCGAGCGTGTAGTCATGGAACGGCTCGGCGCGCGATTTCCCGGCGATGCCTTCCTCGGCGAGGAAGGCGGCGCCTCGGTTTCCAATCTCGGCGGCAGCGACGCCTTGTGGGTGATCGACCCGATCGACGGCACCGCGAATTTCGCCCACGGCATTCCCCACTTCTGTGTATCGATCGCCTTCCTGTCGGGCGGCGAGCTTGCGCTGGGCGCGATCGCGGCGCCGATGTACGGCGAGCTCTATCGGGCGCGGCAGGGTCGCGGCGCTTTCCTGAACGATCGCGCGATGCACGTGTCCGGGATGGCGGATATCAGGCAGGCGGTCATCGAGCTGGGCTGGTCCTCGCGCCGGCCCACGCGGACCTATACCACGCTCGTCGAGCGCGTCCTCGCGACGGGCGCCACCTTCCTGCGCGCGGGCTCGGGCGCCCTCGGCCTCGCGTACGTCGCCGACGGGCGGACCCACGGCTACTGCGAGCTGCACATCAATTCATGGGATACGCTGGCGGGGCTCTTGATGGTGCGTGAGGCGGGCGGCTGGACCAACGATTTTCTTGCCGGCGACGGGCTGGCGCAGGGCAACCCGGTGCTTGCCTGCGTCCCGGCTTTGCGCGAGACGCTGATCGAGGCGACCGGGGTGGGATATCCTGCTGTGTCATGAAAAACAGATTCCCTCCCACTCGAGGAAGAAATACCAGAATGATCAACACTGCAGCGACGCAATGCGCGGGTACACGAGACCGCTCGGCTGCTCGGGTCCATCCCAGTTCTTGATTTCAACGCATCAAGTGTTGTGTATCACCGATTCCACGTTCCACGCGTTCTCCAACGACTACTTGCGACCACGCGTATCGTGACGGAGCGATGCTCCACACTTGATGGCACGGATAAGGAAGCCCGAATGTGGGTGATGCCGGACGCCATCGGATGCTTCGGTGCGCAATAATCAAGAGGGAAGAAATCTGTTTTTTCATGACACAGTACGACTAGCAAAAGGAGGATGCCATGAAGCGTTTGATCTTGGCGCTGGTGCTCGCAGCACCGGGTTTTGCCGCGGCACAAGGCAATCTCGTGCTTTATTGCGCGGTGCAGGAAGAGTGGTGCCGGGCTACGGTAACCGCGTTCGAGAAAAAGACCGGCATCAAGGTCGCCATGACCCGCAAGAGCAGCGGCGAGATCTACGCCCAGGTGAAGGCTGAAGCGTCCAATCCGCGCGGCGATATCTGGTGGGGCGGGACCGGCGATCCGCACCTGCAGGCTGCGGAGGAGGGTCTCCTGGTCGAATATCGCTCGCCGATGCTGAAGCAGCTGCAGCCCTGGGCGGTCAAGCAGGCCGAGCAGGCGAAATACCGCACGGTCGGCATCTACGCCGGCGTGCTGGGCTTCGGCTACAACACCGAGCTCCTCGCGAAGAAGAAGCTGCCCGAGCCGAAGTGCTGGAACGATCTCCTGTCCGACAAGTACAAGGACGAAGTGCAGGTCGCGGATCCGAATTCCTCGGGAACCGCGTACACCTTGCTCGCGACCATCGTGCAGCTGCACGGCGAGGACAAGGGATTCGATTTCATGAAGCGGCTGCATCGCAACATCAACCAGTACACCCGCTCGGGCGCCGCGCCCGCCAAGGCCGCGGCAGGCGGCGAAACCCTCGTTGGCATCACGTTCATGCACGACATCATCACGTTCTCGGCCCAGGGCGCCCCGGTCAAGGTGGTGGCGCCCTGCGAGGGCACCGGCTACGAAGTCGGATCGATGAGCATCATCAAGGGCGGCAGGAACCCGGAGCAGGCGAAGGCGTGGTACGACTGGGCGCTCTCGCCGGAGGCGCAGTCGATCGGCGCTGAATCGAAAGCGTTCCAGGTGCCGTCGAACAGGACTGCGAAGATTCCTCCCGAAGCGCCGCGCGTCGAGCAGCTCAAGGTGATCGACTACGACTTCGGCAAGTACGGCTCCTCGGCCGAGCGCAAGCGGCTGCTGTCGAAATGGGATAAGGAAGTGAAGGCGCTGCCGAAGTGACGCACGCCCCCGGTCGCGCGGCCGTCGCCTGGATCGCCGTCACCACGGCGAGCTTCGTGCTTCTGCCGTGGTACGCGACCGAGGACTTCTGGCGCTTCGTCTGGATTTCCCGCATAGCCGATGCGGCGCATGCGCCGGGACTGGTGCAGGGCGTAGCGCACGGGCGGTCCTGGCTGCTCCTGCTGCTGGCGCCGCTGGCTCTGGCGATTGCCGCGCGACCGTGGCGCATGGAGCGTGGCCGCGCCGGCAGCGTGCTCGTGACTGCGGGTGCCACAGGTCTCCTGCTGCTCCTCGCGCAAGGCTTTCTCTTCCGTCATCCGAACATCACCCCAGCGGGCTGGCCTACGCAGCCGGGTATGGGTTACGGCGCGCTCGTCGCGGGGCTCGGCTTCCTCATGCTCTTCTGCCAAGGGCTCGCCGCACGCGGTCGCTGCCGTGGCGACGCCTTCGTTGTGAGCGCGATCGGCCTCACGGTGGCGCTCATCGCGGTTTTCGTGTTCTTCCCGATTTCCGTGATGCTCGAAAGCGCGTTCCGCGACAATGCCGGCGGCTTTGCTCCGGCGGCTTTCTTCGCCAGCTTCTCCGACCGCTCCGTGTGGGGGCTTGACTGCGTGACTTCGAGCCTGCGCTGCGGGGTGGCGTGGAACACGTTGTTTCTCGCCGTGCTGGTCGGCGCCGGCTCGACGCTGCTCGGGCTCGCCTTCGCGCTGATCGCCACGCGCACGGCCTTCCGCTACAAGGGCGCGCTGCGGGTCATGAGCATTCTCCCGATCATCACGCCACCCTTCGTCATCGGCCTTGCCGTCATCCTGCTCTTCGGCCGCGCCGGTGCGGTCAGCGCGCTTCTTTTCGAATGGCTCGACATTCCGCGGTCGCGGTGGATCTACGGCCTGCCGGGCGTCGCCCTCGCTCAACTCCTCGCGTTTACCCCGATCGCCTTTCTCGTGCTGCTCGGAGTGGTGCAGGGCATCAGCCCGTCGCTCGAGGAGGCCTCGCAGACCCTGCGGGCGCGCGGCTGGACCACCTTCAGGACGGTGACGCTGCCGCTCCTGCGTCCCGGCCTCGCCGCGGCATTCCTGCTCGGCTTCGTGGAGAGCATGGCGGATTTCGGGAATCCGCTCGTTCTTGCGGGAAACTACGAGGTGCTGTCGACCAAGATCTTCTTCGCGGTGGTGGGCGCCGCGCACGACCAGAGCCGCGCCGCGGTGCTCGCCATGGTGCTGCTCGTCTTCACGCTGGCGGCATTCTGGGCGCAGCAGCGCTGGCTGGGGCGCGCATCGTACACCACGGTCACCGGCAAGGGCGACGCCGGGCTGCCGGTGCCGCTGCCCCGCGGACTGCGCTGGCTGTGCTACGGCATCGCGCTGCCGTGGGCGGCGTTCACGCTGCTGATCTACATTACCATCTTCGTGAGCGGCTTCGTAAAATCGGTAGGACGTGACTACAGTTTCACGCTGGATCACTTTCTCGCCGGCTTCTCCGTTGCGGCCACCGAGCGCGGGTTGCATTTCACCGGGGCGGCCTGGCCGTCGCTCACGACGACCCTGACGATCGCCACGATCGCCGCCCCGCTCACCGCCGCAATCGGCCTCCTCACCGCGTGGCTCCTGTCGCGCCAGAATTTCGCCGGCAAGCGTGCCTTCGAGTTCGGCACGCTGCTTTCCTTCGCCATCCCCGGGACGGTCGTGGGGATCAGCTACATCCTCGCGTTCAACGTGCCGCCCATCGAATTGACCGGGACGGCGGCGATCCTGGTGATCTGCTTCGTGTTCCGCAACATGCCGGTGGGCGTGCGCGCCGGTATCGCCACGCTCTCGCAGATCGACAAGTCGCTCGACGAAGCCTCGCACACGCTCGGCGCGCGCTCGGCGACCACGTTGCGGCGCGTGGTGCTGCCGCTCCTGCGGCCGGCGATCGTGGCGGCGCTGGTCTACAGCTTCGTGCGCGCCATGACGGCGGTGAGCGCGGTGATCTTCCTCGTCACGGCGGAGCACAACATGGCGACCGCGTACATCGTCGGGCGCGTCGAGGCGGGGGAGTTCGGGCTGGCGATCGCCTACTCGTGCGTGCTGATCGCGATCATGCTGGCCGTGATCGGATTGATACAGGTCGGCGTCGGCGAGCGCAGACTGGGACGGCGCGAGACGGTCGCGCTGCAGGGAGCGGCATGAGCGGCGGAGCAGGGATCGGCGGAACCGCGGAGCAGGGGCCCCGCTTGCGGGGATGCGACCGTGGAGCCGATCATGGGCGCGTCGTTGATGCCGATCCCTTTGCGCGTCTCCGGGGTCAGATCCCCAGAGGGGCCCCTCTTCCGCCGCGTCGACGCGCCCCGGTTTCCGGGGATGCACCCCGGCGGAGGTGTGCCGCGCGGACTCGGTCTCCGCTTGCGGTGGAGCGGGGAGCGCGGCCGGCGCCCGACTCGAAGCGCTGGAATTGCAGAAGATCCTTCAGAGGGCGCGAACGGTGGTGCGGGACGGGGCGCAGAGCCGCTGCGTCGCAGGCGCATCCACTTGCCGGGGCCGCTCGCTGCTCCCGCACCCTGCTGCGCACACCGAGTCGCAGCGGCACCCGCGAAGGACGCTGGGCCTCCGACGGCGTGATGTTTGATCTTGCGATGACCGTTGCGGAGGAGGCGGCATGAAACAGGCCGCCGACGTAGAGTTCCACAGCGTCTTCAAGCGCTACGGCGTGGTGACGGCGGTCGACGACGTGTCGTTCCGCATCGAGCCGGGAATGCTCGTCACGCTCCTGGGGCCCTCCGGCTGCGGCAAAACGACCACGCTGCGGCTGATCGCGGGCCTGGAGATGGTGAGCTCGGGCAGCATCACCATCGGGGGGCGCGACGTCACCTCGGCGCCGGCGTCCGAGCGCGACGTGAGCATGGTGTTTCAGTCCTACGCGCTCTTCCCGCACATGAACGTGCTCGAGAACGTCGCGTACGGTCCGACGGTGAGCGGCGACCCTGCGGCGAAGGACAAGGCCGTGGAAAAGCTGCGCATGGTCGGCCTCGACGGTTTCGGCAGCCGCATGCCCTCCGAGCTTTCGGGCGGACAGCAGCAGCGCGTCGCGGTGGCGCGTGCCCTGGTGCTCGAGCCGCAGGTGCTGCTTTTCGACGAGCCGCTCTCCAACCTCGACGCCAAGCTGAGGCGCCGGGTGCGCGAGGACATCCGCGAGCTGCAGCAGAGCCTCGGCCTGACGGTCGCCTACGTGACCCACGACCAGCAGGAGGCGCTGGCGGTGTCGGACCGCATCATCGTCATGTCGAACTCGCGCATCGCCCAGGTCGGCGCGCCGCGCGAGCTCTACGAGGCGCCGCGCGACCGCTTCGTCGCCGACTTCATCGGCGACGCCAACCTGGTCGAGGCGGAGTTGGGGCCGCACCGCGGCAGCCGCGCGCCGCTCACCCTCGGCGGCGTCGAGCTGGAGCTGGATCACCGCGGCATGGCGCCGGGCGCGGTGCGAGTGGCGATTCGGCCGGAGGCCGTCGTCCTCAACGTCGACGGCGCGTCTACCCTGCGCGGGACGGTGAGCAAGGCGGCCTATCTCGGCACGCACATGGAGTACACGGTCGCGTCGCCGATCGGGCAGCTCTTCGTCGTGGATCGCCACGTGTCGCAGCCAATTGCGGCGGGGACGGAGGTTTCCATCACGCTTGCCAATCACGGCATCGCGCTCGTTCCGGGCTAGATGTCACGCGCGCGACCAGCGTATCTCCATCTCCGTCCGCCCGCTCAGGGCGTTGCGCAGGAGGAGGAGCAGCCCCTCGTCCGCTCCCGCCTCCTCGAGCATCTCGATAGTGGCCTCGTTGACGTAATAATCTTGATCGTCACCCGCCTCCTCCTCGAGCTGATCGACCAGGATCTGCCATTGTTCCTCGGTGATCATGCCCAGTGCGGCACCAGTGTCCTTGTCGTGTAGTTGAAACACTGACCTTCTCCCTACGGCTCGTTCGCGAGCTTCGGCGTGCTCGCCGGCGCCTTGCGCGGCTTGAACGCCTGCTCGAACGCGTACGCGTACGCAAGGAGTCTGGGCTCGGTGTAGTCGAGGCTCAGGAATTCCGCGCCGACCGGCACCCCGAGCGGCGCAGACGCGGTCGGCGTCGAGAATCCGCCGGGAAAGGTCACTGCCGGAAAGCCGGTGCCGTTCGACAGCGTTCCATTGCGCTCGGTCTGATCGGGCGCAGTGACGGGAACGACGAGGATCTTCTGGAGCGGATAGAGGATCGCGTCCAGGTTCAGATCGGCCATCTTGCCCGCAACCATGACGCGAAGCTTCTCGCGATTGAGCGTGCGGTCCTTGTATGCCGGGCTGTTCATGCCGTCCGCGACCGCAAGCTCGCTTTCGAGCGTCTTCTGCACGGCTGAGCCTTTCGCAGCGACGAGCTGGGTGAAGTTCCTGATCGGCGCGTTCGCTCCCAGGCGCGAGAAATAACTCTCCATCACCGTGCGCGCTTCGTACTGCGACGTCGAGACCACGGCTGCGAGCTTGTCGTATTCGGGCAGATCGAAGCGGACGATCGTCGCGCCGAGCGACTGGACCTTCGCGATGACATCCTCCATCACCCGGTTCACCTCCTGGTGACGCTCCTCCCTGCCCATCATGTTGGTCATGACGCCGATGCGCGCGCCCTTGAGCGCATTCGTGTTCAGGCCCTGCGTGTAGCTCGCGGGAATGCGTCCTCTGCCCAGTGCCGTGATCGGGTCGTCCGGGTCGTATCCGGCCATCACGTCGAGCAGGAGCGCCGCGTCGGTGACCGTGCGCGTGATCGGTCCGATCTCGTCCTGTGTGAGGCTGTTCGGGATCACGCCCGCGCGGCTCACGAGACCGCGTGTGGGCCGTATCCCGACGAGGTTGTTCGCGGAGGCCGGTGAGCGGATCGATTGCCCGGTATCGCTGCCCGTTCCGAGCACCGCCATGTTGGACGCGATCGCGACGCCGGTGCCGCCGCTCGAGCCGCCCGGCGTGCGCGTGAGATCGTAGGGATTGAGCACCTGGCCGCCGAGGCTGCTGATCGACATGCCGCCGCGCGCAAACTCCTGGAGATTCGCTTTCGCGAGGATCAAAGCCCCAGCTTTGCGCATGCGCGCGACGGTGAACGCATCCTGCGGCGGGATCGACGCTTTCATGCTGACGTTGCCGCCGGTTGTCGGCATGTCAGCGGTATTGAAGTTGTCCTTCAGGATGATCGGAATACAGTGCAACGGGCCCGGCTTGCCGCCGCTCGCCTTGGATGCGCGGTCCATCTCGGCGGCAGTCTCGAGCGCTCGCGGATTGACGGTGAGAATCGCACGCAGCGTGGGGCCCTGCAGGTTGTAGGCTTCGATCCGGTCGATGTAGAGCTTCGTCAACTGCGTGCACGTGAGCCCGCCGCTGGCGAGCGCCGCGTGAACGTCGGCTACGGTGGCTTCCTGCAACTGGAAGGACGACATCGGACCCCTGACGGCACAACCGGATGCCGAAACGATAACGGCTGCTGCCGCTGCGCACAATGCTTTCATTCGAACGCGCCGGCTGAACCGGCGCAGAGCGTCCGGCTTTAACGGCGGTTCGGCGGTTGCTTGTCAACGAACCGGCTGCGACCGGTCCACCACCGCGCCGCGCAGGACCACCTGCGAGATCCGCCGCGTATTGGTGATGTCATCCAGCGGGTTCGCGTCCAGCACGATGAAATCCGCGCTCTTGCCCGCCTGCAAGGTGCCTGCGTCGGAAAGCCGCAGGAATTCCGCCGAGTTGCGCGTTGCCGCCACGATGACCTGCGTCGGCGTCATTCCGGCGCTCACCATGTCTTGCATCTCGTCGTGCGGTCCCCACGGCGTGTTGCCGTCGGTCCCCAACGTGATGCGGACGCCTGCTGCGCTCAGCTTCGCGAGATTGCGCGCCTGGATCCCGTAGAACACCTGCGCCGTCGGCCGGTCGAAATTGTTCGCTTCGAGCCTTCCCCACTCCTCCGGCGTCAGGCTCGCTTGCAGCCAGCTCAGGTCCATTTTCACGCCCCGGGCCGGCAGGTTCGGTATGAGGACCACGTTCGGACGCTGCTTGAACATGGCCACGAACTCATCGTCGATGTCCTTGTCGCGTACGCCGTGCGCGAGCGAATCGACCCCGGCGCGCAGGAGACCTTTCGCGTCCTCCAGGTCGAAGAGATGCGCCGAGACGCGCAACCCCCGCTTGTGCGCCTCGTCGATGATCGCGCTGTAGATCTCGGGGGAGAGCTTGCTGAATTTGCCGTCCCTCGTGTCGACCCAGATCTTGACGATGTCGACCTTGTTCGCCGCCAGCTCCTCCACGGCCTTGCGGCCCTCTCCGGGGTTCGCAACCCAGTACGGCACCGTCGTGCGGCCCGGCTCGGCCATCGTGATCCCGCGCCCGGCGCTGAGAAACCGCGCGGCGCCGGGTATGACCTCGCTGCGTATCGGGAGCGTGTCGTAACCGTCCGTTCCCATGCTCAACGCCGCGCTCACGCCATAGTACGCGCGCCGTTTCAAGTCGCGTATGACCGCGTCTCGCCCGGGGCTCAGGTGGACGTGCGTGTCGATGATCATCGGCATCACCGTCTTGCCGGCGAGATTCACGCGCGTCGCGCCCGCGGGCACTTTGACGTCGGCGGCCCCGCCGGCCTGGACGATTTTCGCGCCCTCCACAACCAACGTTCCCTTCTCGACCACGCGCCCGTCGCCCAGGATCAGCCGGGCACCCTCATATGCCGTGACCTGCGCAGACGCGGGTGTCGCGATTGCAGCAAGAGCAATGGCTGCGACGACGTTGAAGATATTTGTTCTATGCATCGGAACCTCCCTAATGAACTCTGCTGCGTTTTGAATCAAAAGCTTCGCCGCCAAATCTCGCAGGGAATGCCGCTCTTAGCGTTGTCTTTGCGACCTTAAAGGGTTTCGTTCTTATTGTTGTTCCTTCGCATCCACCGCGTCCTTCGCGGTGAGGCTGTATCGCCTTCCTTTGCGTCCTCTGCGCCCTCTGCGGTGAGGCTTCTCTGTTCCTTAGCGCCCTCTGAGGTCTTGGCGGTTCAGCTTTAGCTTAAACTTTCCATGACGCGAAGCCGCATCCCACGTAAACCTCCGGTATCGGATCGTACCGGATCAGCTCGAACCCCCGCCCGCCCGCCGCGCCGTGCGCCGCGATCCAGTTGCGTATCTCCGCCGCGCCGTTCCCGATGTGCGGCAGCCGCTCGTTCAGAAAGCCGATCAACGCGGGGGAGTCGCCCGACTCGAAATGGCCTATGCAGGCGCGGTCGAACGCTTCGTCGATCTCCCCCATGGTCGGCTCGCCTATCGAATGGGAGAGGCCGCCCGTCGCCAGTATCGCCACGCGGAGGTCGCCGGGATAGCTCGAGACCGCTTGCGCCAGCATCGCGCCCCAGTTGTAGCAGCGCTTGACCGACGGCAGCGGCGGCTCCAGGTCGTTGAAGATGATCGGAACGATGGGCGGCAGCGACGTGAGCCCCGCCTTCCACAGCGGGATGCAGAAACCGTGATCGAGCGCGAGCTTGTAAGACACCGAGGGCTCGAAGTCGTGCTCCAGCGCAGTCTCGACGATGTGGCTCGCCAGTGGCGGATGTCCCGCGATCGTCCGGTGCGGAAACTCCTTCAACCACGGCTCGGGCGGCCCGTCGTGCGTTTCGCCCACGCCGACGCAGATGCCCGGCAGGTTGTCGATGAAGAAATTGACCCAGTGGTCGGGGGAGATCTCGATCAGGACGTCGGGCCGCGCCGCTTCCATGCGGCGGCCCAGCTCGGCGAATCCCGCGGCAAGGCTTTCTTTCCAGTGCGGCGGGAGGGACGGCCAGTTGCGCACGATCATCGGGCCGTGGCTGGCTGCAAATATTCCCACTAGCTCAGCCATAACGGATCATCCGGATGTGACTGGCCGCGTACACTCCGACAAGGCTGCCATAACGAATGGGGGAAACGGGCCCCTTCCGGAAAACCATCGGGGCCTTCCCGTTCCCCCCATGCCCCCCGACGCGCGAGTGGCAGGATTCCCGCAGCTCTAACATTGTTCTATGGGCGTTCATCTGCGGTTTCATGGGATTTGGGTGTCACGGTAGCGCGTATCCGGCGCAGAAATTCGTCCTCCGGCATCCCGGCCATGTGAAAGTAGAACCGGAGGAGATACGGATTCACGACCCTCGCCACGTACGCCACGTCATCGCGCTCCACGGCCGCGCGCACTTCGGCCCCGAGCGGGTAGCGCTCCAGCACCTTTGCGCGGTCGGCACGGTACTCACCCGCCAGCTCGGGGTTCTGGAGGTCGAAGCAGAGCTTGGAGAGCCAGTAGTCGCGCATCATTGCTAAAGTATACTGCTCCGGAAGGACGCGAACGATGAGTGAAGCGCCATCCAGCTTCGACGTGCTCGTGATCGGCGGCGGCATCGCGGGGCTCGTCGCGGCCAACCGGGCTGCGGAGCTGGGCAAGCGGGCCGTGGTTCTGGAGAAAGGCACCGCGGATCGTTATCTGTGCAGCTCCCGCTATACGGGCGGCACCTTCCACATCAGTTACACGGACGTGCTGGCCGGCGAGGACAAGCTCGTCGAGATCATTGAGACCGCCACGCGCGGATTCACGCGCAAGGACCTCGCGGCAACCATAGCGCGGGACAGTGCTCGTCTCGTGCGCTGGCTGCAGGGCGAAGGCATCCGGTTCATCAACCTGGGCCATTACCATAACTTCGTGCTCGCGCCGCCTCCGCGCAACGCGGCCGGGCTGGACTGGGAAGGCAGAGGCGGCGACATCCTGCTGCGCACGCTAGGGGAAAACCTGGCGAAGAGGGGCGGCTGCATCCTGCGCGGCACGCGCGCCCGCGCGCTCGACGTCTCTGCGCCGGGCCGGGTTGCGGTCGAAGCCGAGCGAGCCGGCGCCTCGGCAAGCTTCGACGCGGCCGCGGTCGTCATCGCGGACGGCGGCTTCCCGGCGAACGTGGAGCTGGTACGCGAGCACATCACGCCCGCGGCCGACAAGCTCCTGCAGAGGAATGCACGCACCGCGACGGGAGACGGCCTGCGCATGGCCCTGGCGGTGGGCGCCGCGACAGTCGGCATGGACCGTTTCTACGGGCATCTTCTCAGCCGTGACGCGATGAGCAACGACCGGCTCTGGCCGAAGCCTTACCTCGACGCGCTGGCGGTCGCCGGGATTCTGGTCGATGCCGGGGGAAACCGCTTCGCGGACGAAGGAGAGGGCGGCGTGCCTCTGGCGAACGCTGTGGCGCGGCTGGCCGATCCATTGAGCACGACCCTCGTCTTCGATCATGCTGTCTGGGAAGGGCCGGGAACGAGCGCGTTGATTCCCGCCAATCCCCTGCTCCCGAACGCCGGCGGCACGCTCCATCGCGCTGCCACGATACCCGAGCTTGCCGGCCTCAGCGGCGTGCCGGCTGAGCGCCTGCAGGTCACCGTCGATCGCTACAACGAGGCGCTCGCGTCCGGTACGCTCGACCGGCTCACGCCGTCTCGCCGTGCAGACCGTCACAAGCCCTGGCCCATCGTAAAGCCGCCGTTCTATGCGATTCCGCTCTGCACAGGCATCACCAACACGATGGGCGGGATCGCCGTCGACGGTGACGGCGCGGTGCTGGACCGGAACGGCTCACCCATCGCTGGCCTCTATGCGGCGGGCGGTGCGACGGGCGGCCTCGAGGGCGGCCCGGCCATAGGCTACGTCGGCGGCCTGATCAAAGCGGTTTTCGGGCTGCGCGCGGCCGAGAAGATCGCGAATCTCACGCCGCCGCGAAAATGACGAGCCGGGTTGAAACCGATGTCGTCGTAATCGGGGGCGGCGGCAGCGGTCTTGCTGCGGCGATCGAGGCGCGCAGCCTCGGCCGGCAGGTGATATTGCTCGAGCGCAACCCGCAGTTGGGCGGCACCACCGCAAAATCGATCGGCTCGATCACCGCCACCAACACGCCACACCAGCTACGGAAGGGCATACGCGACTCGCCCGCCGATCACTTCGAGGACATGGCGCGGTTCAGCGCCGCCTCCAGAAGAGTGCAGGAGAGCCGCTACAAGATCGACGACAACACGGAGCTCCGGCGCGTGCTCGTCGAGAACGTGCCCGATACGTTCCGGTGGCTCATGGCGAAGGGTGTGGAATTCTACGGGCCCCTGCCCGAAGCACCGCACCGCAGGCCGCGCATGCACAACGTTCTGCCGAACTCGCGCGCTTACATCTACCACCTGGGACGGGCTGCGCGGAAGGCGGGTGTCCGTATCGCGACTTCGGTCCGGGCAAAACGCCTGCTGCTCGACGACGGAAGCGTTGTCGGCGTTGCGTGCGACGGCGCGGACGGACCGGTCGAGTACTGCGCGCGCGGCGGGGTGGTATTGACGACCGGAGACTTCAGCGGCGATGCGGTCATGCGCACGGAGCATCTCGCGGAAGGCTTCGAGGAAGTCCAGCCGGTAAACCCGACCAATACCGGCGACGGACACAAGATGGTGCTGGACGTCGGCGGGCGCATCGTTCACACGGGTATCCACAGCGCCGGGATACGCTTTCAGCCGCCCCCGCCCAAATGGATAACCGCTCTTCCGCCCCAGCGCATCTTCATGCGCCCGGTCAACTGGGCGATGGAGTATCTCCCGGACTGGCTGCTGCGCCCGGTCGTCATGAGCTTTCTCACCTGCATACTCGTGCCGTCTCCGAAGCTCTTCCGGGCGGGGGCGGTGTTGATCAATGCGCGCGGCGAGCGGTTTCTCGACGAGCTTGCCAACCCTTCCGACAGCTCCGCGCCGGTCCTGGCGCGGCAACCCGGAAAACTCGCGTACGTGCTCCTGGATGGCAAGCTCGCGGAGAAATACTCGAGCTGGCCGAACTATGTTTCGACCGCGCCGGGCTTCGCCTATGCTTTCGTTCCCGACTACCGGCGCACGCGCAAGGACATCTTTCATGAGGCGCCCACGCTGGATGCGCTCGCGGCCCGGCTTGGCGCGCAGGCGGAAACGCTGAAGAAAACGGTCGCCGACTACAACGCCACGCTCGCGGATCCCGCCGTCGCGGCAGGTCGCCAGCCGCTCGACCGCGGCCCGTACATCGCTATGGGGCCGGTGCGGCACTATCTCAACTTCAGCGACAGCGGCGTGGCGGTCGATTCCAGTCTCCGCGTGCTCGGACGTGAGAACAAGCCTATCCCCGGACTCTATGCGGCAGGCTTCACCGGCATGGGCGGCATGCTGCTCGAGGGGCATGGCCATCACATCGGGTGGGCGTTCACCTCGGGCCGCCTCGCGGGGCGCTATGCCGCGTACCGCGTCGTCTCGGAAGCGCTGGCGAGCGTTCCGGCTGCGATGAAATGAGAGAACGCCTGATCATTGCGCTATCGCTGATCCTGCTGCTGACGCCGCATGCTGCGGCCCAGTTTCCGGAGCGGACGGTCCGGCTGCTCGTCGGATTCGGCGCGGGCGGCGGCACGGACATTTCGGCGCGCCTGATCGCCAGGTCCCTGACCGAGACGTGGGGCAGGAGCGTGGTGGTGGAAAACCGGCCAGGCGCCGACGCCAGCATAGCGGCGGCTGAGATCGCACGAGCGAAGCCTGACGGTTACAACCTGCTCGTTACCACGACGGCGATCGCGATCACGCCGGCACAGCAGAAGCAGCCGTGGGATCCGCAAGGGAGCTTCGAGCCGATCACGCTCATCGGTTCGGCGCACAGCCTGGTGGTCGTCCATCCGTCGCTGCCGGTGCACAGCGTCAGGGAATTGATCGCGCTGGCAAAGGCCAGGCCCGGTGCGATCACTTTCGGCTCGTCGGGCACGGGCACGGTGCCGTACCTCGCCACGGAGCTCTTCATGATGGAGACCGGCACGCGCATGGTCCACGTCCCGTATAAGGGCAGCGGACCGGCGGGGATCGGCATCCTGAGCGGCGAAACACAGCTCCTGTTCGCTGCGATCCTGTCGGTGCTGCCCAATGTCAGGGCAGGCAGACTGAGACCGATCGCCGTCACCTCGCCGAAGCGCAACGCGATGGTTCCCGGGATCCCGACGCTCGACGAAAGCGGCCTGCCGGGGTTCGACACGGCAACCTGGTACGGGCTATTTGCGCCGGCGAAGACGCCAAGGGAGATCGTCATCAAGCTCAACGAAGACGTCGTGAAGGCGATACGCTCGCCCGAAGTGCGCTCGAATCTCGAGCAGCAGGGCTACAGCGTGGAAGGAAGCGCGCCGGAAGATCTCGCTCAGCTCGTCAAGTCCGATCTGGTGAAATGGTCGAAAGTCATCAAGAGCATCAAGTGAGCCGCTGATGCCCAACTACCCGGTCGTCAACTTCTTGCTGCGCCATGGGCACCGGTTCGCCGTCGCGGTCGCTCTTCTGCCCGGGATAGCCGGCGTCTACCTGGGATTCTCGGGCTGGGGCTGGCCCGTCGCAGTGGGCGGTGGCGTGGCGGGAGCCATCCTCTACGTGCTCGCGAAGAGCTACGTCGAGCTCGTCGCCATCATTGCCGATATGCTGCTTCCAAAATAGGTCTGAGCTCCGTGCCTGCCTTGCGGGCGGAGCCGCCCGGGAGCACACTCATCAACCTGCAATGCGGAGGAGCGATTCATGGCTAAAGCCAGAGCGAAGCTGAGGAGTGCGGCAAAACGCGCCGCGCCGCGTCCGAAATCGAAAAAGCGGCCGGCGGCTCGGCCGGCGCAGAAGTTCGCCGTCAGCCACCATCAGGAAGGGGATTTCCGAACCGATGGGCTCAGGGCCTACGCGAAATACCGGGATCTCGGGCTGAGCCATGCCACTAACGGCATGGTGCAGGCGCACGTCATCCGGCTGCTTCCCCCGTTTCGCCGCGATGAGGTTTCGAAGCGCCACTATCACGAAGTCGACTTCCAGATGGTCTACGTCCTCAAGGGATGGATAGAGACCGAGCTCGAGGGGCAGGGCGCCATCGTGATGAAGGAGGGCAGCTGCTGGATACAGCCGCCACGCATCGAGCACACTGTGCTCGGCTACTCGGACGATTGCGAGGTCCTCGAAATCGTCCTGCCGGCCGATTTCAAGACGGTCGAGCTCGAGTAGCCAAACGGGGAATGACGATGGTGAGGTCCGGCGGTTGTCTCGGCGCATTCTGTCTCGCCTTGGGGGGAACGGCCTGCCTGGCGGCCGGCGTGGGCGACTATCCCAACCGGCCGGTGCGCATGATCGTTCCGCAGGCGCCGGGGAGCGCGTCCGACACGGGCGCGCGCATCATAGCCGGAGAGTTGACGAAATACCTGGGGCAGCAGATCGTCGTGGATAACCGTCCCGGCGGCGCGTTGCTTCTCGGACTCGAGCTGACTGCGAAAGCGCCGTCCGACGGCTACACCATAGCCTACGGGATGATAGGCGCGCTGGCGATCAGTCCGAACGTCGTTTCGAAACCGCCGCTCGGACGTGAAGAAGGATCTCGCGCCCATCGTGCAGATGACGACCGGGCAACTGCTGCTCGCCGCCGGCAATTCCACCAGCATCAAGAGCGTGCGGGACCTGGTCGCGTACGCGAAGCAGAATCCGGGGAAATTGAACTACGCCTCCTCCGGCAACGGCACCCCCGGCCACGTCGGCTTCGAGCTGTTCAAGGCGATGACTGGAACGCTGATCGTGCACGTGCCGTACAAGGGCGGGGCGGCGGGCATCGCCGATCTCATGGCGGGGCAGGTGCAGTTGATGCTGGAGAGCACCAACTCGATCACGCCGCACGTGAAGGCGGGGCGGGTGCGGGGACTCGCGACGACGGGGCCGACGCGCACAGCGGCGCTCCCCGATCTGCCCACGGTGGCAGAAGCCGGCGTGCCGGGCTACGAAGCGACGACCTGGAATGGCATCGTCGCGCCCGCGGGCCTGCCGAGACCGCTGGTCGTGCGCCTCAACGCGGAACTGAACAAGGTGGTGGCATCGCCTGCATTCCGGGAGAAGGTCGCACCGCTGGGGGCCGAGCCGGCAGGAGGCACGCCCGAGCAGTTCCGGGATTTCATCCGCAGCGAGCACGCGAAGTGGGGCGATATCGTGCGGCGCTCCGGGGCGAAGATCGATTGAGTCAGTGACCAGTGACTAATGAAATCTGAACTGCGATGACTTCAGCGATCAAGACGAAGTTTCTCTCCCACGGCACGCTGGGCTCGAAGGACCTCGAGGCGACGCGCAGGTTCTACGAGGAATTCCTCGGGCTCGAGGTGGTGCGCACGAGCCCCGTCTCCATGATGATCCGGCTGGGCGGCCAGCACGTCTATGCGGTGGTCTTCAGCAAGAAGAAGGAGCCGATGCCCCGCATGTATCACAACGGGCTGGACGTCGAGACCGATGGCGAGGTGGACGAGGCCTGGCGCAGGTGCCACGCGGAAGCGGAGAAATGGGGACTGCACGACATCACCAAGCCTGTCGCGCGCCACGGCACCTACAGCTTTCTCTTCTGGGACGCGGACGACAACGCCTGGGAGATACTCTCGAATCCCAGGGGCGGCTACACGTGGATCTTCGAGCAGGGCGACTTGGAGGGGAAGGGGCACTTCGACAAGGAATTCCTGGCGCAGCGGCCGGGCAGGAAGAACGCCACGCCTGACAGTTGATGATTGAGGAGGGACAAGTGAGCCCATCACCCGTCACTCATCATTCATCACGATTTTTCGCGGCAGCGCTGGCCTTGGCGCTCGCCGTGCTGGCGCCCGCTGCCGAGGCGCAATCTTATCCGTCGCGGCCGATCAGGCTGGTGGTCGGCTCCTCGCCGGGCGGCGTAACCGACCTGCTGGCGCGAACCACGGCGGGCGCGCTCGCCCCGATGCTCAGCCAGAACGTGGTGGTGGACAACCGGCCCGGCGCCAGCGGCAACATGGCCATGGAGCTGGTTTCCCGGTCGCCCGCCGACGGCCACACCCTGCTGTTGATATCGAGCGGCAACGTCGTGGTTGCCCCCTACCTGTACCGCCTGTCCTTCGACCCGATAACCGATCTCGTGCCCGTGTTCAACATGGCCGACGCGCCGCACCTGATCGTCGTGCCGGGAACGCTGCAGGTGCGGGACCTGAGGGAGTTCATCGCGTACGCCAGGGCCAGCCCGGGGAAGGTCAACTACGGCTCGGCAGGGTCCGGCAGCGCGCCGCACCTTTCCGCCGAGCGCTTCGCACGCGCGGCGGGACTGCAGCTCGTGCACGTTCCGTACAAGGGCGTAGGCCCCGGGCTCCCGGATCTCGTTGCCGGGCGTATCCAGATGATGATGGTCACCCTGGGCTCGGCCCGGCCCCATCTTCCGAACAACGCGTTGAAGCCTCTTGCGGTATCGTCGAAGCGGCGGCTCACCGGCCTGCCCGAGGTCCCGACCTCGGAGGAAGCGGGGCTGCCGGGCTGGCAGATGACCACCTGGTTCGGGGTGTTCGCGCCGCGCGGTACGGGCCCGGGCATCGTCAACCTGCTGAATGCGAAGCTGCAGGCAGTGATCGACGACCCGAGAGGAAAGCAGCGCCTGGTGGAATTCGGATGCGAACCGGTCGGCGGCCCGCCGCGATCGTTCGCGGAGCTGGTGCGCGCGGACTACAAGACGTGGGGACCGATCGTCAGGGATGCCGGGGTGAAACTGGAATAATCGAACGGTATGAGAGCAGGGTTTCGGTTTCCGTCGTTTGTTCTGCTATCGCTGGCTGCGATGCCCGCGATATGCGCGGAATGCGCGCCACCCGCCGGTCGCTACACCGGCCCGCTGTTCGATGCAATGGCGCAGATCGACGCAGGTATGGAGCGGGCCGTGCTGCGCTCGCTCGACGACTCCGGCGTCGCGCGGATGGCGCTATTCGGGCGCGACAAGCGCAAGCGCAGCGGTGACGGCGCGGTAACCCATCTCGCGCGCGAGCGGCCCGGCGTTTTCGTGATCGGCGCGCCGAAACGCTTCGATCAACGGGTCGACCTGTCGGGCGACTACATCCGCGCGATACTGTCCGGTGCGCGCAGCCGCGAGTACGCGTTCGTGGGCGAGATCCTGTACGCGCACGCGGACAAGGCGCACGGCGACCAGACCGCCGACGGCGAGCGTTATGCGGATCCCGGCCAACCCGGCACGCGCCGCCTGCTCGACGGCCTCAAGGACCTGAACGTGCCGCTGATGGCGCACTGGGAGGTCTACGATTGGGACCGCGACTGGCCCAACTTCAGGCGCCTGTACGGCGAATTCCCGAAGCAGATCTTCATCTGGCCGCACGCCGGCTTCGGCAGCGCGGTGCAGGTGGCGGAAGTGCTCGCGGCCCACGCGAACGTGGTCGTGACGCTCTCGAAGAAGGAAGAGTCCAACACGTCCCTGTCGGACGGGAGCAAGGCCGGGCGCCTGGGGGAGGCGCTCGTCGACGAGTGCGGGACGCTGGTTCCCGAATGGCGGACCCTGATCCTGCAGTACCCCGATCGCTTCCTCTTCGCGACCGACGCGCACAAGGACTTCCGCTGGGAGCGCTATGCGCGGATCGTCGAGCGCTGGCGCGCGATACTCGCGCAGCTTCCGCCCGAGCCCGCGGCGGCGGTCGCGTTCCAGAACGCGGAGCGGCTGTACGGGAGCACGCGCCAGGCTGCGAAGTAAGGCATCGAAGATGAAGAATGGTGATGAGAACTGGTGATGAAAAGTGGTGATGAAAAGGGGTGATGACCAGTGCCAGTAAGTGGGGGTTCATCACCATCACTCATCACTATTTTTCATCACTGTTTCGATTACGCGCGGCGGCCGGATATGTATCGGTATACTTCGCCGACCCATACTGCGTTCCTTCCCATGCATACCAAACTAGTCTCCATCCCCACCGACACGCTCCCGCTCGAAGGCGCTTATTACGAGCCGGATGGCGCGGCGAGCGGCGCCGTGCTGCTGTTCCACGGCAACACCATGAACTTCTACGTGGGCGCGCCGCGTTTCCTGCCGCCCGTACTGACCCGCCTCGGCCTCGCTTGCCTCGCGTTCAACCGGCGCGGGCACGACATCATGAGCACCTTCAACAGCCGGATCGCGGTCGGCGGCGCGTACCAGTCCACCGCCGAAGCGATTGCCGACAACCGGATCGCCGCGGAATGGCTGGCCGCGCGCGGATTTCCTGATCCGGTCGTGATCGGCCACAGCAACGGTGGCATGCTTGGCGTGAGACACGTCGTGGACCACCCGCGGACGCCGGCGCTGGTGCTGTTGTCTGCCGGACGCGGAGGCGTGAGAACCGTGTCCGGCGGACCGGAAAAGCTGTTCGCCGGCGAACGGCAGGAGGAACTCACGGCTCACGCCCGCTGGCTGGTCGAGGCCGGGCGCGGCCGGGAGCTGATGTTCATGCCAGGATGGTGGTACGTGATCACGGCAGAGAGTTTTCTCGACCGCATCGTCAGCGTGCCCGACACCCTGGCGCTCGCACCGCAGGTGAAATGTCCCGTGCTGACCCTGCGCGGTGACCAGGAAGATGGACACCGGTATCCGGCGGAAGAGTTCCAGAAGGTAGCCGGCGGGCCGTGCAAGGCCGAGATCGTGCCGGACTGCGATCACTTCTATAACGGGAAGGAAGAGAAGGTAGCGGGTATCGTCAGCGACTGGCTCGTGAAGACGCTCGGGCTTTCGCCCGAAATTCCCTCGCCCCGTTTGCACGGGGAGAGGGAGGCTGGCGGGCAGCGCGCTAGTAGTTGACTCACCTCAGACTACCCCCGATCAACCCGCCCAGGAGCGCGCCCACGGCCGTGGTCGCCGCGCGATCGCTGCGGTGCCCGATCTGGCTGCCTATTGCCGCACCGATTGCGGCGCCGCCGATGATGGCGAGCGTGTTGTCTCGGGAAGCATAAACCGGCGCTGCCGCGTATGCCGGCTCGGCGTAGTACGGCTCTTGAGCGTAGTACGGTGCGGGCGCGTATGCCGGCTCAGCGTACACGGGCGCCGGGGCATAGACCGGCTCGACGTATCGAGCCCGTCCGTAGTACACCGGCTCCTGGTGGACGACGGTGCGCCGTTCCACAACGCGCCGCTCGGCGACGACCGGGCGCTGCTCCACGACCATTCGCTCGTGGGCGCGATGCCTCTGCCCCCGGTATCCGTCATGGTCCCAACGGGACGAATCGGCGAAAACAGGCAACGCGGCGGTGAGCATCGCCCCGGCCGACAACGTGCAAATGGTCTTCTTCGCAAACATGGCACTCTCCTTTTGGGTTTCAACTTGCCTGACCATTAGAAGGCATCAGGTGCCGGAAAGGTGCCATCCAATGGCAACAAAGTGTTACCGGGTATTGCGGGGCTGGTGGCTCTGCAACCAGTATGTGAGATAGCGCACACCAGGGTCACTGGTATTGCTATCCTCGCTCTCTATCGCCAATCCCGTCCTACAGGAGGCACGACATGTTGAAAATCGACACCCATGCCCACTGGTTCCCGCCGGAGTGGGTGGAAGCCGTAGCGAAGGACGGAGGAAAGAACGGGGCGGAGGTGGCGACCGACGCGAACGGCAAGATCACGAAATTCTCGGCGCCCGGCATCAATCGCGCGGGATTCGGGTCGCAGTACGTCGAGATTCCGATCCGGCTGAAGATCATGGACGAAGGCAGGGTCGACATGCATGCCCTGTCGCTGACGAGCCCGATGGTGTACTGGGCGACGCCGGAATTCGGGCTCAGGCTTTCCCGCATCTTTAACGATGCGTGCGCCGCGGCGCATCTCAAGCAACCCAACCGCTTCGTGGGCATGGCGACGGTGCCGATGCAGGCGCCGGAGCTGGCTGTTCAGGAGATTGAGCGCGCAGCGAAGCTGCCGGGGATCCGCGGCGTCTACATGGCGACGCACGTCAACGGCAAGAACCTCGACGAGAAGGAATTCTTCCCGGTCTATGCGAAGTGCGAAGCGCTCGGCCTCCCCATATTCCTGCACCCGGTCGCGCCGGCCGGGCGCGAGCGCACGCGCAAGTATCACCTTGGAAACTTCCTCGGCAATCCCCTGGAGTCGGGCATTGCCGCGGCCTCGCTCATATTCGGCGGCGTCCTCGACGCGTTTCCGAAACTCGACGTGATGCTGCCGCACGCGGGCGGCGTGTTTCCCTGGCTGATCGGGCGCATGGACCATGGCACGACAGTGCGCAAGGAATGCGCGCACATGACCAAGCCGCCGTCCACGTATCTCCGCCGCTTTCACTACGACACGATCACGCACAGCGACGGCATCCTGATGGATCTGATCCGTCACGTCGGGGCCGATCGCGTGGTGATGGGCAGCGACTGCCCTGCCGACATGAGCTACACGAAGCCGGTGGACGTGGTCGAGCGGCTCAAGGACCTGACGGGAAACGAGCGCGACGCTATCGTCGGCGGCAACGCGGCGCGCCTCTTGAAACTGCAAGGATGAAGGCGGAAGGATGAAGGATGACCCGCCCAGAATTCAAACGTGGAACATGAAAGGATGAGGCTGCGGAGCGGCAGGTCATCCTTCCACGTTCATCCTTCATCCTTTTGGCCGACGAGGGTAAGATCACGGCCTTCCCACCGGTCTGGAGGCGCACATGTACTCGTTGACCCTTAGCCACGTCGGCATCTATGTAACGGACATGGCGCGTATGGTGGATTTCTATACGCGGTTCCTGGGCTTTGCGATCGCCGACCGGGGTCCCGCTCCCGACGGCGAGATCGTGTTCCTGACCCGCGATTCCCGTGAGCACCACCAGCTGGTCCTGATATCGGGACGGCCCGCCGATCTGCCGTTCAACCTGGTGAACCAGCTGTCGCTCCGCGTCGACAGCCTCGCCACGTTGAAGGAGCTGCACGAGGGCCTCAAGCACGAAGCGGTCAAGGAGATCGTGACGCTGACGCACGGCAACGCCGTGTCGTGCTATTTCCGGGACCCGGAGTACAACCGGGTCGAGCTTCTGATCGACACGCCGTGGTACGTGCCTCAGCCCCACCGCCACCAGCTCGATCTCACGCTGCCCGAGGACGAGTTGTGGGCGCTCATCGAAAAGCACGTGCGCGCGACGCCCGGCTTCAGCCCGATCGCCGAGTGGCGGAAGGACATGGAGTCCCGGATCGCGAAAGCCGGCGCGGAGCGGCGGGCTGCTCAACCAGCCTGACCTCGGTGACCAGTGACCAGTGACCGGTGACCGGTGACGAGCGGCTTCGGCTTTCCACGGCGGAAATTTCCCGCACTATCCTTGATCTTCACAGTCGGCTGTGTGGCGGCGACGTGTAGCCACGCGGCCGACGCGGTGAAGGACTTTCCCCTCCGCCCGGTGCGCCTCGTCTCACCGTTCCCCGCGGGCGGCAATACCGATATCATCGGCCGCCTGATTGCGCCGCCTCTCTCCGAACGCCTCGGGCAGAACGTCATTGTCGAAAACCGGCCCGGCGCGGGCAGCCTGATCGGCAACAACTACGTCGCCAAGGCGACGCCCGATGGACATACCTTGCTGGTGGCGAGTGGCGCCTTCCCTTCCGTGGCCGCGACGGTCAGGTCGCTGCCCTTCGATCCGCTCAAGGATTTCGCCTGGGTCTCGTTGATCGTCACCTATCCTTTCGTGGTGCTGGTAAAGGTCGATTCGCCGGTGAACACGGTGGCCGATCTCATCGCCGCAGCGAAGAAGAACCCGGGCAAGCTGAACTATGCCTCCGCCGGCACGGGCTCGGTGCTCCACCTGGCCGCCGAGCTGTTCAACACCATGGCACGCACTGATCTGACCCATATTCCCTACAAGGGCGGCGCCGAGCCCGTCACCGAGCTGGTTGCAGGCCGCATCGACGTGGTCTTCACGACCCTGACGGGGGTTTTCCCCCTGATCGAGGCAAGGCGGGTCAAGCCCATTGCCATTGCATCGAGCGAGCGCTCCCCGCAGTTGCCGAACGTTCCGACGGTGGCGCAGACTCTGCCGGGTTATGATGTCACCTCGTTCGCGGGCCTTGCCGCCACGGGGGGCACGCCCAGGGCCGTCATCGCGCGGTTGAACCGTGAGCTGCATGCCGTGCTGGCGCTGCCCGAGATCCACAAGCGGCTGGTGGAAACCGGCGGCGACGTGCGTCCGGGCAGTCCGGACGAGATGGGCCGCCACGTAGCCAGCGATATTGCGAAGTGGCGGCGCGTCGTGGCGGAGAAGAAGATCGAGCTGCAGTAGCCCCGGAGAGGCGCGATTGGCGATTAGTGATTGGTGATTGGGCTTTGTTGGTTTTGGCGGGGACCAATCACCATTCACCAATCACTATTCACGCAGTTGAAAAAAAGGAGAGAGCAATGAAGATCCTGTACTTCGATGATTTCAAGCTGGGCGTGCTGAAGGGCGACGCGGTGGTGGATGTGTCCGGCGTGGTGAAGGATATTCCCCACACCGGGCCGCACAACCTCATCAGCGGCCTGATCGAGCGGTTTGCCGACTACCGGTCGAAGCTGGAGAAGGCGGTGGCCGACGGCAAGGGTGTGCCGGTGTCGAGCGTGCGGATACGGCCGCCTCTGCCGAAGCCCGTCACCATAGACTGCATGGCGGTCAACTACATGGAGGACGGGACCCGCAGCGAGCCCGCGCCGATCAATGCGTTCCACAAGGCGCCGAGCGCCATCATCGGCAACGGCGACACCATGGTGCTGCCGGACATACCGGCCAGCGTCTTCGAGGGCGAGGCGGAGTTCGCGGTCGTGATCGGCAAGCGCGCAAGCCACGTGAAGGCCGCGGACGCCATGAGCTACGTCTTCGGCTACTGCAACTTCATCGACGGCTCGGCGCGCGGCGTACTACCCCCGGGAAACGTGTTCTACCAGATGAAGTCGCGCGACACCTTCGCGCCGATCGGGCCGTACCTCGTCACCGCCGATGAGATCAAGGATCCACACAAGCTCCAGCTGACGCTCAAGGTGAACGGCACGGTCAAACAGAACTTCAACTCCAGCGACATGGCGCACAAGATCCCGCGCTGCATCGAGTGGGTTTCCTCGATCCACGCGATCGAGCCGGGCGACATCCTGGCCACCGGCACCAATCACCGCGGGCTCTCGGCGTTCCAGGACGGCGACAAGATCGAGCTGACGACCGAAGGCCTGGGCACTCTGCACTTCAGCGTGCGCGACGACCTCAAGCGCACCTGGTCACGCGAGACGCGGCTCGAGCGCACGGAAAAGAAGCTGGAAGGCCTGACGCCGCAGTTGACGGGGAAATACGCAAAAACGTAACGAATTCCTGTCAACATCCGATCGGCCACGGAGCCACTCGGAAACATACGAACAGTGGACGATGGAAAAAGGGGCCCGCAGGGCCCCTTTTGAATTTGAAAAGGGAGGAGAACATGAGGCGGCAGAATTTTTGCATGCTGCGGACTGCCTTGCTGTGCGTGGCGGTTTGCTCTTTGCTCGCGACGGGTTGCGCTTCCGCGCCGGGCGGCGGGTCGTCCGCCCGTTTCGAGATCGGGCTGATCGGCGACCAGCACTACGACGCCGAGTCCTCGGCCCAGTTTCCGAACATCATGGCGGACCTGAACCGCGCGAATCTCGACTTCGTGGTTCACGTCGGAGATATCGGCGCTCCGCCGTTTGGCTCCTGTGAAGACGGCACGTACTATCGGCGGCGCGACGAATTCAACCAGTCGCGCCATCCGTTCATCTACACGCCCGGCGACAACGAGTGGACGGACTGCCACCAGGCCGGCATTCCGGATTCGCTGGAGCGGCTCGCGAAAGTCCGCGAGGTGTTCTTCCCGGGAGAGGGCAGCCTCGGGCGGCGCGCGCTGCCCCTGGCGCGGCAAAGCAGCGAGGCGCGGTATGAGAAGTACCGCGAGAACGCCCGCTGGACCCGGGGTGGCGTCCTGTTTGCGACGCTGCACATACCGGGCAGCAACAACAATCTCGGGCGCACCCCCGAGATGGACGCCGAGTACGCCGAGCGCAACGCGGCGAACCTCGAGTGGCTGCGGCAGGCGTTCCGGCAAGCCAGGGAGAGCGGCAGCAGAGCCGTCATGCTGCTGATCCAGGCCAATCCGCGGTTCGAGGAAACCTGGCCCGCGCGCAGAAGAGGGGGGCTGGGGGTGGCGCCGCCGCCGAAGCGCGCCAGCGGCTACGCGGACTTCCTCGCGGCGCTAAGAAGCGAAGTGCTGACATACGACAAGCCCGTAGCGCTCGTGCACGGCGACACGCACTACTTCCGCGTGGACAAGCCGATGATCCTCGACGACGGGCGCGGCGCCAAACGCGGCAGCATCGTGGAGCATTTCACGCGCGTGGAGCTGTTCGGTTACCCGGAGGCGCACTGGGTCCGCGCCATCGTGGACCCGGCAGACCCGAACGTATTCAGCTTCCGGCCGGAGATCGTCAAGGAGAATCTTCCGCGGCGCGGGGCGAAATAGGGATTATGCGGCTATGAGCGCGATGCCGCATGACCGTGCGGTTCGTTCTTCCACGCACCGCGCACGTTCAGTGCGAACAGCCCGATCTGCAGGGCGATAAGCGCGTAGGCGTGGGCGTGCCATCCCCAGACGACCCACAGGACGTTGCTCGCCACGAAGCACCAGAAGCCCCAGCTTCGCTTGCGCCTCGATTGTGACGCGACCAGCCATGCCGCGACCAGCGTCACCAGCATCGCCGGCCACTGCACGGCGTCCAATACCGCCGGCCACTGCATCGCATCCAAGAGCGCGTCCATGGTTTCTCCCGCTGTCTTGCAGGTTCTGACAGCAGGCACCGCCGCATTGTTGCCTGCCCGGGGCTGATCGAAGGACCGGATCTCCCCGGAAACCCGGTGCGTTCGCGTGTGTCTCACTTTCGGGCTGGGAGGCTGCCGGGTCTCAGTCGGCTGACGTCAGCTTGCCTCCGACATGAATCCAGGACCGCCTCTTACATACAAGTTCATGCCCGGTTCGTTGCGACTGCGGCGGATCGCCCCGTGGGACAACGAGAATTCCATCCGCGCCGAGCTCTTCAGCATTGAGCGCCTGGAGCAGCACGCCGCGACTCTTGCCGCATCCCAGCCGGTTTCGACTCATCGGGGGCGACGGCCGTCGCTCGCCGCGCGCCTCGCGGAGAACGAGAAGGTCCTGCTCCACGCGTACCGCAACATAGCGCGTGCCGTCGACACGGGAGGAGCCATTACTCCGGCCGCGGAATGGCTCCTCGACAATTTCCATGTCGTCGAAGAGCAGATCAGCGAGATTCGCACCGGCCTTCCCCCCGGGTACTACCGGAAGCTGCCAAAGCTGGCCGACGGTCCTTTCATCGGCTATCCCCGGGTTTTCGGAATGGCATGGGCCTACGTGGCCCACACGGACAGTCATTTCGATTCCGCGACGCTGCGCCGGTTCGTGCTCGCCTATCAGCGCCAGGATCCGCTGACCATAGGCGAGTTGTGGGCGATCGCGATTACGCTCCGCATCGTGCTGGTCGAGAACCTCCGGCGCTGCGCCAGGCGCATCGTCATGGCCCGGATCATGCGCCAGGCGGCGGACACTCTGGTGGAACAGCTTCCCGGCGAGGGTGCCGCCGCGGGGGAGCATGTCCGCCTGATTCTCAGGGAATACGAGCGGGCACCTTTGCACGGTGCTTTCGCGGTTCAGCTCGTGCAGCGCCTTCGCGATCAGGACGTCAAGGCGGCGCGCGTGCTGTCATGGCTCGAGGAGCGCCTGTCGCTGCAGGGCGTTACCACCGACCAGATGGTTCAGGGCGACCATCAGCAGCAGGCCGAGACCAATGTCACGGTCCGCAACATTATCACCAGCATGCGGCTCATTGCCGAAGTCGACTGGGCCGAGGTGTTCGAGAGCGTAAGCATGGTGGACGACGCCCTGCGCCGCGGCAGCAACTTCGCCGACCTGGACTTTCCGACGCGGATTTCGTATCGCTCCTCGATCGAGGAATTGGCGTGCGGCTCGGGGTTGACGGAGCTGGAGATCGCACATGCCGTTCTGGCGGCGTGCGGGCGTCCGGCGGCGACCGGAGATCTCCACGATCCGCGCGAGGCGGATCCCGGATTCCACCTGATCGCGGGAGGGCGCCGCGCGTTCGAGAAAGCAATCGCATTCCGCCCGCCTCTCGCAAGCCTGCCCCACCGTCTCAACGAGGCGCTCGGCATCGCCGGCTATGCCGCCATCGTGCTGCTATTGGGAGCGTTGCTGCTCGCGGTGCCACTCATGTTGATGGGCGCCGGAGCCGGCATGGCGGCAGTCGCGGTTCTGGCGGTGCTCGGCCTCATTCCGGCGATCGATGCCGCGGTTCCACTGGTCAACCGCGCCATTGCGCGGGAAATGGACTCCCTGGCGTTGCCCGGGCTGGCGTTGCGCGACGGCGTGCCGGCCAGCCTTCGCACGCTCGTTGTGATGCCGACGTTGCTCGCGACGGTCGCGGACGTGGAGGAGCACGTGCGGCGCCTGGAGGTCCACTACCTGGCGAGCCAGGACCAGGAGATCTATTTCGCCCTGCTGTCCGACTGGGTGGACGCCGATGCCGAAGCGGTTGAGGGCGATGCGCCGGTCTTCGAGACCGCGGCCGCGGAAATAGACCGCCTGAACCGGCAGTACGGTCCGGGACCGGCGGGTGCCCGCTTCCATCTGTTGCACCGCCGCCGGTTGTGGAATCCCTCGCAGCAGAAGTGGATCGGCTGGGAGCGCAAGCGCGGCAAGATACATGAGCTGAACCGGCTGCTGAGGGGAATCGCTCCGACGAGCTTCGTGAGCGTGCACGGGCGGGCTCCGGCGCCGCCCCCGGACGTGCGTTACGTCATCACGCTGGATGCCGACACCAGGATGCCGCCGCAGACCGCGTGCCGGCTGATCGGAAAAATGGCGCATCCGCTCAATTGGCCCGATTTCGATGCTGCTAGGGGGTACGTCATCGACGGGCACGGCCTGCTGCAGCCGCGCGTGACGCCTTCGCTACCGGTCGGCCGGGAGGCGTCGCTGCTGCAACGGGTGTTCTCGCGCAACGGCGGCATCGATCCTTACGCGTTCACGGTGTCGGATGTCTATCAGGACCTGTTCGACGAAGGGTCCTATACCGGCAAGGGGATATACGACGTGGACGCGTTTCAGGCGGCTCTCGCCGATCGCGTTCCGGAGAACGCCCTCCTGAGCCACGACTTGTTCGAGGGCGTGTTCGTGCGCAGCGGGCTCGTCTCGGATATCGAGGTCGTGGAGGAGTTTCCGGCGCATTACGATGCGGCGGTCGCCCGCCAGCACCGGTGGACGCGGGGAGACTGGCAGTTGTTGCCCTGGATACTCGGCCGTGCCGGCGCTTCGGGACGCGCACGGGGCGCCATGCCGATGGTCGGGCGCTGGAAGATGCTCGACAACCTGCGGCGCTCGCTCTCGGCGCCGGCAACCGTGGCGGCGCTCATCGCGGGATGGATGCTGCCGCTCAACGTCGCCGTGGTATGGACCGCATTTTTGCTGGCGATGCTGGCAATTCCTCCCATGCTTCCGGTGCTCGCGGCTATCCTGCCGAAGCGCCGCGACTTCAGCGTGCTGAGCCATGCGCGGGCGTTCGGCCGGGAGCTCGGACTGGCGGCGTGCGAGGTGGCGCTGCTGGTGGCTTTCCTGGCGCACCAGGCCTGGCTCATGGCCGATGCGATCGCGAGAACTCTCTGGCGCCTCGCGACCCGCCGGAACCTGCTGGAATGGGTGACCGCGGCCCAGACGACACGGAGCGCGCGCGTCGAGCTTGCCGAGTACTACAGATTCATGTGGAGCAGCGTCGCGATAGGCGCTGCCGCGCCTCTGGCCGCCTGGTACGCCGGAGGGCCCTGGCTGATCGCGCTACCTTTCGCGGCCGTATGGATCGCGGCGCCGGCCATCGCGTACTGGGCGAGCCGCTCGAGGCCGGTGACGGGACCTGCGTCGGTCTCCGACGCCGACGCGCGCGCGCTGCGCCTGGTAGCGAGACGTACCTGGCGCTATTTCGAGAAATTCGTTACGGCCGGGGACAGCATGCTTCCTCCGGACAACTTTCAGGAAACCCCCAGGGAGGTTGTCGCTCACCGCACGTCTCCCACGAATATCGGCTTGTACCTGCTTGCGGCCGTGAGCGCGCGCGACTTCGGCTGGACGGGAACGACCGACATGGCGGCGCGACTCGAAGCGGCGCTGGAGACCATGGGCAGGATGCAGCGCTTCCGGGGCCACTTTTACAATTGGTACGACACTCAGGATCTGCGGCCTCTCGAGCCACGCTATGTCTCCTCGGTCGATAGCGGCAATCTCGCAGGCCATCTGATTGCGCTCGCGAGCGCGTGCCGGGAACGGCCGGCGGGCCCTTCTGCCGGCGAGGTGGCGCTGGCCGGAATCGGCGATGCGCTCGCCGTGGCAAGCGATCTCCTGCAGGGGCTGCCCGGCGACCGGCGGTCCCAGACCGTCACGGTCGAGATGCTGGGCGCGGCGCTCGAATCCCTGCGGCAGGCTCTTGTGCCCGGGGCTTCCGCCACGGAGGGCATGGAGAGCCGTTTGCGCGGGCTGGCGCTGCAGGCGGCAGCGGCGGTCGATATGGCGGGCACGCTCGCAAGCGAACGGGGAGACGCCGCCGCGCACGAGCTTCACGGCTGGGTGGAGGCCGCGCAGCGCGCCATCGACAGCCATCTTCTCGACTGTTCACTCCCGTCTGCGTCCGGCAGCGATCTGAAGGATCGCCTCGTGGCAATCGAGAGCGCGGCGCTGACGATGGCCAACGCCATGGACTTCGGCTTCCTGTTCGACAACCAGCGCAAGCTGCTCTCGATCGGATATCGCGTGAGCGGCGGCCAGCTCGATTCGAGCTGCTACGATCTCCTTGCCTCCGAAGCGCGGCTCGCCAGCTTTATTGCGATCGCCAAGGACGACGTGCCGGCGCGGCACTGGTTTCGCCTCGGGCGGGCCGTCACCCCGGTCGGAGCAGGCGCGGCGCTGATCTCCTGGTCGGGATCCATATTCGAGTACCTGATGCCCTCGCTCGTCATGCGCGCGCCGGCCGGCAGCCTGCTGGAGCAGACCAACCGGCTGGTCGTGATGCGGCAGATCGAGCACGGAGGAAGCCTCGGAGTACCGTGGGGCATCTCGGAATCGGCGTACAACGTGCGCGACCTTGAGTTCACTTACCAGTATTCCAACTTCGGCGTTCCCGGCCTGGGACTGAAACGGGGATTGAGCGAGAACGTCGTAATCGCGCCGTACGCGACCGCGCTCGCCGCGATGGTGGATCCGGGTGCCGCGGCGCGCAACTTCTCGCGCCTGGCCGCGGAAGGAGCGGCGGGCCACTACGGTTATTACGAGGCGCTCGACTATACCCGCTCACGGGTTCCGGAGAGCGCCCGCGTGGAGATAGTCCGCGCCTACATGTCGCACCATCAGGGCATGTCCATCGTTGCCCTGGCGAACGCCCTGCTGGGCGCCCCGATGAGAGCGCGGTTCCACTCCGACCCGGTCGTCCAGGCGGCCGAGCTCCTCCTGCACGAGCGCATGCCGCAAGACGTGCGAGTCGCGCATCCACGCGCCGAAGAGGTGACGACCGCTTCCCGCGCGCGGGGGCTGGAGCTACCGGCGGTGCGGCGTTTCCATACCGCGCACACCGCCACTCCGGAAACCCAGCTGCTGTCGAACGGCCGCTACACCGTGATGCTGACCGCGGCGGGCTCGGGATACAGCAGCTGGGGGCCGGTCGGAGTCACGCGTTGGCGCGAAGACGCCACCCGCGACGATTGGGGAAGCTTTATCTTCGTGCGCGACGTGCAGAGCCGCAAGGTGTGGTCGTGCGGCTACCAGCCATCCGGCGTGGATCCGGATTCGTACGAGGTGACGTTCACGGAGGGCAGGGCGGAATACGTGCGGCGTGACGCCAGTATCACGACCATGCTCGAGGTTGTCGTCTCCTCGGAGGACAACGCCGAGGTGCGGCGCGTGTCCGTCGTCAATCGCGACGTCCGTGTTCGGGAGATAGAGCTGACTTCGTATCTGGAGATCATGCTCGCTCCACCCGCCGCGGATGCCGCGCATCCCGCGTTCTCGAAGCTCTTCGTGCGAACGGAATTCCTGCCAGGCAATGGGACGCTGCTGGCCGAGCGGCGGCGGCGCGCTCCGGAGGAGACGGGCCTCTGGGCCGCTCATTTCGCTGTGGTCGAGGCGGAGAACGCCGGCGCGCCCGAGTTCGAGACCGATCGCGCCTTGTTTCTCGGCCGCGGCCGCGAAGCGCGGACGGCGATGGCGGTGATCGACGGGCTTCCGCTTTCCAATACCGCCGGCAATGTCCTCGACCCCGTATTCGCGCTGCGTTATCGCGTAAGCATTCCGCCGGGGCGAACGGCGCGGGTTGCCTATTGGACGATCGTCGCCTCCTCGCGCGATGAAATCCTGGATCTGGTCGACAAGCACAGCAGCGTCAAGGCGTTCGAGCGGGCGGCGACTCTGGCGTGGACGCAGGCCCAGGTGCAGCTCTCCCACCTTGGGATAGGTCCCGAGGAAGCCGATCTGTTCCAGCGCCTGGCGAGCCGGGTGCTTTTCGCCGATCCGGTTCTGCGTCCGTCGCCCGAGGTCCTCAGGCGCAGCGCGGGCGCCCCGCCGGCGCTCTGGGCCCAGGGCGTATCCGGCGACTTTCCCATCGTCCTCGTGCGCATCGACAGCCCGGACGACCTGGGCGTGGTTCGCCAGCTGCTGCGCGCGCACGAGTACTGGCGCATGAAGCAGTTGTCGGCGGATCTCGTCATACTGAACGAGCGCGCTTCGTCCTACGTGCAGGATCTGCAGATCGCGCTCGAGTCCCTGGTCGCGGCCAACCAGGCGCGCATCCCGTTCGGACGACCCATCGAGCGGCGCTCGGTGTTCGTGCTGCGTTCCGATCTCATCTCCACGGAGACACGCGGCGTGCTGCTGTCGCGAGCGCACGCCGTGGTGACGGCGCGTTTGGGCACGCTCTCGGAGCAGATCGGCCGCTGGCGGGTTGCCGACGCGGTTTCTCTGCCGCCGCGCCGGGCGGCGCGCCCTGCCTCTCCACCGCCGGACACGATCGTCCCCGATCTCGAGTTCTTCAACGGCTTTGGCGGATTCGCAAAGGACGGGCGGGAATACGTGACGATCCTCAATCCCGGCCGTTGGGTTCCTGCGCCGTGGATCAACGTGGTTGCAAATCCGGCCTTCGGATTCCAGGTCGCGGCGGAAGGTACCGGCTACACCTGGTCGCTGGGCAGCAAGGAGAACCAGCTCACACCGTGGTCCAACGATCCCGTCACCGACCGGCCCGGCGAAGTCATCTACGTGCGCGACGAGGAGACCGGAGCGCTCTGGGGTCCCACGGCTCTGCCCATCCGGGACGAGGCCGATCCCTATATTGCGCGGCACGGTCAGGGCTACAGCCGGTTCGAGCACGCCACGAACGGCATCGCGCTCGATCTCCTGCAGTACGTGCCGCTCGACGACCCGGTCAAGATCTCGCGGCTTACGCTGCGCAATACGGGCGGGCGCGTGCGCCGCCTCTCGATCACCGCGTACGTCGAATGGGTGCTGGGCCCGTCCCGCAGCGCCTCGGCGCTGGCGCTCGAGACGGAGATCGATCCGGAGACCGGGGCGATGCTCGCGCGCAATCCCTGGAACGTGATGTTCGGAGGACGCATCGCATTTGCGGACTTGTGCGGACGTCAGACGGCGTGGACCGCAGACCGGCGCGAATTCCTCGGGAGGAACGGCACGCTCGACAACCCCGCGGGACTGGCATCGGGCGCCGTTCTCGCGAAGCGGGTCGGCGCCGGTCTTGATGCTTGCGCGGCGCTGCAAACCCTCGTTCATCTCTCCCCGGGCGAAAGCGCCGAGATCGTATTCTTTATTGGCGAGGCCGCCACCAAGGAAGCTGCCCGGTCGCTCGTCCAGCGCTACCGGTCGGCTGATCTCGACGCCGTCCTCGGCCGGGTCGCGCAGTACTGGGACGACGTGCTCGGCACGCTACACGTGAGCACCCCTGATCGCGCGATGGACATCGCATTGAACCGCTGGCTCCCGTATCAGACGCTCGCGTGCCGGCTATGGGCCCGCGCCGCGTTCTACCAGGCGAGCGGGGCGTATGGTTTCCGCGACCAGCTGCAGGACGGGATGGCCCTGGTATTTGCGCAGCCACATCTCGTCCGGGCGCATCTCGTCCGCGCCGCCTCCCGCCAGTTCGCCGAGGGCGACGTTCAGCACTGGTGGTTGCCCGCCACGGGGCAGGGCGTGCGCACCCGCATCTCGGATGATCGTGCATGGCTCGCGTACTGCACGGCTCACTACGTCGAGACGACCGGCGATCTAGCGATACTCGAAGAATCGATTCCGTTCCTGGAAGGCGCCGTCCTGCAGCCCGGAGAGCACGATGCCTATTTCCAGCCGGTCGCGGCCGAAGAGCGCGCCAGCCTGTACGAGCATTGCGCGCTTGCCCTCGATGCAAGCTTCGCGATGGGCGAGCACGGGTTGCCCCTGATCGGTACGGGGGACTGGAACGATGGCATGAACCGCGTCGGAGCGGCGGGCAGGGGAGAAAGCGTGTGGCTCGGCTGGTTTTTGCACGCGGCGCTCGCCGCGTTCGTGCCTCTGGCGCGATCGCGCGGAGATGCGGTTCGCGCAACAGCCTGGGAAGCGCATGCGGCTCGACTCAAGGCAGCGCTGGAGAAGCACGGCTGGGACGGGAGCTGGTATCGGCGCGGCTATTTCGACGACGGGACGCCGTTGGGCTCGGCGGCGAGCGAGGAATGCCGCATCGATTCGATAGCCCAATCGTGGGCCGTGATTTCGGGCGCGGCCGAGCCCGGGCGGGCCGCGCAGGCGATGGCCGCCGTCGACGAGCAGCTCGTCAAGCGCGCCGATGGGCTCGTGCTGCTCTTTACGCCGCCCTTCGACCGCACGTCCCTCGAACCCGGCTACATCAAGGGCTATCCGCCAGGCATCAGGGAGAACGGCGGACAATACTCGCACGCGGCGACGTGGGCCGCGATCGCATTTGCGGCGCTGGGCAACGGCGACAAGGCCGCCGAGTTGTTCGGGTTTCTGAATCCGATCAATCGCTCGAGCACCCGCGCTGGGATCCAGCGCTACAAGGTCGAGCCCTATGCCGTCGCCGGCGATATCTATTCCGTCGCGCCGCACACCGGGCGCGGAGGATGGACGTGGTACACGGGCTCCGCGGGATGGTTGTATCGCACCGGTGTGGAGGCAATTCTCGGCCTGCGCCTGCACGGCAGCGTGCTGACGATAGAGCCGTGCATTCCGAAGCGCTGGCGGGGTTTCGAGGCCGTCTTCCGGTACCGCTCCGCGCGCTACGAGATCGCCGTGGAAAATCCGCGCGGCGTGAGCCGGGGCGTAGTCGCCGTGGAGCTGAACGGGACTGCGCTGCTGCCAGCCGGGTCAGCGGAGATCCCGTTGAACGACGATCGCAGGACGCATCGCGTGCGCGTGGTTCTGGGTTGAGCGTCCTGCATGTATCATTGCCGCATTGACGGGTTACACGGGCCGACCTGCCCGGACCCGGAGCGATGACCCAGGACACCGAAAAAAAGGACGGCCACACCCTGGCTGACCACCGCTACGGCGTCGATGCCGATCACGCGCACGATGACGGCACGGATCACGACCACGACCACGATCACGACGATGCGGACCATGCGACCGGGGAGGACGCGCTGTCGCTCCAGGACCGCGTCTCTCTCGTCAGCGTGGGCATCGACATCGGCTCCTCGGGCACGCAGGTCATCTTCTCGCGCATCAACCTGAGGCGCCTCGGCGAGGACCTGTCGAGCCGCTACTGCGTCGTCTCGCGCGAGACGTTGTTCCAGTCGCCGGTCGCGCTCACCCCGTACCGCGACGAGGAGCGGATCGACGAGGAGAAGCTCGCCGATATCATCGACGAGGCGTACGCGCAGTCGGGGCTGCACCCGGACGCGATCGATTCCGGCGTGGTGATCCTCACCGGGGAGGCGCTGCGCCGGGAGAACGCGCAGGCGATCAGCCATTTTCTCGCCGACATGGGCGGCGAATTCGTGTGCGCGGCGGCCGGGCACCATCTCGAGGCCATGCTCGCCGCCTACGGCTCCGGCGCGGCGCGCGTGTCCCACGACGAGGGGAAGCGCATCCTGAACGTGGACATCGGCGGCGGCACGACCAAGCTCGCCGTCGCGGAAGGTGGAAGAATCGCCGCCATGGCCGCGGTGCACATCGGCGGGCGGCTGCAGGTGGTAGACGAGAACGAACGCATCGTGCGACTCGATCCTGCCGGACGCCATCACGCCGCGGCAGCGGGATTTTCCTGGCAAGCGGGCGACAGCGCGCCGCGCGCGGACATGGCCCGCGTCGCGGAAGGGATGGCCGACGCGCTGATCGCGGCGATCCGCGAGCCGCAGGCGGTCGGGCGCCTCTATCTCACCGATCCGATCGCGGATCTCGGCCGCATCGACGGCGTCATGTTCTCGGGCGGCGTCGGCGAGTACGTCTACGGCCGGGAGGAGCGCGACTTCGGCGACATGGGAAAGCTCCTCGGCGCTGCCATCGCGCGGCGCATAGCGGCCGGCGCTCTGCCGTGGCCTCTGCTCCCGGCGGGGGAATGCATCCGCGCCACCGCCGTCGGCGCTTCCGAGTACAGCGTGCAGCTCTCCGGCAACACGATCTATATCTCCAGCCCCGGCGACCTGCTCCCGCGCAAGAATTTGCAGGTGCTGCAGCCGCCGCATGTATGCCGCGAGGAGATCGATCCGGGGGAGCTGGCGCGGGCCATACGGGGCCACTTCACGGCGTTCGACCTCGAGGAAGGCGCAGCCGAGGTGGCGCTCGCGTTCCGCTGGGCCGGCGCGCCGTCGTATCGGCGTATCGCCGCGTTCGCGCAGGGCATCGTGGAGGGTCTGCCCCGCACCATCGCGAGCGGTAAGGCGCTTTACCTGGTGCTCGACGGCGACATCGCGCAGACGCTGGGGGCTTGCCTCAAGGAGGAGCACCGGCTTGCGAACGAGCTGCTCGTGATCGACGGCGTGACGTTGTGGGACCTCGACTACATCGACCTGGGGCGCGTCCGGCTGCCCTCGCACACGGTGCCGGTCACGATCAAGTCGCTGGTGTTCAGCGAGGACCCGCGGCACCCGAACGATCCTGGGATGCAGTACCATCCCCATCACGGTCACGGGCATCACCACCATCACGGACACGATCACGACCACGACCACGAACACGGGCACCATCACCACGGCCATCCTCACAAGCACACACGTGACGGCTGACCACGGCGGCGCTGCAGGGACACGGAGCGGACTATGAGCAAAGACACAGTGGTATCGGAGGAGATGGCGGGCAAGTTCGCCACCGAAAAGGAAACGCCGTACACGCGGTGGGTGAAGAGCGAGGGGCTCGACATCATCCCGTCGTACTACGTTCCCGATCTCAAGACCGTCGAGCTGAAGCCGTGGGCCCGCCGCGGCGGCCGCGGCGTCTACATGAACCACGAGGCGTCGCGCACCTCGAACGACTGCTACGTGTGCGAGCTCCCTCCCGGCGGGCAGCTCGCGCCGCACCGCCAGCTGTTCGAGGAGATGGTCATGATCCTCTCCGGCTACGGCTCGACGGCGGTGTGGAACGACGCCGGCCAGAGGATCACGTTCGAATGGAAGGCGGGCGCGCTGTTCGCGATTCCCGTGAATGCCTGGCACCAGCACTTCAACGGGTCGGGACGGGAGCCGGCGCGCTACGTCGCCGTCACCAACGGCCCGGTCGTCATCAACCTCTACGACGACCTGGATTTCGTGTTCGGCACGAAGTACGACTTCACGAGCCGCTTCTCGGGCGAGCCGGATTACTTCGCGCCGAAGAGCGAGCAGAAAGGCTTCCTCCTAGACACCAACTTCGTCGCCGACGCGGTGAACCTGCCGCTCATCTCGGCGAAGGAGCGCGGCGCGGGCGGCGGGCACATCCGCTTCAATATGGCGAAGGGATCGATGAACAGCCACATCTCGCAGTTCCCGACGGGGACCTACAAGAAGGCGCACGCCCACGGCCCCGGCGCGCACGTCATCATTCTTTCCGGCGAGGGCTTCTCGCTGATGTGGCCCGAGGGCGAGGAGCCGCGCCGCTACGAGTGGAACGTCGGCGCGATGATCGTGCCGCCCAACATGTGGCTTCACCAGCACTTCAACACCGGCACCACGCCGGCGCGCTATCTCGCGTTCAAGCACGAGGGCGTGGCGATCCGCAACGTGCAGGGCGTACCCAAGGCCTGGATCAGCCGGCGCGTGGGCGGCGACCAGCTCGATTACGCGGACGAGCCGCCGGTCGTGCGCCGGTGGTTCGCCGAGGCGCTGGCGAAGCACGGTATCCGGTCGCGGATGGACGAAGCCTACGCGGCAGAAACGTCGACGCTGCCTCCGAAAGCCGCGTGACGTTTCTGCGAAGGATGAGGGATGAAGGATGAGGGATGACCTTCCCCATATCCGTCGAGACCGAGCCTGGGGCGAGGGGGTCATCCTTCCACGTTCATCCTTCCTCCTTGAAGCCAGGCGTATAATCGTCCCATCAGCTTGGGAGTCTCGCTATGGGCACTGAATCGCATTACCACAGCAAGAAGGACCGCGTGTTCGTGCGCGGCATCCAGGGGCATTACAACCTCAAGGAAGAGCTCCAGCGGCTGCGTGCGCTGCCGCGGGTAAAGAAGGGCAGCGAGCTCAAGTTCATGGACGGCCCGCAATGCTACAGCCGGCACTACGTCGAGCCGGTGGACGGCATCGGGCAGACGCTGCACATCCACCTCGAGGAGTACGGGCCGGGCGGCGTGTCACAGAAGCACGGACACGTGAACGAGGCGGCGTTCTACATCATCGACGGGCGCGGCTACGAGATCCACGACGGCGTGCGCTACGACTGGCAGGCGGGCGACGTCGCGATCGTGCACAACAACTGCGTGCACCAGCACCACAACGCCGACCCGGACAAGCCGGCGCGCGCGCTGGTGCTGAAGGCGAAGCCGATGTACCTGTTCCTCAACATGCTCTTCCAGAAGACCGTGATGGCGCGGCCTACGGAGCCCGCGCCGGGCGGCGCCGGCTTCAAGCCGCGGGAAGAAGAGCAGAACTACAACCACTCGGAGTGACTCTCATGGCCTGGGGCGAATCGAAAGCGTGGTTGAAAGGCAGGACGGCGGGCAGGCTCTACCAGAACCAGCTGGACGAGGTGGCGAACCAGCCGGCGCGCAACGCGCGGCGCAAGAAAATCGTGCGCCCCGATGACATGCCGTGGGAGCTGGCGCGCCAGGGCCTCCTGAAGCACCTGTTGAACGAGCAGATGAACACGCGCATGGAGACGGTGGACGCCTACATGCAGATCATTCCGCCGGGCAGCCGTTCGGGCAAGCACCGGCACCTCGCTGAAGAATGCCTCTACGTGCTCGAGGGGCGCGGCTACGACCTGCACCAGGACTGCGACGTCGAGATCACCGACACTTACCAATGGAAGCCGCAGGACGAGGTGAAGCGCTACGAGTGGGAGGCGGGCGACGTCATCTACATCCCGCCCAACACCATCCACCAGCATTTCAACGCCGACCCGGACCGCCCGGTGCGGCTGATCTCGGCGATCAATCGCGTCTACCGGTTCTGCGGCCTGGACGACCTCGAGCAGATCGAAGACGCGCCCGAGTACGATCCGGCGGTGGTCCTGACCGCCGAGATCGTCAAGCAGTACCTCGAGCGCGCGCGAGTCGCAACGCCGGCGTGACCGCGGCGTCGTGCGCGGCGGCCGCACTGGTCGCCGCGATCCTCGCGCAGCCGGTCGCCCATGGCGCACAGTCGGCTGCGCAATTTCCGACGAAGCCGGTCCGGCTGGTGATCCCGTTCCCGCCGGGCGGGGGCAACGATCTCCTCGGGCGCGCCTTCGCCGAGCGCCTCGGCCAGCGCCTCGGCCAAGCGATGATTGCCGACAATCGCGGCGGCGCCTCCACGGCCATCGCCGCCGAGCTCGTCGCGCGGGCCCCGGCCGACGGCCATACGCTGCTGCTCGCGACCATCGCCACGCTGGCGGTCCTGCCGGGTTTCAAGGCCAACCTGCCGTACGACCCGGTCAAGGATTTCGACCCGGTGTCGCTGATTTCCGCCTCGCCGTACCTGCTGGTCGTGAACCCGGGCGTCCCGGTGAAATCGGTGAAGGAGCTCATCGCAATGGCGAAATCGAAGCCGGGCCAGATCAACTACGCCTCGCCGGGTCACGGCACGATGAACCACCTTACGTTCGAGCTGTTCAAGGCCGCCTCGGGCGCGGACCTGACGCACGTGCCCTACAAGGGGACCGGTCCGGCCCTTGCCGACGTGCTCGGCGGCCACGTCGGCGTCATGTTCGCGTCAACGTCGTCCGTACGTCCCCTGGTGATCAGCGGGAAACTGCGCGCGCTGGGCATCTCCACGGTGAAGCGGTCGCCTGCGATGCCCGATGTCCCCCCTATCGCCGAATCCGGGGTCCCGGGCTTCGACGCGTCTTCCTGGGCCGGGCTGGTTGTGCCGCGCGGCACGCCGGCCGCCATCATCGCCAGGCTCAATGCGGAAGTCATCGCCGTAGTCCGGCAGGGAGACCTGCGCGAGCACCTCGAGTCACAGGGCTACGTGCTGCAAACCAGCACGCCGCAGGAATTCGCGGCGCATATCCGTACCGAGCTCGTGCGCTACCGGAAGCTCATCAAGGGGGCTGGTTTGACGGTTGAATAGAAGAATTGGCCGTAGAGATGGGATGTTGCTGTGCAGCCGCCTGAGCTTCTCGCGGATCTTCGGCGCGCCCCAGCTCACGTGCTCGCGCTTGAGCTGTACGATCAGCTTCTCGATCTGAAAGGGCAGCTGGTTGGCCTGCCGGTCGGGCCTTCGGCTG
>Ga0075418_10000126_pt1 | contig 67871 bp, 55 predicted proteins | sample SoiMetdeltSBSDD2_FD_81776 | JGI IMG/M metagenome (GOLD analysis project Ga0075418, IMG submission 81776) | Bulk soil microbial communities from a Populus tree surrounding site in Tennessee, USA - Soil MetaG P. deltoides SBSDD2 | ecosystem: Environmental > Terrestrial > Soil > Tree plantation...
CGCAGGCACACCAGCAACAGCTTTTGCACCCCCCCGATAGCCAAGGCCATGAGGAGGAGCGGCAGGATCCACGCCGTGCCCTCGTAGTCCGGCTGGCAGACGATACGCAGCAGGGACGGGGCGAACACGGCGATGGCGAGGGCTGCGAGGCCGGCCAGGGCCACGAAGTAGGTCAAGAAACGGCCGAAGACTTCGCGCCTGCCTTCGGCAGCTCCGTCCGGCGCATGGAGACCCGGGACGAGGCCGAGGAGTGGTTGCACGACGAAGTCACCGAGGGCTTGTGCCAGGCGCAGTCCGAAACCGTAGGTCCCGATCAGGCTGACCGAAGTCGAGAAGGCGAGGAAGTAGCGATCGTTCGCCGCCAGCACCAGATTGGGCAGCTCACGCCGCAGCCGCGGCCAGCCATCGCGCAGCAAGCGACGCAGCGCCACCATAGAGGGCGCATGGCAGAGGTCGCGACGCAAGGTAAAGACGAGCAGCAGCGTGGCGACGCCCTCGCGCAGCACCTCGCCGTAGACGACGCCGGTCAGGCCGAGGCCGGCACCGACGACGAGCAGTATGTTGAGCACCGCCGCCGCCACCGCATCGCCGAGGCGGAGGCCATCGAGCCAGCCCGACCGGCCGCGGGCCCGCAGCATCTGCCGCGGTACGTTCTGCACGGCGCGGAGGAAGCCGGCGATGCACATGAGCTGGAGCAGCGTGCTCCAACGCGGCTCGCGGAAGAAGAGCAGGCTCGCCGGGCCGGCAGCGAGGGCGAGGAGGCCGAAAAGCACCGCGCCGCTCGCCACCGTGTGCACGAACGCCGTGGTGACGACGCGCCGGCGCGACGGGTCGTCCTCGCCGGCGGCGAGAGCGTGCTGGCGCAGGATCCGCGCCGTCAGACCTTGGATCGCGATGCCGTCGAGGAGGAAAGTGGTGAGGTACAGGAGAACGAGGACGCCGAAGTCGGCGGGTGTGAGAGCGTGCCCGTAGAGCAGCAGCAAGCCGAAGCCGATGCTCTTGCTGGCGCTGCTCGCGGCGCTGTGCAGCGCTGCGCCCGCACCGATGCGTGCACGGAGTCTCCGCATCCCCGCGCCTCCCTGCGTCTGGAAGCGAGCGCGTCTGGCCTCTCCGCTCTGGGAGGGCCGTTTCCGTCGCTGTCCCCGAGGGGTCCGTCGCGACTCGATTCGGGATCCCAGCAGGCCGGCACAGCAGCTTCCGTGCCCGCGGTTTGCGAAGAGTTCGTGGGGGAAGAAGCGTGAGAGTTCAAGGAGGCGCAGGATCGGTGGCGTCGGCAGGCGGCTCCATGGCATGCACGCGGCGCAAGTAATCGGCGAGGGCGTCGAAGGTGCTGGGGAAAGCGAGATCGTTCCACGGCAGCGCTTCCGGGGCGAAGGTGCGCACCTCGAGGGCTTCGTCACCGACGGCGAGCATGCCACCGACGACTTCCGCTACATAGACCACGACGACGATCGGGCTTCCCGCGTAAGAGTAGACGCCGAGGAGCGAGCGCGGCTCTACCTGCAAGCAGACTTCCTCGAGCGCCTCGCGTGCGGCGGCTGCGGGCACCGTCTCGCCGCGGTCCACGTAGCCGCCCGGGTACACCCACTTGCCGACGGCGGGCGGAATGGCGCGGCGCAAGAGGACGATGCGTCCGTCGATCTCCAGGATGCAGCCCGCCGCGACCTTGGGATCGAGGAAGAGAATGAAGTCGCAGGCCGGGCAGGCGAGGCGCGTGGGCTCGCCGGGCCGCAACAGCCGCGTTTCCAGCCGGGTGGCGCACTGCGGGCAGAACGACCAGCCGGGCGCGGCGTCGTGTGGGTGGGTGGGGTGGCCGGACATGGGCGGCGTCACATGTTCACGTAGCTGGGACCGCCGCCGCCCTCGGGGGGAACCCACTGGATGATCTGGTACGGGTCCATGATGTCGCAGGTCTTGCAATGCACGCAGTTGGTGAAGTTGACCACCAGCTCGCGGCGGCCGTTCTCCTTCTCCACCATCTCGTAGACGCTGGCCGGACAGAAGTGCTGGCACGGGTTGCCGAACTCCGCCGTGCAGCGCTCGTTGCAGATGTCGAAGTCGGCGATGCGCAGGTGGCAGGGCTGATCTTCGTCGTGGTTGGTGCCCGAGAGGTAGACGTCGGTGAGCTTCTTGAAGGTGAGCTTCTCGTCGAGTGGCACTGGTGCCGGGGCCTGGGCCCCGTTCAGTTCGTGGCGACGGCGCATGTGGGTGTAGTCCGGATCGAGACGGCGGCGCTCGAAGACACCGCGGCCGGCGGTCAGCAGCTGCAGTCCCGTGTGCATCAGCCCGGGCACGAGGCCGCGTTCGTAACCCTGGCGGAAGTTGCGGACGCGGTGTAACTCCTTACGGGCCCAGCTCTTCTCGAAGCGCTCCGGATAGCCCCGTAGCGTCGCCGCGCTGGTGTCGCCGGCTTTAAGGGCGTCGACGAGGGTTTCCGCTGCCAACATCCCCGACTTCATCCCCAGGTGGACGCCCTTGAGACGCATGGCGTCGAGGTAGGCGGCACATTCGCCGACGAGGAGCACGCCGTCGGCGTAGAGCCGAGGCATGGTGTAGTAACCGCCTTCGGAAATGGTCTTGGCTCCGTACGCCACCATCTCGCCGCCGGCCAGCATCGCGGCGATGAACGGATGGGTCTTGTACTTCTGGAAGAGCAGGTGCGGATCGGTGTCGGGGTGCTTGTAGTCGAGGGCGGTGACGAAGCCGAGGGAGAGGATGTCGCCGCTCATGTGATAGATGAACCCACCGCCGTAGAGGTCCTGCGGCAGCGGCCAGCCGAGGGTGTGCAGCACCCGCCCGGGGTGCAGCCTTCCCGCCGGCAGCCGCCACAGCTCTTTGACGCCCGTGGCATAGAGCTGCGGCAGGGAGTCGCGATCGAGGCCGAGCCGCGGAATGAGCTCCTTCGTCAGGCTGCCGCGGCTGCCCTCGCCGAGCACCGTGACCCGGGCGCGGATGTCGATGCCGGGCTCGTAGTTGCTCTTGGGTTGACCCTGCTTGTCCACGCCGCGATCCCCGGTGCGTACGCCGACGACGCGGTCGCCTTCGAAGAGGATCTCGCTGCCAGCGAAGCCGGCGAAGACGTTGACGCCGGCAGCCTCGACCTTGCTGGCGAGCCAGCGGGTGACCTGGTGCAGGGAAACGAGGTAGTTGCCGTGGTTCTGCAACGGCGGCGGCGTCACCGGGAACTTGAGGTGCTTCTTGGCCGTCAGGAAGTAGACCGCGTCCTCGGTCACCGGGCTCTCGGCGGGGAAGCCCTGAGCCTCGAAATCGGGCATGAGCTCGCGGAGCGCGTGGGGATCCAGGATGGCGCCGGATAGGGAGTGCATCCCCACCTCGCTCGCCTTCTCGATGACGGCGATCTGGAGCTCGCCGAGCGGCGCCCCGGCGCGCGCGCCCTGCGCCACGGCCTCGTCGTGCTGGCGCGCCAGGTTCGCCAAGTGCAGGGCCCCCGCCAGGCAGGCGGGCCCGGCGCCGACGAACAGCACGTCCACTTCGAGCACTTCGCGCTCTGCCATCGCCTTCCTCCCGAGACCGCTCCACGCTCTGTGCCGGCTCGAGGGCCTGGAGCCGGCGAGCCATCATACCCGTGCAGGCGGAGGCGACGTTGCACCGCCCGTGCCGCCGCCCTCCTCATAGCCATCGTCTGGACCGGCTCGCCTGCTGTCAAGCTCTGCTACCATGCGTGGCGCCGCTGCACCGGAGCCCTGCCATGCCACCGCACCGACCTTCTCCCCTGCCACGCGCTTTCTACGCCCGAAGCGCCCTCTGCGTCGCCCGCGAGCTCCTCGGCTGCATCCTCTGTCGCCGCGTCGAGGGCAGCATCCTTGCCGGGCGCATCGTCGAGACCGAGGCCTACGTCGGCGCCGAGGACCAGGCCTGCCATGCCCGGCATGGCCGCACCGCGCGCAACGAGGTCATGTTCGGCCCCCCGGGTTACGCCTACGTGTACTTCGTCTACGGCGTCCACGACATGCTCAACGTCGTCTGCCAACCTCCGGGCCGCCCCGAGGCCGTGCTCCTCCGCGCCCTGGAGCCGGTCCGAGGCATCGAGCCCATGCGCGAGCGGCGCGGCGTGCAGCGCCTGACCGCGCTGCTCAGCGGTCCAGGGAAGCTGTGCCAGGCTCTCTCCGTGACCCGTCGTCAAAACGGCGCCGACCTCTGCGGTCCGGATCTCTGGATCGCAGGCGGCACCTTGGCGCCAGGCGAACGCATCGGGCAGAGCGCCCGCATCGGGGTCGACTACGCCGGCGAGGATGCCGTACGGCCCTGGCGCTTCTATGTGGAGGGCAATCCGCACGTGTCACGGCCCGCGCCGGGACGGGGCCCGCGTCGCCGCAAGCTCCAGACGCAAAAGACGAGGGCAGCGCAGCCAAGGAGCAGGGCCTCCCAGGCGAGCAGATGATCCGGCGCCAGTCGCGAGGCCGCGGCGCCAGCGATCGCCATCCCGAGCACCTGAGCCAACGACAGCGCCGCGATGGCGAGGCTGAGAACGCGCCCGAGGAGAGCGGGCGGCGTTTCCTCCTGCAAGAGCGCGTACGCCGGGACCAGCATGCAGATCGCCCCAAAGCCGAGGGTCGCCGAGGCGGCGAGCGCCATGCCGACATGAAAGGTGCGCGACACGAGCCAGAGCGACAGCGCCGCGATGCAGGCGCCGCTGCAGATGGACCAGAGCTTGTCCCAGCGTTTCCCCGAGTGGGTGACGGCGAAGGCGCCGAGCGCGGCGCCGGCACCGAGACCGGAGACAATGAAACCCATGACGCGGGGGCCCGCCTCCAGCCGGTCGCGGGCGAAGATGGGCATGACGGCGATGTAACCGCCGAGGGCGCACAAGCCGAGGGTGAGGAGCAGGATGACGGCGCGCAGGCGCACGGCATGCTCGAGGAAATGCAGGCCGGCGCGGAACTCGCGCGCGAAGGGGGCGCGGTCTGCGGTGATTCCGGGCAGGCGCGGGAGACGGGTGAGGAGGAGCGCGGCCGTCATCAGCATGACGGCGTCGAACTGGAAGCAGCCGCGCGGGCCGAGCCAGGCCACGAGCAAGCCGGCGATGCCGGGCCCGAGGATCTTGGTCAGCTGCGTGCCCTGCGTGTTGAGCGCGTTCGCCACCAGCAGATGCTCCCGGCGCACGAGCCGCGCCAGGGCGCTGTGTTGGGCCGGGTTGAAGAAGCCCGCCACGGTCTGGTGGACGGCGAGCAAGAGGCAGGTGGCCCAGAAACGCGGCCACACCGCCATGACCAGCACCATGAGAGCGCGGAGCGCCGCCGTGGAGACGAGCACCCGCCGCAGCTCCCAGCGGTCCACCCAGACGCCGGCCACTGGGGAGAGGAGCGCCAGGGGCAGGGTGTAGGCGATGCCGAGAAGGCTGACGCCGCTCACGCCCTTCTTCCACTCGAACGAGGTCAGGCTGAAGAGCGCCATGAAGGCGAGCCAGTCGCCGACGGTGCTGACGAAGTTGCCGAGGAGCAGCAGGCGGAAGCGCCCATCCCGCAGCACATCCTTGAAGTCCGCGGTGACCGAAGCGGGCTCGCTCGGCTCGACTCTCGGTGCGGCTGCGGTCGCCAGCGGCTCGGGGTGCGTCATGCGGGCAGGATAGCATCGCCGCTCCGTCGCCGCCGCAGCGCCGTTTGCCGCGCCCCGAGCGGGAACGTAGAATGCGACGCGATGCCGTCATGAACGCAGACACCACCGCCTTCTTGCATGAGCTCCACGGCCACCTCGGCCCCAGGCTGCACCAGCGTCCGGAAGACCTCCTGGTGTACGAATGCGACGCGCTCACCCTCTACAAGACCCGCCCGCTCGCCGTCGCCTTCCCGGAGACCACGGCGGAGGTGGCCGAGATCGTCCGTTGCTGCGCCCGCCATGGCGTCCCCTTCGTCCCCCGCGGCGCCGGCACCGGTCTCTCCGGCGGCGCCAAGCCGGTCGAGCACTGCCTGATCGTGGAGACGTCGCGCATGCGGCGCATCCTCGCCATCGACGTGGACAATCGCTACGCCGTCGTGCAGCCGGGTCTCGTCAACCTGAACCTGAGCCAGGCGGTGGCGAGCACTGGATTGGCATACGCCCCCGATCCTTCGAGCCAGGCTTCGTGCACGATCGGCGGCAACGTGGCGGAGAACGCCGGTGGGCCCCATTGCTTCAAGCACGGCATGACCACACGCCACATCCTCGGCCTCGAGGTGGTGCTGCCGACGGGCGAGGTGGTGCAGCTTGGCGGCCCCGAGCCCGATGCCCCGGGCTACGACCTGGTGGGACTGTTCGTCGGCAGCGAGGGGACACTCGGCATCGCCACCGCGATCACCGTGCGTCTGGTGCCGAAGCCCGAGAGCGTCCGCACCTTGCTCGCCGCCTACGGCAGGATGGGTGATGCCTGTGCTGCGGTGGCGGACATCGTCGCCGCCGGCGTCGAGCCCGCGGCGCTGGAGATCCTGGACCACCTGACCATCGAAGCGGTGGAGTCCTCGGTGTACGCTGCCGGCTATCCGCGCGAGGCCGATGCCGTGCTCCTCGTCGAGCTGGATGGTCCGGCCTTGGAGGTCGAAGCATCGGCAGCGCGGGTGGGGGCCATCTGCCGGGAGCGCGGTGCGCTGGCGCTGGAGGAAGCGCAGCAAGAAAGCGAGCGCAAGCGCCTGTGGCAGGGCCGGAAGGGCGCCTTCGGCGCCATGGGCCGCATCGACACCGATCTGCTCGTCATGGACGGCGTCGTCCCACGGAACAAGCTGCAAGGGGTGTTGGAGGCGATCTACCGGGTGCGCGAGAAGTACGGCATCACCTTGGCCAACGTCTTCCATGCCGGTGACGGCAACCTGCACCCCAACATCGCCTTCGACGGGCGCGACCCGGAACAGGTGCAGCGCGTTCTCGCCGCCGGCGAGGAAATCCTGAGGCTCTGCCTCGAGTGCGGCGGTGCCTTGAGCGGCGAGCACGGCATCGGCGTCGAGAAGCGTGATCTCATGCCTCTCATGTTCGATGCCGCGGACCTCGAGCTCATGCGCCGCGTGCGGGACTCGTGGAATCCCCGCGGTCTCTGCAATCCCGACAAGGTGCTGCCCGCGACGAAGTCTTGCGTCGAGGCGCGGGGCCGCATGCTCCTCCCGGATCCCGGCGACGCTCCGGAGGTGAGACGGTGAAAGCCGACCTGGAGCGCCTGCGTTCTGTGTTCGGTGCTGCCAGCGTCGAGGCCTGGCAACCGGCGCTCCCGGCGCTCGCCGGGGTGCTGCCGTCGGCAACGCCGGTGCTGGCGCCGGCGAGCGCGGCAGAAGTGCAGGAAGGTTTGCGTTTCGCGGCGCGCGAGGGTCTCCACGTTCTCCCCGCAGGTTCGATGGAGCATCTGCACCTCGCCGGGTCGTTGCGCGGTGTGGACTTCGTCCTCTCCACCCGGCGACTGGACCGGATCCTGGAGCACGAGAAGGTGGACTTCACTTTGATCGCCGAGGCCGGTGTCACGCTCCACACACTCGCAGCGCAGGCAGGAGAAGCGGGCCAGCGCCTCGCTCCCGCACCCTGGCCCGGGCGAGCCGCGACGGTGGGCGGCGCCTGCGCCGCGAATCGAAACGGCCTCGGCCGCCTGGGACGAGGCACGTGGCGCGACGCCGTGCTCGGCTGCCGGGTGCTCCACGCCGACGGTGGGACGACGAAGACCGGGGGCAAAGTGGTGAAGAATGTGAGCGGCTACGATCTCGCCAAGATCTACCTCGGCTCCCTCGGTTCTCTCGCGCTGCTCTGCGAGATCAACCTGCGTCTCGTCCCCATGCCGGAACGGTCCGCCGTGGTTCTCGCCCGCGTCCCCATGGAGCGAGCCCGGGATCTTCTCGTCGCCGCCGAGCGGAGCTCCTTGCGGCCCCAAGCGTTCCTCGCCAGCTTTGGAATCGGAACGAACGCTGCTGAGGACAAGGACCTCGAGCTGCTGGCGCGCTTCGAGGGGCAGGCATCCGTGGTCGAGGCGCAGTCGCGTGGCTGCGCTGCGCTCTGGGGTGGGCAGATCGCCGGAGACGCAGAAGCTGAAGCGCGCTGGCGGAGCCTCATGCAGTTCGGCACACCGGATCCGGGCCAAGTGCTCCTGAGTCTCGCAGGTCTCCCCACCGCCGTGGTGCCGGCTCTCGACGTCGTCCGTTCCTGCTGCGGGGACGGCGTGGCGGCGCTCGGTCTCCACGGCGTCGGCACAGTCGCTGTGCAAGTGCCGGTAGAACTCTCTCCGCGCCTGCCGGAGCTGCGAGACCGTCTGCAAGCGGCGGGTTGCACCTTGCGCTCGTTCTGGTCGCCGGTGGCTGTGGGCCAGGGTTTCCGCCCCGTGCCGCCGGCACCAGCGTTGCAGGCGGGTCTCAAATCCGTCTTCGATCCCTCGGGCCTTTTGCCCGCGCCGCCCTGGCTCGAGGTGGAGGCAGCCAGGTGACCAGCACCGCGCCAGCCCCCGTGAAGAGCCGTTACGACATCGCCAGAGATTGTGTGCACTGCGGCCTCTGCCTACCCGTTTGTCCCACGTACTTGCATCTCGGCAACGAGGCCGATTCGCCCCGCGGGCGCATCTATCTCATGCGCGCCCACGACGAGGGCCGGCAAGCCGTGACGCCGGCTTTCCGGGAACACCTCGATCTCTGCCTCGTCTGCCGGGCCTGCGAGACCGCCTGTCCCTCGGGCGTCCGCTTCGCCACCATGATGGAGGACTTCCGCGCCCAGTTGCAGAGCGAACCCGTGGCGTCGGGTGCGACGCGGCTCGAAACGCGCTTCGGTCGCTGGCTCTTGCGGCGTGTGCTCCCGGAAAGGCGGCGTCTCCGCACCGTCGCGAACCTTCTCGGTGCCGCTCAGGCGAGTGGCCTCGTGCGACTCGCGGAACGAAGCGGTCTTCTCCGCGCCCTGCATCTCCAGGAGCGCGCTGCCCTTGCTCCTTCGCTGCCACCGCGACAGGCGCGGCGCGACTGGCCGGAGGTACTTCCCGCCCACGGCAAACGGCGAGCGCGGGTGCTCTTCTTGCGCGGCTGCATCGCCCCCGAGCTGCTGCCGGAGGTGCAGGCCGCCTCCATCGCGGCGCTCCGTCACAATGGCTGCGAGGTGGTGACGCCGCAGGAGCAGACCTGCTGCGGTGCCTTGCACTTCCACCTGGGCTATCGGGCCGATGGCTTGCGCCTGCTGGAGCGCAATCTCGCCGCCTTCGCGCGGGCCGACGTGGACGCTCTGGTGGTGAACGCCGCCGGCTGCGGCTCGACGCTCGCCGAGTATGGCGAGTTGGCGCGCGACAAGCCGGCACTTGCGGCGCCTGCGAGCGCTCTCGCCGCCCGTGTCCGCGACATCAGCGAGTTCCTCGATGCTCTCGGTGTCGTGGCGCCCCCGCTTCGAGTGCCGGCTCGCGTGGCCTACGACGAGCCGTGTCATCTGCTGCACGGCCGCGGCATCTCGGCGGCGCCGAAGCGCGTCCTCGCCGCGATCCCCGGCGTCGAGCTCGTGCCCCTCACGGAGGCCGATCGCTGCTGCGGCAGCGCCGGCGTCTACAACGTGCTGTATCCCGATCTCGCCGGCGCCATCCTGGAGGAGAAGATCCGCCACGTGGCGGCGAGCGGCGCCGACACGGTGGCCACGGGCAACGCCGGTTGCATCCTGCAGATCCGCTCCGGCCTGCGGCGCGCCGCCGGGTCGACGCCGCGCCTCGCCGCGGTCCGAGTCGTCCACCCCATGCAATTGTTGGCAGCAGCGTACGGCGAGGCCGCAAGCGGCACCGGAGCCGTGGCTGGTGTCGTGGGCGTTGCCGGCTCAGCTTGAGCGCAGGCGTGGACCGAGGCGGTCGAAGAGAGCGTCGAGCTCGGCCCGGCGCGCCTGCACCAGACCCGGGCGCGGCGGATGCGTCGCCAGGTGCTCGAGCAGCAGCAACATCTGATCGAAATCGCTGGCGCGCACGAACTCCGGGCCGATGCCGCCGCGGGGCGTCATGTTGTGATAGTTGCCGAGCGGCATGGCCAGCGCGCCGACCCGACGCCCGTGCAGGATGAAGAGCGACGCCTCGCAGGCGCCGCCCGTCATGAGAGCGCGTTGGAAGAGGAAGCGAGGTTCCGCCTCGGCGAGCTCCGCGGCGCTCGCCGAGAGCCACAGATCCATCTCCGGGTCGAAAGAGGACATGCGGTCGCCGACGCGCAGTACCGGGCCGCGGCCCATGGGCGCCGTGGGAAGCGCTTTGCTGGTCTCGAGGACGACGAGAGGTCGGGCAGGCGACAGCACGCTGCTGCGGAGCACACCGCCGGCGCCGACGAAGCCCACTTCCTCGGCGCGGGTGAAGACACCGAGCAGGTTGGCCACGGCGCGGCGGCGCTGCAGCCGGGCGCAGGTGGCCAGGATGAGGACGCAGGAAAGGAGATTGTCCAGCGCCTTCGAGCGCAGCATGCCACCATGCAGTTCCATGCCGGGAAGATCGAAATGTCCCCAGGCACGCGGCTCGACCTCGCTGGCGCAGACGATCTCCACTTCGACCTCGGCGCGTCGAGCCCCGGCGGGCAAGGTCGAGTGCACCGCGGCGATGCGGCCGCGGACCGGCGCCGGGGGACGCGCCGCCTCACGGAGGGAGTGGACGTCGTGGTAGAGGAGCACGCGGCTGCCGCGCAGGTGCTTCGGATCGACGCCGCCGAGGAGCGCGGCACGCGCCCGCCGCCCGCCGCTCAGCACCTCGAATCCCGGGTGATCCATGTGCGCGCTGAAGGCGATGGGCGGCGCGTCGCCGCGACGGTAGCCGACGTAGAGGTTGCCGAAGCGATCGCGCCGCGAGCGCAGGCCGAGCCGGCGCGCCGCGTGCTCCAGCGCCGCGCGGATCCAATGCTCGCGGAAGGGCGCGGTGGGACGCGTCAGTACCACTTGCAACAACCGGCGCTCGAAGACGTTCACCGGCGCCTCCGCGGCCGGCGCCGCCGCAGCACGTCACCATCTTCTTCGTCGTCGTCCGCCAGGCCCTGGGTCGGGGGCCGCCCGCTCACGGTGTCGCTCGCCTCGACGTATTCCTTGATCTCCTCGGCCAGCTCGGTGAGGGCGCCGTCCACGATGCCGTGCACCGTGTCGCGTTCGTACCCGCTCTTCGTCCGCCGTCCGGCCTTGACACCAGTGAGGATCTCCAGGCCCTGGTCGACGCTGCGCACCGCATGGAGGTGGAACTTGCCGGCTCGCACCGCCGCCACCACGTCCTTGCGCAGCATGAGTTCCGGCGCGTTCGTCCCCGGGAAGATCACGCCCTGGGTGCCGGTGAGCCCCCGCGCCTTGCAGGTGTCGAAGAAACCTTCGATCTTCTCGTTGATGCCGCCGATGGGCTGGATCTCGCCCTTCTGATTGATGGATCCCGTCACCGCCAGATCCTGCCGGAGCGGCAGTCGGGCGATGGCGGAAATCAGGGCGAAGAGCTCCGCCGCCGAGGCGCTGTCGCCGTCCACGCCACCGTAGGACTGCTCGAAAGCGATGCTCGCCGAGAGCGTGAGCGGCCGTTGCTGGGCGTACTTGCCGCGCAGATACCCCGCCAGGATGAGCATCCCTTTGTCGTGGGTCGAGCCGGAGAGGTTCGATTCCCGTTCGATGTTGATGATTCCCGACCTCCCCATGGAGACCTCGCTGGTGAGACGCGACGGCCGCCCGAAGGTGTAGTCCCCGAGGTCGAACACGGTGAGGCCGTTCAACTGGCCGATCTTCTTGCCCCGCAGGTCCAGGAGTAGGGCGCCCTCGTTGATGGAGCGCTGCACCCGCTCTTCCAGCAGGTTCACCCGCTGCACGCGCTGCTGCAGGGCCTGGTCCACGTGCGCCACACCGATGGTGCGGCTCCGGTTCTTCTTCGCCCAGTAATGCGCCTCCCGCGCCACATCGGCGATGTCGCTGAAGCGGGTGCTGAGCCGGTCCTGCCGGCCGGCGAAGCGCGCCCCGAATTCCAGAATGCCGGCGACGCCGCTCGCATCGAAGGGCAGCAGGTTCTCGCTCTCCGCCAGGGTGGCGAGAAAGCGGGCGTACTGTCGCATGCTGCGCCGCGTCCTGGGCATGGAAGAGTCGAAGTCCGCCTTCACCTTGAAGATCTTGCGGAACTCGTCGTCGTAGGCGTGCAGCATGCTGTAGGTGAGGACGTCGCCGATGACCACCACCTTGACGTCCAAGGTCACCGGCTCCGGCTTGAGAGCCGAGGCGGCGATTAAGGGCGACTCGGGAGGATGGATCTCGGCCTTGCGATTCTTGAGCGTGCGCTTGAGCAGCGGCCACAGGCCGGGCTCACCGACGTCGTGCAAGTTGAAGACCAGGTAACCGCCGTGCGCCCGCAGCAGGCTGCCGGCGCTAATGCGGGTGAAATCCGAGCGCCAACCGCCGCTGCGGAGCGGCACGAAGTCCACGCCACCGAAGAGGTTGCGGAGCGTCGGCGACGACTCGATGACCACCGGCGGGCCCTTGGACTCCGCGTGGTCCACCACCAGGTTCACCTCGTACTCCCGGAGCCGCGGCGTCGGGCCGGTGTCCTCGTCGCCCGAACCTTCCTGCGCGGCGCGGGCGAACTTGGCGAGGGAATCGAGGATGTGCTCCTGCACCGCGGCGAGATAGGCGAGCAGGCGCGGCAGCTTGGCATACTTCTCCTGCAGTTCCTTGAGCGGGTCGCGGACGACGAGGGTGGCGAAGTGACGGTCCAGCTTGCGCAGCGATTCGCCGAGCTCCTTCTCGATGCGCCGCCCCTCCTGCAAGACGCTCTGCAGACCGACCGTGAGCTTCTCGTGCTTCCCGCGCAGGGTCTTGAGCTCGTCGCGGCCGAAGCGGCCCTCGTCAGCCATGTCCTTGAGCCGCTCCATGGGCAGCGGCTCGCCCGCCACCAAGGCGTGCAGCTCCGCGTGGGTGAGCGCGCCCATCTGGATCTGCACGATGCGGAAGCCCTCTTTCTCGACCCGCCCCTCGAACTCCTTGAACGCCGCGCGACCGCGCTCCTTGAAGACCTCCAACGTCCGCCGGTGGCGCGTCTGGTAGGCCTCGCTTTCGAAGACTTCCGGCAGGCTGCGCCGGACGAACTCCATCAGGTCGCGCATGTCCTGGCGCAGCATGCGGCCGGTGCCGGCGGGAAGTTGCAAGGCCCACGGCTCTTCCGGTCGCTCGAAGTTGTGGACGTAGCAGAGATCGGGCGGCACCGGGCCGGTCACGTGCAGCTCTTCGAAGAGCCGGCAGATCGTCGTCGTCTTGCCCGTGCCCGTGAGGCCGACGACGAAGATGTTGTACCCCGGGCTTTGGATCTCGAGTCCCAAGCGCAGCGCCGCCAGGGCCTTGGGCTGGCCGTAGATCTCCGGCCGGGTCGGGAGCGCGCGGGTGTCGCGGAAACCGAGCTGGCGCGGCGCACAGGTCCAGCGCAGCTTGGCGGCAGGCAGCTCGGGGTGACGCCGGGCTCTCTTCAAGCGTGGTTCCATCGGATCCAGCGGCCGAGGAGGCCCGAGCCGAGCGCGGCTACGGCGATCGCCGACGCACGCCGGCATGTTGGAGAAAGAGCAGGCGATCGAGTTGGTGCCGAAGGCGGGACTCGAACCCGCACGAGGTTTCCCTCACTGCGCCCTGAACGCAGCGCGTCTGCCAGTTCCACCACTTCGGCACCCGGAACATCGCGGCCCGCGGACGGCGCCGGACAGGAACGAACCTCTTGCATCCGGGGCGTGCGGCGGATTCTACGGAACCCCCGGGAAGGGTGTCAACGACCCACACAGCAACGCATCGCGCAGCGCCGCTTCGGGTTGCACCGTTCGGCCGCTTGCCGGCCGCGCCGCGGCCTGCTACGTTGCCGGTGCCGGCGAGAACAACCGAGGGGTGCCGTGGGCGATACGAACGGCAAGGCGGCCGAACGCGGCATCAAGATCGTCACCACCAACCGCAAGGCCCATTACGACTACCACATCCTCGACCGCATCGAGGCCGGCATCGCCCTCCAGGGCACCGAGGTGAAATCGCTCCGGGCCGGGCGGATCAACCTCAAGGACAGCTACGCCGAGTTCCGGGATGGCGAGCTCTTCCTGGTGGGTGCGCACATCAGCCCCTACGAGCAGGGGAACCGCTTCAATCACGACCCGGAGCGGGAGCGCAAGCTCCTCCTCCACCGGCGCGAGATCCTGCGCTACGGGCTGAAGGCGCGGGAGAAGGGGCTCACCATCGTGCCCCTGCGCGTTTACTTCAAGGACCGCCGGGTCAAGGTGGAGCTGGCCTTGGTGAAGGGCAAGAAGTCCTACGACAAGCGCGCCGCCATCGCCCAGCGGGAGGCGAAGCGCGACGTCGATCGCGCCTTGAAGGAGGCGAAGCAGGGATGAAGCGGGGATGGCAGCTGGCTTGCGCCCTCTTCTGCCTGGCGACGGCCCCGGCCGGGGCCGAAGTCCTGCAGGTGCGCTTCGAGGACGGGCGCCCCGCCGCCGAGCTCGGCCTCCAGCGTCTGGAAGCTGCGAGCCTCGAATGGTACGTGGCTGCCAACGATGTGGTGCGGGCCCTGGGCCTGGAGCGCTTCTGGAAGCCCGAGACCGGCAAGCTCGTCCTCAAGATCGGCGAGACGAAGCTGCAAGTGACCGTGGACACCCGGCTCGTCGTCGTGGGGGACGACGACGTGCTGCTCCACCTGCCAGTGCGCTATCGCGCCGGCAGCGTCTACCTGCCGCTCGAATTCCTGGAGACCGTCCTCGCTCCCGCCGCGGGGCCCAGCTGGCACTTCGATCGCAGTCGACTGCAGCTCACGGTGGGCGGTGGTGGCGCCGATGTGCTCGGCATCGACTACGAGACCGTATCGGGGGATACGGAGGTGCGCTTGCATCTGGCTCGCTCCTTCCAGCATCGAGTGCAAGCGACCTCGAAGGAGCTCGTGCGCGTCCGCCTCTTCGACGCCGTGGTGAACCCGCTGGCTCTGGTGGGAGATGCGCCGGCACCGCTCGTCCGCCGCCTGCGCGCCGAGCAACGCGGCAGTGAAGCGTTGCTCTACCTGGAACTGGAGCCCAACGTGGACGGCTTCGATGCCAGCACCCGGGACGGCGGCCGCACGCTGGTGATCCTGTTGCGGCGCGGGCTGGAGCCCACGCCGCAGCCCGAGTTCAAGCTGCCCGAGACCGCCCAGCGCGAGAGCTTTCGTCCCGAAGGCGCGGCTCGCCGCGGTTGCAGCGTCCTCCTCCTCGACGCCGGCCATGGCGGCGACGACGCCGGCGTGCGCGGCTCCGGACTGGTGGAGAAGGACCTGACCTTGGAGCTCGCCAACCGGTTGCGGCCGCAGCTCGAAGCGGCGCTACCGCTCCGCGTCGAGCTCCTGCGCAGTAGCGACCGCAGCATCACCGACGAAAGACGAGCCGAGCTGGCGAACAAGAGTGGCGGCGACATCCTGGTCAGCCTGCACTGCAACGGCGCCTTCTCTCCGGGAGCGAGTGGCTTCGAAGTGCTCTTCGTCGGTCCCCACACCGTGGGGAACCGGGCGCAGACGGCGGCGGCGGGGAACTTCCTGCCCTGGCAGAACGCGCAGGGCCCCTATGCGACGCGCAGCCAGCAACTGGCCCAGGTGCTACAAACGGAGCTCGGGAAACGCCTGTCGCTGCCGAATCGCGGCGCGCGCGAAGCCAACCTGACCTTTCTCCGCGGCGTCGCTATGCCCGCCGTCGTGGTGGAGGTAGGATTCTTGACCAACGCCGGCGAGGCAGGCACGTTGCAATCGCCGGAGTACGCGACGCAACTCGCCGCCGGCATCGCCGCCGCGGTGCAACGCCTCTGCGACCGCTCCGCCGCCGAGGGCGAGCGCATGGGGTGGGTCGACGAGCCGGAGAGCGAGGCGGCGAAACGCTGAGGGGAGGAAAGGGGATGCAGGGGATGCAAGGGGAAGAGGAAAGGGAGAGGGGAGGACGCAGCCCGGGACAGCGGCGGCTGCTGTTCTGGAGTTTCGTCGTCGTGCTCTTGGGGGCGGCAGGAGTCCTCCTCTTCTGGCCGCACGGGCCGCTCCAACCGGAGAGGGAGGAAACCAGCACCAGCAGCCCCGAACCGGGGAAGGCGGAGCAGGCCCTCCAGCTCTATTTCGCCGATGACGAAGCGCAGAATCTGGTGAGCGAGCGCCGCGCGCTCCCCGAGCGCGCCTCCCTGGAGGAGAGCGTCGAGGCCGCCATTGCTGCGCTCGTGGCCGGCCCAGAGGAGGAGCACCACAATTCGGTCTTTCCCAAGGAAGCGCGGCTGCTGCAGACCTACTACACCGAGTCGACGCGCACCCTCTTCCTCGATTTCAACCACGCCCTGGTGGACCGGCATCCTGGCGGCAGCACGGCGGAGTACCTGACGCTCGGAGCTCTGGTGCGCACGGTGGCCGCCAACTTCCCGCAGGTGACGCGCCTGCAGATCCTGGTGGACGGCCAGGCCATCGACACGCTGGCAGGACACTTCGACACCTCGAAACCGATCGAGGTGTCCGACTGGCAGTGAGGGCGCGGCGAGGCGCCTGCGGCAGGGGAGGACGCATGCAGCGACCGGACGGGCGCGCTCCCAGGGCGCTCCGCAGCCTCGAGATCCAGCGGGGTTTCCTGCGCAATGCCGAGGGCTCGGCGCTGGTGAAGATGGGGAATACCCACGTGCTCTGCGCCGCGAGCATCGAGCCGAGCGTGCCGCCGCACCTGCGGGGCTCCGGGACCGGGTGGGTGACGGCGGAATACGCCATGCTCCCGCGCAGCACAAACACGCGCACGGTGCGGGAAGCCGTGCGCGGGCGCCTCGGCGGGCGCACCCAGGAGATCATGCGCCTCATCGGCCGGAGCCTGCGCGCCGTCGTCGATCTGCGCGCCGTCGGCGAGCGCACCATCTACCTGGACTGCGACGTCATCGAAGCCGACGGCGGCACGCGTACGGCGGCGGTGAACGGTGCTTGCGTGGCCTTGCACGATGCCTTGAGCCAGCTGGAGCTGCAAGCGCATCCCATGCGCGAGCTCGTTGGCGCGGTCAGTGTGGGCCTGCATCAGGGTGAACCGCTCCTCGATCTCTGCTACGAGGAAGACGTCGCCGCCACGGTGGACATGAACGTGATCATGGCGGAGGCGGGCCGCTTCATCGAATTGCAGGGCACCGCCGAAAAAGAACCCTTCGGCATGGACTCCCTCCTCGCCCTCCTCGATTGCGCCCGCAACGGCATCGCCGAGATCCACGCGGCGCAGCGCCGGGCCCTCGGCAGGCCCGCATGAGGGTGCTCTGCCTCTCGACGCGGAACCACCACAAGCTGGAGGAGGTCGCCGCCATCCTGGAGGCTCTGGGGGTGCGGGCGACGCTGCGAAGCTGCGACGATTTCCCTCACTGTCCGGAGGTCGTGGAGGACGGCGCGACGCTGGAGGCGAACGCCACGAAGAAGGCGCGGGAGCTCTGCGCCTGCACCGGTCTCGTGACCTTGGCCGACGACACGGGTCTCGAGGTCGACGCGCTGGGTGGTGCGCCGGGGGTCATCTCGGCGCGCTGGGCCGGTCCTGGCTGCACCTTCGCCGACAACATCGCCAAGCTTCTGCGCGAGCTCCGCGACGTCCCGGAAGAACGGCGCACCGCGCGCTTCCGCTGTTGCATCGCCCTTGCCAGCCCTGCCACGCCGGGTGAGGTGACGCGGGTGCAGCTCTTCGAAGGCCGTATCGAGGGCCGCATCACCATGGCCGCCCGTGGTCAGGGTGGCTTCGGCTACGACTCGGTGTTCCTGGTCGAGGGAGAGCGCCGCACTTTGGCGGAACTTTCATTGGCGGCGAAGAATTCCCTCAGTCACCGGGCCCGCGCCCTGGCCGCGGCGCGGGAGGCGATCGTGCTAGAATTGTCCGCGCGGGCCTAGGTTTTGCAATTGCTCCCTCAGGCCAGCACCCGCCTGCGGCGCCTGACCGACCCCTGGAAAGGACGCCCCTCATGCGACGATTGATTGGTTTGTCCGCCGCTGGCCTCACGCTCGCGATAGCGCTCGAGGCAGGTGCCATCGGCCCGGGCGATCCAGCTCCGGATTTCAGCCTCCAGGACATCCAGGGGAACTCGATTGCCCTTTCCGACTACCCCGGACATGTCGTTCTCCTCGCCCTCATCGGTTACGGCTGAAGCCAGTGTCGGGCGGCCGGTTCGGACGTCGAGCGTCTCTGGCAGGATTTCAAGGGCCCCCGCTTCCAAGCCTTGGCGTTGGACTGCTGGAACGGGACCATCGCAGGGGTGCAAAGCTTCATCGAGTACACGGGTTACACCATCCCGGTGCTCCGGAATGCGGGCTACCTCCAATACACTGGCCCCGGCCTCTATGGCATCTACTACGACAACTATGTCGTCATCGACGCCCGGGGAATCGTGCGCTACACATCCGTGGGGGAAGCGTACGGTCAGAAGGGTCGCTTCGACGACGCCCATCTCCGCGCCGCGATCCAGCAGGCCCTCCCGGTCGAGAGCCATACCTGGTCGAAGGTGAAGGCTCTTTATCGTTGAGTGGAACGAGCCGCGCGGCCTCGAGCGTGGAAGGCAAGACCTCCCGAGGTCTCGCCTCCACTCCAGTGCGCTTGACCCATCGCATCCCCCCGTCTAGCCTCTCGTCCCAGTCGGGGTGTGGCGCAGTCTGGTAGCGCACCTGCTTTGGGAGCAGGGGGCCGTCGGTTCAAATCCGACCACCCCGACCACCTCTCCCGTCCGGAATCCCTCGGCTCTCCCCAGGAAAAATCGCTCTTTTCACGTCCTTTGTTCGCTCCGGAATACGCTTCCGTTAGTAAGTAGGTAAACGGAGCCAGCGCCGGCCCGACCCAAGGAAGAGGGCCGGCCCCGGATCGCTGGAGTCCGGAACCCCGGTTCAGGATCAAGGGATCCTGGAGGAGCGAAGGCACGGCATGCGTTCCGCTCGCAGAGGAGGAGTCGTGGTAAAGTGGCCTGACCTCTCGGGCCGCCGAACGCCGGTGGACCCCGAGGCGAACGGAGGCGGCGTGAGCGTCGACCCCTCCCTCCTGCACCTCGAAGCCCTGGAGCGGGACCTGGGGCAGGCCAGCTCCGCTCCGAGCGCGGCGCGGGCCCTGAAGGCATTACGCGAGCACATCGAGGGTGCCCTCGCCGCCCGCCAGGCCCTCGACGCCGACCTGGAGCGCCTGCGGGAGTCGGAAGAGCGCTGGCGCTCCATCGCCACCAACCCCTTCGATTTCGTCACCATCGTCGATACGAACGCCGTCTTCCTGTACGTGAACCGCACCGCCCCCGGGGTGTCGGAGGCGGATCTCATCGGCAAGGCGAGCATCTACGACTGGACGGCTCCGGAGTACCACGCCTCGATCCGTAGCGCCCTGGAGCTGACGCTCCGCACCGCCGAGCCCTCGTACTACGAGGCCTACTCGCCCCAAGTGGGAGCCTGGTACGGCTCCGTCGTCGGGCCCGTGGTCCGAGACGACCGTGTGGTCGCGCTCTCGGTGCAGGCCCGGGACATCACCAAGCACAAGAAGGCGGAGCTGGGGCTGCGGGACAGCGAGGAGCGCTTCCGCCAGCTGGCGGAGAACATCGAGGACGTTTTCTTCCTCATCGAACCCACCAGCGGGCGCGTCCTCTACACCAGCCCGACCTACGAGAAGCTCTGGGGCCGTTCGCTGCCCGAAATCTACGGCAACATGGCTGCCTGGCTGGAGGGGCTCCACCCCGACGACCGGCCGAAGATCCAGGCGCGCTACGCCAGCATGCTCGCAACCTGCAGGGGGGAGAGCACGGAGTTCTCTTTCGGTAGCTCCTTGGCGATGCGGATCGTGCGCCCCGACGGCTCGGTGCGCCACGCGCGCGCGCGTTTGTTCCCGGTGCGGGACGCCTGGGGCCGGGTGCAGCGCGTGGCCGGCGTGGTCAGCGATCTCACCGAACGGGTGGAAGCGGAGATGAAGCTGGCCGAGGCGGAGGCGCGTTTCCGCACTCTGGTGGAGAAGCTGCCCGTGATCAGCTACATCACCGCTCGCGACGATCCAGGCAAGGCGCTGTACATCAGCCCGCAGATCGAGGCGAAGCTCGGCTACCCACTGCAGGAGTGGACCCAGGACCCGGAGTTCTGGCTCGCCCGCGTGCATCCGGAGGATCGCGAGCGCTTCCTCGCGGCGCAGCGCGCTTTCCTCGACGGCAGCGCGCCGCTGCGCTGCCGCTACCGTCTGATGACGCGCGACGGCCGCGAGCTCTGGTTCCACGACGAGGCCGTCTTGGTTCCCGGGGGACCTGGGGAGCCGGCGCGGATTCAGGGAGTGCTCCTCGATATGACCGAAGCCGAAGAAGCTCGCGCCGAGCAGCAGAGGGCCCGTGAAGGGGCCTCGCATCTGGTGGGTGTGCAAGAGATGGAGCGCCGCAAGATCGCCCGGGAGCTGCACGACGAGATCGGTCAGGCGCTCACGGGGCTCAACTTCCTGCTCCAGTCGGTGCACGAGTGCCCCGGGGAGAGCGCCAGCGTGGTGCAGGAGGCGCGCTCCCTGGTGGGAGAGCTCATGGAGCGGGTCCGCAACCTGTCGCTGGAGCTCCGGCCGTCCATGCTCGACGATCTCGGGCTCCTGGCGACGCTCCTCTGGATGTTCGAGCGCTTCGAGAAGCAGACTCGCGTGCAGGTGAGTTTCGAGCATCGCGGTCTCGACGTACGTTTCGACTGCGAGCTGGAAACAGCGGCTTATCGCATCGTGCAAGAAGCGCTGACCAACGTGGCACGCCATGCCGGCGTGCGGGAAGTCGATGTACGCGCCAGCTGTGACGGCTCCATCCTGGACCTGCGGATCGAGGATGCTGGGTGCGGCTTCGAGGCCGGCTGCCGGCCCCGCAACGGGCATGGCAGCGGTCTGGCAGGCATGCGCGAGCGCGTCACTCTCCTCGGCGGCGAGTTCCTGCTCGACTCGCAGTCCGGGCGTGGAACTTACATCAGCGTGCGGTTGCCCGTCGTCGGACGGCTGCGCCCGGAGGCCGTGAACCCTGGAGGTGAAGGATCATGAAAGTGCGGATGCTGCTGGCAGACGACCATGGGATCCTGCGGCAGACGCTGCGAATTTGTCTGGCGCAGCAGCCGGATTTCGAGCTGGTTGGGGAAGCCAAGGACGGCCTCGAGACGATGGCACAGGTGGAGAAGCTGCGTCCCGACCTCCTTCTCCTCGATCTCTCCATGCCCGGCCTGCCCGGCCTCGAAGTTCTGCGCCGGGTGCGACAGCGCTTTCCTAGAACACGCGTCGTCGTGCTCTCCATGCACAAAGATCAAGCCTACGTCCTGCGGGCGCTGCAGAACGGCGCCTCCGGCTACGTCCTCAAGGAAGCCGATGCCGCGGACCTGGTGCACGCCGTGCGCGAGGTGATGGCGGGGCGCAGCTACCTGAGTCCGCCCTTCACCGAGTCGACCCTCGAGGAGTACAAGAAGAAGGCGGCGAACGGCGACGTGGATCCCTACGACCTGCTGACGAACCGGGAAAAAGAAGTCCTGCAGCTCGTCGCCGAGGGCAACACCAACCCACAGGTGGGCAAGCGGCTCTTCATCAACGCCCGGACGGTGGAGTCCCACCGGGCCCACGTCATGGAGAAGCTGGGCCTGAAGAACCATGCCGAGCTCGTGCGTTTCGCCGTCTCCCGTGGTCTCGTGAGCGCCATCGGTCCGGCGCCGGAGCCAGGGGACGCGAGCGGGCCCGCACCCGGAACGTCGCGCCAGGGAACCGATGAGTCGCCGGAGGTCTGGGCCGGTTGAGAGGCCGGCGCTCTAGTCCGTCTGGAGAAAAATCCGCAGGTCTACGGATTGTCGGCGACCGACCGGATATGGATGATTGTGCTCGTATCACGTCCCGAGCGGAACCAGGGTGCCGCCGTTTCTCCTCCCTCCCTGTAGCGGGGCCTGTGACTTGGCAGCGGCGGCACCCCTCCGAATTGAGCCAAAGCCGTGGGGGTGACCAGGCTCCAAGGGAAGCGGGGGCCTGGGACAGGAAGCCACATCGACGCACGGACGCACACCCCCACGGCGGCGCTCCCCCTGACGCAACGCAAAAAACCGTCTGCATAAATATCCGCCGCTCCATGAGCGGGCGTCTCTCGTGTAAGCGGTTCCCGGACACATCAGACCTTCAGAGCAGCGCTCGTGGAGGGGCGGTTCACATGATCGAGATGACCTGGTCCGAGATCGTCCGTACGTTGTTCATACCTCGGGAAAAGAAAAGGAAAGGTCCCGATCCCGACCCGAGGGTCGACGTCCTGGTGAGAATGGTGTTTGACCTTCAGATGGAAGTCGAAGCCCTGCGCGCCGCGCAGTTGGCGTCGAACATCGGTGCCGCCGGTAGTCCTGACTCGGCCTATGGGCGTGCCTACCGAGACACCGCCTATCTCACGCACGACTCTTCCGGCCCATCATCGGGTCTCGACAAGCTCCTCAGGCTGTTCTATCCGTCAAAAGCCAGTGAAGAGCTCGGATTCTCGGGATCGCCACGGACATGGAGAGAGTGCTTGATGCTCCACCGCCTCGGGTTCTCGGAGGGACAAGTTCGCACATGGAAGCAAGAGGCTATGGATGCCGAGCTGTTTACATAGAGCCACGCTGACGTGGCGGGCACGCCGTGGAACTCGCCTGGGAGACGTCGATCGAGCCCCCTACTAGCGCTTGGCCGTCTCGCCGGCGGCAGCGGGCTGGGCTAGCAACGACTCGAAGCGCGGATCGTCGCGTAGCAGCGCCAGATCCTCGTCCATCCGCGCGTGCTCGCGATGTTGTAAGCCGGCGTCGCAGGCCTTCCCCAAGTACTCCAGCGCCTTCTCCTTGTCCTGCTCGAGCCCGGCGCTGCAGGCGGCGTTGTACCAGGCCGAGGCCGCGAGGTCGGGAGAGCGCGCCGCCTTCGCGTAGGCTTTCACCGCATCGTCGTAGCGCTTGCTCGAGTAGCAAGCGTTGCCGAGCTGCAGCCAGCTGGTATTGTCGCCCGGTTCCTCTTGGACGAGCTGCTCGCAGATCTGGATCGCTGCAGCGGGGTTGTTTTCCCGCGTGTAGATGTCGGCCTGTTGCAGGCGCCGGCCGCGCTCGTCGAGGCTCGGGTTCAGCACCGAGTAGTCCTTCGCGAGGTACGCCTCGGGAGTCCAGCGGTATTCCATGTACTGAGCCGTGCGGTCCGCCACGTGCCGCCCGAGCAGGCGCGCCACGACGTGCAGGGACCCGTCGATTCCCGCGGAGACGCCCGCCGTGGTCACGATCTGGCCGTTGTCCACCAGGCGGGCGCCCCGTTGCACCCGTGTCTTGGTGAACTGCTTCTCGAACGCATCGATGGCGCCGTACCAAGTCGTGGCGGCCTTGTCGTCCAAGAGCCCCGCCTTGCCGAGCACGAACGCACCAGTGCACACCGAGAGCGCGACTTCCGCATTCTTGGCCGCCTCGCTCGCCCAGGCGAAGAACTCGGGGTCGTTCAGCACCGAGCTGCCGCCGCCGCCGGGGAAGACGATGATGTCGGGCTTGGGGGCGTCTGCCATCGCGTAGTCGGGCTGCACGTCGATGAACCCCTGGCTCACAATCGGATCCTTCGTTTTCGACACCGTGTACACGTTGAAGGCAGGCTCGTTGCCCCGCTGCGCCATGTGACCGGCGGCGGCGAAGACCTCACTGGGACCGGCCCAGTCGAGGATCTCGGCACCGTTCCAGATGGCGATCGCGACGTTCCGCGTGTATTTCTTCGTGGGCTCGTCCGCGGAGACCGGGCCGAGTCCGCTCGTGAGGACCACTGCGATCGCGATCCAGGCGCCGGCTTGGATTCTGCCGTGCATCTGACTCTCCTCCTTCAGGCGCGCCGGGTGCGGCCGGCGACCGCCACTTCATTCACGATGCTTGCATCTGCTTGCGAGGACTTTGCCGTGCGCTGCTCAACGTCGAGCCGTGCTGCTGCTTCCAAAGCCGCCGGAGCTGCCGGGCATCCTCGAAACCACAGCGGCCGGCAATGGCTTCCAGGGTCAATCCCTGGTTTTCGAGGAGCGATTGGGCCACTTCCAGCTTCACCTTGTGGGCGAAGCGGGTCAGCGTGACCCCGGTGGCTTCGCGGAAGAGGCGCGTCAGGTGCCGCGGGCTGACCGCCGCCACGGCGGCCAGGGACTCCAGCGTGGCCTTGCGCTCCGGGTGCTCGACGATCCAGTCCTGGACGCGGTGCACGCCCGGATGGGTGTGGTCGCGATGCTGGAGATAGATCGACGCCTGCGCGCTTTCGCCGCTGCGCCGCATATACACGACCATCTCGCGCGCCACCTTGGCGACGAGCGCCGGCCCATGATCTTCCTGGATGAGTGCGAGGGTCATGTCGATGCCCGAGGCTTCTCCCGCGCTCGTCACCACGTTGCCGTCGCGAACGAAGAGGCGGTTGTCGAGCACGCGGGCGGTCGGGCTCCACTCCACGAGCTTGTCCAGGATCTTCCAGTGCGTCGTGCAGAGCCTTCCTTCCAGCACGCCGGCCCGGGCAAGGACGAAGGCACCCGAGCAGATCGAGCTCAGGCGACGCGACCGTGCGGCCGCGAGTCGGAGCCAAACCCCAGGGACGTCGACCTGCTCGAGCTGTGTCGACTCGATTCCAGGGACGAGGATCCAGTCGTCCGGGCTGACGGCGGGCAGAGGCTCGATAGCAGAGAATACGAAGCCCTGCGCACTTCGGACCTCGCTCGCGACGCCGACATAGTGCAGCTCGTAGCGGGCCCCGAAGCCGTTCGCTTCGTACACCGCCTGCACCGGCCCAGCGAAGTCGAGGGCGTGAACCGCTGGGAGCATGAGAACGAGGACGCGACGCGGGGCCTCGGGTCGGGGTTTCTCCAGGACATCGAAGGGTGTCATGGAGAAATCGTACACTAAATCAATTCAATGGATTAGGACAAAGAGCGGACGAATCAGGCCATCGTCCTAGCGCGGCGACTCGGGTGCAGGAGGGGCGAGGGGCGTGGCGGGACGGCGGGAGCCGGGGCGCTGGGAAGCCCCCTGCGGCGAGGAGGGCGAGGTGGCTGTCTTTACCGCCGGCTGCAGGCTCCGCCAGCGATGCAGGGGTACCAACCCGGTGCCGATGATGGCGAGCTGGGTGGCGACGAAGGTGAACATCCAGAAGATCGCCGAATCGATGAAACCGTAGGCGTGCAGCCCCACCCCCAGCATGTTGGTGCCGAACCAGGACCAGCTGGTGACGATGTTGCCGGCCACCGCCATCACTGCCAGGCCGCGCTGACGGATCATCCCGCCCCAGCGCGCGTGCAAGATGAGGGCGTTCCAGAGCACGATGAGTAGGGCACCGTTCTCCTTCGGATCCCAGCCCCAGAAGCGGCCCCAGGACTGATCGGCCCAGATGCCACCCAGGATGGTGCCGACGAAGCTGAAGAGGGTGGCGAAACAGAGGATGCCGTAGATCATCCGCGGCAGGTTCACCTGCTCCTGCGCGGTGAGCGAGCGGGTCAAGACACCGCGGAGGATGTAGAGGATGCCGAGGAAGCCGGCCAGGAAAGTCGAGGCGTAGCCGAGGGTGATGACCACCACGTGCGTCGCCAGCCAGAAGTTGGTGTCGAGCACCGCCTGCATCATCGTCATGGTATCGCCATCGAGAGAAAGGTTGTGCGCCACGAGGAGGGTGAGGAAGCCCATGCCCGCCGCGGTGGCGGCGCCGACGCCGTTGCGGTAGAAGCGCTCCAGGAAGAGTCCGAGCACCGCGCCGCCCCAGCCGACGAAGATGGCCGACGAGTACAGATTCGTGACCGGCGGGCGCCCTTGAACATAGGTGCGCACGACGAGACCGAAGGTATGCATGGCGAGCCCGACGCCGAGCACCCAGAGCGCCGTCGTCGCCAGCGACCGCGAGAGGCGGAGCCAGCTGAGCGACGCCAGGATGAAGACGATGACGTACAGACCCAAGGCGTGCAGGAACGGGGCGGAGCGATTGAAGAGGAGCTCGGTGCGCATCCGGCTCCCATGCACGGTAGGCGCGGAGCGCAGCCACTCCATGTAGGCAGCGGGCGCGGCGGCGAAGGCCGCGGACTCCTGGCTCCGCCAAGCCTGGAGCGTGCCCGTCCACGCCGCGGTGGCGGGCGAGGTGTTGCCGTGCTCCTGGGCCTGGTGCTCGGCGGAAGCGATGGAGCCCCAGGCGTCCGGCGCGGCCGGATCGAGGGGCGGCACGAGCAAGAGGTTCGCCCAGTCCTCGACGTTGAAAACCAGTGTCAGCTTCTGGGCCAGGTCGACGACCGCTCTCTGATAGTGATCGCGACTTCCGGCGGGCAGCTGGGTGGCACGCTGGATCTGCGCTTCCAATGCTTCCCGGTGCTGCACGATTTCATCGACCGAGAAGTACTTGCGCTCCCGCTCCGCTCCCAGGAGAGCCTTGAGATCCGGATGATCGACGCGAACGACGCGATAGCCTCGGGCTTGCTCCGGCCGCGCCATGACGTCGAGCAGCCAGGCGAGCGCCGGCCGCCGCTCGTGGCCCTTGGCTTCCTTGCGCTCCGAGGTGCCGTCGGTACCGGCGAGATAGAAGCTCTGGCGGCCGGAGACGATGAGGAGCGTCGAGCGGGCGAAGGTGTCGAGCGGCTTGGTGCGGCCCAGGTCCACGACGGGCATGCCGGCAGCACGGGAAAGAGGCATGACGCCGTCCCGCGGCGGGCGGAAGGCGGAAGCGACGTAGAGGAGGGCGAGGAGGACGCCCACCCAGGGCAGAACGCGCGCTGCGGCCGGGACTTTCATGCCGTTCTCGTCCTCCGGAGGAAGCGCTTCAGGTGCATGCCGAAGTGCACGATCATCCCCAACGCCCCCAGGGTACAGGCGATATAGGGCAAGAGCCAGCCGGGGTTGCGCACTACTTGCAGCACGGTGCCGGTGTCGCCTTGCTTGAAGCTCGCCTGGTAGAAGGTCTCGCCGCGATAACGCAGCGGGTTGTTCATGTAGATCAGCACTTCCCGGTCCTCGTTCTGGGTCGCGTCGACCAGGCGGATGCGGCTGGAGAAGTTGCGCGGCGTCTCCGTCCCCAGGTAGCGGTCGTGTTCGAAGTCGAGGAGCGAGATCGAGTAGGGCTTGTAGTCCCGCACGTAGCGCAGCGCCATCCGATAGGTCTTGTCGCCCACCACCACGTCCTGCGGCCCGAAGCGCGGCATGAGGGAGAAGTAGAGCGCTGCGAGATAGGTGCCCCGGCTCTCGCCGTCGGCGAGCACGGTGATGTAGGCGGCCGGCAGGTCGATCTCGTCCTGGTCGACGCCGCTCACCGACGGGCGCGGCCGGGCGCGGGCCCCGAGGCTGGCGGCGAAGCCGCGATCGGCCACCGGGCCCAGGCCGGCGCCAGCGGCGGTCAGCTCGGTGCCGTCGACCAGCTCCGCGTTCGGGTAGAAGGCCTCGACCTGCAGCACGAAGGGTAGCCGTGCGTCCTGGATGCGTCCCCGGTGGCGCAGCCGCGACTCGGGAACGACGACCACGTGGTCGGTTTGCGCGCCGGAAGGATCGATGATGGCGAGCTCGACGTTGCGAGTGTCCTCGGCGTAGTTCACCGTCTGCCCCTCGTCGATGCTCATCCTCGCCTCGTCGGCGAAGATCCCCGTCACCAGCTCGCCGCAGAGGAGGAGCACGAGTCCGAAGTGGATGAGGAGGATGCCCAGGCGCTTGCGGGTGTAGCGGAAGCGCACGGTGTGCGCCGTGATCAGGTTGAGCATGAGCAGCCCACCGATGAGCCAGCCCCCGGGGAAGGGGATGCCGCCGTGCACGTTCCAGTGTCGGGGCAGGAAGATGGCGAACGGGATCCAGACGAAGAAAGCACGGAAATACGTCTTCAGTGTGGTCCAGATCCCCATGTCGATCTGCGCCCAGGTGCCGGAGAAGATGAGGAAGATGCCGCAGGCGAGAAGCACCACGGTGAGCTTGAGCGAGGCCAGGGGCTTGAAAGCGTTGCGCACGGTCGCGTTCACGGCGATCCCATCCTCAAGAAGTTCCCGGCGCGAAGCGGAGGCTGCGGGCAAAAGTGACGAAGTTCTGGCGCTCCCGGCCGAGGAGCGCGCCAGGGCCGGTCATCTTGACGAAGTAGGTGAACCCGCCGCGCGTCGTCAGCACCACGAGCATGCGTGACGAGGTCTCGCCCGCGCCTTGCAAGTCCAGCAGCTGCGACGGCGCCCCGTCTACTTCCAGCGCCTCCATGGGTTGCTGCGAGGCGTCCGCCACCGGCTTGAGGCCGATCTGGCCGCGCCAGCGGTTGATGTTGGGCAGGAGGCCGCCGACATCGCCCGGGAAGCGCGTGATCGTCACCTCGGCCTTGTTCGAGCCCTCGACCATAGAAAACGTGGCGAGGCGCGAGGGATTGGGCGCGACGCTGACGGTCCAGCCTGCAGGCGTCGTCCATTGCACCGGACTATCCGCCGCGGGCGCGCTGCCTGGTGCAGGGGCTTGCATCGATGCTTGCCCAGCGGATTCGTTGCCTGCACCACCGCCCGTGGGTGGGTGGTCCGAGGGGAGCTCTCCGGTGGCGACCGCCGGGTGGCCCGGGGGTAGTCCGCCAGCGGCGACGGCCGCAGGACGCACACGCACGGTGCCGATGAAATCGGCGAAGGCTTGTGCCTGCTTGCCGGCGCGTTCGGGCGTGTCCATCACCAGGAAGAACCAGACGCGCTCATCGCCTTCCAGGATGGCCGCCAGGATCTGGCGCCCCGGCTCGGCAGCGTGGGCCACGCCGGTCATGTCGACGAGGTGCGCGGTCCTACCGCCGACGTCCACCGGACGAGCCACTTGGGCCAGCGCCTCGGGAGCGATCGGGGGCAGACCGATCTGATCGCGCCAGCGGTTGACGTTGGCCAGCGGATCACGCGCCGCCAGAGCCAAAGGGGTGACCCGCATCTCCAACGGCGGCTCGTTGGCGCCTACGGGCAAGAGGAGGGTCGCGAAGCGCATGCCCTCGCCGGGCTTCTCCTGCCAGCCCTCCGGCAGCGTCCAGACCACGCTTTCCGTCCCGTTGGCTGGAGCCACCATGGGCGCGCCGCCGGGCCCGGCGTCGGGAGCCTGTACGGGTGCGGCGTTCGCCGAGGGTGCTTCCTTGGGGACGTTGTAGTCGCGGATCTCGTCCTGGCCGCAGGCGAGAAAAGCCCAAGGAGCCGCCAGGAGCGGCGTGGCGAGACGAAAGAGGCGACGTTGCATTCCAGGGACCACCCGCCCGCAGCGCCGCCGGTTTCCGCGTCATCGCGGCCCCCCGAAGCGCCGACACCGGGAAGGTAGCGGAAGCGAGTCCGCGGCGGAAGTGCGCCCGGGGCCGCACGGACTCCCCGTTCTCGCCGCGCACCTTCGCCCGTCCCTCGGGGGGCTTAAGCTCACGCGGTGGTTCCCGCTCGCTTCTCCTGTGCCAGGGTGCGCAGGCTCGCCGCGAGCGACCGGGCCTCGGCCGTCATGGCGATCTCCGCCAGGTGCTCGAGCTGGACGGCATCGTGGCGGCGTTGCTGGCGCAGTGCGCCCAAAAGGGTGTTGCAGCTTTCCGCCAGGGCGCGGAAATGGTCGCGGCGGCGGATCACCACATCCTGCTCCACATCCCCCTGGGCGGCAAGCAGCAGCTGATTCTGGATCCGGCGGATCGGGCCGACGCTGCGGTTGGTGAGGACCACAATGCCGAAGGTGGTGCAGGCGAAGAAGATCCCGGAGAAAAGCGCGATGTTGTTGTGGAAGACGCGGTCGTCGTGCTGGAGGCGTTCTGCCAGCTCCGGCACCGCTTCCACGATCGACTCGCGCCGCGAAGCCGAAAGGTCGTGCAGCGTGAAGTTGAACATGACGAGGGAGAAGAGCGTCGCCGTCATGGCCAGGGCCGTGATCGGGAGCTGTGTTCTCCAATCCACCCAGTAGCGGCGCCGCAAAGGATGCGGCGCTCTTTTCATGGGCGAAGAGGGCGGCGCTGCTGGCGGCGCTTCCAGCGGCATCTGCACTTCGGTTTGCATGGCGCATCGGCTCCGGTCGTTGCGTCCCGGCACGGGACGGCTCCGAGGCGTGGAGGGAAAGCATGCGGCCTTCCCACGCCAGAGCGCGGTTTGTCTCGCGACTCCAAGCACGGGATCAGCAGGTTCCAGGCCAGGCCACGAGACGCGCCAACACCCCGCAAGGCGCCGCAAAGTACAGGGTGGCCTGCGGCGGCGCCGCCGGACTCGAGGCGATGCGCCGGGGAACTTCGCGGCTCAATACTCCATCGCCCAGCCGAAGCCGAGGCCGGACTGACCTTTGACGCTGTACAGGGTCTCCACGGTCAGCTGCCCCTTGAGGAAGTATTCCAGGCTCACCACGTCATCCACGGCACGGTCGAGGGAGTAGGAGTAGCTCAAGAGCACCTTCGGGCTCAGGTATTTGCCGAAGGCGAGGCTGCCGGCCTTGCTCTGCTCCTCGCTCGTCGCACCCGGCGCCCCCGTGCTGCTCTTGTACTGCACGACATCGATGCCGAATTCCTTGGTGACGTTCTCCTGCAGCGCCGTCGCGCCCATGGAGACCAGGATCGCCGTCGCCCGTTCGCGCATGACGTTCGACTCCTCGTCGGAGAGCTGGTCGTAGGTCTTGCCCAAAGCGAGGAGAGCGATGATGTCGGTCTGCTTCATCTCCGGGTCGGAGGAAAGGACGAGCAGCGGTTTTTCCGCCGTGCCGGTCACGAGGACGCGGATCTTGATCCCTGAAATGCTGGTGGACATCTGGATGTCCAGGGCGGGATCGGGTTTCGCGTTCCCGGAGAAGGTGACGCTACCGCGATCCAGATTCAGGTTCCGTCCCGCGATGGAATACGTCCCGCGTATGCCCCGCAGCTGGCCGGCGACGACGGGCTCGCCTTCCTTCTGCGTCACCTGGAGTTCGCCGGCTCCCTCGATGTCGAGTCCGCGACCGCGCACGAAGAAAGCCTTGGGGACTCGGATGCGCAGGTCGAGGGTGGTGGCAGCGAGCCGGCGCTGCAGGGCCGGAGGTGTCTGTTCCGGGGGCGGCGGAGCGGGCGCAGGCAGGAGCGTGTCCGTGGCGGCGGCGCCGAGGAGCAACGCTTCTCCCTCCTTTGGGTGCAGATGCCGCTCGGCTTCCGGAACCTTCACGAGCCCGGTCTTCACCTCGATATCGCCGCGGAGCTCGGGATGCAAACGCTCGCCGCCGAGCTCGGCGTTGGTAACGAAGACGAGGCGCGAGCCATCCCCGAGGGTGAGCTCCACCTCGTTGGTGCGCAGCGTGCCCTCGAGGCGCGGGTTCTGCACCTCGCCGTCGAGAGCCAGCACCAGCCTGGCCGCACCGTCGAGAGCAGCGCCACGGGGAAGGAAGGGGTTGAGGGCCGCGAGCGGCACCGACTCGGAGTCCACCCGCACCATCAGGGAACGCGCCGGAGCGGCGCGGACGAAGGGGCGTTGGAGGGAGAAAAGGAGCGGCACGGCGGCGCTCCCCCGCACCAGCCCCTGGTTTCCGGAGCGAAGGGCGAACCCGGCGAGGAAGTCTTCTGGTGCCTGGGGTGCGACGTCGAGCGTCGGGGGCGCCGCGTTCCAGAGCGAGTCCACCGCGGCGTCCTGTCCGGCGCGGGCACGAAGCGTGAGCACATAAGACGACAGCCTCGCTGATCGCGGGAAGCCGCCCTCGACGGCGGCGAAGCCCGCCAGCGCCGCCGTCGTTCCCCCGAGAACGATCCGTCCGCCCAGACGCCCGAGATCTTCGGGACCGAAGAGGCCTCGCTTGCGGCTCGTGTGCACGCCGAACGGCAGAGCATCGAAACGGAAGTCCGCGGCGACCGGACCGGAAAGGAGCGCTGCCTGGGGCGGATAGAGCTGCAGGCGCGAAGGTAGCACGGCGTGGCCCTCGAGGCTGGAGCTGGTGCTGTCGCCCAGCTGCACCGCGACTCGGGCGAGACCGGAGGCGGAGTCGAGGCGGAAGCGGAGGGTAGGTTCCGTGCCGCCGGCCAGCTTCAAGCCCTGGATCTCGCCCGTTGCCGTGAGCGAATCGAGCGCGGTCGCTCGCAGGTTGAAGCGAATGCCGCGGGGCCAAAACGTCGGCGGAATGGAGAGAGCCGGCGGCTCGTCCGGGAGGGCGAGGTGGAGGTGCAGAGCGAAGCGCGTGCTATCGGGTCCGGCCGCGCCATGCGCCTGCAAGCGGCCGAGCGCGCCGGCGAGCTCGAGGTCCTGGAGCGCGAGCCTTCCTGCCGCGAGGGAGAAACGGAAGGGGTGCAGCGCTCTGAGATCCTTGCCGGCAAGGACGAAGGCAAGCGTGTCGACCTCCACCTGAGAGAGTTTTTCGCTGCCGAGCCGCGCCGCTTGCTTGAGCTCGAAACCGGGGCCGCGGGCGTGGAGGGCGACGCGCTCCGGCCGCCACCGTTGCGGCTGTGAAGAGGAAACGCGGGCGTCGAGGTGGTCGAGTGCGATCCAGCGGCTCTTGCCACCGCTCGGCAGAAGGAGACGGCCGAGAATCCCCGCTTCGTCCCGATGCACCTCCGCCCGGATGGCGGGTACTTGCAGACCCAGGCCGGCGAAGCTGCCCTCGAGCTCAGCCGCCAGCGCGGGTGCGCTTCGTGCGCCGGAAAGTTGGGCGCGACCGCGCATCTCCAGCTTCTGGATCGAGTCCCCTTCGAGGTGGACGAAACGTTCGAGAAGCGTGCTGCCCTGGAGAGTCCAGCGCCCTTGCAGGGCCAGCGTTTCGCCTTGCATCCCGCCGTCGACCGCGAGATGCAAGGCGTGCATTTGCAAGCGGGCAGCGCGGACCTGCAGGCTCTCGCGTGTCCCCCCGATGGCCACGTGCAGCGAATCGAGCCAGGCGCTCTCGCCGCCATCGAGTTCCACGTCGAAGCGACCGCCGGAAGCGGTGCGCCAATGAAATGTCCCGGCGAGCGCGCCCGGGTCGCAGCAGCGGAGCGCCGGCCAGAGGGCGGCGAGAGCCCTCGGCCCGGGGAGTGCGAAAGTCCCTGTGCTCGCCGTGCTTCCGGCTCGGACCTCGCCGGCGCACTGCAGGCGATAGGGTCCTTCTTCGCGCCAGTGCGCTTGCAACGACTCTGCCCGCGCCGGAGCGAGCCGGGCGAGACGCGCCAGGAGAACAGGGAAGTGCGGCCAGGCGAGCTGGGCCTGGAACGAACCCTCCCCGGGCGGGCTGTAGCTCGCCTCGAGATCCAGGTTCCCCGCGGCGCCACGGATCTGGAAGCCAGCGAGGGAGAAACTGCGGCTCTTCGGCACGTAAACGAGCGTCGCTGCCTTCTCGTCGCCGGCGTTCAGTTTCCCCGCGGCGACGCGGGTGGTCTCCACGACGAGAGGCGAGAGCCGGGCGTGGAGCGTGTCGCCGCGCCGGATCTCGACGGCGAGACCGGCTTCGGCGCCGTAGCTCGCCACCTGGATTTGGAGCGCCGACGCCGCTTCCGGGCGCAGGCCCAGTCTCCCTTCCAGGAGCAGGCGGTCGACGGCGTGCGCCGCGATGCTGCCGCTCGCAGAAAGGCGGAACCGTGCTGCAGTCTCCTGCCGCCGGCGGACGAAGTCGAGGCGGGAGCGAAGCGAGACTTCCGGGATGCGACTCGAGGTCAGCCAATCGCGCCAGCCAGGACCCAGGACATCGAGATGTGCCGCGACCGCGAGCGAATCGGGATCGCTGCGGAGCCTGCCGCGGAGATGCAGATCCACGGCTTGCAGAGAATCGCAACGGACCTCCCAGTTTCCCCCGCCGCCTTCGAAATGCATGCTTCCGGCGGTGAGGAGATCTCCTGGGAGGCAGACGAGGTCGAGGCGCACCAGTGCCCGGGGAGAGAAGGCGAGCGTCCCGCGCGTCTCGAAGAGAGCGCCGCCGAAATCCGGTTTGCCATGGAGACGTTGCTCGAGTGCGGGAATGCGGGCGAGCTCCGCGCTTCCAGGTGTCCGCAGCGTGGCGGTGAAGCCGAGCGAATCGACGGCGAGACCGCGGCGCTCGACCTGCGCCCGGGCTACGAGCCCCATCCTCTGCGGCGGCCCTTCCCTCTCGCCCTCCGAGAGGCGGAGGACGAAACGATCGGCACCATCGGGGTCGAGAGCGAAGTGAAGCGGCCAGTTCGGCCCGACATGACCGCGGCCGCGCCCCGAGGCCGTACCACGCGCGAGATCGAGGTCGAGAGCGAGGGAATCCAAGCTCCAGCTTTCGGGCGCTCCGATGCTACGAGCGGATTCCACTTGCAACCGTGGCACCACACCATGGCGGAAATTGAGCGCGGCTCGGAGCACGAGCGAGCGCGCGCCATCGTCTGTGCCTGGCTCGCCAGCGCGGAGACGCAACCATGGCGCCTCGATCTCCAACGACTCGATGCCGACCGACGGCACACCCGCGACCGATCCTGGACGCGGGAAGCTGCGTTTCCCGCCTCCGCCGGGGGCGGTGGGTCGCTCTTTCATGTGGCGCTGCACGGCGGGTAGGTCGAGCCGCAATCCCAGGACCGCCAGCTGTTCGATGTCCACGTCGCCGTGCCGAAGCGGCCCGAGCGCGAGATCGAGCCTGAGCTTCTCCACCGCGAGCAGCATCGTTCCGGCCTCGCTCCACTCCACGCCTTCGAGCTCGACCCGCCCGAGGGCGGGCCAGCGCGCTTCCCGCACCTGCACTTGCCCGCCGAGGCCCGAAGCCAGACGCCCGAGAGCGAACGAGAGCAGCCGCTCTCGGAGGGGTGGGAGCAACAAGCCGAGGAGCAGAAGGAGGAGAACGCAGAGCGTGCTCGCCCCGACGGCGACCGCGGCGCGACGGACCCGCCGACGCTTCCGGGGCGACGCGTCTCTGCTCTCTCTCGGATCGATGGTACCTACCTCCCGCTAGAAAGCCGGTCCGATGGTGAAGTGGAAGACGCGCTCGGGCTGGGTCGGGTTGTAGTCCGTGATCCGGATGCCGTAGTCGCCCCGCAGCGGTCCGATGGGCGTCTGCAGCCAGAGGCCGGGGCCGACCGCCACTTCGAGGCTGCGGTAGCCGATCTCCTCCAGCGTCGGCCACACCTGTCCGACGTCGATGAACGCCGCCGCCCGGAACCTCCAGAAGAGCGGGAAACGGAGCTCGAGGGAGCTTTCGAGCTTGGCCTCGCCGCCGTAGGGGGCGCCGCTCGCGTCCAGCGGGCCGAGCTCGCGGCGCTCGAAGCCGCGGTGCGACGCGGCACCGCCGGAGTAGTAGCGCTTGTTGGGGAGCAGTACCTCGGAAGAACCCGTGGGTGCACCGAGTGCGAAGAGGGCACGGCAGGCGACCTGCGTGCGCTTCATGATCGGAATGTAGACGGTCGCACCGGCACCCGCGAGGTAATAGGAATTGTCCGAGCCGAGGTCATCCGGGGCCCACTCGGAAGAGAAGCCCACGGAGTGGCCACGGGTGGCGCTCACCGGGTCGTCCGTGGCCCGCCGCGATGCTTCGAAGCGGAGTGCGGTGAGGAGCCCGTCCTGGATCGGCCCGGGGCTCGCGCCCACCACCGTCTCGGTGACCTGGACGTTGGAGACATCCAGACCGAGGAGGACATGGGTGGCGAAGGAGCGGTTGTACCGCAGCGTCAGGAGGGCGCCGGAGGTGACGCTCGTGTAGCTATCCTCGCTCTCCCTTTCCGCCCGCAGCGTGGTGATGCCCGTGGTGCGCGGTCCGGTGAGAGCGGGCCACCAGGTGGAGACATCCGCCTTCTGCAGGAACGGGGAGATCGACGCGCCGGCCGACACGCCCTTGCCGCCGCCGAACAGGTTCCGGTTCGTCCAGCGCGCCATGCCCTGGATCTCGTCATCGCTCCAGTAACGCAAGGACGCTTGCAGGTACGTGGGGCGGCGTTCGACGAGGCTGACGACGACGTCCACCGTGTCGGAGGCGGTGTCCACGATCTCCACCCGGGTTTGCTGAAAGAGGTTCAGAGTGCGCAGGTTTTCCCGCGCGTCGTCCAGGGCCTGCGGTGCATAGCGCTCGCCCCGCTCGATGCCCGTGGTTTTTCCCGCCAGGCCCTCGAGGTCGGGGCTCGCGCCCTCGATCCGCACGCCGCCGAAGTAGGACACCGCCCCCGGATGGGCCTCGAAGTGTAAGTGGACGCGCGTCGAGTCGAGCCACTCCAGGTGCGAGGCGACGCGGGCGCGCGCGTAGCCCCTCTCCTGCAGGCGGGAGGCGAGGGCTTGGGCGCTGGTCTCGACCTCGGAGTCCACCAGCACGTCACCCGGGACGATGGTGATCCTCGTTGCCTCCTTGGCGAGCGCCGGCGGCAGGCTGTCGGCGCTCACTGCCGCCGCCACCACCGCGGGGCCGGGATCGATGCGCAGCAAGACCGCGAGCTCTTCGCCCTTGCCCCGGGGTTGTACTTCCGGCGCGACCGTGGCGCGCGGATAGCCACGCCGCGCCAGGAAGAGACGCGCGCGTTGCACGTCTTCCTCCAGCTTTTCCGGGAAGAAGATCTGCTGCTCCTTCTTCAGCAGACCCGTGCGGGCGAGCGCGAGGCCCTTCTCGAGCTGTTCTTTCATGCTCGGCTCGAGCCCAGTGATGTCGAACGACCCTACCTTCCAACCCCAGTACGATTCCCAATCGGCGGCTGCCGTCGGGGCGCTGGTGGCAGCGAGACCGGAGTTGGCGGCTGGAACGACTGTGGTCGCGGTCGCGGCGGGCGCGACGTCGGCGCTCGCGAGCAGGGGAACGACGAGAGCGGCGGCGAGGACGCGCCGGGCCGTGACGGGTCGGAGGGCTGCGCGACGGCCAAGAGAAAGTAGGGCCCAGTGCATGCGGCGAATATATCATCGAGCGCGAAAGGCATACGCAGCACGCGTCACGGAGCTCGGCTCTGGGCGCCAATCACGGCGGGAATGCGTTTGCGCCGCGCCCCCGTCGCATGGCAGAATCGCGGCGACCGGCATCTCCCCATCAAGGAGGCACACGTGAACTGGACGAGACTGGTGCTGGCTGCAGCCATGCTCGCGGTGCTGCCAGGCGCGGCGGCGGCGCAGCGCAGCAGCGGCGGCTCTACGGGCGTGCATCGCTTCGAGATCACACCCTACGGAGGCTACAGCTGGACCTTCGCCCGGGACTTCTACTATGGCCCGACGCTCGGGCGCCTCGATGTGTCCGACAGCGGCATCTGGGGCATCGCCCTCGACATCAACACGCCTTACCAGCCAGGGTCGCAGATCGAACTCCTCTATAGCCGCCAGGACAGCGAGCTCGAGTTCGACACCGCCAATCTCGTCGGCACCGGCAGAAACACTGCAGACCTCTCGGTGGAGTACTTGCATATCGGCGGCCTCTACGGCCAGCGGCGGGGCCAGGTCTTCCCCTTCGGCGTGCTCACCTTGGGCGGGACGCGCTATGCCTCCAAGGACCTGGGCGAGGACATCTGGAAGTTCTCCATCATCTTCGGCTTCGGCGCCAAGGTGTACGCCAACGAGAGGTTCGGTCTGCGCATTCAGGGCCGCTTCCCCTTCTCCGTCTTCAGCGGCGGCGGCTCCGTCGGCTGCGGCAGCGGCGGTTGCTACACCTCCGTCGGCGGCACCGGCCTCGCCCAGTTCGACGTCGGCGCCGGCGTCATGCTCCTCATGTAGGAAGAAGAAGGCCGAGGTCCCGGTGTTCCAGAGACCTCGGCCTCGTCGTGCGGCCCGGGAGCGGATGTGTCCGGGCCCATCTGTCCGCCCGCCGCCGCTCCTACTTCCCGCGCTTCGCTACCAGGGGCATCTCGGCGGCGATCTGCGTGTCGAGCAGCAGACCGATCTGGCGCTCCACCTGGATGAAGCGCGCGGCCTCGGTGGCGTTGAGCGCCTTCTCGACTTTCTTGAAATAGTCCTTGCGCAGCTTCGTGCGCTCGTCCTCGACCTTGAACATCTGCTCGGTGAGCTCCTTCGCCTTCACATCGGTCATCGTCTCGTAGTTCGCCGCGTAGTCCTTGATGAGGGCGATCCGGGCGTCGCCGTTCTTGGACAGCTCGACCTCGTACTGACGGTAGATGGGCCAGAAGATGTCGGCTTCCTGCGGGGTGAACTTCATGGCCGCGGTGAGGAGTTCGACCTTCTGGGTCTTGATGTCCGACCGCAGCAGCTCGAGCCACTCCTCCTGTGCCAGGGCGCCCGCGGGAAACAGGAGCGCGGCGACGCCGGCGGCACCGAGGAGTGCGGCAAACGGAGTCCAAACTCGACGCAACATGCTTGTTCCTCCGAAACCTTTTGTGTGGCGCAAGCGCCACAGTGACACAACGTGAGGGGCTCGCGTACCGCCCCGGATCACATCCAGGCCATACCGACCCGGAAGTTGAGATACATCTCTTCGTCGTCACCGCCCGGCGAAGCCCAGTTGAACCGGACGCTGATCAAGCCCGCGGCCTGCCAGCCGACGCGCCAGGCGATGCCCGCCTCGGGGGCGATGCCGAAGTGCCAGGTGTCTTCGTCGAGGACGTAGATCTCACCCAGCTCCACCCGGCGCTCGATCAAGTACGCCCCGAGCCCGAGCCCCACGTGCAGGCGCGGCTTGCCCGGCTGCCCGAGGTAGTAGTGGGCGTTGACGAGCATGGGGAAGGTGTTGATGTAGCGCTTCTGCGCCGCGAACACGTCCACTCCCTGCGAGACCGGCGCCACGCCGGTGAACTCCTTGTCCATCTCGTGCCAGGCGAAGACGAAGCCCACGGAGGCATTGTCGTTCACCATCTTGCGTCCCTCGAGGCTGAGCCCGAGCCAGCTGAAGTCGCCGGCGAACTCCTTGGTGTCCTCGAGGGGCATCGAGGTGTCGTAGCTGACCCCGAACCAGTAGTCCTGGGCATGGGCGGCCGAGGCCAGGAGGACCGACGCCAGGAGCACTGCAACGAGTTTCCCCTTGTTTCTCTTTCCGGAAACCAAAGTGTGCCCTCCTGACTAGTCGATGTCGAGATACGATGACTGCTGGAACGCCTGGTCGATGGCCGCATTGATGCGGGACACCGATGTGTTGCTCTTGTTGACCAGCCCGTTCGCCCTCGCCGCCCAGATGACCGGGACCGTGTCGGGTGGCGGCCCTGCGACCGGCGGCGGATCCACCATGTCGATGAAGAGCGTTCCCGTGGTGTAGGTGGTCACGGTGGTGCAGCAGGGATAGCCCCAGCCCCAGCCCCCGCTGGGGTACCCAGGATACCAACCCCACCAGCCGCCCCAGTAGGGCGGGTAGGCCCAGATGTCCACGTTCTGAGCCACGAGCGCCGCCACGGTGACCACGACTGTGGCTTGGGTGCTGTCGGTCTGTTCCGTCCATCCTAGGCTCACGAGGTTGCTGCGAATGCGCCCCAGGACGGCGGCGTCGTTCGAGTGGTCGATCTCGATGTAGCCCGGATCGCTGGGATCCCCGAAGTCCGCCACCCGGTTGGGCAGGAAAAAGGTCTGGTAGCTGCGGAAGTTCGTTTGCGGGTCGTGCACCGTTGCGACGACGTCAGAAACCGGGGCATCCCCTGGGTAGCAGCCGGAGAGGCCGACCCAGAGCGCCCCGACGGCCCCCAGTGCCAGGCCCGCTCGTCGCGTCCAAGTCGTGGGAGAGTTCATCGTCCACTTACTCCATTCGGATTGAGGTCCTCGAAACTCAGGGGAAGCGAAGCAAACGCGCCCTCATTTGGCCGGCGGCCCCGGGGGGAACTTCTGGAAGATGCCGGCCACGGCTTCCTGGATGCGGACGTTGCGCTGCTCCGGGCTCGCCGACGGATTGATGGTCGCCGTGGCGGTGCCGCGCCAGGCCATCGCCTTGGTGGCGGCATCGAAGATGTCGATGATCAGGGTGCCCTCGGTGTAGGAATACGCTTCCACCTGCGTGCCACCGTACCAGCCGTAGTAGCCCCAGCCCGTGTAGTACGAGTTGAAGTCCACCTTGTTCTGCGTCGTGGCCACGAAGTTCACCACGAAATCGGCCGGAGGCGTCTCCGTCTTCGTGCAGCCTTTGGCCGTCAGATTCTCGTCGATGGCCGCGATGAAGCGCTTCTCCAGGAGCTCGTTCACCCCCGTGGGGTGCTGCTGCGCCGGGTCGGCGACCTGCATCCACATGTAGGTCTTGTACTTCGAGAAGTCGATCTGAGGGTCGAAGTCCTGATTGTATTCGATGGTCGAGCAGCCGGCGAGGGCGGCTGCGAAGACAAGGGTCGTCGCCGGGGCAACCTTGCGAACAGCGGCTTGCATCAACTCTCCTTGCGCTTGGAGTCTTCTCCGGCCGGCCGGCGCCCGGCGGTCAGAGAGCGGATCTTCTGGAAGCCCTTCTTGATCTCCTCGGCGGCGAGCTCGAGGCCGGCGCCGACCCCCTCGGCGGTCTCGCCCATGGCTTGGGCCACCGGCTTGGCGCGGGTGTGCAGCTCGGCCAACTTCTTTTCCAATACTTCCCACTCCTGGCGCGCCTCGGCCTTGCCGAGGTGGATCTTGAGCGCCAGCTCGTCGCGTTCCTTCTTCAAGGCCGCGAGGGTCTCCTCGAGCTTGCGGCGGTCGTCCTTCATGGGTCCCCCCCCTCCGAAAGAGGTGCTCCAGGTCTCGCAGTGCCGGCGGGCCAGTATAGCGCAGCCTGGGACGACATTGCCTACTGCCCGATGGGGTCGTCCAGGTGCAACAGGGCTGGACGCGGGCGCCTAACCATACGATGCTCCGTCGGCGCGTCCGGAGACAAAGGGGGCGGTTCATGAAGAGGTCCCTTTGGGCGGGCGTGTTCCTCTTGCCGCTCACTTTCGGGCTCGGCTGCTCCTCCAAAAAGGACGGGCAAGCCGAAGAGAAAACGCAGGCCCCAGCGCCAGCGCCGGAGAGCATCCGCGGCTTCTCCGAGAACTTGACATTGGCCCAACTCAAGAATGCCACCTATCGCGGTCTCGAAGGGATCGCCAAACCGGTGACCTTGAGCTCCGGCAGCTGGGAGGGTGAGCCGCTGCGCCGGGGTGCGCGGTCACGGCCCGCGGTGCACTTCCTCCGTGACTTTCGTCTGCTGGGAGATGTCGATGGCGACGGCGCGGACGAGGCCGTGGTGCTCCTCGGTGTGAGCAGCGGCGGCTCGGGGGACATCATCCACCTGGCGGTCGTGAAGCGGCAGGGGTCGGAGGCGGTGAACGTCGCTACCGTTCGCCTCGGCGACCGCGTCCAACTGCGCGCCGGGCGCGTCGAAGCCAAGCGCCTCGTTCTCGATCTCGTGCAGGCCGGTGCCGACGATGCCATGTGCTGCCCCGGAGAGCTGGTCACCCGCGCCTGGGAATGGACCGGCACGGGGTTGCAAGAGGTTCCCACCACGACACCACCAGGCCGCCTGTCGATGGAGACTCTGGCCGGCCCGGAATGGGTGCTGCGCCAGTGGTCGTGGGACGAGGCCGCGGCGGCGACGCCCGAGGTCACCTTGGTCTACCGCGACGGCAAGATCAACGGCCGCAGCGGCTGCAACCGCTACTTCGCCGCGGTCATCGACGGCGACCAGCCGGGAGATCTCCATGTCGGCGCCGCTGCCGGGACGCGGATGGCCTGCCCGGAGGCCGTGGCTGCGGTGGAACGCCGCTTCCTCTCGCTGCTGCCGGGGGTGACGAAGTTCGGTTTCGTGGGAGGGAAGCTCGCGCTCACTTACGAGAAGGATGGCATCATCGCCACGATGTTGTTCGATCGCAGAACTTCCTTGCCCAGATACGGGTCGAGCCCATAGGATGCCACGGGTTCGCACGCTCTACCGCTCTTGGACATGTGTGCACGTCGCGGCCATGCCGCCGCACGGCGAATCCATGCCGACCCCGAGGGAGGGAAGAACAGGGATTGCAGCCCGCGCCTGGCCATCCAGCCCCGCCTCTTGATGCGCCACGGGTGACACCGCCCGCTTTCCTGCATCGGATCTTCGAACGTACCGCCGCCCGCTTCCCCGCGCAGATCGCCATCGAGATCCCGCCCTCGGCGGCGAACCCCCGCCGCGCCAGGCATACCTACGCCGCCATCGACGCCGCTGCCGAGCGCCTGGCGGCGCGACTGCGGCCCCTCGTCCGGGGGGAGTGCGTCGTCGCCATCCTCCTGCCACGGGTGTCGCACCACATCTTTGTGGCCCAGCTCGCCGTCCTCAAAGCCGGCGCCGCCTATACCTGCATCGAGCCCGACCTGCCCGCCGAACGAGTCCGCTTCGTGCTCGAGGACTCCCGAGCGGTGGCGGTGCTGACCTCTTCAGCCTGGAAAGGCTTGGCGGCAGGCGCGGCTACCCCGGCGGAGCGATGCATCGATGCGGTGGCTTGTATCGATGCTCTCGAGGCGGGCCGCGATCACGAGGGACGCCACACCGCCGCAGCGAGGCGCGGCCGCTCGGCCGCCTCGAGGTCGGAAGTCGGTTCCGGAGCGCCGGTGGCCGGTGCTCCGCCCACGCCCGCTTGGCTCCAGCCCACCAGCCTTTGCTATGTCATCTATACCTCGGGCACCACGGGCTGGCCCAAGGGCGTCATGATCGAGCATCGCAGCATCGTCAACCTGATGGTGGCGGATGCGGCCTTTTTCGACCTGAACCCGCGCGACCGTATCGGGCAACTTTCGTCTTGTGCCTACGACTCCTCGGTGGAGGAGATCTACCTCGCCTTTGCCGTGGGCGCGACGCTCGTCCTCATGGACGACGATGTGAACCGCTTGGGCCCTGACCTCGTGCCTTGGCTGCGGAAGGAACGCCTGACGATGTTCTGTCCGGCCCCCACGCTTCTCCGTACTTGTCCGGAGGCGCGGCCGGAGCAGGACCTGCCTGATTTGCACACGATCTACGTCGGCGGCGAGGAGCTGACACCCGACGTGGCCAACCGCTGGGCGCCGGGCCGGAGGTTCGTCAACGGCTACGGACCGACGGAGTGCGCCGTCGTCGTCACCCAGGCGCGGGTGCGGGAGGGCTTGCCGATCACGATCGGTGCGCCGGTGGAGAACAACCGCGCCTGGATCTTGGACGCGGAGCTGCGCGAGGTGGGTGCAGGTGAAACGGGGGAGCTCTGCATCGAGGGCGTGAACGTGGCTCGCGGCTACCTCCACCGCCCGGACCTCACACAGGAGAAGTTCGTCGACCACCCGCGATACGGCCGCATCTATCGCACCGGGGATCTAGTGCAGCGGGACGCGGCGGGGGCGCTGCTCTACCTCGGGCGGATCGACGCGCAGGTGCAGATTCGCGGTCATCGCGTCGAGCTCGGCGCCATCGAATCGCACCTGTCCGAATGTGAGGGCATCGCCGCGGCCGCCTGCAAGCTGCAGGAGGACGGCCGTCTCGTCGCCTATGTGGTCTCCCGGAACGGCAAGCCGCCGGGGGTGGAGACGCTCCGCTCCGGGCTCGCGCGCCGCCTGCCGGAGTACATGCTGCCCGTGCACTACATGTTCGTGGACGACCTGCCGCGGATGCCGGCGAGCGGCAAGATCGACCGCCGCGCTCTGCCGGAGATCCGCTTCGAGGACGAGGGGCGCGGCCGGCGCGAAGGCTCGGCGCCGCGGAGCGAGCTCGAGTGGCTGGTGGCGGACGCCATGGCGAAGCACCTGCGCTTCTCCAGTCACGTCTCGGTGTTCGACGATTTCTTCCACGACCTCGGAGGCAACTCGCTCATCGCCGCCCAGGTGATCTCGTCCTTGCGGGCCGACGAGCGCACCGCAGGTCTCACCGTGCGGGATCTGTACGAAGCGCGGACCATCGCGGCCCTCGCCGCCAAAGCGGCGCCGGGGAGCACGGCGCGGCAAAGAACGGCGCCGGTGACGCGCCGGCGCTGGTCCGGCCGCCGGGTCGCTCTCGGCTCGGTGGTTCAGTGCACCTGCATCCTCATGGGCGGAGTGGGCGCGGCCGCCGCGGCGTTCGTTCTCCTGCTGCACCTGCTCCCGGCGCTTCTCCAGCGCACCGGTCTGGCGTTCTTGGGCTTAGCCCTGCCGTGGCTGCTCTTCGCCGGTCGCGCTCTCTGGTTGCCCGTGGCGCTCCTCCTCGCGGTGGGGACGAAGAAGCTGCTCATCGGTCGCTACACCGCCGGACGCACGCCCTACCTCGGCAGCCTGTACGTGCGGCACTGGATCGTGCAGCGCGTGGTGAGCCTCGTTCCGTGGGGGCTCTTGGAGGGAACGACCTTGAAGAACGCCTGCCTGCGCGCCCTGGGAGCGCGGGTCGGGCGCAACGTCACTATCCACACCGGGGTGGAGTTGCGCGCCGGTGGCTGGGACCTGCTCGAGATCGGCGACGACGTGACGCTCGGGCGCGACGCGATGCTCAAGCTCGCGAGCGTCCACGATCAGGAGTTCGTCCTCGGACCGATCACGATCGGTAGCGGCGCGACGGTGGAGACGCGCGCTTGCCTGTCGGCGTACAGCAGCATGGGGGAGGAGAGCTGTCTCACCACGCTTTCCATGCTGCCCGCGGGCTCCAGCATCCCGCCGGGGGAGACCTGGGACGGGATCCCGGCCGCCGGTGTGGCGCGGACGCGGCCCGCGCCGGCGCTCACCACGCAGGAGCGCCATTGGTCGCCGGCGGCGCACGGCGCCTTGCTTCTCTTGCTGGAGTTCGTCCTCGGGCCGCTCGTGCAGTTGCCGTTCTTCGCCGTCCTCCTCGGCTGCGCTCTGTACTGGCAGGTCGATGGCGCCGGTGTCGTCCGCTGGCTTTGGGCCCCGCAAGCGCCGGCGCCCGGAACTCTCGTCGTTCTCGCCCTGGCGGTGATGCTGGGGGCGGCGCTGGTCCTGCCGCTTCGCGCCCTCGCCTGCCGCGCCATGGGGCGAACACCGGCGGGAGTGCACTCGCGCTGGGGTTTCCACTTCCTGCGCCTTTTCTACAAGGGCCGCAGTGTGGAAGCAGCCGGGAAGGTGCTGAACGGAACGCTGTTCTGGCCCGCGTGGCTCCGTCTCGCCGGCATGCGCGTCGGCCGGAAGTGCGAGATCAGCTCGATCATGGAAGTCGTCCCGGAGCTCGTCGTCCTCGGCGACGAATCCTTCTTTGCCGATGGCATCTACCTCGGTGCGCCGCGGCTCGACCGCGGCACCGTGTCCTGCGGCGAGACGGTCCTCGGGAACAACACCTTCCTCGGCAACCACGTCGTCGTGCCCTCCGGGAGCCGGTTGCCCGGGGACATCCTCCTCGGCGTCTGCACCCGCGCCGACCCGAAGCGCATCCGGCCAGGAACCTCGTGGTTCGGTCACCCGCTGCTCGAGTTGCCCCGGCGCGAAGTGATCGCCGCCGACCGGCGCTTGACCCACGATCCCGCCTGGTACCGCTACGCCACCCGGGTGTTCTGGGAGATCTCGCGGTCACTCTTACCGGCGCTGCCGCTGCTCCTTCTCCTCGCCTGGTTCAAGCGGGTAGTGCACGGCTACGAGGTGCAGCCGCGCACGGTCTTCACCCTCATCACCTTGCCGGGCACCACGCTGGTGGCGCTCGCCATCCCGCCGGCCCTCGTGCTCGGTCTCAAGTGGGCGCTTCTCGGGCGCGTGCGCGAGGGACGGCACTGGTTGTGGTCGTGCTGGTGTGGGCGCTGGGATCTTCTCTACGTCGCCTGGGCGGACTGGGCGCACGGCATTCTCTCCTTCTTCGAAGGCACCGTGTGCATGACCTGGTGGTTGCGGGCCATGGGAGCTCGCATCGGCAGGCGCGTCGTTCTCGGCAGCGGCTTTGCCCAGTTGGTCGACCCGGACATGCTGCGCTGCGACGACGACGCCACCGTCGCCTGCCTGTTCCAGGCGCACAGTTTCGAGGACCGGGTGCTGAAGATCGCTCCGGTTCACATCGGCGCCGGATGTTCCCTCGCGAGCGGGGCCGTGCTCATGTATGGCGCCGAGATCGGCGCCGGGACGGAGGTGGGGGAGAACAGCGTGGTGATGAAGCACGAGCACCTGCTGCCGCACCACTCGTACGTCGGCTTCCCCACGCAGCTCTGCACCCCGCAGGAGCCGGTGGCGCTGCCCGTGTCGATGGAGGGCGCGGCATGAGGGCGCCGGTCGCGCCCGCAGCCGAACCCGCTGCCGCGGCAGAACAGCTTTGGGTCGGCGCCGTCGAGGTGTCGCTCTGGTGGGCGCGCTTGGACGTATCGCCGCACCACCTCGAGCGCTGCCGCGACCTGTTGGCGCCAGAGGAGCGGGCCGCAGGCGAGGCCAGGCGCCACAACAGGGACCGCTACGTCGCCGCGCGCGGCCTCTTGCGCCAGGTCCTCGGCCGGCACCTCGGGATCGAACCGGCGCGGCTTCGCTTCGGCCATTCGCCCCAGGGGAAACCTTTCCTCCGTGACCTCGCCGCCGCTCCTGCATTCAGCGCTTCCCGTTCCGGAGCTTGGCTGGGGATCGCCTTGACCACCCACGGCGCCGTCGGCCTCGACATCGAACGGCTGCGGCATGACGTAGACTGCAGGGTGGTGGCGGAGCAGCTGTTCGCCCCCGGGGAGCGGGCGGCGCTCTCGGCGCTCGCGCCGGCGGCGAGACGCCAGGCCTTCTTCTCTTGCTGGGTGCGACGAGAGGCCTGCCTGAAGGGCATCGGCACCGGCCTGGCGCTGCCGCCGGAGCAGCTCGAGGTCGGCGTCGAACCGGCTCTCGCTCGTGTCACGTGCCAGCACCACCGCTGGCTGGTGCAGAACGTCACGGCACCGCAGGCGGGCTATGTCGCCGCCGTCGCCGTCGAGAACGGGGTCTGAATCTTCGTCGACCCCACGGGAAGGCTCTGGACCGCACGGGAGTGCTCTGGGAGTAGGAGGAAAGATCGTGGCCGAATTCGTGAAGGTCGCAGTGAGAAGCGAGATCGAACCCGGTCAGGCCCACCTGGTCGAGGTGAAGGGCCAGCAGATTGCCTTGTTCAACGTGGGCGGCCAGTTCTGCGCCCTCGCCAACAACTGTACGCACCGGGGCGGGCCGCTCGCCGACGGTGAGTTGTCGGGGTACGAAATCATGTGCCCGCTGCACGGCGCTCGCTTCGACGTCCGCACCGGTGAGGTGTTGGGTCCACCGGCGGAAGAAGCGGTCGCCTGCTACAGCGTGCGTGTCACCGGGGAAGACGTCGAGGTGGGTGTCTAGGTGCAAACCGCCTCCGTGCCTGTCACACGATGCGGCGGTGAGCTCTCGCGCTAGCGTGCGCTCTGCCCGCGGTAGAGCGACTTGATGTCGCTCCAGGTGCGCGCTTCGACCGCTTCGGCCGCGCAGGCCACCACTCCGGCGCCGATGCCGCCGCAATCTCCCGCGCCGCTGCCCGCAGCGCAGGGGGAATCGGCGTGGATGGACACATCGCCCGCGGTCCTTGGATCGGTGCAGAAGAGGGGGTCGGCGCTCATGTTGCCGCCGGCGTCCGTGCCGCAGACCGTGTTCCCCGAAACGTTGTCGAAAAGCAGGCTGCAGCTCCAGGTCGCGTCACCGCGGCAGGTCTGGCCGAGCGTGGTGTGGGTGATGAGCACCGAGCGCAGTGTGCCGCCTTCCGAGAGATCGAGGCAGGCGACGCCGTCCGGCGTGCCCCCCGAGTTGCCGACGAAGGTGCTGTGTTCGATGACGCTGCGGAAGAAAGCGAAGATCGCACCACCCTGACCTGCGCCCTGTGGGTTGGTGCGGAGCGCCGCGTTGCCGACGAAGACGCTGCCCTGGACGGTGAGTTCGTCGCCCACGAGAGCGCCACCGCGGCCGGGGCCGCGCTCGCACTTCGCCACATTGTCGAGGAACAAGCAGTCGGTCACCGATCCCGAACCGATGGAGGCGGCTCCCGCCGTGGCGCTGAAGTAGTGTCCGTCCACCACGTTGCGGCGGAAGGCGCAGCGTGACAAGAGCGGGCTTCCCGTGGCCCGCACGGCGCCGCCGATGGTGGTGCCGGCGCTGGCGGCCTCATTGTCCTCGAAGACGCAGTCGACGATCCGGGGGGAGATCCCTTCCACGGCGCCGCCGCTTGCGGCCTCGAAGCCTCGGACTCGATTGCCCCGGAAGGTGCAGCGCACGATCTCTGCATCGGTGCAAGCGATGGCACCACCGTGACCGTTCGTCGGGCCTTCCAGTGCGGCGACGTTTTCAACGAACTCGCAATCCTCGATGCCGGCCCAGACGCAGGCGATGGCGCCACCCCGCGCCGAGCCTCCGGTCGCGACATTGGCCCGGAAAACGCAGCGCCGCACCGCCGGCAGGGAAGCGCCGCGAGCATCGATGCCACCGCCGCGGCCATTGGCCTCGGAGGCGAGGCCGTTCTGCAGGGTCAAGTCCTCGATCACCACCGGGCCCGCATCGACGCACTCGAGGACGCGCCCCATGGATTCGGCATCGAGGATGGTGACCGCCGCGCCCGCTTCGCCTCGCAACGAAACTCCCGGCGCGAGGCGCAGCATCGACGGCGGGTTCGAGGCCTGGGAGGTCCAGCTGTAGGTCCCCGGCGCCAGGAGGACGACGTCTCCGGCGCTGGCCGAGTCGACGCCGGCCTGGATCGTGGGTGCGTCCCCCGAGCCATCGGGGACGATGCGCCAGTTACGGGCGGCGGCGCTGGTCGGGCCCAGGAGCGCTCCCACCACAACGACACGAGCAAAGCAGCCACGCGACGCCCTCTGGGTCTTGAAATACGCCGTGCGCCGGATCTCGGTGGTGGGCAGCGAGCTGCGTGCCCACGATGCCAGGAGATGCTCGAGCATGCCTCAACCTAGCGCCGCTCCCGGGCTGGCGCAAGCAGCGGCGCCGCGGTGGCGAAGTCGAGCTACGCCGGCCGCGGCTCCGAGCGAACGACCACGATCAGACCCGTCACTGGATGCTATCGTCCACTGTACTCCGCGCTGAGCCTTCCCAGGGCGAGCGCCCCCAGCGAGAGACCGAAGTCGCGCAGCGCGATGTCGAAGTAGCCGGGGATGAGCAGCAGGTTCAAGATGATGACCCACAGCCAGGCGGCCACCACGTAGCTGAAGAGACGCGGTTTCAACGCGACCCCGATGCCCGCAACGATCTCGATCACGCCCACGGCGAGCATGAGCTGGTGGGCATGACCTCCCGTGAGCCCGTTGACGAAGGCAGGCACGTACTTGTCCCAATCGACGAGCAAATGGAAGAACTTGTCGAGACCGGCCAGGATCGGTGCGACCGTGAAGCCGAAGTGCAGGATCCTGTACGCCTGGTAGGAGGGTGCTTGAGCCTCCGCATGCGAGTCGGCACGAAGTCCTGAAGTGACGGCAGTCATTACGATTCCTCCTGCTTCGAGGGCTGCCTCGTCGGGCAGCGGTCCTTTCTCTCTCCTTTGCCTTCCACGAGGGAACTGGGAAGGTTTCTAAAACTAATATAAATAAGTTATAGAAAACCCTAGAGCCCGTCAAGTACCTTTATTCTTGTCAGATCAAATAAAACGACCTCTGGAGGGCTGTTTAGTCAATGGATCCTGTTTTAGAATAGGATATGGTGCTCGACCCCAAGACCTTGGCCGACCAAATAGCCCGGATCGCGGTTCTGGACGAGCCGCTCCGGAGAGACCTGTACCTCTTCGTTTCCAATCGGGGCGGCGAGGTGAGCCGGGACGAGGCGGCGAAGGCCCTGGGTGTCTCCCGCGCCCTCGTGGCATTTCATCTCGACAAGCTGGTCGAGGGAGGTCTCCTGGAGACCACCTACCGGCGGATTTCCGGACGGACCGGCCCGGGTGCGGGTCGGCCTGCCAAGCTTTACCGGCTGTCCGCGAAGCAGCTCGAGCTGAGCCTCCCGGAACGCCGCTACGAACTCGCGGCGCAGCTGCTCCTCCAGGCTCTCGAGCGGATGCCGGCCAAGGGCGGTCGCCAAGCCGTGCATGACGTCGCCCATGGGTGGGGCCAACGGCTGGGTGTCGAAGCACGCGCCCGTGCGAGCCCGGCCGTCACCTCGGAACGGCTGTTCCAAGAAGCCACCGAGGTGCTGAGTCAGTGCGGCTTCGAGCCCCGCTGGGATGCGCGGGGTCATCTGGCGCTGCGCAACTGCCCCTTCGAAGCCATCGCCAGCGAACACCGAGACCTCGTCTGCGGGATGAACCTGGCGTTGATGCAGGGCTTGCTCGCCGGCCTCGGCCTCGATGCCTTGAGCGCCAAGCTCGACCCCCAACCGGGCATGTGCTGTGTCATCCTGGGTCTCGATCCGAGCCGGAGCCCTACCGATCAGAGTCCCATTTGCGGTTGAGCGTCGAGGTCCCGCCATGCGCCGCGCCACCCTCCTCGCCTGCCTCTTTCTCTCCGGCGCCGCAGGTCTCATCGCCGAGGTGTGCTGGATACGCCGGGCATCTCTCGTCTTCGGCTCGACGACGCTCGCCACGAGCTCGGTGGTGGCGGTCTTCTTTCTCGGTCTCGCGCTCGGCAGCTGGCTCTTCGGCCGGCTTTCGCTGCGCCTCGCCCGCCCTCTCCGCCTGTACGGCTGGCTCGAAATCGGGCTCGCTGCTTTGGTGCTCGCCAGCAGTGCGACGTTCGCTGGCGCCGAGGCGCTCTACGGCCACTTCTATCGCGCCGCTGCGGGCTCGACCTGGATCACGAGGATTCTTCTGGTGGCGGTGGTGATTCTGCCGCCTACCGTGCTGATGGGGGGCACGCTGCCGCTTTTTTGCCGGCAGTTCGTGCAAGGGCAGGCTCGGATCGTGGCGGGAGTGGGACTCCTCTACGCTCTCAACACCCTCGGTGCTGCTGCTGGCTGCGCCGCCTCCGGTTTCCTGCTCATCCCAGCGCTGGGGCTGCATCGCACCCTCCTGATCGGGGCCTTTCTCAGTCTCATGGCGGGAATCACCGCCGCGGTCTCCCGCGCGCCTGCGACATTCCTGGCGTCGCCGAGCGCCGGCCGGAATCGGGAGCCTTCCGGCACGAGACAGAGAGCAGCGGCGAGCAGCCACGGCATTTCGCTGACCGAAGTGCAGCGCCGCTCCGTCGTGCCCTGGCTCTTCTTCGCCGTGGGGTTCGTCGCCCTGGGGTACGAGGTGCTGTGGACGCGCTTCCTCGCGCTCGTGGTGCGCACGACGTTACACACCTACACTCTCAGCCTGACCGTGGTTCTCCTCGGCATCTTTCTCGGCAGTTGTATGGCGTCGAGACTTTCCAATGGCGTCACCGGACGCCCCAGACTCTTCGGAGCCCTGCAGGTTCTCGGCGGCCTGGTGATGCTGGCGACCATGTTGCTGCCGCCGCGGGCATGGCAGGTGCTGCATTCGGAAACCTGGACCTGCTTCGCTCTCGCCCTCGTCCCCGCCATCCTCTCCGGCGCCTCCTTGCCGATCGCAGTGCGCTTGGTGGCGCTCGATCCCCTGCAAGTGGGCCGCGTCACCGGCACGCTGACCGCGGTGAACACCCTGGGCGGGATCGTCGGGGCGCTCCTCGTCGGTTTCGTGACCCTGCCGCACCTCGGCTTGCAGCGCAGCATGCTCCTCACCTCGGGTGTCGCCCTCGTGAGCGGCTTCGCCGCCTGGTGGGTGCTCGATCGCCGCCCCCGCCTCGTGGTTCGCCTGCTCGCGATCGCGGTCTGCACGGGGTTGTGGCTGGCGCTCCCGCGCCTGTTGCCGACGCGGCTGCCCGCGGATTTCCTCTCTGCGCGCGAGGTTCTCGTCGATTACAAGGAGGGGCTCGAAACGAACCTGGCCGTGGTGCGCAAGCAGCGCGCCTTGCAGCTGGAGGCGGACCGCTGGTGGCAAGGGCAGGATCGCAAGACGCACCAGATCATGGCCGCCCATCTCCCCATGCTGCTCCATTCGAGGCCGCAACGCGTGCTCGTGGTCGGCGTGGGCGCGGGCCAGACGCCGGAGCGCGTCTTGCTCTATGGGCCCAAGCAGCTCAGCTGCATCGACATCGAACCGGCAGTTTTCGACCTCGTGCGGCGGCACTTCCCGAGTACATGGATGGACGACCCGCGCGTGCGCCTCGTGCGCGAAGACGGCCGCAACTACATCGCCCACACGGGAGAGCGCTACGACGTCATCGCGCTCGAAGTGGGGCAGGTCTTCCGCCCTGGCGCGGCGGCCTTCTACACCACCGACTTCTACCGGCGCGCCCGGGCCCGACTGGAGCCCGGGGGCCTCCTCTCGCAATTCGTGCCCCTCGCCTTTCTCTCGCCCGATACCTTCAAGAGCGTCGTCGCCTCTTTCCTGGCCGTCTTTCCGCAGAGCCTTCTCTGGTACAACACTTCGGAGCTCCTCCTCGTGGGCGCCAACGCCGAGCGCATCCAGATCGACCCGGCGCGACTCGACCTCCTCGCCTCGGATGCCGCGATCCACGACGATCTGAGCTGGAGCTACTGGGACGGGCCCGCGTACTGGCTCAACCAAGCGCCCGTTTTTCTCGGTGGTTTCCTTTGCGGGCCTGGCGGTCTGGCGTCGCTCGTGGCCGCTGCGCCGCTCCTGGACGACGACCGTCCGGTTCTCGCCTCGGCGACGCGGAAGGCGAGCGACCAGCAGATGAACGAAGTACCGATTCTGGGGCAATTGCGCTCGCGTCTCGAGCCCCTGGCCGCGGTTCTGTCGGCGCCGCTACCGGACACGACGCTCGCTGCTGCGGCCGCGGTACGCGAGAGCAACCTGGGGGACATAGTGGCGAGCGCGCTCCTGCGGCGGGTGGAGACGCTGCGCGATGCCGGGCGCCGCGACGAGATGGAGACGCTCTTGCACGACGCGCTGCGGGCGAACCCGGAGAACGTGCAGGCGAACCGCCTGCTCGCGGACCTTTATCTCCTGGGCGGGCGCCTCGACGAGGCGCAGAGCGCCTACGCTCGGGCCCTGGCGCTCCGCCCGGACGATGGAGCGTCCCATCTCGGTCTCGCCTTGCTCTTGCAGGTGCAGCAGCGCTTCGCGGAGGCCGTCGCGCACTACGAGATCGGCCTCGAGCAAGATCCAGAGGACGCCGAAGCGCACAACAACCTGGGGGCGGCGCTCGTGCAGGTAGGCGACCTGAATGGGGCCTGGCAGCACTTCGAGGCGGCGCTGCGCCTCCGCCCCAGTTACACCGACGCGCGACAGAATCTAGAGCGTTTGCAGGCTTTCCGGAGCGGTGGGGCGACGGCGCCGCCGGCGGGATCGGAACGTTAAGAGCCGGTCAAGAGCATCCGCGCCCACTCGGGCGGCGGGATCTTGTCTCGCTCGCAGCGGTCCGGTATCATTTCGATTCGATCTGGGGGTACAACATTGCACAACAGCCGTCGGATTCGTGTGGAGGGGTTGCCGCGACGACGCTTGCTCCTGGGCTTGCTGGCCAGTTTCCTCTGGGTCTTTTCTTGCGAAGATGACCCACTACCACCCCAAAACCATGAGCACCACGACGAGCTCTGCGGCCATGTCGAAGCGCGTGGCCTGGTTCTCGAAACGCAGGGGACGCTCCGTGCCAACACCTGGGACGGCGCCGTCCAGGGCCAACTCGAGACACGCGTCAGCGCCTTGCTCCACGACATCGAAGTGATCTTCCTGAGCCCGGACAGCACCCACTTCGTCATTCCTGACTCTTGCGTGGACAACTTCTTGATCGTTTCCGTCGCCGACACGACGGTGGCGAGCGCCTCGCAGGATCCTGGGGTGCAAACGGCATTTCATCTTTTTGGCAAGCAAGTGGGGACGACGAACCTGACGGTGGAAGCGTGGCACGGGCCGCACGAGATCCTGAGCGCAGGGCCGATCCCCGTCTCGGTCACCAGTCTGCAGAAACCCGCTGCACCGTAGGGTTCAGCGCGAGAGCACGGCCTTCCGCACCAAGGTCACGCCGGGCGCTTCCAGCCGGACGATGTAGAGCCCGGAGGGAGCAGGCCGACCCGCGATGATGCCATCCCACCGCTCGATGGTGTGCCCGGCACGACGGGGTCCTGTGGCCATCACGCCCACCTCACGCCCGCGTACGTCCCAGACGCTGAGCCGTATCGGCGTGTCCGTCGGCAGTGCGAGCTCGAGCGAGAAGGCCTGTTGCGCCGGGTTGGGGGTGGGCGCCCCGAGGCTGATTTCGTTCCGGCCATGGAGCGGCGCGTCGACCGGCGTCTCGAGCGTGACGTTGTCGAGGACCGGGCCGGTGTCACCGACGTCGAGGCTGTAGAACTCGAGCGTCGTCGAGGTGGTGCCCGCGGTGAACACGAAGGTCTTCTCCAGCCAACCCATCCCCCAGGGCCACGCGTGCTCTGCATTGAATTCGTAGTCCTGCGTCTGGCCGGCCGCCGCGACGCGCATGTGCTTGAGAATGGGGTTCGAGAAAGCGTCCCCGCCCATGAAGAAGTGGACGGTGTACACCCGGCCGGGCTCCGTGGACAGCGTCTGCGCGATGCCGCCCGGCGCCGACCCGTTGAGAGCGACGCTCCGCACCCCGTCGGCGGCGTTCCAGCGCGTGCCGACATATTCGATGGGGTTGCGCGTCACCACCCAGCCGCTGACGACGACGGACCCGATGGGAACCGTCATGGCCTCGCCCGGATCGGGTCCCGACTCGAAGCTCGCGTTGTCCGTGGTTTCGGCTGCCAATGGCGAAACGGCCAGCGCCGCGAGCATGCACAGCGAGAACAAACGTCGAGAGTGGTTCATGACCCATCCCCCTGGGCGCGCGTTTTTCGTTCCGGCCCGGCGCGGGGCCGCCCGAAGTGGGGTCTGCCAGCATTCTACTCCGGCGCGCCCAGGACGACAACCTCAGCAAATCCCTTCGCGCTGCAGTCCACGCGCACCGTTGCGGAATGGGCCCGCTACCGGTGCACGACGCCTCCTCATGGGTCGCGACGAAACGATCCGTACTCCTGCGCAGCGAATTGAAGGAGAACCTCGGCGAATCATGCAGGCCCATTCGCCGCAATGTGGCTGCGTGGTACGTTTGATGCACTTTCCGCCGCAACAAATCAACGGAACCGAAGAACGAGACCATGAGGTCTCTCGCGAAGGAGTGCGGGGATGAGGCGGGGAAGTCTTGCTCTATTCGGACTGATGACGGGTCTCGTTGCTGCGTGGGGCTGCCTGCAGAGCCCGACGAACAACGGTCCGGCCGAGGAACCCATCGACATGGCGGCGTTCGAGAAGGCCCGGGCGGCCGCCGAGGCCGTGGTGGCCGGCACGGGCAACGGTGCCCCGCCAGGCGCCCATTACAACTTGAACCTGATCGGTGTGCCGAAGACGAAAACTGCCGACATGAGCGGGAACGAGGGGCATCGGATCTTCATCACCCTCGATGGGCGAACGAGGATCCTCCTGGGCCCAGGCGAGTACGGTGTGATCGACGCCAACGGGACGGACGGCACCGCCTCCTTCACCCTGCCCAATCCGGATCCAGACAACAACGGCATCACGGATTACTCGGTGTTCGCGCGCGCGCTCGGCAAGCCGGGCGGCTCGGGATCGATGTCGACCTGCGCCACGGACCCCACGACGGGGGAGGAATGGTGCAGCATCTACTCGATGGTCATGGTGCGGGACAAGGGCAAGCAGACCTTCGAGAACTACTCTCGCGAGCTCCTGTACGTGTTCGTCGACCTCGACGGCGACGGCATCGTGGACCGCGTCCCCCTGTTCGACAACCGGCTGCAGGGTTACTACTGGGAGTACGACAACCTCGGGCTCAAGCTCGTGCAGTTGCGCTTCTACGAAGTACCTACGGATGTCACCACGCCGTAGGGCCTGCAGCCAAGGCGACCCCGGCCGGAGCCTCGCTGCGGCCGGGGTCTCGCCGTTTCCCGTCACTGGAGGATCAATGCCGGTTGCATCACCGGCGGATCGGGACAACCCCGATCCGCCGGCGTGTAGGATCCGCGCTGATCACGGACCAAAGGCTTGCATGAGGCCGACGCGGAGCGTGATGTGGCTGAAGTCGCTCACGATGCCGTACCAGACTTCGGTCAAGAACGTCGTGCGCGGGCCGAGAGGCGTGGCCAAGCCCCCGCCGAGGTCGAGGCCGACCTTGCTCGACGAGTCATCGCCCGTCATGGTGCCACCGGTGAACGGATCGATCGTCTCGACCTCGACGTTCAGGAGGTTGAGGGCCAAGCCGCCGCCGGCGAAGGGCCGGAGCTTGGGGTTGGGGATCGGGAAGTAGTACTTGGCCCGAGCGCCGATCGCGATGTCGCGCACCGACACCGAGCCGCTGAAGAAATCCTCCGACTTGGACCAGTAGTCCACCCGTGGTTCCACGTGCAGGTTGGGCACGATGCTGCCCAGGTCGAGGAAGGCACCGACGCCGAAGGTGGCGTCCATGTCCTCGGGGCTCACGATGCCGACGGCGAACCCGGCACCCTTCAGGCCTATGTCCGCCTGTGCCACTGCAGATTGGCACCACAAAGAGCAGAGCGCGAACGTCAGGAGCAGCGCATACCGGCGCATGATTCCTCCCTGATCCGTTGATCCCCTGGCCATCCGCGACCAGGGAGGAGACTTCTCGATCGTGGGCTTTCGCTGGCAACTCCTGAGCGGGCGGCGCCCCCCCAGGATCCATTGTCTCCGTAGGTCGGGTTCAGCACGTCGCGTGCCCGTGGTCACTCAAGGGGTCATGTAGACGGAATGGGTCGCATAGTTCGAGTCGGGGTACGAAGCGTAGAGCAGGGTTCCGTCGCGGATCGTGTGGATGAGGCTATCCGCGATCTCCGGGCGCACCACGGGACAGCCGAAGCTGCGCCCGAGGCGGCCGTAACGGGCGGCGAACTGTTCGCTCACGTAGGCGGCCCCATGCAGCACGATAGCGCGTTCCTCGGCGCGGTCGTTGATGCCAGGCTCCAGCCCTTCGAGACGAAGCGAGATGCCATGCTCGCCCACGTACTCCACACCGGTCCGGAACACACCGAGGGACGACTGGTGGCTGCCGGCGTCGTTCGAGAAAACGCGCGCCTCGTTCTCGCCACTCTCCCGGCCATGGGCGACGAGCTCGTGGAACAGCACCTGGCGATGCTCGAGGTCGAGCACCCACAAGCGCTTCTCGGTGGACGGCAGGGAGTAATCGATGATGGTGAGGAGCGGCCGCACGACCTCGCCCCGCAGCCGGGCGCGCGTGTGGGCACGCAGCGCCAGCGCCAGCGTGCGGTCGGAAAGTCCCGGGACGACCCAACGAGCCGGGGCGCTCCGGGAACTGCCGCGCGGTGTGTGGCGCTCGGCCCGCGTCTCGGCGGCGAACGCGCCTCCAGCCATGACGATCCCCACCAGGAGGCCGAGAACCGGGGAGACATGGCAGCGCTGCTTCCAGGCTCCGCGCATGGGGGCTTTCACCTCGCTCCTGAAACGGCGGCGGCGCGCGACACGACGCGGGGCTGGAACTGGAACGGGCGGTCGAGGGCGGCGAGGAAGGCCGCGTCGCGCCCGTACACGTCGTCGTAGAAGCGCGGCCAGTCGTCGCCGGGGCCCACGACGGCGGTCCAGTAGGTGAGGAGCACCGGGATGGGGCGCTTCAACGTCACGTTTTGCGTGCGGCCGGTCGCGAGCGCCGCTTCCACTTTCTCCTTCGACCAGTTCACCGAATCGTCCAGCACCAGAACGGCGAGATCGACGATGCCCTCGACGCGGATGCAACCATGGCTGAAGGTGCGCCCCTCGGCGGCAAACAGATTCCTTTGCGGCGTATCGTGCAGGTAGACCGAGTGCGGGTTCGGGAACATGAGCTTGAGGCGCCCGAGCGGGTTGTTCGGCCCGGGGGGCTGCACGATCTGCCCGCCGACCTCCTGGTATCCCTTGCGCTCCAGGTAGTGCGGGTCCCGCCGCATGCCCGGGATGACATCGCTCTTCATGATCCCCGGCGGTATGGTCCAAGAAGGGTTCAACACGACGTACGTCATCTCCGCGCGAAAAATCGGTGTCTGCGTGAACGCCTTGCCGACGATGACCTTCGACACGAACCGAGTGCGACCCTCGTCGACGTAATAGACGCGAAATCCCGGGATGTTCACGAGCACGAATCGCGCCGGCAGATCCTGCAGGAGCAGGCGGCCGCGCTCCAGGGAGCAACGCAGCTGGGAGATACGGATTGCAACCGGTACGTTGAGCGCCTGTAGCGTGCCCTTGCCAAGGACACCGTCGGGGTTCAGTCCGTGCCGCTCCTGGAGATTCCGCACCGCGGTGACGAGCACCGAGTCGTAGACGGCGGTGGACTCGAGGGGCGGTGAGGTCGTCTCGCCTTCGACCGCAAGGCGCTGGCGTAGCGCCGGCAAGCGGGAATCCTCTTCTCCGGGCCGGAGCGTCGGGCCTTCGGGCAGGCTCTTCCAGCCGCCCGCGGCCTCGATGTCGCGGTACGTCTGGAGCGCGCGCCGCAAGGCGCCGTACATCCGATGCTGGGGCCGCAGGGAATCGAGCACGGCAGCGACCCGGTGCTCGTCCAGCATCCGCTCCAGGACCAAGGCGGGCGGTCCGCTGATCGCCGCCTCCAGGTCCGGGAGGAACTTCCAATCCGGCTCGACGGTGGCCTGGTCCACCTTCCCGAAGCGCAGGTGGTAGGCGAGTCGGATGACGCCGTCCGTCGCCAGCATGTCGAAATCGGCGTCGCTCTCCGGGCTCGACGACGAGTGCAGCAGCTTGTCGAGCGCGGCAACGTGATAGTCGCGCGGGTCGAGACCGTCGCCGGCGCTCCCGCGCAGTGCGGCGAGGAGATCCGTTCGCGTTTGCGCCTCGGTCCAGGCCGGCCGGAAGCCACGGCGCTCGTAGAAGTCTGGGAGGACCACGACCGAGGCGATCGTCTCACCCGAGATCTGCACGGGAGCGCTATTGCGTATCTGATCGACCCGTACCTGCAGGATGGTGGGACACTCGTGCGCCGGCTCGCTGGCTGCGGCTGCGACACACGCCGCGAGCGCGAGACCGCAGAGAGCACGAGCGACAATCGTGGGTTCGAGAGCCAGCGATCCGATGCGAGGGCCTCCCGGTTCCGGTACTCGCGGACGCCTGGAACTGGACGAATCCCCCCCGCCCCCGAGGGGGCGCATTCTGGCATCGGAACGGCGATCGACGCAACACCTGGGAGGCCGGCAACGGCCGCGGTCAAGCCCGCCGTCAGGGCCTGAGGAATGGACATCGGTAGGCGCACTGCATCCGTAGTGCCGGGGCGTCATCGCCGCCGGCGCCAAGGCGCGTACTCCACGACGCCGACGCCCTCTCACGTCGCTTGCGCCGAAGAGACCGGAGCGCCACTCACTGGGAGGAGGCGCTCTTCGGGGAGGAGGTGCTCTTCGTCTTGGCCTTCAGGACTGCCCCAGCGGCGAGAAGACCCACGGGGATGATCCATCCCGGCAGGTCGAATCGACTCATGCCGACGATGAGGAGGACGAGGACCGCGATCATGATGAGCGCGCGGATACCGCCGAAGCTCATGGCTGCTCCTTCCAAGGCGATTGTGCACAGAATGTCGAGGCAGAGTCCGGGTGAAGCACAGGACGTGCCGGAGCGAATGCAGTGTTTCGCGTTACCCGCTCGCCGCCATGATTTGCACTGCTGAATCGCCAAAAGGAAACAATGGCACGCCTATTGTCTGGAGTCAATCAATGAGAAGGTATTGCATCCTGCTGGCCCTGACTATTCACGAAGCGTAGCCAACACGAAAGCCTCCGCGTGCGAGAACGGAAGTAGGTCGAACGCTTCAGCCGATCTGCTCGGCCAGCGCGACGATGATGCCCTCCGGGCCGCTCAGCGCTGATTGCCGTCGGCCTGTGGAACTTGACTAGCTCAAGCCGGCCGTGGCCGTCCAGGGTCCGCATCATTGCGATATCGTTTCGGACACCGTCGAGCCCGACGACGCGGTCTACCCACCGTCCCTCGACAGTCATCTCGCCCTCCAGCTCCAGACCAAGTTCGACAAAGAACGCGGTAACAGCCTTGAGGTCGTCGACAACGATGAGGACGTTGTCCATCCGTAGAATCTCACCGCAAGAGCAACGCCTTCCGGCTCACGCTGCCACAGGCCGAATCGAGATGGAAAAAGAAGAGACCGTGAGGTAGGTTGCGGGCGTCGAACGAGACTGCGTGGGGGCCAGCCGACTCCACTGCGTTCCTGAGCAGTGCGACCCTTCGCCCCGCGGCATCGTGCAGCGTGATCTCGACCCGGCACTGACCGGGGAGCTCGTAATGGAGGACCGTCCCGCGACGGAATGGGTTCGGTATGCTCCAGAGTTGCAAGGACACGCGCCCCTGGCCGGCGGCGAACTCCCCGGTGGCGCTGGTCGGCGAGATCTGTAGGTCCCAGGCGCGCGACTCGGTCATCCATGCTTCGCGCGCCGGCTCGTCGCGGACGAGCGGGGTCGGATCCGTCACGCGCACCGAAAGAGCGTGCTGGCCCGGAGGGAAGTGGTAAGCGGCTACCTGCAGGCTCTCCTGCGCCGCGCCGGCAATTGGCTCGCCATCGAGGAACCACTGAATCTCGAGCTCGTGGCCCACGGGGTCGATGGGGTCGACGAAGACGAGAGGCGGATCGACGAGCGCTGTGCCGGTGGGTGTCGAGCCGTCGATCGGCCGAATCGCCTGATAAAAGTCCAGGATGAGGCCTTCACACGAGGGCAAGTTGAACGGGCGCCCCAAGACGCGCATCTTGGAGGCGATCGTGGGTCGGTAGATCCCGTACTGGGTGTAGTAAGCGCCCTCGAAGGTGCTCACCAGACCGTCGAACCCGAAGCCTGGATCGCCGAGCCAGCTCGCCCACTTCGTGCCCGCGGCAGCCATCGCTGCGGCATCGAGAATGCTGACGTTGCGCTCGACGAGCTCCGGCCCTGCGTACGTCGTCCCGTCTCCGTAGTCGTACTCGTCGGCCAGCTCCCCCAGGCTATGCCCCATTTCGTGGATGGCGATCTCGGGAGCGGCGCTGTTGCCTCCCGAGTAGGTGGCGACGTCGCTGCCGGTGTATCCCGCACCGCCATATTTGCTGGAATTCGCCACCGCCAGGAGCTGATCCACTTCTGGGGCCGCGGCTGCGCAATCCTTCGCTTTGGCGACATCCACGCAGAGCAGCCGCTCGATCCCTGAGCAAAAGAAGCCCATGTCCAGAGCCGTATCGCGGTCGATTCCCTCCACCGGATCGTTGTCCACTCCCGACATGTTCGAGACGACGTCGACTCGGTGGGCGTTGAACAGGTTGCGGTAGGTCACGAACGGTTCCTGCGCGAGCAGAGTATTGAGCGCGGTTTGACAATGCACCTCGTAATTGCCGAGCTCGTTCAGGACGTACCCATCCCCCACGAAAACCAGATCGATCCGGTTGGATGGCGGACCATTGTCGAGGATCGTCGTGACTTGCACCAGTGCATGCGCCTCGGGTCGGCCTGCGGGTCGCGGCAGGAGGGTGCGGCCGCCCGTCAGCGCCCCGTGTTCATCGAGGCCGTCGTAGTAGACCCCCTCCATCTCCAGGCGCGGGAGCGGGGATCCGTCCAGGATCACCTCGAGCCAGAGCGCACCGCCGCGGCGAGCGGCGGCAGGGACCGGCCCGAAGGTGGTTTCCAGCTCGCCTTCCTTCGGCACGACCGAGAGCGGTCCGAAGGGGCCGGCAATGACGTTGCCTCCCGAGGCAGCATCGTAGAGGCTGAACACGAGAACCACCGGTGCGTCGGTCGGAGCGAGAGACTTGCCGAAGAGCGAGCTCCGGAAGGTCAGCATCTCCGTCTCGCGCCCGAATGCCACACGAGCGGGCAGGGAGGCCAACAGCAAGAGGAACACCAGACGCCACATACGCTCAGTATAACGCACACTGCGCGCCTCACGAAGAGAGGTCGACACGCAGGTCGAGCAGGAGCCGCTTCGTCCAGGTTTCGAGATCATCGCGGCGCTCGAGCGAGCCCGAGATGCCGAGGATCGTGCGGCGGCCGAGAGCGAGACTCACGCTGCCCCGGTGCCCACGCAGGCGCGAGTGAAACCACCAATCATCGGCGTTGAAGGCAGCGAGCACGGCATCCTGCTCTGTACGATGATAGAAGTACTGCACCTGGACATGGCCATGGGCGCCCACATCACCGAGCACGAGCCCGGCGCGCACACCCGTGGACGCCGCGTCCGCGCCGAGGTTCTCGACCCACTCGCCGTGGAGGACGCTCGGCACCGGTCCCAGCTGCGCGCGCCAGCGCAGCTGCAGGTCGAGGATGCGGAAGTCCGAGACGAAGCGAGCGTTGCGCGTGGCGTTGGTGCGCGCCAGCCCGTCAGCCACGAGCGCGCCGACGTGATCCCAGTACAGGTAAGCCAGCCGTGCGTCGGCGCCGCGTGGCCCACCATCGCGCCACGAGAACCCAGCCTGCACCGCCGCGAGCCGTGCCCAGCTCTCGGCCAGGTTGCGCACGCCGAGCCAGCCCGCTGCGAGCCTCCAGGCATCGAAATCGCCGCTGGGCAAGCGCGCGGCGATGGTGCCGCCATCGGGGCGCAGGTCGTCGTCCCAGGTGAGGGGCGTGAGCAGGAACGGGAGTGCATTGCGACCCGCGCTGATCTCGAGCTCCGGGCGCGGACGCCAGCGTCCATAGAGGAGATCGAGATTGAAGTCGTCGCTCGTTTCGTTGTCGTTGTTGATTCGATTCTCGGAGTTGTGATCGCTGCCGAGGGCCGCTTCGCCTGCAGCCCCGAGTTCGAGCGCTGCGAGCGGCGTCACGGCGGCACCGAAACGCAGGAAGGACCGGCCGCGCTGGACTTCGCGACCTCCAGGCAGTCCGTCCACGAAATCGCCGCGCACCCGCAGGTCTCCGAGCGTTCCCCACTGGTGCCAGCGGTCGCTCGCGACCGCCTGCAGCGTGTCGGGCCCGCCGATCCCAGGCAGCTCTTGCGCCTGCACCGCACTGAAGAGGGAAAAAGTCGGGCCCAGAGCGCAGAGGACGATCCCAAAGCGGCGGCTTCTCTCACCCATGGCGCCGTCTCGGCTCGTCACGCAGCGACTCGAGCGCGCGCAGCAGGTCGGCGCCATGGGAGAAGCGCCGCTCCGGCTCGCGTTCGAGACAGCGGAGCAGGAGGCGTTCGAGTTCTTCCGGGATTTCGGGCCAGTGCACCCGGGGCGGCGTGGGAGTCGCCTTCAGCTGCTGCGCCAGGACTTCGTACGGATCTTCGCCGCGGAACGGTCGCCTGCCAGTGAACACCTCGTAGAGCAGCACGCCGCTCGCGTAGATGTCGGCACGCTGGTCTACGTTGGCGCCGGTCAGCTGCTCGGGGGCCACGTAATGGGGCGTACCCACCACGAACCCGGCCTGTGTCATCCCCGGCACCAGCCGCACCACGGGGCGCGCCAGACCGAAGTCCATCAGCTTGGCGTTACCGTTCGATTGCAAGATGATGTTCTCCGGCTTGATGTCGCGGTGGATGATGTCCTGTGCGTGGGCGGCAGCGAGCCCTGCTCCGAGCTGCCGTGCCAGGTGCAGTCCCGCAGAGTACGGCAGCCGGCCAGAGCGCGTCAGGAGCGAGCGCAGGGTGCTCCCGTGGACATACTCCATCGAGATGCAAGGGATGCCATTCAGCTCCAAGAAGTCGAAGGTGCGCAGCACGTTCTGATGCGTGATCTTGCGCGCCAACTTGAGCTCGCTCTTCAGTCGCTCCAACATTTCCTGGTCCCGGGCGATTTCGGCGCGCAAGACCTTGAGAGCGATGATCTCGTCGAGATGCCGGTCATGGGCTTTGAGAACGACGCCCATGCCGCCCGTGCCGAGGGTGGACAAGATCTCGTAGCGTCCCCCCAGCACGGTACCGGGTTGTAGCCCGGCGAGTGGTGGTGGCGGTGGCGGCGGCGGTGATGGCTCCTGGTCCCGTGCTCCGCTGCCCGTCGCCAGTGCCGGGGCCACCGCGGGTGCTGGCGCGCTGCCGTGCGCCGCGGGCTCTGGCGCGCCGCCGTGCGCTGCCTGGGTTGGCTTCGGGGAGGACGACCCCGCCACAGGCAGGGCCGGCTCCGTGGAGGTGGCGCCCTCCGCGGACGCACCGTGAACGGCCTCGGTGAGAGGCGCGGGCATCGCGCGTGAGAGCGACTCGATATAGCTCTGCATGTCGCGCTTCTCGCGCAGATCCGCCAACAAGGTATTGAACGTTTGCGCCAGCTCAGCCACCTCGTCGTTGCCGCTCACCTCGACTTGCTGATCGTAGTCGCCCTGGCGCGCCGCCGCAGCGGCAACCGCCAGCTGCCGCACGGGGCGCAAGGTGCGGCGCGAGAGTCCGTACGAGAGAGCGAGCGCGAGGAGCATGGCGACCACTCCAGCCCCTACCAAGAGCTGCTCGATCTGGTGGAACGCACGCAGCTCGATGTCCAGCGGCGCCAGCGCCATCGCGACCGCCGGCGATGGCTCGGCCTGCAGTGGCCGGACGAGGGCGATCCAGTCGTGCCCGTCGACATCGAGCTCGAGCGGCGCTCCCCCATGGGCGGCGAGGGACGACCCTCCCGCCAGGCCCTTCCGGCGCAGCGCCGCCAGGAGCTGCGTCTGGCTCGGCGCGTCGAGAGTGCTCGCCACCACGGCGGCTTCCGCATCCCCGAGGGCCAGATAGACGACATCGGTGCCGCTCAGGCGCTTCATCTCGAGGGCCTGCGAGTCGTCGATCGGAAAGCCGATCACGAACAAACCGAACAGCGTCGTCTCCTTCGCCAGTGGCAAGGCGACGGCATCGTAGAGCGCGCCGTTTTCCTGCCAGATGCCCACGCCCTCTCCCCGCTGCAGTGCAGCGGCCACAAGCGGCGCCTGGGCGAGGTTCTCCGGCGCCGCTCCCGGGCGGTCGGTGCGGGCGAGAACACGCCCCTCGGGATCGAGCACGATGGCGAAACCGAAGCCGAATTCCTGCCGGCGGTCTTCGAGGAGATGCAGGATCGAGCTGTCGTAGACGGTGCCTTCCGCCTCGGCGGCATAGGCAGTCAGGTAGGGATCGCGCGCCAGGCTGCGCGCCAGGCCCCGCAGGTACTGCCGGCGCTGTTCCTGCACGGCGGTCAGTGCCGACTGGCTGTTGTTCAGAGCGCGCAACACGGCACGCCGAGAAACCCGCGCTGCCCCGATGGCGGTGACGACCACCGAAAGCAGGATCGAGACGCCGATCACCGCCGCCATGAGCAGGAAGATGCGCGTCCCGAGGGACGGCCCGGTCCGGCTGTCAGCGGTAGTCTTTGCCGGTGGTGGCGTTTGCATAGGGTTTGCCGTTCTTGTCAGGATGCAGGGGCACGAGCGGCTTGCTCACCTCGAGGCGAACGTCGAGCGTGTCGGAAGCACTGGGTCGGAGCTCGCGCGACCACGGCGCCGCGCGCTCGTGCCAGACGACGAACAGTCCATCCTTCTCGGGTAGATCGGCGAGTATGAAGGTCCCGTCCGCGGCTGGCGACGCGAAATAGGGTGTGTCCAACACGAGGATGTACGCCACCATGTCGTGGTGCACGTTGCAAAAAACGCGCACCAGCCCTGGGCTGCGGAAGGTGGCTGCCTTGCCCTCGCCTTCGGGGTAGAGGCCGAGGTCGAAGGCATTGGCGCCCGAGACCGAAAACACGTTGTGCAAAATGGGATCGAAGTTCGGGAAGCGCACCGTGCTGCCCACGGTGACAGCGGCGACGCGGGGCACGAACTCTTTGCGGCGCATGCTGATCTCGCTCGGTCGCGGCAGCGGTTGGACCTCGACGGGAGTGCTGGGCTTGAAGTAGACGACGGCGTGCCGCACCTCGTCCGAACGCAAGGCTTCTCCTTGCGCCGCGAGCTCGATGTGCCCCACGAGCTGCGCTGCACGGGCCACGGCCGGGTGGGTGACGAGGAGGAGCGCTGTGGCCAGGGAACGGATGGGGGTTGGGATGCGCATGCCGTGGGGCGGATCCTAGCAGATCCTGCCCGCCGGAGTTACTGCATGCGCTGCAGCTGGACCGGCACCTTCCCGCCCGCTTGCTCGCGTTGGAAACGGATCTCCACCTTCGTCGCGGGCAACGGCTGGCCGGTGGGCAGCGAAACGCGATAGATGGCGTAAGGGCTCGTCAGCGCCTGGATGAGCATGGCGTCCGGCGCCGGCTCGGTGAGCTCGAGGGTACAGTCGAGTCGACGCTGCGCAGCGTCGAATTGCACTTCCCGGGCAGCGATGGCGTAGCCGCCGGTCGGTTTCGTGCCCTGGTGAACGCAGAGGACGAACTCGCGAGCGAAGTCGACCGGAGGGGGAGCGGAGCCGTAGGTGCTCTGCCAATAGCTCTCAAAGGCGCCAGCATCGTGAAACAGCCGGTACGATGGTGGGGCTTGCGGTTCGCTGCCGGCCTGCTTCATGCCGGTGTCCTGGACGATCAGCTCGAGAGGCAGTGAAGCCATTTGCACCGTCGGCTTGCAGCCGGGCGTCATGCCGAACACGACGAGGGCGAGCAAGCCCCAGAAGCGGTGAACACGGATCGCGGCGCGGGTGCGGCCCTCCCGAAGCGAACGACCGCACCCGCGACTCGTCAGGTCAGTGGGCCTGCCTGCCCACACGTGAACGTGCTTGGACACTCGTTCTCCTGAGCGCCAGGATACCGAGGATGACGATCGCCAGGTTGCCGAGTCCCAGCAGCAGCTGGCGGCCGTTCGATGTCGATCCCGGGAGCGTCAGCGCGAAGTTCCCGCACGGCTGGCCGCCCTCGGGAGCGGCGACCTGGAACTCGAAGGTGCGGCTCTGACGCGTCTGCCCTCCATCGTCGCTCACCGTGACGAAGTAGCTGACCACGGACCCGAAAGCCTGCCCGGCGATGTCGGCGGTGTAAACGCCCGGCGCCGGCGAGGTCATCCCCACCATCGTCGTCGGGCCCGCATTCACCCGGTAGACTAGCTCGGCGGTAGCGATCGTGCCATCGTCCGTGGCTTCCGCCTGCACGTGATAGGGTCCGTCCACATTCGAAGTATTGTCCAAACGGCTGACGAATGCCACCTGTGGCTCGGTCGAGAGCGCACCTTGGGCGTTCAGCCGCCCGCCGCTCACGGTGTTGGTCTCGAACGCGGGTTTCACCTCGACGCTGCCCGCCAGGCGCACCATGACCTCGCGATACCCGAGCCCGGGATACTGCGCCAGCACCAAGGCGGCAACGCCGCTCACGTGCGGGGTGGCCATCGAAGTGCCGTCGAAGGACTGGTAGCCATTGTCCGGCGTCGTGCTCAGGATGCCGACGCCCGGAGCGGCCAGGTCGACGGTCTTGCGCCCGACGTTCGAGAAGGTCGCGAGCCGATCGTCGCGATCGGAGGCGGCCACGGCGAGCACGTTCTCGACCTCGTAGTTGGACGGGTAGCTGGGCGTATTGTCGTTGTCCCTGCCCTCGTTGCCTGCCGCTGCGACAAAGAGCACATTGTGGTCGCGGGCGAACACGATGGCCTCCTGCAAGGCCCGCGAGAACCCGCCGCCACCCCAGCTGTTGTTCTGCACCCGGGCGCCGTTCTGGGCTGCGTACAGGATGGCTCCGATGGCGTCCGACGCGTCGCCGCTGCCATTGCCATCCAGGAACTTGAGCGCCATGATGGAGGCGCGCCAGTTCACGCCGACGACGCCCTTTTGATTGTCGCCGCTGGCGGCGATGGTGCCGGCGACGTGCGAGCCGTGGGCGTTATCGTCCATCGGATCGTTGTCGTTCGAGGCGAAGTCCCAGCCGAAGACGTCGTCGATGAAGCCGTTGCCGTCGTCGTCCTTGCCGTTCGTTTCCTTGCCCTTCCCGGTCTCGCCCGGGTTCCGCCACATGTTGTCGTGCAGATCTTCGTGGTTGTAGTCGACGCCCGTATCGATGATGGCGACGACCACGTCGTGACTCCCTTTCTGCGTGTCCCACGCTTCCACCGCGTCGATGTCGGCGTCATTGGCGTTCTGCATCGCCCAGAGTTCGGCGAAGCGGGGGTCGTTCGGCACCGCCGAAGCCTTGTAGATGTAGTTGGGCTCGGCATAAACCACCGCCGGATCGCTGGTGTAGCGCTCTGCCGTCACCCGTGCGTCGCCAGGCGAGGTGATGCGGCAGAGGTGGACATCGATGGCCGGGAAATAGGCCAGGCTTTGGAACCCCGCCCCAGCCAGCGACGCCTCCACCTGCTGTGCAGAGAGCGTCGGCTTGAACTTGACCAGCATTTCATCGGGCGCGCAAGCCGGCGGCGCCACCGGTGGTTCCGGGGCCACATCCTCGACGGGTTGCTTCGACTTGCACGAGGAAACGAGCGTAGCCGTGGAGAGTGCTAGAAGCGAGCGAACGAGCCGTTTCATCCCCTGATCCATCACATCCTCCTCCACCCAACGGACACCACTTTACGAGACGGAACTCGCTGATCTTTCGTACTCCATGCGTCGTCCATGCAATGTGCAAGTGGTGTGCCTGCAATGTAATAAGCAAGGAATGGCACCTGCAATTTGACGCCATCTCCGGCTCGTCTGGAACGCAATGAAGCTGGCCGTCATGGACAAAAACGGCCCAGTCGGCATC